>Ga0224523_1000170_pt1 | contig 41852 bp, 34 predicted proteins | sample CFST50metaG_FD_182732 | JGI IMG/M metagenome (GOLD analysis project Ga0224523, IMG submission 182732) | Peat soil microbial communities from Stordalen Mire, Sweden - C.F.S.T50 | ecosystem: Environmental > Terrestrial > Soil > Wetlands > Peat | place: Sweden: Norrbotten County, Stordalen Mire... | reverse complement strand
GCGTAACCCAGGTCAAGCGCCCTGGGGCACGGGGGAGTCAGGGTTCGGGAACGTCCCGGCTTCATCGAGGTCATCGCCACGTTCCCGCTTCGTCATCGCCACGTTCCCGCTTCGACGAATTTCCGGAGGACGAGTCATGCATTCTCTTGCTCTGACAACAGCCTTGCTGTTCGTGCAGCCGGTCGAGGGCACAGTTCCCGCACCGGCCGCAACCGACATTCCCAAACCCGACGCGGCGGCAGCCGCACCCGAAGCCAAGCCAGCACCATCCTACGATCACCTCCTTCAGCGCATCGAGGCGCTGGAAAAGGCGGAGGCGGCACGAAAACCTTCGCCGGAAGCCCGGTCAACCGCAGGCACATTTATCCAAAATCGGTTCAACCCCGATCTTTCCATCATTGCCGACTTCGCCGCAGTCAGCACGAACGTCAGCGACCAGACCGCCCAGAGCCTGGCTGTCCCGGGATTCATTGACCAATCGGACCGCACCGGGAAGGCGCGCGGGATCAACTTCAACTACCTCGAATTGGCCTTCGCCTCGTCAGTGGACCCGTACTTTGACTTCTTCGGCGTTGTCACATTCGCACCTGACGGCTTTGACGTCGAAGAAGCCTACGTCGACACCCGCCAACTCCCGTTTGGTTTTCAACTACGCATCGGCAAGTTCCTTTCGGCCTTTGGACGACTCAATGGACTGCACCAGCACGTGTGGGACTTCTACGATCAACCTCTGGTCTACGAGACCTTCATGGGTACGGAAGGCTTCAAGAACCCAGGAGCGAGGGTGTCCTGGACGGCGCCCGTCGATTTCCTCTTGCAGCTCAATTTCGAGGTTTTCCAAGGCGTGTCCGATCAATCGCGGACTTTCAACGCCGTTGGCTACAAACTGACCTCGGCAGATGGGTTGACGGCGATCTCGTCCACTGCGCCGCCCGTCCCGGCCTTGTATGTCGGCTCATTGAAGACTTCTTTTGATTCTGGGAATCACGTCTTCCTGGTTGGTGCGTCGGCCATGTATGGACACTCGACCCAGATGCGCATCCAAGGCTTGCCGACCGACGTGGCCTTCAGTGCTCCTGGCACGGTCCTGTACGGCGGCGAGCTGACCTACAAATACCTCATCAGTTCGTACCGGAGCGTGACCTGGCAAAGCGAGTACCTTGGATGCGTATCGTCGGGGGATCTGGCCCTGGCCTCAGACGGACTCATTCACCACCAATCCAAGAACCAGGGGGGCTTCTACAGTCAGCTCATCTGGCGCTTCGACCAGCCGGGCCGCTTGCGGGTGGGGGCGCGCTTCGACCTGCTTGCCCAGAATTCCATCACTAAGGATGGCGTGAAGCAGCCGCTCGACAACATGCTCCAGCGCTACACAACCATGCTCGAGTACAGCCCCACCGAGTTTTCCAGATTTCGGCTACAGTATGCCTACGACCGCTCCCGCTTTCTGGATGGCGTGCAGAAACCTATCCACGAGGTCCTGCTCCAGATGAACATTGCGGTCGGCCCGCACGGGGCGCATTCATTCTAAGAATCAGGAGAAGCCCCATGAAGTTCATGATGACTCTGCTGGCAATGGTGATCGGCTTCGCCATCCCCGCCCAGGCCAAGACCAAAATCGTGGTCACCTATCCGTACATTGCAGCGCTGGTCGGGGAAATAGCCAAAGACCGCGTCGATGTGACCACACTGGCCAAGGGCGATGAGGATCCGCATTTCGTGGTGCCGCGTCCGTCGTTCATCGGCAAGCTGCGCCAGGCGGACCTGCTCATCATCAATGGTGCCTCGCTGGAGATTGGCTTCGTGCCGCCGCTCATCCGGCAGGCCAACAACCCAAAGATCATGCCAGGAGCCGAGGGCCTCATCGATCTCTCCCAGGCCGTCGAGCTCATCGAGAAACCCGACAGTGTCAGTCGCTCAGAGGGCGACATCCATCCCGAAGGAAACCCACACTTCATCACCGACTGGCACAATGTCCCGGGGCTGGCGCGGGCCATCGCCGATGCGCTGGCGCGCACCGACCGGGGCGGTGCCAGCGCGTACCAGAAGAACCTCGACACATTCCTGGCGCGGTGGAAGGCGCAGTCCGATGCGTGGGACAGGAAGGCCGCGCCGCTGAGAGGCAAGGCCATCATCCAGTACCACCGCTTGTTCGACTACTTCGCCGGGCGAACCGGGATGAGAATCGTCGGCGAGCTGGAGCCGAAGCCCGGCATTCCACCCACCAGCCGCCACCTGGAAGAACTAATTGAGGCAAACGCGGCTCGCGCGGTCTACATGGTGGTGACCGACCCGTATCACGAAAGGAAGTCCCCCGAGGGTCTGGCCAAGAAACTATCAGTCCCGTGGGCCGTGCTGCCTCAGGATGTTGCGGCGGTTCCGGCAGCCAAGGACATCTTCAGTCTGTACGACACCCTTCTCGCGAGCGTTGTCAAATGATCGACATTCTGCTCAGTGCCTTCCTTCTCTCGGTGGTGCTGCTAGGCATCCATTCGTACTATGGACTGCACATCATCGAGCGCGGCATCATCTTTACCGACCTGGGAATTGGACAGATGGCAGCCTTTGGCGCCGCTATCTCAATTCTGGCTTTCGACGGAAAGTATATTTACCCGGTGTCGCTCTCCTTCTCGCTCGCGGGCGCCTTTCTCATCGCTCTGTCAACCAAGCGAACGCGCAACCACGAGGCTTTCATCGGGCTGCTCTACGCCTTCGGGATGAGCGCCGCGGTAATTGCACTGTCGCGGGCGCCGCGCGGGGCCGAGGAAATGCAACACCTGGTCGCCGCCGACATCCTCTTTGTGCCCATGCGGGAAGTGTTCAAGACTGCGGGCCTGTATGCGGTCATTGGGGCTGTGCTCTGGTTCACCATGGGGCGACTGCGGGGCACGATGAAAGAGCTGGCGTTCTTCGGCACGTTCTCACTCACCGTCACCAGCTCGGTCAATCTCGCCGGGGTTCTCGTGGTCTTCGCCATCCTGGTGGCTCCGGCTTTCATCGTGTCAGGAATGAAGCGCTCGTTCAGGGCGAAACTGCTGCTCGCGTGGGGGCTCGGTACCGTGCTCAACCTCATCGCCATCACGGCCTCGTACTTTCTCGATTTGCCCACGGGATACACCGTGGTGGCTCTCTATGCTTTGAGCGGAATTGTGTTCACGCTCAGCCGCGGGGCCGTCAAGTCCAATCAGACTACGTGAAGGGGCGGCTGTGCCGGGCGACCGCAGGTCGCCGCTATAGCGCAGGTCGCCCCTACGGCTTGTGCCAGCGTTGCCGCTGGGCGAGCTTCTCCGCCGTGAAGGCTCGCTGGTCTTTCATCGTATAGCCTGTGACTCGACCCTTCGCGTCCTTCGTGAAAACACATTCTTTGAGGGATTCGTCGATGCCCTTCTTTTGGTAGAAGTTGCCATTGGCGAGGGGATAGATGCGAAAATTTGTGACCCACCCGTGTCCGCCGCGCCCGTAGAGCTTCCCTTCCTTGAGGTAGAACTCGTACACTTCTTCAGGTTTTGGGCCCCAAGAGTCCGGTACGTGGGTGAAACGATACCGGCCCACATAGGGCTTGAGGGCGGAGACGGGGAGCTCGGTGAAGACGGGGAATTCCATCGCGGGCGAGAGCTTGTTCTGCATCAGGTTGCGGATGTGCCAGGCAGTGCGCGGGACGATGCCATTCATCATGTTGCCCAGCACCAGCAGGATGGTCTGATTCTCACGGTCGACGTAGAACGAGGCGTTGAATCCGTAGGTCGCACCGTCGTGGGTCACGACGCGGCCCCAATCCAGTTTCTCCGCCATCTCGTCGAAGGCGATGTCGTCCAAGGGGGAGGACGTTTTGGCCAGCGCCGCCTGGCCGAGCTTGAGCAGGTCGTTCACGGTCGAATGGAGGCCGCCCATCGACATGAAAGGTGATTGTTTCCATTCCCACAGTGGCCAGGGGTTGCCGTCCCCGTCGTACCCTTGCGCTGCGCGTTCCTTCTGGGAGCGGGTCCATTCGGTTGCGGTGTCCTTCATCCCAAGCGGGTCCAAGATCCGCTGCCGCAGGTAGTTGGCCCACGAGGTACCGTTCTCTTTCGCGATGAGGTCGCCCAGAAGAGCCACGCCGGTGTCGCTATAGAAGAATTTCTGCCCGGGTGCACTGAGCAGCTCGCAATGGTTCAGGTAGTCGTAGAATTGCTCCAACGTGTACCCGGCGTAGGAATCTCCGCTGTGGATGTCCCAAGTTTCGGGGTCCTTCCGCAATCCTGACGTGTGGTTGGAGAGGTTGAGCAGGGTGATCTCCTTGCCATCCTTCGTAGGTAGTTTCACCGTCGGTGGCAGGTAGGCCTGCGCCCTGTCGTCGAGCGCCATACGCTTCCGGTGGACCATGTCGGAGAAGAGCAGTTTCGTGAAAAGCTTGGTGATTGACCCGATCTCGTATTCGGTGTCGCCGTCGGGCGTCCGGCCATCGGGCAGAGAGGTCTTGCCGTAGCCCCAGACGTAGTTCTTGCCCCGGATGCGCAGACCGACCGCCATCCCAGGAACCCAACCGCCCTCGATGATCGGTTTGACGAGCGCGTCGATCCGAGCCTTCAGGACGTCGATGTCCTGCACGGTCGCCACGGGCTGTGTCGCGACCTCTCGGTTGAAGGTCATCGTGCAATCGAACGTCTTCGTGTCCCCGGCCTTCCAAAGCCATTCGTTCTCTTCCGGTTCGCCGTGGGTGTAGTAGACGCTAAGGTTGGGCCACCATTGGCGAACATCCTGCAACACGCCGTGGAGCTTGGGAGCCTCCAAGCGGACGGTCAGGCCTCCGCGATGGGACGGCCCGAGGAGAATGGGGTGGTCGAATTCGACCAGATTGCCGTTCCCATGGACGACGTCTTTGGGAAGGGTCGAGGTGACGTCTCCCGCCACGTAGGCGTCGCCAACCCAGTCCTCATACGGCAAGAGGATGAGCTCGCGAACGCTGATGACATGGGTGTCCTTCGAGGGGGTCATGGTCGCGTGAAACGTCAACTTGGAGGGGCCGACCTTGATGGAAATATTGAGCATGACTTCGGTCCCATCCGGCAGCGTCGCCACGGCGTCGCACTGCTGATTGCGGCCCGGCGCTTTGAAGAAGACGATCTGCCAGCCCTTGAGGAATAGCTCGGGCATCCAGAAGGCGGTGAGTCGATGGTTGTCGAACACCACGACACGCCCACTGTCCTGCACTTGGACGGTCAAGGGACCGGTGAGGGGGGCGGTCGAGGGGGTTTCGGCCTCGGCGGCGACGGAAAGCTCGGATTGACCGCTGACTGCGGCCGGGATGACCAACGCGAACAGAAACCACGGGATCAAATCGGACCGTTTCATAGCTGCTCCTGTGGCAAAGGTGCTGCCAGTTGTGTCCAATCCTTGGATAACACGCTGCCGAGCACAGGCCAAACAAGCTCGGGCAAGACGGGTGACTCGCGTCACACTGCCCGCGATTCTTCGTGAAGGGTCTCGCCAAGACGGCTGAGCGACCGCAGGTCGCCCCTACGCACAGAACGTTGCACCGGTAGACCGAAGGGCGCCCCTACGGCTTGTGCGGACGTAGGCTCTTGACGATGAGGCCCATGCCAGCGGCGATCAGGCCAAACATCACGAGAACGTCAAACAGTGTCGTGGTGCGAAAGTAGATGTGCAGGTTCATCAGGATGCCCGCCGCGATGAAGAGCAGGCCACCCACCGTCAAGCCCCAGCCGAGAATGGACTTGCCGTTGACGAAGAGCGTGCCAATTCCCAGGAGCAGCGGCACCAGGCTCAGCCCGAAACTGCTGCCAAACACGCCGAAGCCGCTAGGATGGCCGAAGGTGGTCTGCACATACACGTGGTTGAACAGCAGATAGAAGCCGACCGCGGCCAGGCCCACCCCGATGAAGAATTCGCCGACACCACCGGGCGTTCCCCCTGCGCCTTCGAATTTGCGTCGCGGTTGACCGCCCAGGCTCGCTCCTGTTTCGCTCATACCGACGATTATGCCCCAGAGGCGGCCGGGCGGGCTACTGCCGTCGTGCTGCCAGCTCTTTGCGCGCGGCCAGGTGCGCACGCCAGCGGGCGCGACGCTCGTGCTTGAGACGCAGCTTCTTCGCCTGCATGGCCAGATCGTGCGCCACCGTGTCTTGCGGCGGGATCACCAGCTCGGGCCCCAAAATGGGAGCGGGATCGATGGCATCGCCCTTGACGTGAATCTCCAGATGAAGATGACTGCCCGAGGACTTGACGCCCGAGCGCCCAACCGCGCCCAAGCAGTCGCCCGCCTTCACCCGGTCGTTGATGTGCACGCGATAGGAAGACAGGTGCATGTAGCAGGAAAAGATCCCTTCGGTGTGGCGTACACACACGAACAAGCCGCCCGGGCCCAGCGTCGGCCGCGGGGTGTGCGCCAGATCCTCGGGCGGCACAGGCTGGGGCCGCACCCGGCCGGGCAAATCGAAGCCCGCGAACCACACCACGCCGTCGGCCACGCTGCGCACTGGCTCGCCCGTGGTGGCGTCTATGTCCAGACCGCGGTGGGCGCGCGCGCCCTCGTCGCGATCCTCGCCTGGGCCACTGGGCGCCACCCGCGGCGTGCCTTCCAGCGGCGAGACCACGGCAATTCCCAGCGACGTCGAGCGCGCCACGGCCTGCGTGCCCAGGTAGCGCTCGATGAACCGTCGCCGGGCGACCAAGGCGCGATCCTCGCCGCCCGTGCCGCGCACCACATCGCCCCAGCCAAAGTGGGCCACCGCGCCCCGGTGGGGCACCGAACCCGCAAACGCCTGGTCGATGGCCGGGTGTTGATCCTGCCACATGCCCAATAGCGCCGCTCCGACGCGCAGGTGATGGCGCGGCTCCTTGAGGAGCAAAGGATCAAGCCCGCCCCGCGGCAGCGGTCGCGTCTTTTCGATCCACGCCTCGCCCTGCTGCACGCGATACACCAGTGTCGAGCCGCGCACATTGGCCGCGTACATGGGCGGCTGGAGCTGCAGCAGCCCGACGCCGAACGAAGTCTGCAATAGGGGATTGCAGCGACTGGCCCGGTACACCAGTGCAGCAAGCAAAAACGGGTCCACTCCAGCCTCGGCAGCGGCTGCGCGCACGTCGTCGGCGATGTGGCCGATGGCTCGCGCCGTGGCCATGCCTTCGCACATTCCAACAAGGGCCGCGCGGAAGCGAGTCGCATCAGGCGGTCCGGCCGGCGACGCGGGCTCGGGCGGCCAGCGCCGAATGTCTTTCAGTTCGTGCACCCCGGGCCGCAGTCCGTCCTCGCTGCGACGTCGGCGCGCCGGCCAGGGCGTTCCGCTCGCCACAGCCAAGACCTCAGCCGCAAACAATGTGGCTGCAACCAAGGCGGACAGCCGGAGGAGGAGCACGGAATGGATATTATAGGAGTCCGATCACCACTGTTGAAGCCAAGTCGGCCTCCGGCTAGGCTGATCCATGCGTGTGGCGGTAGCGCGCCGGGACGCGAAGGGGTTATCGCCTAGCCTGGACTATTCGCGACGGAACCGGACCGGAGAGAAGGTTAGCTTTTTGCACCACAGAGAGCACAGAGAACACAGAGAGCGGATAGGAAAAAGAAGGTCGGATCGGACAAAAGCCTAACCCTTTCCCCTCCGGCTCTGTGACCTCTGTGCCCTTTGTGGTGAAATAGCTAGCTTCCGAACCCTGGGAGGAACATGCGCAGAACGGCTCGCTTCCTCGTCGTCTTTCTGGTCGGTGTGGCGCTGCTGGCCTACTTGGCCTCGGGCGCGGTCCAGAAGACTACGCGCCGGTGGTCCGAGGCGGACATCGCCCAGCACATAGCTGGGCTGGTCCAGAAGACCCAGCCCGCGTTGCTGGCACGCTGGACCGCCGGAGCGCGCGAGCCCTTCGAAGCCATGCTGACCGCTCTGGCCCGCGACGAGCGCATCACGGCTGCCGGGGCCTGCGACCAGAACAACCAACTGCTGGCCCGCACGCCCGCCTTTCCCCGTGATCTTGCCTGCGCCCAGGTTAGGCAGCGTATGGCCGCCGAGCGCGAGGACAAGCCCACGTTGCCCGGCCTGGTCTGGGGCAGCAACTGGTCCTTGCCCGGCGGCAGCGTGTACCTCAGCGCCGTGCCGGTCGTGCGCGAAGGCTCGCCCCTGGGCCTGTTGCTGCTGGTGAACGATATCTCCTTCATAGAGCGCCAGGGCGCGCGCCTGCGCCAGCTTCTGCTCATGGTGTTCGCCGGACTTGCTCTCTGCGCCGGGCTGGTCGCGCTGCTCGCCGCGCGCCTGTCGTGGCGTGGCTTCCGCAAAGAACTGCGCCGCTTCATCCTGGGGGAATCGCGACGCAAGGAATTCCTGCCCATCGTGGCTGACGTGCGCGAACTGGTCGAGCGCATCGCCGCCGAGCGCGAGATGGACGGCCCGGCCAGCGCGTGGAACCCGCAACATCTCAAGCAGGCCTTGGTGCGCCACTTCCCCGGCGAAAAAGTCATCGTGCTGGCCAACCGCGAGCCCTACATCCACGAACGCGGCAGTGACGGCACGATTCAGGTTCGCCATCCTGCCAGTGGCCTGGTCGCCGCGGTCGAACCGGTGTTGCGCGCCTGTTCGGGCGTATGGATCGCCCATGGCAGTGGCTCCGCCGATCGCACGGTGGTGGACAGCAAGGACCACTTACGCGTGCCGCCCGGCGAGGAATCGTACGTCTTGCGCCGGGTGTGGCTGTCCGAGCAGGAAGAACGCGGCTACTACTACGGCCTGGCCAACGAAGGCCTGTGGCCGCTGTGCCACCTGGCCCACGCGCGGCCCATCTTTCGCGGCACCGATTGGGCCACCTACGAAGCCGTGAATCGCCGCTTCGCCGAGGCGGTGTGCAACGAAGCCGAGGGCGAAGATCCCGTGGTACTGGTGCAGGACTACCACTTCGCCCTGGTGCCGCGCCTGGTGCGCGAGCGTCGGCCGCGCGCCACCATCATCACCTTCTGGCACATCCCCTGGCCCAACGGCGAGCACTTCGGCATCTGCCCTTGGCGGGGCGAGATCCTGCAGGGCATGCTCGGCAGCAGCATCCTCGGCTTCCACACGCGCCAGCACTGCAACAACTTCCTCGACTCGGTGGATCGCTACCTGGAGGCGCGCATCGATCGCGAGCAGAACTCGGTGGTGCAACACGGACGCGCGACCCTGGTGCGGCCCTACCCCATTTCCATCGAATGGCCCAGCCGCTGGGTCGCGAGCGCGCCGCCGGTGGCCGAGTGTCGCAGCGGGGTGCGCAAGGAGTTGGGTTTGCGCGAGGATGCTTTGCTGGGCCTGGGGGTGGACCGGCTCGACTACACCAAGGGCATCGAGGAACGCCTGTTGGCGGTGGAAAGATTTCTGGAGCGCTTCCCCGCCTTTGCTGGCCGCTTCAGCTTCGTGCAAATGGCGGCACCCAGCCGAAGCCTCATCGAGCGCTACCGCCAGCTCGACGAAACCGTCGAGCGAACCGCGGCGCGCATCAACCAGCGCTTCGGCGAGGGCGCCTATCAGCCCATCATCCTTCTGCGCGCGCACCACGAGCCGCCCCAGGTCTTCCGCTACTATCGCGCCGCCGATTTGTGTTACGTCAGCAGCCTGCACGACGGCATGAACCTGGTGGCCAAGGAATTTGCGGCAGCGCGCGACGATGAGCGCGGCGTGCTGCTGTTGAGCCAGTTCACCGGCGCCGCGCGCGAGATGTCCGAGGCGCTGGTGGTCAATCCCTATGACCTAGAAGAAGCCAGCGCCGCCATGGCGCGGGCCCTGGCCATGCCCGCCGAGGAGCAGCGCGAGCGCATGCGCGCCATGCGCGCCTTTCTAGCCGAGTTCAACGTATACCGTTGGGCCGGGCGCATGCTGATGGATGCGGCTCGCCTGCGCCGCAAAGAAACCCTGTTGGGCCGCAGCAGCGACGATATTTCGAGCCTGCGCAGGCTGCCGAAATGAAATCGCTGCTCGCGCCGCAGAATCGCCCGGTCCTGCGCCGTATGACGCGCGGCCGCGTGCTGCTGGCGTTCGACTTCGACGGCACCTTGGCGCCCATCGTGGCGGAGCCGGCCCGCGCGCATTTGCGTCCGCGCACCCGCAGCCTGCTGGCGGACGTGGCGCGGAAGTATCCCTGCGTGGTGATCTCGGGTCGCAACCGCGCTGATGTGGTCCGCCGTGTGGCCGGAATTCCCTTACGCCAGGTGTTGGGCAACCACGGCATCGAGCCGTCGCCCGCTCTGCCCGCTGCTCGACGAGCGGTCCGACGCTGGTTGGCTTGCTTGGAGCCACGGCTTGAAGGTGTAGCCGGGATCGTCTTTGACAACAAAGGCGCGACCCTGGCCATCCACTATCGCAAGTCACGCAATCGCCCGGCAGCCCTCAAAGCAATTCTGGCAGCCACTGCTGATCTGAGTGAAGCGCGTGTGCTCAAGGGGCTTCTCGTGGTGGATCTATTACCAAAGGGTGCCCCCAACAAAGCCAGTGCCCTGCAATTCGAAATGCGCCGTTTGCACTGTCGGTCCGCTTTGTACCTGGGCGACGACCAGACCGACGAGGATGTGTTCGCGCTCAGCCAGCGTTTGCCATTGCTCGCCGTGCGCGTCGGGCGAAGACCGCGCAGCCTTGCCCCGTACTACCTAGCCGGCCAGGCCGACGTCGACGCGCTACTGATGAAATTGGTAGAGTTGTCTGCTTTGCGTGCGGCAAGTCTGGACCGAGTCACCAGCACGAGAGTACATTCGTGACCGTGCAGACTCAGAGGAATGCCCGTGTCAGTCTTTCGGTCAGCCTTGCGGCGGTCTTGCTGGCTGGCCTTCTGGGGTGCAGCAAGCATGCACTGAAACCTGCGTCTTCGGATGGCGGGATTGGCCGCGAGGATGCGAACGCGGGCGCGGACACCGGCACGAACACCGATGCGGCAGTTCCGGATGCCGGCACGGTTGACCTGCCTAGCCCGCCGGACACAGCCAACCCTGCGGACGCACCTGCCGATACCGGTGGGACCGACGCTGCAGCCGATTCTGCCGGCGACGCCTGCGTTCCAGTTGCCTGCACAGACGAGTACGGGGAGAGCTTCTGCGGAACGATCTGCGACGGTTGTGGCCACACGCTCGACTGTGGAGAAACCTGCCCACGAACGGGATGGATGTGCCGGAACAACGTCTGCACCGGGCCGACGGCTGTTTGTACGAGCCTCCTTTGTGTGCATTCGTCTGATGAATCTGAGTACTGCGGCGACGTCGGCGACGGCTGCGGTGGCACCCTTTCTTGTCCGTTTACCTGTCCGAAGGCCGGCTGGGTTTGCCAGGACAACATCTGTGTCGGCCGGCCGGAGGTGTGCACGCCACGGACTTGTGCGAATGGCTTCTTTGACTATTGCGGCGACGTCGGCGACGGGTGCGGCGGCACGCTTCATTGCTCGACCACCTGCCCGAAGAATGGATGGGTTTGCGACAACAACATCTGCGTCGGTCCCCCGGACGTGTGCTCCAAACTGACCTGCCAGTTTCCGGGAGCAGACATCTGCATGTTCCCCCAGCAAGTCGGTAGCTACTGTGGCGACATCGGTGATGGCTGCGGCGGCACGCTCCATTGTCCGACCACCTGTCCAATGGCCGGTTGGGTCTGCGAGGAAGAGATCTGCCGGGGCTCGGCGGTTCTGTGCTTGCCTGTCCAATGTGAATCGGTAGGTGGTGATACCTACTGTGGCACCATAAACAACTGTTGCGGCGGAACAGCGGAGTGCAGCCCCATTTGCCCGAAGCCAGGTTGGACCTGCGTCAACCACCTGTGTATGGGCGGTCCCGACTGTGTCAAGTCCACCTGTACGCCGCCGGGTGGCGGAGCCTACTGCGGCACGATCGGCGACGGCTGCGGAGGAACACTCGACTGTCCCGCGACTTGCCCGAATGGCGACAAGTGCGCCGCGCCGAACATTTGCAGCACGGACGCGGATGCCGGGCTTCCGCCGCCCCCCCCGGCGCCCATCGCGCCACCGTCGGGCACTTGGCCCGAGCCAACGCCGCCCCCGGTGCCGTCCCTCCGAGCGCCGTCGCCGCCACCACTGGCGCCACGGCCGGCTCCCATCCCGCCACCCTGCCGATTCCCCGGCGCCATCGAATGAGTGCCCCAGCGGGTCAGTGCGGAGGAGCGCGCGAAGTCTCGCCCTAGGTCTCAAGCTGGGTGCCAGAACAATCTTCGTTCCGCACGGTGCTTTTGCGAGTAGCATTGCGGGCTGCAGGGTTACCCATGAAGATGATAGTCTTGTTTGTGGTTGCCGTCACAATAGCAGGATGCGGGCGGCACGGTGGACTTCCTGCCAGCAATACCAATCCAACAACGACCGGGGATGCCGCGGTTTTGGGGACTGGTGGGATGGGCGCGGGCGGAAACGCTGGTACCACTGGTGCATCGGCTGGCGGCGCAACCAGTATCGCTGGAAGCACAGCCACTAGCGGCGGCACCGGAGATGCGGCGACCGGTAGCGGAGGCGTAATTCCAACGGGCGGCAGCTCCGTCTCCAGCGGCGGAACCGTAGGCGCAACGACGGGTAGTGGCGGAATAGTTTCCTCAAGCACCAGGGTGGATGCCAGTGGTGGCACCAGCAGCACCGGCGGCGGTTCTGCCTCAGGTGGCAGTGCCGGTGGCAGTGGCGGCTCTCCTGGAACCACCGGCGGCGGCGGTTCTGCTTCGGGTGGCAGCGCAGGCGGCGGCGGCGACCGAGGCGGCAGTTCCACTGGCACCGTCGGCGGCGCCACGGCCGGCGCCAGTGGCTCGACTGGCGGCGCGGCTGGGAACGGAGGAACATCCGGTGCCGGCGGCGCCAGTTGCACCGGGTGCCAGTCTCTTGAGCAATGTTGGAATGGCCAGCTTTGCGTCGCAAAGTCGGTGGCGCTCCCAGCGGGCTTTTCGATCGACGCCACGGAAGTGACGCGCGGTCAATATGCGGCGTGGCTGGCAACGAATCCCTCCACGGACGGGCAGGCCAATGTCTGTTCGTGGAATGCGAGTTTCACGCCGGACGCTACCTGCATGGCGACGTCCTCCGTATGTCATGGCGCCGGCTGCACCAACCATCCCCAACCGTGCATCGACATGTGCGACGCTGCCGCCTACTGCGCGGCGGTTGGCAAGCGGCTTTGCGGAGCGATCGGCGGTGGTTCAGTGTCTTCAACCGCGGCAGACCTCTCCCTCAACGTTGCGAGCAAGAGCCAATGGTACAATGCCTGCACCTCGAACGGCGTGAACCAGTTCACCTACGGCAAGTCGTCTGTCATGGGCAACTGCAATGACGGTCTGTCGTTCAGCACCACAACCGTGCCAGTGGCCAGCATGCCGGAGTGCCAGTCTCCGATATCTGGATACGAGGGAGTCTTCGATCTGATCGGCAATGTGTCGGAGTGGGAAGACAACTGCTACGGGTCAGCCGGGCAGGCGGACGTCTGCAAACCGCGCGGCTTTTCCTTTGGAGGAGACGAAGCCATGCCAATGTGCAACCAGTTCACCTACGCAAACCGCGCCGCGACTTACGCCAACATCGGGTTCCGTTGCTGCGTTCCCTAGGGTGAATCTACGGCCTGGCACCGCATGCTGACGAGACCGTGCGCTCACCCGTTTGTACTGCACGCATCGATGCTCTCTCTGGCAATTGCCGGGTTCGCCGCCGAAGCATCGGCTGGGCAGAACGTCTTCTCCGTTTCGGGCAGTAACGTGCAGATCAACGGCAAGCCGTTCAAGGTGATCGGCCTGCGGCTCTCGAACGGCCTGGGCAGCGACGCCAAGACGCAAGAGCTGATCACCAATCTGGACATGTTCAAATCCTACGGCATCAACACGTTCAGCGTGTTCTTCATGGGATCGCGCTTCGGAGACGTCAAGGGCTACCTTCCGGACGCCACCATCGACCCCACCTACGCGGCACGGATGGCGAAGATCATCGAGGCCGCAGACGCTCGCGGCATGGTCGTGCTGGTGGGGTGCCTCTACTGGGGCACCTCGACCGCAATGGATGGGCTGGTCGGATGGACACAAACGCAGGCGAACCAGGCCATCGCGAACACCGTGACGTGGCTGAAAGCCAACAGCTACCGCAATGTCTTCCTCGACCCCGACAACGAAGGCATGTCCCCGTTCACTGACGCCCCCTTGATCGCCGCCGGGCATGCCGTCGATCCCTCGATCATGATCGCGTGCAATAGAGGTTCCGCGAGCGTGGGTGGTGGAAGCCCAACCGATTGCCAAGCGAGCTCCGACCTCAACATCCATTATGGCGCCAAGGTTGCAGGCAAGCCGTGGCTGGAGAGCGAGGGAGTGCCCGATGCTGCCAACTACTGGGGCGCCTACAGCAAGACCGCCAACTACGACAACTACATACGCATCGGCCTGTACACGTCTGCATACAAGGCGTTGGCGATAAGCGACGCGAAGGACGCCATAAACAACAACGCCGGCTACGTGCTCGCATCGACGTGGCTGCAATGCGGACCGGGGCAGGGCATCGGCGGCCCGTTCATGACTCCGGGCGGATACTCGAACGTCGCGGACGTCAACGCCGATACCACGGCCGTGAACCCGGACGCCGGGGTGAAGTGGTGGCTTGAGGCAATGCAGGCGGCGTACGGCGCCTGGGGTTCTGCGGGTTCCGATGGCGGCGCGCCCGATGCGGGATCGGCTGGGGCTGGTGGCGCTTCAGGCGTGGGTGGTGCCGCTGGCACCGGCGGCGCGCCCGGTCTTGCGCAGGACACTCTCGCCGACGCGGGCTGCTCGTGCGATCTGGGCGCACGAGGCGACAAGCCGGGATTCGGCCTCGCGTCGATCCTCGTTCTCGCGCTCGGTCTCGTGCTGCGCTCTAGCCGAGTTGCGCACCCTGGAACATGAAACCCTTTGGTCCGCGTCCGCTGGTATACTGGAATGGATGAGGCGCGAAGAGGCCATCTCGACTTTGCGGAGCTTTCTGCCCGCTATCTAGCACGACTTCGGCGTGCGCCGGATCTCCTTGTTCGGGTCCACGGCACGCGACGAGGCTCGCGACGACAGCGACCTAGACCTGCTGGTCGACTTTGAGGTCGGCCCGACGTTCGATTCCTTCATGGGCCTCAAGTTCTTCCTGGAGGACCATCTCGGCCGAAGGGTGGATATCGTCACACCCGCGGCCCTGAAGCCTCGAATGCGTCCTGTGGTGGAGCGCGAGGCAGCGGATGTCGCCTAGCACCCGCGATTGGCGACGCTGATATGGGAACCCTTAAAGGGTTCCCATTCCCTCCCGCGATGGTGCGCCGCCGGCGGAGCCGGCGGGCTCCCCACGCGACCCGTCCCCGTTCGAGCTGTAGACCGAGGGCACGCCCAGCATCTCGGCGTAGGTCAGGGCCTGTTGCATGCCATCGCCAACCCGGTGCGTGTTGTCCTTGGCCTCAACCACTGCGATGGGGATGTTCGGCTTGTAGAAGAGGACGTAGTCGGCGAACTTCCGCTCGCCCCGTCGGACCATGCGTCCGCGGACGATGACCTGGCCGTCGGTCAGGTAGACCTGTTCACGCACCTGCGAATTGATGTCCCACCCGGCCGCGGTCAGTGCCGGGGTGATGAACTTGGTGCAGATGTCCCGTTCCGACAGGTCCTTCTTGTTCACAGTGTGCCCGCCAGCCAGACGCCATGGTACCGCAGATCGCAGCGCGTAGGGCGGATTCAAGAACGGTAGCGGGCTTTACACCCGACGGCGACGGGGTAGGCGGGCCATCCGGTTTGCACACTGCGAACCGGGAGCGGGTCGGGGAGGTGATGCTGGTACCCTGCCCTCGTCCTTGACAAAGTTGATACTGCCTGTAGTATCAATCAAAGAGGCCGCAGCGGACGACGCTGAATGTCAGATCGCAAGACCAAGGAGGCGCGACTAAGGGCGATTATCGCCGATGTGGCACGTCGGCCGAAGCAGGTCACAGCGGCGGAGATTCAACGAATCATGAACATGCTTTCGGAGTTCCATCCAACCGGCTCGCGCAAGGCCCGTCACGGCTACCTATACACGGTCGCCACCGAAAGATTCATGGTCAACACACACACCCCCGGAGACGCACATGTGAAGAGTTATTCAGTTCAGGACTTCCTCAGCGCCATGGAAACGCTTGGCTGGTACGAGGAGGAGCCATCATGAAGGATTTGAAGCACTACGAATCGCTGCCCTACACCATCATTCTTAGAAGGGATGACGAGGGGGATGTCGTGGGGCGGGTTGAAGAACTTCCTGGGTGTTCGGCCCACGGCGCCACCGAAGCCGAAGCGCTTGAAAATCTCGCGGAGGCAAGGACCCTCTGGATCACGGACTGCATTGAGCAGGGGCACGAGGTGCCGGAACCTCACAACGATTCGGACCTGCCGAGTGGAAAGTGGGTTCAGCGCGTCCCGCGCAGTCTCCACAAGCGCCTTGCCACTCTTGCAAGGAAGGAGGGCGTTAGCTTGAACCAGCTCGCAACGTCCGTCCTCGCGGAGGCTGTCGGCGAGAGACGTGGTGAGCGTCAGCAGCAGCACGCCACGGCTCTCATCGTCGAACAAAATGTCGGCCAGTTTGCAGAAGGGTATTTCGAGTCCGACTTGGGCGATAGCGAAGCTAACTACGGCTCAGCGATGACGAAGGGTGAGCAATTGAAGACCAAGAAAACCGAAGCGAGGGGTAACTAAATGGCCGCCCCCGGTGTTGCGCATGCGTGGACAGTCCTCGCAGACAAGATTGTCGTCGATGCCAGGACGAACAACGTCGTTCTCTGTACTGTTGAGCAGGCCAACCTCACATTGCCAGCCGTGCCGGCCGGCGCGAGAGGCATCCTGGCCAAGACTAGCTTTGAGGTGATCACCCTCTGGTATCGCGTTGATAGTCAGAAGCCGGGTCGACGCGACACCCGTATTCGTCTTCTCAACCCCGATGGTGATGAGTTGGCGGTCTCACTTCAAAAGGTAGATCTCACCGCTGCTCCCAGGCAACGCTGTATTGCGAGCTTTCCGCGCCTTCCGGTGGGCCGCGAGGGCGTGTTTTGGGTCGTCACTGAAGTGAAGGACAGCGACGGTTGGAATGAAGTCAGCCGGGTGCCATTTGACGTCAAAGTCAATTGGGTCACCCAGGTAGCGCTCACAGGTACAGTATCGGACTCGCCAACTAGCCCCGGTGCGGGCCGTCTGGCTGACGGAGCTGGCACAACCGAGAAGAAGGGCCGAGGCAAGGGGGCACGGGGCGGCAGAGTTAATCGATGACCTGGCGCGCTCAGCCCATCGGCTTCTTCTTCGCCGTTCCCGGCACTTTGCGGAAATCCACAAAGAGCTTGCGTTCGGTGGGCTGGCAAATGGGGCAGAAGCAGGCGTCGTCGCGGCCCACCCGCACGCGGCGGATTGTGGTGGCGCAGACCGGACAGGGCTCGCCCGCGCGGCCACGCACCTTGAGGAAGTCGCGCACTTTCACCTCGATGGGCTGATTGCGCGCCTGAATTTCGCGAATAGCTGCGTTCAGGGTCTCGCGGATGGCGGCGAAAAGGCGGTCCACTTCGTCGGGCTGCAGTTTGTGGCAGAAGGTCTTGGGGTGCAGGCGCGCGGCGAAGAGAATCTCGTCGGCGTAGGCGTTGCCGATGGAGGCGAGCGCGGTCTTGTCGAGGAGAAACTGGCGGACTTGATCACGTCGGTTGGCCACCAGGCGCCGCATGTGCGGCAGCGTGAAGTCGTTCGAAAGCAAGTCAACGCCCAGAGTGGCGAAGCCAGGGATCTGGTCCAACTGGTCGGCGCGGGCCACGTAGATCTTGCCCATGCGGGTCTCGTCCGCGTAGCGCAACTCGGTGCCGCCCGAAAAGACCAACGCCAAGATCACATCGCGGCCCGCACGCGCCCCCGTCTCGGCCAACGAATACCGGCCGCTCAACATGGCGTTCACCACCAGGCACAGTCCGCCGTCCAAATCGAAACGCAGAAACTGCCCGCATCGCTTCACCTCGACGATGCGCTTGTCTTTCAACACGGCCGGGAAAAGGTCCGGCAGCATCAGCCGCAGCACCACCGGGTCGCCGACGCGAACATCGGCGATAGGCAGGCCGCACGCTTCCCGGCTCAGCACGGCTTCCACGTGAACCAGGTCGGGCAACTCGGGCACGCCATCACGCTAGCAGCAGGGTGACCGCAGGTCACCCCTACCTGGAGCCGAGAGTCTTGTCTACTTGCCCAGAGTCAGGTAGCCGAGCAGCCAGAGACTGACCCGGGATGAGGAAAACCATGGTTGGATACCACGCGCCTGTGGCTGCCTTTGCCACGTGCTCGAAAGCCCAGCGCCAGCGCGACTGGGCGACGGCAGGTGCACGCGCTGTCGGGTCAGCAGGGTTGGGCGTCGTGTTCACTCAGGACGCGCAGGAGGCGGCCTCCCAAAAATCCCATCTGTCCCGCGGGCGCTACCGCGGCAGGCGAACCCGCGACGCTGACACCAGGTTCACGCACGCAATCGCCGCGCCCAGCAGGAACACGTATTCGTAACCCCAGCGCACCCAGATGATGCCACCCATCGAGGCGACAATGATGGAAAACAGGTGGTCGATGCTCACTCCCATCATCAAGGTCTGCGACACATCACCGGGCTGCACGGCGATCTTCTTCAAGTAGGTGGCGCGGGCCATGCCCACGGACATCAGCATCTGGTCCAGGATGAAGCAAGCCCCGGCCACCAGCAAAGCCGTGTTCTCGCCAAACAGGCGGCGCGAGAAGCCGTAGCCGAAGCACACGAAGATGAGCACCACGGCCTCGCCCATGAGAATGAAGCGCTCGCCCAGGTGATCGATGGCGCGGCCAAGCAACGGGTTGAACACAATTCCGACAAGGCCGCCCGCAAACAACAGCGAAGCCACCGTCTGCGTGGGCTGCTTGAAGATGGTGACCAGCACCCAGGGTGAAAAGGTCAGGAAGATCTGCTTGCGCGTGCCGTACAGGATGCTCAGCCAGTAGTACAGCTTGTATTCGCGTCGCACCACGAAGCGGGTGCGGGTGGCGGGCGGCGGATCGGCCTTCATAGTGCGAATGAGCAGAGCTGCCAGCAACAAGCCGCTGGCGGCGATGAGAAAAGCGGTGGCAAAGCCGAAACCCAGGCTGCGAAAACCGACCAGGATCAGCAGGCTGCCGCCAATGCCGGCCAGGTTGCTGGCCCCGGTGACCTGGCCCAGCCGTCGGCCTGCCTGGCCCTCGGCGGCGAATTCCATGGTGATGCTTTGGATGAGCGGCATGAACAGGTGCTGGCCCACGCTGAAAAGGAACAACCAGGCCAGCATCACGCCGTAGCGACGGGAAAAAAGCGCAATGCCCGCGATGCCCAGCCCTCCCAGCAGGTTGGCCAAAGCGGCCAGACGGCGTGAGCTCATGAGGTAGAGCAGCGCCGAAACGAACACCACCAGGAAGCCGGGCATCTCGCGCGGCAGTTCCAGCAGGCCGCGCTGGAAGTTGCCGATGGAATAGGTTTGGTTGAGAAAGTTGTTGAAGACCGCAGTGACCGCGCTCTGCGAGAAGGCGTACAACGTCGCCGCGATCACGAACAGGACGAAGTCACGAGGCAGACCGAAGAGGCGCACCCGGAAGCTGGGCGAAAGACTGCTGGATTCGGACGGCGGGATAGGGCTGTCGGACAAGGCGCCGCACTATAGCTTGTCGCAGGCGCGGGTGCGTGCGGAACTATCGACTCTCGTCGGGCATCGCTGCACGCCTGACAGGTTGTGCCGCTATGGACTACAGCTTCCACTCCATGCCAGGGGCATCTTCTGACAGGCATAGCCACCACCGCTGCTGCTGTAGCATTCGAGCAAGTTATTGCAGCTTTGACCGTTGCCGCAATCCTCCCCCACCTTTGCCATTGGCTGACAGGTCCCGTTGAGGCACGCCTGATGCGTTCCGCATTCGCCAGAGTAGGCCGTGCACTGTGCGCCAATCGCAGTGACCGCGACGCAAGTATATGTCGTGAGATCGCAACGAAGTCCGTCCTGGTCATAGCACACCGAATAGGGGCTCCTGCCCACGCTTGTCCCGACTTTGCACGACGAAGTGTCGTCGCAGGTTATGACACACCCATCACCGGCTTTGCCCCGAGGCGGAGTCATGCATGTCCCGCTCGACATGTCGCTGGAGAGCCAACAAAGGGCCGGTGCGCCCGCACATTGGTCCGGCGCCACACAAGGCTGCCCTGCAAGGTGAGTTCCGTCGGTGATGGCCGAGATGAGAGCGTACGACGGCTGGTCGCAGCTGGTTTGGATCTGGTCCAGCAGCGTCTGGATGGCGGAGGGCACGATGACCTCGGAGCCGTCATCGAGATACTTGACGTAGCCCAATTGATTGGCCTCGCAAGGCCCCAGCCCCGAAGACGTGATGCCAAGTTGTGAGCAGCACTCGGCCAACCGCGTGCAGTATGGTTCCGCATAGGTTGTCACGTAGCGCTGCGCGGCCGCCGATAGAGCGCCGTCCGCGCCATTCGCGTCTGCGGCTCCATTGGACGCGTCAGGCGCGCTCACGACAGAGCCATCGGCTACGTCCTGGCCAGCCGCACCACCACTGCCCAGCGTGCCGCCGCTGCTGAGTGCGCCTCCACTCCCGGCTGCGCCGCCAGAACCCGCTGGCGAGGCAACCATGCCAGCATCCACGGAGTTCTTGGAGCCAGAGCTGCAACTCAGGCTGCTCAAGAGCCAGATCGTGCTTGATGTGCAGCACGTCCATCTCCACAAGTGAGTCTTGATCCGACGTTTCATCTTAATCTCCAATCGCTAGTTGCCATTGTCATAGACGGTTCCGATGGTCAGCACGCGGAATCGCGCCAGGGGGATCTTCGAAGCCGCGTCGTTACCCAGAACTCCAGCGCTCCACGCCGACAGCGCGTCGGGTGAGGCATCGGCGTACAAACTCACCGCGCCCGAGTAGTCCCCCACGAACGCGCCGTAGCGTTGCAGGGCACGCGCAATGGCCAGGCCGGCCGGGGTCAGGCCAAGGCTGGTCACGGGCCGAGAGATCCGAAAGAGGCAACGCATCCGCCCCTGCTCCGCTGTTCCCTCCCTTACACGCCGACGCGAGAAACAAGGCGGCCACTGTGAATGTCCACCGCTGGCTGGGCATTGGCTGATCTTACTACCTCTCGTGAACCCGCAACAGCTCCCTGCCCACCCTGGCTCGTCTCATGCTATCGTACTTTACATTTAGTCCGACTGCACGTATAGTTTCCTTGCATGACCAAACGGCCCTTCTGGTTGCGACGCATCGATGAGGCCTGGCACGAAACTCCCATCGCCTGGCTTTGCGGCGTCCGGCGCTGTGGCAAGACCACGCTCGCCCAAAGTCTGGGCAAAGAGCGAATTCTCTACCTCAACTGCGACCTGCCTGCCGTCGAAGACATGGTCCGCGATCCGCAGCTATTCTTTCGCTCGTGCACAAAGCCGGTCGTGGTCTTTGACGAAATCCATCAGCTACGCGACCCCGCACGACTCCTGAAGATTGGCGCCGATGTTTTTCCGAAGCTCAAGATCCTCGCGACAGGTTCATCGACGCTTGCGGCCAGCAAGAAGTTCCGTGACACACTCACCGGTCGCAAGCGCACGATCCATCTTACGCCGGTGTTGTGGGGTGAACTTGCCGCCTTCGGCGTCCCGTTGCCGCAGCGCCTCTACCATGGTGGACTGCCTGCCGCGCTTCTCGCCGACGCCAAACGGCCGGCTCTCTACCGGGAGTGGATGGATTCCTTCTTTGCCCGCGACATCCAGCGCTTGTTTGGTTTCCGCGACGTGAACCGCTTCAACGCGCTTTTCGAATACCTGCTACGCCAGAGCGGCGGACAACTTGAAAGCACCAAAACGGCGGCTTCGGTCGGCATCACCCGTCCCACGGTAGAAAGCCATCTGCGCGCCCTGGAAATCACTCACGCCGTCACGCTGGTCCGGCCCTTCCACGGTGGCGGCCAGAGGGAAATAGTGAAGATGCCCAAGGTCTATGGCTTCGACACCGGATTCGTCAGCTTTGCACGGGGTTGGGATCCGCTGCGACACGCCGATCTCGGCTTGCTCTGGGAGCACATGGTTTTGGAGCATCTACAAGCCCACTTTTCCGACACGCCCGTGCGCTACTGGCGGGACAAGTCGGGTTGCGAAGTGGACTTCGTTATGGTGCGCCGCCGCGACCAGGTCGACGCCATCGAATGTAAATGGGATCCGGGCGCGTTCGACGCTGCAGGTTTGAAGGTATTCCGCAGTTGCTATCCCAAAGGCCACAACTTCCTGGTTTCTCCTTCCGGCGACCCGCCTCACGTCCGCCGCTATGGACAACTGGAAGTGACTGTCTGCACGCCGTCGGAACTTCATCCGTAGCGCTCGAACTTGAACCTACGTCAGCAACGCGACCGTCACCACGTGCGCGTCGAGGTCGCGACAAAGCAGCGTGAGCGAGCGCGGCTGTATGCGCGCTGCCAGGACAGGTGCCAGCCGAATTTCCAGCGCTCGCCATGCTTCCGCCAAGTCTGCGGGTATGTCCACTTCGTCGCCCACTACAATGTCGCGCGTGTCGTGGCGAAGCCCGATGCCCATGGCCTTGAGCACTGCCTCTTTGGCGCTCCAGATGCGCGCGACTGTCCGGTCGGCGTCGTGGCCCCTGCTCACGCGATTGGCTTCGCTTTCACTGAAGAACTGTCGCACCAGCGCGTGATCGCGCGGCTGCACGGTTTCGATATCGGCGCCAATGCACGCACCAGATACCAACGCCACGGCCACCAAGCCCCAATCCCCACGATGCGAAATCGACAATGACAAGCGCAGTCTCCCCTGCCCTTGTCGATCGACATAGGGTACGCCCGACTCGTCATTGAGAATGCTGACCTCACTACGCCAGCCTTCGTCCAAAGAAGGCGTCCCGAGGAGCCCGCCAACGAAGCTATTCCCCTCGGCAGCCAATTCGCCCAGCAACCGCTTGGCTGCCCAGCGACCGAGCAGCCACTTCCGCCGACGCGGCCACAGCATCAGCCCGGCGAGGATGGCTTCCTCGCGCGGGCTGAGCAGACCCGGCGGCGCCTGGCCCTTCGCCAGCGCGGGGTGCTCGCCGGCGTGGGCCAGGAGGTGGCGGAACATTTGCGCCGGTCAGCTGACCACGTCGCGGAAGCGGCCCAGGGCCTCGTCGGGCAGCCCGCCCGGGAGGCGCGAGGTGCGGTAGCCTTGCACCGTCAGATACACCTTGCCGTCGCCGTCGCGCACGCGCATGTCGAACGACAGCGCGTCCTGGGATGAGTGCGGCTGCAGCTCAGCCACCACCGGCTTGCCGTTGGGGGCCGGATCAAACACGGTCACGCGCTCCACCACCGAGGGCAGGCCCATCTGGCCGGTCTGGCCGATCTCCCACACGCCCGCAGTCTGGAAGCACAGCTCGACCAGGCGCGGCCCCACCATGCTGGTGCTGTTGGGGTTGGTGGTATCAGCGGGCAGCGGCGTCCGCATGGTCCCCACCACCTTCCCACTCGATAGCCGGTTGACCATCTCCAACACCCGGTAGGCCGGACCGTGGAAGTACACGCGGTAGATGTCGTCGTGGCCGATGCCGCCCACCGGGCCCGCCCCGTCCACCGCCGTGCGCGCGCTTTGCCCCTGGCCCTGCTCCAGCACCACCACGCCGGCAAAGTGCAGTTTCTCCTCGGGCTCGCGGCCGACCACCACCTGCATCGACGACAGGGTCATGTGCACCCGCACCCGCCCGTCAGCGCCCAGCAACGGGCGCGCCCGCACGATCACGGAACGCGGCTCGTGGCGGTAGTACTTCATGGCCGCCAAGAAGCGCACGTTCTCAAGAGCCGCCACGCGAAGAGAGGGAGCCAACAGCCAGGCCGCCTCGGCAAAGGTCTCCAGGCCCATCACGCCCGGCAAAACCGGAATGCCGTCGATGGCATGATCGTAGAGGAACGGCTCCACCTTGGGGTCGAGCCTGATCTCGGCCGTCATGCCCTGGTGCAAATCGAAGCTGACGTTGTCGAAGGGCAGAGGCAGCGCCTTTTCGCGAGCCCGCGCCACCAAGCTGCCGTTGGGATCGATTCCGCCATCCTTGTCAAAGGGCTCCATCAGGATGCCCAGCTTGTGCCCCACCACGGCCTCGCCGGAGAAGCCCGCTTGCAGCGCGTGGCGGATCACGGGCAGGCCCTCGACCGGCGACAGCATGTCGATCCCCGCGCGCTTCATGATCTCGGGAATGCTTCCGCGCGTGGCCATGCCGATACCGCCCCAGGCGGTCCAGTCGAGCGCGATGCCGAGCGACCCGGGACGCGACGCCGCCCACCAGGAAAGCGTCTTACACATGAAGTCGTTGCCTGAGCTGTAGTCAGCCTGCCCTGCGTTCCCAAAGCGGCCGGCGACTGACGAGAACCCAACGATCGCTTTGACGTCCATCTCCCTTGTCGCGGCCATCAGGTTGAAGAGCCCGTCAGCCTTGACCCGGAAGACCAGGTCGAATTCCTCCACCGGCTTGCGATCGAGCGATCGGCTACGCTCGAGTCCTGCGGCGTGCAAAATGACGTCGATGCGTCCGCTCTCGGCACGGATGTTGTCCACCACGGCCTTGACGGCCGCCCCGTCCAGCACGTCAACCTGGCGGTAGAAGGCTCGACCGCCCGCCTGCTCCACCCCGCGCAGGGCTTCCAGTATGCCGGCCTGCCTTTCCAGATCGAAGAGCTTCTCCTCGACCTGCGCAGGCGTGGCCCGGCCCTTCTCGGCCTTGATGCGCTCGAAGACCAGGCGCTTGGCCGCCTCGCGATCCTTGATCACGATTTCTAGCAAGGCGTGCTCGCTCTCGGGCGGCATGGCGCGTGCGTCGAGCAAGTAGAACGTGCCACACGACGCAGCCGCCAGATCGCGCACGATGGCCACGGTGATGGCCCCGGCCCCGCCGGTCACGGCAAACACCGTGTTCTGGTCCAACTTGACGGGAGGCTTGCCGTCGGTCGGCAGGGCTTGCATGACCTCCAGGCCGACTGTCACGCGCAGGCCGCCCGCGTAGCCGATCTCCACCGCGCCCGGATCACGCTCGGTCTCGTCGAGCAAGGCGCGCGCGATCATTTCGGCCGAGGCGCCGTCTTCAAAATCAACCGCTTTGGCCAGCAAGTCGGGCCGCTCGCGTCGCAGCGTCTTGGTGAAACCGGTGACCGCGCCCCCCACGGGGTTGCTGGCGCCAGCCGCACCATAGCCGTGCTGGCCGCCCATTCGTGTGGCGCTGACAACGAAGCAGCCTGGGTTGAGCGTCTCGTACAATCCACGCGCAGCCCCGTGCAAAAGCAAGACACGGTCGCGATACAACTTGCGGAACTGGACCAGGTCGATGTCCGACAACGGCGCCGAGCGGTCGAGCGCAGGCAAGAAGTAGAGGCCGCTGACGCTGCCCGCTTGAGCCCAGGTGTGCAGGGCCGCCTCGATCTCTGCCCGCTCGGGTCGCGCGTCGATGCGCAGCACCTGCACGCCCCGGCTTTCCAGTTGCTCACACAGCAGCTTGCCCGCGCCTTCACTGTCAGCCACCACCACCACGCGGCTACCCTTTTCCAAGCGCACGCCGGTCTTCTTGCACGAATCGAGCGGAGGTCGCAGGATCACCACCGGGCGACGCAACAGCCCGCTCACAAAGGGGCTCGGCCCCTCGGCCACGACAAGCGCTGGTGCCGCAATCGTTGCAGCAGGCGCTGTGGGCGCAGACACTGGCGGCGCCGCCGGCGCGACCGGGGCCGCCGCCGGCAGGTACTTATTCACGAACCCGATGACGTGGCGAAGGGTCGGGTAGTCGCGCAGCTTGACGTCGTCCTGGCGCGGGATACTGAATGCTTCCCGCACCAGCGCGAACACCTCCGCCTGCTTGACCGTGTCGATGCCCAGGTCCGCTTCCAGATCCAGGTCCAGCTCCAGCATGTCCCGCGGGTACCCGGTCTTGCCCGCCACCAGCTCCAGAACTTTCTCTTCGATCGGATTTCCCGATCCCACCGTGGCCGCGACGGGCGACTGCGAAGCACGCGGTGGGTTGGCCACGCTGGCGCCCGCGATGGGGGCAATCGGAGCCGGAACCGGTGCCGTAGCCGACGCCATGGCCGGAGCCGCAACCGGAGCCGGAGTCGCGGGCGGGCTCGCCGCCGCTGCCAGATCCGGCCGATTCTGCTCCACGAACCCGATGACATGACGAAGCGTCGGGTAGTCACGCAGCTTGACGGTGTCCTGCCGCGGAATACTGAAGGTCTCCCTCACCAGTGCGAACACTTCAGCCTGCTTGACCGTGTCGATGCCCAGGTCCGCTTCCAGATCCAGGTCCAGCTCCAGCATGTCCCGCGGATAGCCAGTCTTCTCAGCCACCATTCCCAGCACCTTCTCCGCCACAGAACTTCCCGGGGCCGGAGCCGGAGCCGGAACCGGAAGCGAGGCCGGGACCGGGGCCGGCGCCGAAACCGGTGCCGGCGCTGCCGTTGCCAAATCCGGCCGGTTCTCTTTCACAAACCCGACCACATGTCGCAAGGTTGGGTAGTCACGCAGCTTGAGCGTGTCCTGCCGCGGAATATTGAATGTCTCCCTCACCAGCGCGAACACCTCGGCCTGTTTGACCGTGTCGATACCCAAGTCCGCTTCGAGATCCAGATCGGGATCCAGCATGTCGCGCGGATAGCCGGTCTTGTCACTGACCAGTTTGAGCACCGACTCCATGGCGACGTCGCCGCCCGACGCTGCGACGGCCGTCGTGACCGCCGCAGACGGAACCACTGTCGCGGTCGCGGCCGGCAGAGGAGCTGGCTGAGCCGCCGGAGTCGCGATCGCGGCGACCGCTGGCGCAGTCGGCGCCCGCGGCGCAATCGGCGCCGGCATCGGCCCCTGGTCGCCCAGACTTGCGCGCGGACCGGTGCCCATGGTCCAGGTGGACTGAGCCGGCTCGCGCGCCGGCGCGCCATTATCCTTGATGCGCAAGGTACGCTTCTCGACTTCCAAGGCCGGCGCTGGGTACCCGGAGATGTCGGAAAGCCAGCGTTGGTAGGCGGCCCGATCCGCCACCCGCTCTTCCAATCCATCAATGCGACGGAGCACGGTCATTGCGATCTGTGAACCGAAGCCGGCGGCCAGGCGAAGAGCGTAGCGCACCGGATAGTGGCCGCCCTTCGACAGGTTGAGCGTGCCCAGTTCGGGATCGGGCTCGCGGTAGTTGGGCACTGGCGGAACCACCTGCTTCTCCAAAATCTTGACCGCCACCGCGTCCTCCACACCCACGCCCATCGGATGACCGGTGAAGCCCTTGGTGTTGCACACCACCAAATCGTTGGCGCTGGCGCCGAAGGTCTTGCGCAGAGCGAAGACCTCGGCCGAAGCACTGCCTCCGCGCGCCGGCGTATAGGTCTCGTGCGAGATGAAGACCAGCTCGCGCGCCATGGCGTGCCGATCGATGCCGTGACGTTGCTCCACGCCCGACACCAGCCGTTCCATCACGCCCTCGATGTGATCCACATCCAAGCGCGTCCCATGGAAGGCGCTGTTGGCGAAGGTGCTGCCCAGCACCTCGCAGAGTCCGCGCATCCCGCGCTCGCGCAGTGAATCTTCCGACTCCACCACCAGGCCGCACGCACCCATGCCCAGCAACATGCCGTTGCGTCGGCGATCAAAAGGCAGGGCTGCCTTCTCCAGCACGTCTTCGGTGGTAGCCGCGCCGGTGGCCAAGAAGCCAGCTCCCATCCATTCCAGCAGGCTGTCCGAGGTGACATCGTCAGCGCCGATGATGAGCACGCGGCGGCACCGGCCGGCCCGGATCCAGTCCTCAGCCATGCCCACCGCCATGGTGGTCGAAGCGCAGGCCGCGTTGACCTGAGTGTTGGGACCGCGGATGCCGAGCAGTTCGGCAAACTGCGCGTGACCCATGGCGAGGATGCGGAAGAGGAAACGGCGATCGAATTCGTAGCTCTGGCGGCCGGTTCGCTGGGAGAAGAAACGAGTGACCTCGTCGACCAGGTTGTCGTAGCCCGGGAAGGCCGAGGCGAAGATCACGCCGGTCTCGTCAGCCATGGCGACCGGAAGCCGCCAGCGATCGGGCAGGAAGCTGCCCGTGGTGGTGCGGCGATAGTGGCGCACCAACGGAATGCCCGCGTCGCGCAGGGCCTCGATGCCCGCGGCAATGGCCAGCGCAGTCGTGATGTCCCAAGCTTCCACGCGCTCGCGCGGAACTCCGAATTCTTCCACGATATCAAAGATGCCGCGGCGGCCGGCCAGGCGAATGACCTCGTCCACCGACTTGATGGGATCCAGGCTGGGCTCGCCCACTTCGCGCTTGACCAGACGGACCACATTCTTTTCCACCATGCGGGCGCGGAAGACATGGGGGACGGGATCGATGAAGGAATCGCCCCGCAGGATGCGGTCCACGTTGCTGTCGTCGAAGACGTGTTGCTTCTGCCCGGGCAAGCCCAAGGCCGCGCCTGACACGACGATCGATCCCGAGCGAGCTTCTGGCAACGCGGGCGGGCCAGCGCGACGGCCGCCATACATCGCCATGCCCTCGTCGAGGAAACGCGCAAATAGTCTTCCCAGCCCGTCGTAGTCGGGCTGGCCTGCGGACGTGCGAATCGGACTCTCACTCATGGTCTGGTTTGCTCCGTGCGAAGAAGTCGGGATCGATGCTTGGACGGGCGCGGCGACGGCTCGTGCGACAGGATCGGATTGCGTCCCTGCAAGAGCGGCCGCAAGGCTCTCGGGGCGGGGAATGCCCGCAGCGTAGAAGCCGCACATGGCTTCGTGGAAGGAACGGACGCCGCCCCGCTTGGGATGGTTTGTGGAAAAGCAGATGACGTCGTCCTTGTCTTCGAGAATGCTCTCGGCCAGGGCCATGAGCGCGCGCTTGGGACCAACCTCGACGAAAATGCGCGCCCCCTCCCGGTAGCAAGTCTCGACGCCCTTGACGAACTGGACCGAGGACGCCATCTGGTCAGCCAGACGCCGCTTGATGGTGTCCATGTCATGGGTCGGGTAGAGCTCGCCGTCGATGTTGCCAACCAGAGGGATGCGCGGGAAGGCGATCTCCATCTCGCAGATGGTGCGGTAGAGCGCGTCGGAGGCCGGCGCCACCACCTTGCTGTGAAAGGCATGGGACACTGGGATGAGCTGAGCGGTCATGCCCAGCTTGTTGAAGTAGTCGACCGCGCGGTCCACGGCATCGCTGGCGCCCGCGATGACGGTCTGCTTGCGGCTGTTGATGTTGGCCAAGGTGAGATAGCCGCCAATCTCGGGCAGCCGGCGGCCGATCTCATCGGCGGGCCCAGCCACCGAGGCCATCTTGCCCTTATCTCCGATCGACACATGGGCCATGGCCCGCGCGCGTGCACTCACCGCCACCAGCGCCTCGGGGAAGGTGACCATGCCGGCGCCCACGGCGGCGGCCCATTCGCCCAGGCTGTGCCCCATCACGATGTCGGGCTTGACCCCGTGTTTGTCGAGCAAGCGCATGATGGCGATGTCGCTGGCCACCATGGCCGGCTGGCAGATGGTGGTGTCCTTGAGCGCCTCCTCGGCTGCTTGCATGGCGGCCGGATCGGCTTCGTTCTTGTAGACGTATTCGGTCAGCGGCTGACCCAGAATGGGGCCCATCACGCGATCGGCCTCGGCGAAGGTCTCGCGCACGATCGGGTCTGGCACATCAGCCAGCATGTTCACGTACTGCGAGCCCTGTCCCGGGAACAAGAAGGCCAGTTTGCCTGCTGGTCCCTGGCGGAAGTGGATGCTCTTGCTCTGCAAGAGGCGCCACTTCTTGGGCTCGTTCTTTTCGAAAGCTGCCAGAGCGAGATCGCCCTTCTTGACCAGATCGGCCGCGTCTTCGAAGCCGATCACCAGACGCGCCGGCGCGGCCAGGAAGTCCGGTCCTGGGGGGCGGCGGTCGGATGTCTGGCCTGCCTTGGCCCTGGCCAGCGCCTGGGTGAGGGCTGCGCGCACGGCCCCGACGTCAGCTGCGCCCACGGCCAGCATGTTTCCCAGCATGGGCGGCCGGGCGTCGCGGGCGAGCGTGGCCCCAGTCAAGCCACCAGCGAAGGAAGCCGGCACCTGCACCACCGGCTCACGTCGGGTCAGCATGCCCGGCACATGCTCCTCGACCACCACGTGGAAGTTGGTGCCGCCAAAGCCGAAGGCAGAAAGGGCGGCGCGGCGCGGCCCGAATGACGGCTTCTCCCAAGGCTGGGCCTTGGTGTTTACGAAGACGGGCAGCTTATCCCAGGGAATACTGGGATTCGGCTGCCTAAAATTGATCGAGGGCGGGAGAATCTTGTGGTGACAGGCTAGCACCACCTTGAGCAGGCTGGCGGCGCCTGCCGCGCTCTTGAGGTGGCCGATCTGCGACTTGATCGAGCCGAGCGCAATCTGATGCTTGATAGGCGAGCCTTCGGAAAGCAGCTTGGCCACGGTCTCCATTTCGGCCACATCACCAGCCCGGGTCGAGGTGCCATGGCCTTCCAAGAGCGTCATGGTCGCGGGGTCCAGCCCGGCGCGCTCCCAGGCACGACGCAAGGCCAGTATCTGCCCGACGGGATTGGGGGCGGTGATGCCCTTGCCCTTGCCGTCGCTGGAGCTGCCGACCCCACGGACCACGGCATATATACGATCGCCCGCCTTCTCCGCATCCTCGAGACGCTTGCACACCAAGAAGGCACCGCCCTCGCCCATGATGAAACCGCTGGCGTCCTTGTCATAGGGCCGCGAGCCGTCGGGCGAGAGTGCGCCGATCTTGCAAAACTTGATGAAGGTGGTGGGACCCATGTTCCGGTCCATGGCGCCAGTGACAACCACGTCGTAGTGACGATCAACCAGGCCGTCGACCGCAGCCTGCAGAGCGGCCAGCGAAGAGGCGCACGCGGCGTCCGCGGTAAAATTGGGTCCGCGCAGGTTGAACACCGCCGCCACGCGGCCGGAGGTGATGTTGGTCAACTCGCCGGGCATGGTATCTTCGGTGGTGTCGGGAAAACGCCGGCTCACCGATTCCCGCAACTGCGCCAGCAGGGCTGCGCGGTCGGCCTGGGGCAGCGACTGGAAGACCTGCGTGTCGGCGATGGCGTGCACATACTCGGGCGCGAAAAGACGCAGGCACGTGAGGTAGTGCAACTCACCGCCCATGGCATTGCCCAGGATCACGCCGGTCGATTCGGTGTCGAGCGGCCGGTCGGGATGGCCCGCGTCGCGCAGCGCCTCGCCCGCGCACAGCAAAGCCCACTTCTGGCCGTCATCCATGGCGGCCGCTACCGTGGGAGGGATGCGATACTTGGTGGGCTCGAAGGACACGCCGCGCACCCAGCCGCCAATCTTGGAATACGTCTTGCCCGGTGCCTTGGGATCAGGGTCGTAGTAGTCGGCCGAATTCCAGCGATCCGGCGTGACCTCGCTGACCGAATTCCGGCCGGTCACGATGTTCTGCCAGAAGGCCTTGGCGTCGAGCGCATCGGGCAGTATCGCCCCCACGCCAATGACGGCGACGGCTCTTTCGGCCGGATCCCGTGTCGAACGACTCATTTCAACTTCCTCCCAGATATAGAAAACGGAAAACCGGGCGCCCAGCGGCCCTGCCCGGTATCCGAATCAAGCGAATGGTTGCGTGTCTCTATTGTTTCTCTACCCGGCTAGGCGCGAGCGGCGTCTTGCTCCACCAGGGCCTTGGCCACGACGTCCATATCGGCCATGAGGCCCTTCGCACAAGCCGTAATGGCACTGGCCCGGAGGGCGCGCTCGAAGTCGGCAATGCCTGCATCATCCACCGCATCCATACCGCGCACCAGACGAACCGCCAGACCCAGCACGTCAAGCGCCGCCTCACGCGCACAGATGCGCGACATGGCTTTGAGGGCCGCGGGTGCGAAGAAGGGCTGGTACTTGGGTGCGCTCCGGCCCGCGGCGTAGCGGGCGAAATTCGCGGCAATCTCTGCCCGGGTCATCAATTCGCCCAACTCGAAGAGCACATGCTGATTGCGAGTGAGACGGCCCACGCGACAGCGCTCAGCCGTCTCCTGAACCACGTTCACCGCCAAGGCCGCCGCATCAGCCCCCACGTTGGGGTCCTCGCGGTGCAGCGCTTCGAGTGAAGCGGCTATCTTCTTGTAGTACTGCCCGTGCTCCTGCAGGTGCAGGCGCCAGCGATCGCGTGAGACCGTCCACTGCATGATCTCGCTGGTGCCTTCATAGATCGTAGTGATGCGCACGTCGCGCCGGATCTTCTCGACCTCGTACTCCCGGGTGTAGCCGTAGCCTCCGTGCGCCTGAATGGCAGCATCGGCAGCGGCGTTGCCCGCCTCGGTGGCGAAGAGCTTCACGATCGCGCCCTCGGTCTGCAGCTCGGGCTCGCCCTGGTCGAGCCGATGCGCCGTCTCTTCGATGAGGGCGCGCGCCGCCTCGAGCCGGACCACATGGGGCACGATCAACTTGTCCATATAGCCCTGCTTCTCAGCCAGGGGCGATCCGGCTTGCACGCGCTCGCGGGCGTAGCGGATGGCCCTGATCATGGCCGCCACGCCACCACCCAGGCCAAAGGCTGCCACCATGAGGCGGGTGAAGCCGAATACCGACTGGGCGTGGGCCAAGCCCTTGCCCTCCACGCCACCCAGCAGGTTCTCCTTGGGAACGTACAGATCCTCAAAGATTACCGGCGAGGTGTTGGACGATCGGATACCCAACTTGTTCTCGTGCTTGCCGGGAACCAGGCCTGGGGTTCCCTGCTCCACGGCGAAGAAAGTGGGACCGTCGGGCGCCATGGCCAGCACGGTGTACAGTTGCGCGTAGCCGCCGTTGGAGATGAACTGCTTGGCGCCGTTGATCTTGTAGCCCTTGATTTCGCCGTTCTCCATCACGCGCTCGGCGCGTGTACGAATGGCCGACAGCTCGCTGCCGGCCAGCGGCTCGGTCACGGCGTAGGCGACAATCAACCCTTCGTCGGCAATTCGGCGCAGCCAATAGGTCCGCTGCTCCTCGGTCGCACCCACCACGATGGGGTCGGTTCCCAGGAAGATGGCCAGGAAGGCGGTGGCGACGCCCAGGTCCAGCTTGGCCATCTCCTCCGAGACTCGGTAGACGTCGTAGGCGTTGCCGCCCAGGCCGCCCAGCTCCTCGGGGATGAACAAGAGGTGCAGTCCGATGTCAGGCCCCAGCAACTCACGGATCAGATCCAGCGGAAAAATGTCCTTCTCGTCAAGGTCCAACCTGACCTTGAGCGGGAGCTTCTGCTTTCCGAACGATGTCAGTGTGTCGATCAGGGTTTGGAGCGAGTCTTTGTCGAGACCTGGGTTCTTCATCAGGCTTGTGCCTTCCTAGGGCCGAGTGAATCGGTGGGAAAAGGGGGATTATCCCGGGTGAAAGGCTCCGATGCTGGCACAAGCCGGGCCAAAATCAAAACCGGGATGTCAGGGCAGGCGTATTGCTCCTCATAATTGCGCTATCGTATTGTAATCATGGCTCTTATTTCGCGTCCTCCTCGAAGCCACGATGCGACAAGCCGCCCCCATGTGCGTTGTCGCCTACACGCCCAGGTCACTGTCGAGGTCCCGGGCGCGACCCCTGACACGCACCCCTGCGGTCCCTGGTACGCACCAAAGGAACCCCCCCGGCGGATATCCGTGCCCTCTATCCTACGGGGGACTGGCTCGCTCTCGCTCGCAGTCCCCCGGCCCCTCCCTCGTTTCGCCCAGCAAAGCTGGGCTGCGCTCGCCCCTGTGATCCACCAAATGGCTGTCTGGACGAACTCTCTCTAACAGGCCGCAGTTCCAAGGTACTCTACTTCCACCGGCCTTCGCCGCCTTCGGCCTTCTTCTTGGCCGCTTCGGCGGCCTTCTCCTTGGCCTTCTTGGCCTGGGCAGCCTTGGCTGCCTCTTGCCCCTTCTTGTCGTTCTGCTGGATCTTCTTCAGCGCGGCCGCGGCGTCTTTTTCCTGCTGCTTCTGGCGTTGCGCCTCGCAGCCCGCCGGCTCACAGTCGTTTTCGCACTCGCATTTCAGCTTCTTGCCCTTGTTGCAGTGGCACTGGTCCTGGGCGTCACGGTAGCAGCCGCAGGCATTCAGGGGCGTGGCGGCCGGCGGAGGTTCCGCTTCCGCCTTGGCGGCCTTCTGCTTGGCAAGAGCCGAACCTGGCGTCCAGACTAGAAGGCCGAATACTGCGACGATCGAGAGTGTGATCCGCATGGCATTCTCCTTGCCCAGGAACTATCACGTGATCTGCAAGCCGCGCAACCGTGTAGCGGCCTTGCAGACCGCCAACATCCATGGTTGAACCACTCGCGGAGGAAGCCGATGGGTACAAGCCTGACGACCCGTGACAGGACTGAGGCGCGGAAAAAGGGAATGATGGCGGTAGGGGCCTGGGGTGGAGCGGGACTGCTGGTCCTGGCGCATTGGCCCGTGGTGGGGCTAGTTGCAGCAGGAGGCGCGGGCTACTTGACCTACAGATGGTTCATGTTCCGGGCGAAACGCGGCATGCGGTTCTGAGCGAGTTGGAGCTTGTGGGGAGATTCCGGGGCAGCGCAGATCGGCCAGCGTGCGCGTGAGCGACCAGCGCCCAGCGTCCAGCACACGGCACGCGGCCCGCTAGCCGTCTTCCCGCAAAACGCCCACGAACTCGCTCACCCCCACGCTCACGCCCACGCGAGCCGCTAGCCGCGACCCGCGGGCTGGCCCTGCGGGCGGCCCGCAATTACCCGACAAGCTGTATCTACGGCTCGATGTAAAGCGGAGGCCCGGAAGGTCTCTGGGATTCGCCGGGGGGGGACGCGGCTTGGGCGCGCCCGACTTGGTGGAACGTCAAAGGCAAGTCCACATGCACACCATTTCCTTCGAATCGCGGAAACCTAATGCCCTGGACGATGTTCCGAACGCAACGCTCGGCCTCCGAAGGCGCCCCGTTGACGCGGACAAGGCTGGCTCGTCCCTCTGGATCTGCCTCGAACGACACCGCCACCATTGGGTTCTGAGCGGAGGGCGAAAAGCAGGTTGCCAGCGAACCCATGGTGCCCTGGATCGCGGAGTTAAGGACGTCACGGCTGAGACCGTTGGGATTCCCGTTGAGCGTGCCCGAGCCGCCTGAAACGCCGATGGGGGGCACAGCGGCCATCGGTGCGGGATCGGCTTGCGCGGCCACATTCTGCGGGCCAGCGAGTTCAAAGGCTGGCAACTTGTGCGGGGCTACCTGCGCGCGGGGCACGAACTCCGGGTCCGCGCTTTTGCCCTGGGGAAGGGGTGGCGGCCTGCTTTTGCTAATGCCCAAGGCTTCACAGCCCGTGCTCGAGAATGCCAAAGCGACCATCAGGCCGAGCGCGACTGGCTGTCCCGCCAAGCGTTGCAGCGACCGAGTCTGCATGTCTCTATTGTATCGGAAAGTCGAGTGCGTCGCTTGACCGGCAGCCGCTACTGCTCTGCGGCACCGCGAGTCCGATGGGGCGGGCTGCAACCGCCAAGTCGGTGTAGTGTCTTGAGTCGATGCGCATCGGCGTTGATCTCGGCGGAACCAAGACCGAAAGCATTGCCATCGACGACACCGGAACCGAACGCGCCCGGCTGCGAGTGCCCACGCCCAACGACAGCTACGATGCGATCGTCGCCTGCATCGTCCGGCTGGTGCGCGACACAGAGGCTCGTATCGGACAGACGGGCAGCGTCGGCATCGGAATCCCCGGAGCCGTGTCTCCGGCTACCGGGCTGGTCAAGAATGCCAACACCATCGCGCTCATCGGGCATCCACTGGATCGCGACTTGGAGCACGCATTGGGCCGGCCCGTGCGCATCGCCAACGATGCCAACTGCTTCGTGCTGTCGGAAGCCTCTGACGGCGCAGGCGCGGGCGCGCGGGTCGTCTTTGGCGTCATCGTGGGCACCGGCACCGGCGGCGGCGTGGTGGTGGACGGAAAACTGCTGACCGGGCCGCACGCCATTGCCGGCGAATGGGGACACAATCCCCTGCCCTGGCCTCGCGACGACGAGCGCCCGGGCCCGCCTTGCTACTGCGGAAAAAGCGGCTGCATCGAAACCTTCCTCGCTGGCCCCAGCCTGGCACGCGACCATCGGCTGCACACCGGCGAAGCCCGCGACGCGAACGACATTGCCCAGCGCGCGGAAGCCGGCGACGCGGCCGCCTTGGCGAGCATGATCCGCTACGAGGACCGTATGGCGAGGGGACTGGCGTCGGTGATCAACCTGCTCGATCCGGACGTCATCGTCATGGGCGGGGGCGTCTCGAACATCGCGCGCCTCTATCGTGAGGTGCCCTTGCGCTTGGGCGAGTACGTCTTTTCGGACACGGTCAGCACGGCGATTGTCCCGGCCCGCCACGGCGATTCAAGCGGCGTGCGCGGGGCGGCCTGGCTGTGGTAGATTGGCGATTCACATGGGCTCGTGGAGAAATCGATGAGACACACTGTTCTAGCAACGGTTCTCGCACTCTCTGCCTCCGCGGTTTTCAGCTTAGGCTGCGGTTCGGATACGCCGTCGTCTGCCAACGCTGATGCCGACCGCACAGTCGGCGGATGTTGTTCAGGGACGCCGCCGTCTGCCGACTCGTTCACGAAAATCTACACAGAAACCATCCAACCGAAGTGCAGCAACAACTTTTGCCACTACAACCTCGTAGATTATCGGTACGGCCAGCTCGACCTTAGTTCGAAGGTGCGCGCGTACTGGAGCCTCGTCGACCTGCCATGCATGGGGTTCAACTGCATAGGGAAGGGAATGCGGGTGCTCCCAGGACAGCCGTGCAGTAGCATCATGTACCAGAAACTTTCAGCGCCGCCGCCGTGCGGAACCCAAATGCCGGCGGACACGACTAATTACTCGACCAACGGAACCTCGGACCTGACGTTCTCTGGCCATCCGCTCTCCACAGAAGAGCAGCAGCGCATCTGTTGGTGGATCCAGCAGGGCGCGCAGAACAATTAGACGCGCTGGGTGGCACCGACGCCGACGCGTTCCCCGCCGCTCTCTCAAGGACAGGTCCCCGGTCTGTACCCGCGGGCCGTCTAGCACGACTCAGGGCACCGGCTCCCACGCGCCTTTTCACATAGGAACCCTGTGAGGGTTAGCTCCGCCCTTCGGCACTCAATCCCCGGCGTCCACGTCCGCGCCCAGATCCCCTTCCACGTCCGCCGTGCCCAGATCCATTTTCACGTCCGGGTTCCGATCCACTTCCGCATCCCTGCTCACACTCACGTCGACACTCCGGTCCACACTCGCGTCCACACCTGCGTCCGCAGCATGGCCAGAGCAGCCCGCGGCCGTACTTGCGTTAAGACCTGGGTTCAGGCCGGCCCAGCCAGGGCCAGCGTAGGTTTTGAGCTCAAGCCAGTTGTACGGCGGAAAATCATTGGGGCAGCAAACCACCGACTTCGCGCACTGCACACCGGGCCAAAATGGCCCCCCGCACACGCACTGGGTGAAGGTGGACCCGGTGCAAAGAGCGAAGGAAACGCCGGTGCAACCTGGGCAACTGTCGATGGCGACGTAGTACCCAGTTACGCAGGGTGGCTCAGGATCCCACGGATTGTTGGGGTCATTGGGGGGAGTCCACGGTTTGGCGCCAGTAGTGATTGGTTGAAACGATTGTGGGCTCTCGTAGCATGACAGGCCGGTGGCGACCGCCATGAACACTGCAACGACGACAATGAATGGGTAGCGCACGTTCATTTGCACTCGCATGGTTCCGCCTCCCGGAGCACCGGGCCTATAGAAAATAGAGGAAGGTCATCTCGAAGCGATTGTTGTGGACGTTCGTGCCCTCTGCCAGTAGCTGGTCGACGCGTTGATAGGAAAGGCCCATCCGAACAGCTGGCGTCAGGTCAAAGAAGATGTTCCCGTCCAAATACCGCGAAGACTGGAATACGCCCAAAGCATTGATCCAGGGCTGATTGGGCGCAATGGGATGATAGTACGTCGCGATGTTGTTGGACTTTCCCTGACTGTAGTTCCCGCTGACAAAGACGCGCCCCGTGGGGGGCAGGTAGTACTGGATGCCGACAATGAATGTCTGCCAATTGATGGTGTGAATGCCCTCGCTCCGATCGAACGCCACCAGTCCGGGATCGACGTTGGGCGTGTACGGCGTGCCGATCAAGGGGGCTGCCGCACTGTCCTGGGGCGTGGCGGCTGCCAGATAGTTGACAAAGATCCCGGGGGGCAAGGGGTACACATTGGGCATGGTCGCGCCTGCAGTCATTCCCGTGTATTGGTCGGCATCGCCGGTCCCCGTCACAAATTCTCCGGTTAGGGTCAACGCGTTTCCGCGATCCGTGCCATCTTTCGCAGGGATTATGGGAAGGAGCACGTTGGCCGCGATTGCCCACCCGAAAAGGGGGATCGGTTTGGCCGGCAGTGGGGCGTGCGGGTCGACCCTGAACGAGCGCGCCATACCAGATACACCGATAGAGGCCGCCCGTGCATCGGTTCCACCGCTGCCCGGGGTCGTGATCCCCTTCCAATGGTTGAAGGCCAGACGCAAGCCCGCTTGGCCATCCGGCACCGCGGAATCGCGTTGAACCGGGCGGAAGGCCCCGGCCGCGATGTCGACGCTGATTGGATCCGTTGCGAAGTTGTGGCTCAGGCGAAGCTGCACCGTTCGATTGAACAATTCATTTGGCAGTCCGAGAAAGCCGCACGTGGCTCCGAAGAAGTAGTTCTGCCACCCCAGGAGATAGTACGTCTGGCCCACCAAGGCGTCGACGAAGTCATCCTCGATCTTCAAGTACGCGTGGCGAACGCGGAATGCGGCGTTGTTGAAATACGCGGCTTCGGTAGTGGCACCAGTGCCCGATGCCAGCCCGGGCGATCCCCCACCGCTATTGATGCTGGGCTGATTGCCGAACAGGTCGAACTCGAGCACGCCCGATGGACGAATGCCGTGGAATTCTGGGGCTTCTGCTTTAAATCCGAGCCTGCTGTTTCGAATGGTGGCTTGCAGGCGCGGGTTGCGACCGGCCTGCGTTGTGGGATGAGCAATGACGTTGTTGTTCAATCCATCGTTGAAGCTCCGGGTGGAGTCCCACATTCCGTCGACTTCGGCGAAGCCGTAGATCGTCAGTTTCCAATCGGACCTGGCGCCGGCTGTCAGAACGAAAGGCGGTCGAACCAACCATGGATTTACGGGAGTCGTCGGAGCGATGGTTTGTCTGGTCGGCGGGGCGACGGGCGGGGTCAGCGCCTGGGGCGGCTGCGTGGCAGGCTCAGTTGGCGGAGTCGGCTCTGGGGGCCGCAGCTCGTCAGGCGCAGCTGGCGGCTTGTCGTTGGATTGCGCATGAGCGGCCGACACGACGAGCAAGCCGGAACCGGCGATCAGGATGGCCAACGAAGTTCGAGACATGATCAGGCTGTCCTTTCGGGGCAAACTCCCGCAGCGTAACTCATTCCATCGCTAGGCGTCTAACTCGTTCCCCCTTATACCCAGCTCCCGCACCCGGCGTCAAACTGGACGAGCGAGCCGGGCGCGTGATGCCTTGGGATCTTCGTCCCGCGGGAGGGTTGGCGACGAGCGGGCCAACCTCCCTGGCCTGCTGCAGGACGCGAACGAGCACTGATGCGCTGGCAGCGGGGACGTACACTGAAACACTATTAACCGATGTCGTCTGTATGTGAGGTGGACTGCGATTCCACACGCCCGCTGGCGCGATCTGGACACCAGCCAGGCGGACACCGCCGGTACTGTCAGTGAGCCGGCAGGCCGAGCCGCTCTTCCCACAGCTTTGCCTCACCTTGAGCGTCGAACCACTGGGCCCGGAGACGCGAGCGGCGTCGTGGACGCCTGAAGACATTACCTCCGGGCGTCACTCATCAGTGAACACTTGAGCAAGCACACAGGATGTCCACGAAGGGATCCATATCCCCGTGTGTGGCGTCGTCGCAGTTCCAATCACAAATTTGCTGCTTACACGGTGAATCAGTTGAGGCGTCAATCAAGGGCGACCACAAGTTCAGAGGGGAGTTTAGTTTCGCGCAAACGAATTGAGCGGGCGTGGCGAAATATGCATTATTCGCGACACAGACCATCATTTCTGTGTACTGCCGTCCCAGGTCCGCATTGACAGCGTACGTGTGGTCGTACGTCGTCATACAGCTCTGCTCGCACACAGCTTCTGTGGTGGAGCAAGTGGCCAACCCACTAGCAAGGCAACAATTATGTGCACAAGCTTGAGCCAATGTCGTTATAGGCGTTGCGGATGGCCCGCAACTGGCCCCTGTCGTGCCGCCGCTGCCGCAGGCCAAGACACAAGAGGCCACGCCAAATACTAGAACCAGTGATCCGACTTTGTTCAACATGTTATCCCTCACGGAAAGCCAGGTTAGCCCATCACGGCACTCGCCGCAAGAGGCTTTTCCTGGAGGTTTTTCTGAAGATCACGAACACGATCGAAAAGTTTTCAAGCTGCGGCAATTAGACCGACTACGGCTTCTCAGGCCTACTGCAGGACGCGGACGAGCGCTGCGCTCGCGGCTGGAACATAGACCGAGACGGTGTTTCCCGAGACCGTCTGAACGTAGGGTGCATTGCTGGGCCAATCGCCCGCCACCGAGACCTGGGCACCAGCAAGGGTCACGGACCCTGCTGCTGCCGTCAGGCTGCCGGCAGGCGTCCCCTCCAGATAGATCGCGCTCGCGCTAGTCACCGCGGATCCTAGATCCACGGTGGCGCTGACGCCACTCGAGGCGTTCCTGTTGTTGAGCACCACGCTGGTAAATTCGTCCGTCTTGATGGCCCACGCGGTGAAGTACTGGGCGCTTGTGGTGACGGTCGCGGAAACCATCGAGCCTGTGCCGGCTTGGGTGAAGAGGAGCATACCGTAGTATTCCGGCTGTACCTGCACCACGACGCCACCATTCTCCTTGATCGGCTCATAGTAGAAGGGAACCGTTCCATCCATTCCAGTCTCGCCGTTGTGGAAATTGATTCCACTGCCGCCACGCTTGGCGACCTCGAACATGTAATCGATCGCCCACAGACCCGCGATGAGCGTGTCGCCTAGGCCCTGCTGACCGTGACCGGAGCAGGTGTTGTTTTCGTCCATGCGCCAGCCTGGGATCTGGTTCTTTGTCGTTGCAGCCTGGATCGTATCAAAGATGTCGGTGAGTTGGGTCGTTGTTATCTGAAGGTTGGGCACCGAGCATCCCGACGTATTGGCTGCGGCGACATAGGAGTGCTGCGACAGAAGGGCCAGCTTACCCGGATACTTCACCGCTATGCTGTCAGCAAATGGAGCAGCGTACGTTACGTCAGCTTTACTGGTGCAGGCCGGGCCAACCAACAGAGCGCCCGGTGCGGCGAGAATGGCATCCGCGAACTTCTCGTAGGCCGTTGTCTGGTCGGCCCAGCTCCCAAATTTGTCGGGCTCGTTGCCGATCTCGATTCCGACAATGCTCGACGGACACGCGCTCATGACATAGGCCGTCTCTGCCGCGGAAACGGGCGGCAGGACCAACTGGAAATTGACGCCATAGATAGCCTTGCTTCCCGTCGCGGCCAGGAAGTCGCAGAATTGGTCGACTCCGCCAGTCGTGACCTTGAAGTTGAATGGCTGTCCATTTGGCTGACAAGGCGCGGTCCCTGTGCCAACCCAGGTGCAACGTTCGACATCGTTGGCTCCAACCCGCACCATCGGAGAACCAAGGAGCTTGTAGAGCGCAATCATGTTCGTGTTGTTGCTGGTGAGCGAGCCATTCATGATGTGCGTCTTTTCGTAGCTGAACCCGGTAAAATCGGCACCGATGGTTCCTACGGTGGTACTGGGGTCCACGGTCACTGCGGCCGTGGTCCCCGTGCCCGAAGGACCGCCAGTCACCGGCGTTCCCCATGCAGGCGTCGCGGGAGTTCCCGTAGTCCCGCCCGAGACGGGGGTAGTCCCGCACACACCGGTGGTGGTGCCGCCAGCACTGGACGCAATCCCGCCCGTGC
>Ga0224523_1000169_pt1 | contig 41883 bp, 76 predicted proteins | sample CFST50metaG_FD_182732 | JGI IMG/M metagenome (GOLD analysis project Ga0224523, IMG submission 182732) | Peat soil microbial communities from Stordalen Mire, Sweden - C.F.S.T50 | ecosystem: Environmental > Terrestrial > Soil > Wetlands > Peat | place: Sweden: Norrbotten County, Stordalen Mire... | reverse complement strand
AGTCAGCTTCGTAGTCAGCTTTTTAGTCAGCTTGATAGTCAGCTTTTTAGTCAGCTTGATAGTCAGCTTGATAGTCAGCTTATTAGTCAGCTTCATAGTCAGCTTCGTAGTCAGCTTTTTAGTCAGCTTGATAGTCAGCTTCGTAGTCAGCTTCATAGTCAGCTTAATAGTCAGCTTCATAGTCAGCTTTTTAGTCAGCTTGATAGTCAGCTTGATAGTCAGCTTCGTAGTCAGCTTGATAGTCAGCTTGATAGTCAGCTTGATAGTCGGCTTTTTAGTCAGCTTGATAGTCAGCTTCGTAGTCAGCTTTTTAGTCAGCTTTTTAGTCAGCTTAATAGTCAGCTTGATAGTCGGCTTCGTAGTAAGCTTGATAGTCAGCTTATTAGTCAGCTTCATAGTCAGCTTTTTAGTCAGCTTGATAGTCAGCTTGATAGTCAGCTTCGTAGTAAGCTTGATAGTCAGCTTGGTAGTTCTAAATTAAATACTTGTAATAATTCTTATTTATTTACATTAAGTGTTTATTCAGATTGTTATTATCAGTGGTTTAAATTTATAAAGGACGAGTTTAATTTGTCATTAACTCTCGAAAAGGATTTTGAAGACTGTTTCTCCTTACAAAAATCTTCTGGAATTTATTCTGCGATCTTTTCAGAAATCTTATGTGTTGTCTCTAAATATCCTAAAAGAGTTCATAGAAACTCAAATAATGACTTACATTCAACAAAAGAAAATGCAGTAGAGTGGGGATATTCTACAGATATTACTAAATTTGATTCTTATTATATTAATGGTAGGAATATTCCTACAGATATATTTAATAAGGTAATAAATAAACAATATACTTTTAAAGAATTCTCTAAAGAAGAAAATGAAGATGTTAAAGGAGCTGTTATTTCTATAATTAAAGAAAATTTCGGGAATGAAGAGTTAATTAAATTTCTTGATGCAGAAATAATTGATACTAAAAAGTTTATACATATCTCTGGTTATTCTGAAACACAATACCTCTGGAAGACAAAAAATAAGGTGAAATTTTTAGTTGATAAAAACGGTAATCAAGGAGAGTATATGTCTTGGTATGAAATCTCCTGTCCTTCGACAGGAACAACCTATATGCTAGATACACTTCCTACATTTACCAAAGTAGAAGAAGCTGCAAAATTTCATAGACCTTCCCAAATACCAGAGGAATTGAAATATAATTTTACACAATTTAACAATTAAATGTTATGAAAATCGAAGAACAAGTGGGTCATCAGGGCGACTGCCAATTTTATCTTATAGATAAGATTCCCTCAAACGCAGTTAAAGTAGAAAAAAGATTCCTAGCTGCTTCTGAACAATCAGGAAGTGTTCATGCTCTCTGTGGAGAGTATGATCTTTATGAGATGGAAGATGGATTTTGTATAGATGTACTTAAAGATTGTACTCTTAACCATACATTTAAAGAGAATGTAAAAGAAAATATTGATAAGAGTATTGAGCTTCCTATAAAAGATCACAGGAGTTCTACAATTAAGAAAGGAAAATATTTTGTTGGAATTCAACGTAGGTATGATCCTTTACAGAAATTATGGAAGCAAGTACAAGATTAACTTAAAACTAAAAATGTATAAATTTGATGAGAACACCTTAGAATTTATAAAGGTAAAATGGCATAAGAGTTATTTAAAATTAATAGGAGGATATTTAGTCCTCCTATTCTTTGTCTTTGGAGGAGTTCCTCTTCTTAAATATGCAGAGACAGAACATGAAATCAAAATAATAATGGCAGATAGGAATAAGTTTACACAAGAAAAGCTTATAGAAGCTATAAAAGGCTTAAATTTCCCTTTTCCTTATATTGTAATGGCTCAGGCAATACATGAGACTAATATGTTTCAATCTGCTTTATTTCTTGAGAATAATAACTTATTTGGAAGTAAATGTGCTACACATAGAATAACTCTTACAAAGCTGTCAAATAATTCTTATGCCTATTTTACTACATGGAAAGAGAGTGTATATGACTATGCTCTCTATTCTGCTACCTATCTCTCTAAAATTCAGACAGAGGAAGAATATTATGACTATCTCTCTCAGAATTATGCAGAAGATCCTCAGTATGTAAATAAATTGAAACAACTTGTTGTACAATATAATCTAAAGAATTTAATGAAATGAAGACATACATCCCATCTTTTGAATTGAAAAGAGTAGATAGTGAGTATGTAAAGGTAAAAATAAAAGACTCTAAAGAAGCTGCCGATTATTGTAGATAATTCTTCTTTAATAATATTTGTATCTATGAGAGTATGTTTATGATTACCCTCAATAGGGGAAGTTGGACTACAGGATGGGTAAAAGTATCTCAGGGAGGAATATCTGGTACTGTCTGTGATATAAGACTTATTGCTAAATATGCTCTTGATGCATTAGCTTCGGGAATTATATTATGTCATAATCATCCTTCAGGAGAATTAACTCCTAGCAGTGCTGATATGAGTATAGCTAAAAAAGTTAGAGATACATTAAAGATCTTTGATTGTACACTAATAGATTCTATTATTATTAACGAGAATAGTTATTATTCTCTTGCTAATAATGGAGAAATATAAAAATGCAAATAATTAAAAACGCAAAGTTATGAAAGAACTTATTTTTAGCACAAGAACAGAATCTAAAGATTTTAATGGAAGAGAAATATTAGTTTATGACTCCTCTAATGATGTATTCTCTGATCAAAGAATTGCAGAACTTATTACAGCTTCTTTTAGAAAGCCTTTTGTCTCTAAAGAAAGAAGAAGATTTAAGTCTGAAATTTCTTCAGAAAGAGTTGCAAATATTAAAAATCTATAGTAATTTTAGAGGAAATTTCAACTAAATGTTAAAGAACTAATAAAATAGGCCCTTGTATTCTCTTTAGGCAGAGGATATAGGGGCTTTTTAATTTAAAAAAATATGAAGGTAGTATTCGATATTGAATGTGACGGATTAATAGAAGATGCCACAAAAATACATTGCCTCTGTTATCATATATTAGATACAGATACTTATGGCTCTTTTTCTAATTATGATGGCATGCGAGCTTTTCTTTTACAAGAAGATCTTACATTAATTGGGCATAATATTATCTGTTATGATATTCCAATGCTTAATAAGTTCTTAGAGATAGAGATAAAAGCCATCCTTATTGATACTCTTCCTCTCTCTTGGACTCTCTATTCTCAGAGATTTGAACATGGATTAGAATCCTGGGGAGAAACTCTTGGTATTCATAAACCAGAAATTAAAGATTGGAAAAATCTCTCTGTTGAATCTTATATTCACAGAGCTACTGAGGATGTAAGAATTAATGTAAAACTCTGGAAAAGATTAAAAAGTATATTAGATCTCCTCTATAGAGATGAATCTGAAATAAACAGATATATCCAATATCTATCTTTCAAGATGGATTGTATGAGAGAGCAGGAAGAAATAGGAATAAAACTTGATGTTACTCATTGTGAAAAGATGTTACATTCTCTTTCTACAGAGAAAGACAGTAAGGTAGAACAACTAAAAACTAGTATGCCCCTCTCTCCTGTAAAGATAAAAGAGACTTATGAGAATGCTCTTGAGGATAAAGATGGAAATATATTTCAGAAAGGAGATTTATTTTTTAGTTCTGTAGAGACTCAGGCTAATGTAAGTAGTATAGAAAGAGAGAAGATAGTAAGATATGAAGAGCCTAATCCTAATAGCTCTTCTCAAATAAAAGATTGGCTATTTTCTTTAGGATGGGAGCCTGAGACTTTTAAACATGTTAAAGATAAAAATACAGAAGAGATAAAGAAGATTCCTCAGGTATCTCTTGGAGATAGTAGTGGAGAAGTATGTCATAGTGTGAAGAAACTATTTGATGTTGAACCTAGTTTAGAAATATTAAATGGACTAAGTGTACTTTCTCATAGGATCTCTTTATTTAAGGGATTCTTAAAACAGAGAAAAGAAGACAGGCTATATGCTAGATGCTCTGGCCTCACCAATACATTGAGGTTTCAACATTCTGTAATCGTCAATCTTCCTGGTGTAGATAAGAAATATGGACATGATGTAAGAGCTTCTCTTATAGCAGATGAAGGAAAAATATTATGTGGATGTGATTTATCTGCTATAGAGGACTCCACTAAAAGACATTATATTTATTTCTATGATCCCCAATATGTAGAAGAGATGAATATACCTGGATATGATCCCCATCTTGATATTGCTAAATTAGCTGGATTCTTAACAGAAGAAGATGTTATTCTCTATAAGGAATTAGATAAAAGAAAAGATAGAGGAGAAACTCTCTCTAAGGAAGAAGTTCTTAAGTTTAGTAATTTGAAGAAAATTAGAGCCAGAGCCAAAACTCTTAATTTCGCAGCCACGTATAAATGTGGAATATCTACCCTCTCAAGAAACTCTAAAATATCTCTTAAAGAGGCTAAAGAACTCTTACAAGTATATTGGAAGAGAAATGAAGCTATTCTTAAAATAGAGAAGAGTTTGAAAGTGAGAGAGCTATTTGATCAAAAATGGCTGTTAAATCCTATCTCAGGCTTTTGGTATTCTTTAAGAGCAGAAAAGGATAGATTTTCTACATTAAACCAGGGGACGGCTGTTTATGTATTTGATACATGGTTAAAATATATAAGAGCTCAAGGAGTAAAAGTAGCTTATCAATGTCATGATGAATGGCTAGCTAATATTAGTAGCGAAGGATATATTATTCCAAGAGTAAATAAAGCAATTGAACAAGTAAATAAGCAGTTAAAGCTTAATGTTAAAATAGGATGCTCAATAGCTTTAGGAAAGGATTATGCAAGTTGTCATTAGAATTATTTTTCAGAAGATAACCAAAATAGATAAATGAATCATCACAGACAAGATACCTAAAGACTCTAAGCGAATTATGAATACGAAGATATCCAAAGGATTAAAATGAATCAATAGTTGAAAGATATACAAAAGGGAAAAGTGAATCAATAGATCCAAGATAACCAATGAATGCAAATGAATTATTAACATCAAGATAACCAGTGAGGCGAAATGAATTATTTGAAGTAAGATACCTATGAGTAAATAATGAATCAATTTAAAAATGTAACAATTAAAAACTAGAAATCATGGCAAAAGAAATTTTGAAAAACAAGAAAAGAGTGCAACAAGGAGGTAAAGATGCTTTTACAGCAGAGACATTACCAATAAAGACAAAACTATTTGATACTCACAGGAAAATTCCTAAGAGCAAAAATGGTACTTATAGGGATGAGACAAATGTTATTGTTATTATGCCTAAGACTCATATGAAAGAGCATGGGACATTAAGAGAAAGAGAAGACTCTCTTGAACAACTTAAAACTATGATGGATACAAGAAAGCAATATATAAAACTTCTTTATTCCTTTAATAATAGACTTGATGCCTATAATAGAAAAGTAGATCATACAGATCCTGCAACAAAACAGTGGCTTGAAGGTATGATAAAAGTAGTCTCTAAACAAGTAAAAGATAAGGATATAGAGATAACAAAGCATCTTAAGTCTATGGATAATTCCTTTGTTAAAGCAGCTCTTAATATAAAAGGAGTAGGGCCAATTACTATTGCATTTCTTCTTGTTTATATCAAAATTGAGAATGCGGAATATGCATCCTCTTTATGGAGTTATGTTGGATATGATAAATCTTCTCATGAGAGATATACTAAAGGAGAGGCAGGAGGAGGAAATAAGACTCTTCGTACAGCTCTTTATGCCTTTGCAGGATCTATGATTAGAAGTAGAGGGGCTTATAGAGAAGTATATGATAGAGAGAAACTTAAGTTATCTAATAGTGAGTTATTCACTCTCTCTCGTAAAACTGATGGAAAAGCTTTAGAGAGGATGATGTGGAAAGATACTATGCCTTCTCATAGACATGATGCTGCTATAAGAAAGATGAATAAACATTTCTTAGCTGATGTATGGAAAGTATGGAGAACATTGGAAGGACTTCCTACTCCATATTTATATGTTCAGGAGAAAATGGGACATACAGGAATTATTCAACCAGAAGAAAGAGGATGGAAGTATAAACATGAATGAGACAATAAACAGACTTAATATCTCTATCTATTTGATAAAAGATATGCTAGCAAGAATTGATAAAACGCTTCCAGAAGCAGAATTAAATGAGAATTGGTGGTTTGAATGGGAGATATCCTCTGTACGATATGAGGAATATAAGAAAGATTCTATTAAACTCTTAAAGAAAGTATTTAAATGTAATAGACTAAGAGCAACAGAGACTTTTGAATGGTTTTATAGTCAATTTGGTATTAAAATTAAAAAGAAATGAGAAAATCTCTTATTGAAACACAGGTTCTTCCTATAATAGCAATAGAACTTTCTAATTATTTACATTGCTCTGTAAAAGACGCACTTTCTATTATGGATATTCCTACATCTATTGCTTTAAGAAAACCTAAAATTAGTATTACTAAATTGGAAAAATATTTAGCAATAGAAAACATAGAGAAAATTATCCTACATAGAGAACTAAAGGATAAATACGGAGAAGAAGCTTTAAAATTTATACAAACATTAGTATGATAGTAGAAGATTGGGAAAGAATGGAATACTTAGATGAAATGTATAAGGTTGAGAAAGAAATGGAGATAGAAGAAGAGTGGAGAAGATGGCTTGAAATACAAGAACAAGAGCCAGCAAAAATAACTGTTTTAAAATTATATAGTCATGAGAATTCAAATATCACCAGAGAAGTTTGAGAGTCTTCTAAAACAATCTTTATCCTTAGATCTTATCTTTCTTCTAAAGATGATTTATGACCAAATTGATATTTCTGAAAGGAGAGAGTCTGTTAAAATAGACTCTCTTCATTCTACATTAATAAGAAAAGGACTTATTACAGAAACAGAGGATAAGATTACCACTGTAGGTAAAGAATTATTGACTTTTATAGAGAGTAAAGACACAAAGAAATTTGTAAAAAGAAAAACAGGCATAACAGAGTTTAAGAAATGGTGGCAAGCATTTCCTGGTACTAGTACCTTTACATATAAAGGAAGACATTTTGAGGGAAGTAGGAGTCTTAGAGTAAAAGAAGAAGAATGTCGTATTAAATTTGATAAAATTCTATCAGATGGCCTATTCACAACAGATGATCTTATTAAAGCTCTGGAATATGAAATAAGACAGAAAATGGAATATTCCTTAAAGACAAGAGAAAATAAGCTTCAATATATGCATAATTCTCTTACATATCTAAATCAAAGGGATTTTGAGCCTTATGTAGAACTAATAAAATCAGGAGATATAATAACAGAATCCTCTACAGAGAATTCAGCAGTAGTAGACATTTAAAACTAATATTATGTATCAAATAGTAGAAACAACACATGAAGAGAAAGTAAAAATGTATAAGAAACTTTCTAAAAAAGAATTAATAGAAATGTTAATAGAATGTAATAGGATTATTTCTTCTCTCCCTAAAAGAGTAGAATTTCAAGAACCTCTTAAAGAATGTGAGCATCTCCCTTATCCATTTTTAACTACTAGTGGTAAATATATTGTTACACCATTTACAGTATGAAAAAGGAAAGAGATAATAATGTAATTATTAAAACTATTCTTAATAAGATGCTGGAGAAATATAATATTGACTATGAATATATATTAGAGCATCAGGAAATTGAAGGAACTCCCTGGTTTAATTATTATACACTTACCAGAGAGGAATATGATGTATGGAAAGAATGGGCTATTAGCTATTTAAGATCTGTACGCATGTCTTTAAGAATGAGTAGAAAAATGTTTGATGAGATTAATTTAATGTGGGGATTAAGAATTGAATAATATGGAAGAAATAATTGATAAACCAAGAGAGAAAAGCTCTTTAGAGCTTACATTAGAAGCCGTACAGAGACATCATAAAGATGTTTATGTTGTAGAAGTGCATAGCTTCGATAATAAACCAATAGTGTATTATTTAAAGAAGGTAACAAAGAATAAGTTTGTTACAAGTTGGATGACAGAAGATGTTGTCAGAAATATCCTTAACGTACCTATTGGATTTAAAAAATTAGGAGATGTCGAATATTGGCTTAAACAACAATATTCTACAGCAGATGGATTCTTAACAGATAAACAGGATTTGCAATGATTTCTATTTATTATTACGAAGTAATTCTCTGTAGTAGAGTAGAGACATTATCCTATCTACAGAGAATAGTTGCAAGACTATTTAAGATTATACCAGAAGAAAAATACAGATATGAGATTAGATGTAATATTTCCTCTAATTCTAAGATAGACAGAAACGATATTATATGTACTCAGGATAAAGCAATCTGGTTTGTAATAAATATTATAGGAAGAGGCACTATTATTATTAGAAATACTACTCTTCTTCCTAAAGACTATAAAATTTACGGAAAGATTTATAAAGTATCAAGCACATATAAATAATATCTATAATGAATATACTAGATACAATAAGATCTTTTGAATTTGATAAGAATCGTAAAAGAATCTTCGGAATCAAATCTGCAATCATCTGGGGACACTCAAATACTATAAATGCATCTTCCCCTCTATTATATATTTCCAAGCCAAAGAGTATAAGTTAAGAGGATTTTGAATATCTATTAGATAGGCTTGATATTAGTATTTTAAAAGATCCAAAGAAATGAAGACAAAATTATTAAAGAAAATAAGAAAAAGGTATTCAATTATTCTCTATACAGAGATAAAAGATCCTAATAGCTGGTTATATAAAGTAGAAACTCCTTTCTATAGAGTAATAGATAAGGATGATTTGGCTAATACTAAATTATTTTATACTTATGAAGAGGCTTACTGTTATTTAAGAAAACTAATTCGTTTAGAATATTATTCTTCTATAAAGAGAAATAGAGGAGACAAAGGACAAAAAGTTTGGTATAATAAAATAAATAAGTATCATGACAGACGAATATATAAAAGATTTTGCAGATAACCAGCAATTAAATATAGCTAGTGTTATAGTAAGTACTTCATTTAAAAAACTCATTGAAGAAGCTATTAAAAGTGCAAAAGATACTAATTGGTGTTGGAATGGTGAGGATGAATACCCAGTTACAACATTTGATATTGATATTGCAACAAATAAAGTTATTGAAGTACTTCAACAGCATTTGCTATAACGTTGATAATATGAAACGGTGGGGATTTAAAATAACTACCTATCAAAATGTTAAACATTTGAGAGTCATTTATTGGATTCAAGTACTCACAGAATTAAAATCAAGACAATGAACGCACCAAAACATCTTTTTATAAACAGAAGAAATCTCGATGAAGTGACATTAATACCTTTCGGTAAAAGCACCACACCTTACGTCTCAGTCGAATGGCTGAAAGAATGGATTAAAGAAAATACTTCTAATGAAGAAAATCAGGCAGGAGTTAAAATGACTGTTGTAGATGTTGATGAACTTTTAAAAGCAATTAACGAATGAAATCAATTGACAAGGTTACCGTAAAGAACCTGAATTACTGCCTAAGATTATGCAGTATAGAAATCCATGAGGTTATACTTGACAGAATAATTGATTTAGTGGAACTGATTGAAATCAAGGGTGACAAAGTTTCATTAAAGGATATTGCCAAACTTCAAAAAGAATGGATTAAAGGGAACCTCCAATTTCCTACATTTGAGGAATATCAACAGTATCACTTAATTAACGATTGCAAAGACAAAGCGGAAAATTAAAAATCAACTTGAATTATTTGAATCATGAAAGTCTATTTAATCCAAAGTGTAGAAGGTGGAGGTTATTATCTGAAAGATTTAACCGAACTCGAAAATTTATTTGACGGAGCAGAAGAGGGTGAATGTTATACTATTACCTATTCTGAAATGACAGAAGAAGAGTTTGAGGCATTGCCTGAATTTGACGGATTTTAGATATGCTCATCTTCACCATACTCCTTACGGCTATCTCAATCGTGGTTAACGGTTTGTGTATGAGCAGTGGCACTTGTACACCCTTTTAAAATAGCACAAAACTATCTGGCTATGTTTTATATATGGTGTTATAACCAGTGCATTTTTATTATTAACATATAAATTTAAGATTATGAACAGAGAAGAATTAAGCCAAAAACTAAGTGTAATTATTTCAAATGAAACTATTCCGGGAAATGAAAAGCACAAGCAAATTACAGAGCTATTTGAAAACTCGCACATGGAAAATGTAAAATACCAAGTGCATGGTAGAGAATTAAATGAGGGCAAATTTGAAGAACTTGCAAGACCAATGATTAAATACTTGTGTGAAAACTACCACCCTCACGTAACTGTAATTATTACTCATACAAGTGCGGAGTTGTTATCTGGATTAAAAACAGTAGGCTATATTGACGATTACATAGTAGATTAATTTTAATTCAATGTAGGAATGTTCATTCGGAGCATTCTTGCATTGGTTATAACTCGTTTATATGCGCACCTTTTGTATCTATAAATATGATGTTATACAGCTAATGAAAAATCATAAATTTTTAAAAAACAAATATGAGCGAAACTATTAGACTCTCAGATCTCAAAAAGAAATATGAATTCTGCTGTAATGAATATGCTCAAAAGTTTGTAAATAAACAAGAATTAGACGAATTCTATTGGATTGGAGATACTATTGGAGGAATAGCCTCTTTTAATGAAGAATATTTCTTTAGTATGGAAGAGATTGTATATGATATTGATAATAAGTGCCCCAAGTATCTTATACTTCAGTGGCAGGAGGATGGAGTTGAGAATGCAGATAAAAATATAAGGATTAATTATAGATCATACGCAATGGGATTAAGATACAACAATATTAGAGAAAATATAGAGGACAAAAAATGAACTTGCAACAACAAGAAGAACAATTAAAAGAATTTCAGGATAGAATGTGTAAGACAATACAGGGAAAAGGTGATGACTATGCTAATGAGGATAGGCTGAGTAATTTTAAGCTTGCAGGGAATATTGCAGGGCTTTCTCCTGAACTAAATTGTTTAAGTTTAATAGCTACTAAAGTGGCAAGGCTAGGAGTATTGTTACATGGGCAAAATCCAAATAATGAATCTGTCTCTGATAGTATATTAGATTTAGCCTGTTATGCTGCTTTATTAGATATGATATTGTTTGAAAAAGCTAGAGAAGCCACAAGAGCATATAATAGTGCTGTAAAGAGTATCTCTGTAGATGGAATTGGGTAACTTTAGAAATTGAAATATGAAAAACAAAGAATTATTTAGAAAAAATCTTCTTACAATACAGCTATTTGTATCTGGATGCTCATATTTCTCTCCTGTTACATGTGAAGGAGAAATGATTATTATTGGAGACAAATTTCACAATAAGGAGGAAGAAGAACGAAATAGAAGAGAGGCTAATAGAATAATTGCTAAAACATCTATGCAATTTTCTTTTGTTGATTGTAAGAAAGAGAAGAAGGGGGATTATATTTATATTATTTTCACCCCTAAATAGGAAGAAAATGAACAAAAGAATAAAAAAGAGTAAAGAAGGAATTCCTACTATAGGAGATTTTCGTGTAACAGATGTAAACCTAAAGGCTACATTTTTTAGTTCTTCTCCTCTTAAATTCTTACAAAAGATTAAAGAAGTAGAAGCCTTAGGGCATAAAATGATTATATCACACGATATTGAAGTTGTAAGACAGTTAATATAAAAATCATGAAAATAACAGATAAAGAGATTAAAGCCTTTGCAGATATTTACTATGTAGATGGAAAGGAAGATGAGAAAATAGGATTTATCCTCGGAACTAAATGGATGCAAAGACAGATACCACAATGGGTAAGAGTAGAAGAAGAACTTCCTATTTTAACAGAAGAATATTATCAAATTTTGGTAAAAAGTAGTACAGGATATATGGAGACTTATTATATTATTGATAAAAAGAGTTTATATTTTCTCCGTGAATTTATTGAGTGGAAATATATTGATACTCCTCCAACTCCACCTAAAATAAAAGAATAATGAGTTTTAAACAATTAGAAGAGGAAGTACAAAAAGGAATACAGGGACTTAATGCTGGAATACCTATGGGATTTAATCGTCTCAATAGGTATATAGGGATAAGGAAGAGAGTTATGACGCTTATATTCGGAAGTTCAGGAAGTGGAAAAACCTCTTATGCCCATTCCGCATATATCCTTAACCCCTATGACCATCTTCAGGAGATAAATAAAAGTGGAATAAAATTTAAAGTGATTCTCTTCTCTATGGAGAGGAGTAAACTTTATATTCTTGCTAAATGGATTTCCAGAAAGATATTCTTAGATCAGGGAGTGTTAATTCCTGTACCAAAATTATTAGGATGGTGGGAACAGAAACTTACAAAAGATGAGCATGATCTCTTTCTTATGTATCAGGATTATCTAAATAACCTATTAGAAGTAGTAGATATAATTGAGGGCCCGCAAAATCCAACAGGAGCTTTTAAATATGTCAAAAATTATGCTACAGAAAATGGAGTATTTGAGGAAATAGATCAATACAATAAAGTGTATATTCCTACTCATCCTAATGAGATAGTAATAGTAATGTTTGATCATTTAGGTTTGACAAAAATAGAGAAAGGACAAAGCACTAAAAAGGAAGCTATTGATAAGTTGAGTGAATATATCCAGATAATCAGAGATAACATGGGATATACCCCTATTGCTGTAAGTCAGCTTAATAGAAATCTTAATAATCCTATATATAAGAAGTTAGATAGCTTTGAGCCAAATATCGACGACATCAAAGAGAGTGGAAATCCTGGAGAAGCTGCTGATGTTGTTGTATCTCTTTTCGATCCTATAAGATATCATACAACAGATCCTGGATATAATGTAGAAAAGTTTATAGATCAAACAACAGGAGGTAATTATTTTAGAAGTGTAAAAATCCTTAAAAATACCTTTGGAGAGGATCAAATTAGAATAGGGCTTGGTTTTCACGGAGCTGTGGGAATTTTTAAAGAACTACCTCGTAAGCAGAATATGGATAATTTTGACTATCAGAGTTTATTTAACGGAAGTTTTTTCTTATAATTAATATTATGAAACGTACATCAGAAACTAAAATCATCAATTTTAAGGGACTTGATTTAAGTGTAGACTATTATTTATATCCAGGAGACCCTGGAAAATGGACTCTTGATAATGGAGACCCTGGTTATCCTCCTACACCAGATGAAATAGAAATTGATTCTATTACATATATAGGAGGAGATATAGCAGATTTTCTATCTGGGATAAATCTCTTAGACGACCTTTGTGAACTTTTATAAATAAATCATGTTAGCAGAAGATAAATTAAAAATAACAATATATGCCTTAGAAGAATTTGGTATAAGCAGAGAGATAATTGAAGATATGCTCTCTAATTTGGAAATAGCATTAGCAGAGAGTTATAAGAAAGCTCTTACAGAAGCTCTTGATAAATTAAATAATATATGAGTATTAGAGACGAGAGACAGAGAGAATTCTCTGAAGTTTTTCTCAATAGCAGGAGGAAAGGGGTGTTATATTTATCTCCGAGATTTGGAAAATGCAGGGTAGGATTTTTTATATTAGAAGCTCTGGATAATCCTAAAGTATTAATTTCCTATCCAGATAATAAAATAAAACATTCCTGGAAGAAGGAATTTGCTTTTTTAAAATATGATGATTCCAATATAACATATACAACACATCTTTCTGCTCATAAATATATAGGACAAAAGTTTGATCTTATTATTACTGATGAGTGTCACCTCATTAGCGAGAGACAAATGTTAGCCTACCAAGAGCTATTTAAGACTAATAAGCAAGTATTAGGGCTAACTGGTACACTATCTTCAGAGACAGAGAATAGGCTTAAATATGGCCTTGATTTGCCTGTTATAGCCAGATATTCTATAGAAGAAGCAATAGCAGAAAATGTCATATCAGATTATGAAATATCTGTTATTAGAATACCTCTTGATAATCTCTTAAAAATATATAAAGGGAAGACAGAAAAACAGAAATTTGATGAATATAGCTATATAATAGACAAATTAGCTAAAGAAGGAAAAGATTCTATGTTTCTTCGCCTTAGTAGAATGAGACTTATTCAAAATAGTGTAGCAAAAATAAAAGAGACAAAAAGAATCCTAAAAGAAAATCAGGATATGCGTATTCTGGTATTCTGTGGAGTAACAAAAATAGCAGACTCTTTAGGAATCCCCTCCTATCATAGTCTCTCTAAAGAGAAGAAAATATTCGAGAACTTTGCTAATGGAATAGGAAATCATTTAGCTGTTTGCCGAATAGGAAATACAGGAGTGACTTATAAACCTCTATCTCAAGTAATTATAAATTATTTTGACTCAAATCCTCAAAATCTTGTTCAGAAAATAATGAGAGCTCTCTCATTTGAATATGACAATAAAGAGAAGAAAGCTAAAATATTTATCATTACCTCTATAGAGATAGCAGAGCTCCAATGGTTAAATAAAGCGTTAATAATGTTTAATAAAGATAAAATTATTTATGTCTAAATGCTTTATTATCAATAATATTTTGTATATTTAATCTTTAAAACTATAAAAAATGAAAGGTGAAACATGAAAAACGAAGAAAAAGAAGAAAAAGAATTTCAATTACCAGAAGAGATTACAATCTCAAAAGGAACTGACCCCAGAGATCTTGTAATTCTCTCAATACCTAAGATGGGAAAAGGAACTATATTAGGAGATTTTACAACTAAATATAATGGATTAGTATTAGACCTAGAAAAGGGGGGATACGATTACATAAATGCAAGAAAATTAAGTACATACGTCTCCCAGGAAACTACAAGATGGGAGAGTTTTAAGAATTATATAAAATATAGAAATCTTCTTTTAGAAAATATTGGTAAATATAAATATCTTATTATTGATGGATTATCAGATTTAGATGATCTATCTGAAATAGGAGGAACTATTGCATATCAAAAATCTATTATAGGTAAGAAATTCAATAGACCAAATTTAGATCCCTCTTTAGCTCCTTATGCTCCTACAGATCCTGAATGGAAGTCTGTTCTCACCCTACCAGATGGAGCAGGCTACATGTCAACGCGCCAGTGGTTCTTACAGCAAGTAGAAATGTTTAGACAAATATCTCCATATAGGATATACGCAGGACATATTGCAGACAAATATATTAAAGATAATGGTAAAGAAGAGGTGATAGGAAGTGAAATTTTTCTTACAGGTAAGCTTAAAAATATCTTCAGTTCTAAGGTAACTGCTCTCTGCAAACTAATCTCTGAGGGGAATGACAGATATTTGAATTTTGATGTAATGAATGACTCTATTATTGCAGGGTCAAGAGCTGCATATTTAACTGGTAAAATACTAATTTCAAAAAAAGAAAAGGATGGAATAACCACATTTTGGGAAAATATTTATAAAGACGTATGTTTAACTAATAAAAAGTAAAAAGATGGCAGAAAATGCAATTAGTGGAAAGAAAAGAGTAGCAGGAGAAGGAAATTTTGAGAAGAAAATAGGCTTATTCGTTGGTAGGGTGATTGCAATCAATCCTAATGTAGAAGAATATAAGGAAATATTAGGAATAGATCTCCCAGAAGATAGTAAAGAGACAGAATATCTTGGAGAGACAAAAGAGTCAAATACATATTTGCGTGTTACTGTTTGGCTTGAGGAAGATAAGACGAAACAGAAATTTAAAGTGAATTTCTTCCTGGAAGACAAACCACGAGAAAATAAAGATGGTACAAAGAAACAATATAAGAATTCTATTGGAATGTGCTCTTGGGCAGATGATCCAAATAATCTCCCTTCCTGGTTTAAAGAGAGAGATTATCGTGTAGCATATACAGGAGAAGAAGAATTGTATTCTTTCCTTAAAATGTGGTTTGGAAAACTTGATCTGAGAGACAAAGATTCTATTCTTCAATTAGATTGGAAGAAACTTATGAGAGGAAATGTAAGAGATCTTACAATTCATATTGATGGAGAACTTACCACTCCTGTTTTATGCTTAGCTACAGTGGTTATCCGAGATAAGGATGGAGAGAGTAAAGAATATCAGGGAGTTTATAATAAAGCTTTTCTTCCAGCAAGTAATTTAAGTCACTTTAGGGTGGTAGATTATTCTAATCCTGAAATAATTTCTAATCTCGCTAAGAAGAAATCTAACTCTCTTAAATTTCATGAGAAATTTGTTCTTCAAGTTACTAATCCTGAACATGGATGTAAAGATATCTATATCCTAAAAGATCTGAAGATATACAATTCTGAAGAATGGCTTGTTGCATCTGATAGAATAATTGATTCCGATAATCAGGAATATTAATAGAGAGAATTATTAATAATAAGGCTTCTATCAGAAATGGTAGGAGCCTTTATTTTCTTACCATGATAAAAGGAAAGATAAAGAAAGATTTAAGTATAGATACAGTGCTATCTTTTATCCGTCCATATGACATCTATAAATATTATATGCCTTATAAGGAATGGAGTTTGGATAGGATAACAAAAAGTCCTTTTCATGAAGATAAGACTCCCTCATTTATGATTGGACATAGAGAAGGAGGATTATATCATATAGACTTTTCTAGAGCTCTGTATAGAGGAGGATGTTTTGATTTTGTACAACAACTCTTGGATCTTTCTTCCTTAGATGAAGTGTTAAAGAGAATAGATGTTGATTTTGGTCTTGGAATAAGCAGTAGTTCTACTAAAGACTATAAGAGAATTATTTCTGAATATAAACAGCCAGAAGATCTTGGAAAGAGATATTCTCTTATTCAGGTGAAGACAAGGAAGTTTACTCAGGAAGAACTACAATACTGGAAGCAATACAGTATTACTAAAGAAGACTTAATTTCTAATAACATCTATTCTATAGAAACAGTATATCTAAATAGACAAAAATACCCTCTTAAAGAGACAGAATTAAGGTTCGCATATTTATACGAAGGATCTTATTGGAAAATCTACTCTCCGCATGAAAATAGAAAGAAAAAATGGCTAAGTAATGTTCCTTTAAATCTTGCCTATGGATTGAATAACCTTCAGCCTAATAAGAATACATTAATTACTGATTCATTAAAAGACTATATGGTATGTAGAAAAGTATATGAACATGTTTGTCAAGTACAGAACGAAAGCATTTCTGCTTTCTCTAAAGAAACAGTAAATTATATTAATGATAATTCAAAGTATATTTATTTGGGGTATGACAGTGATACTGCTGGAAAAATGGCAAGTAATTATATTACTAAAACTTTTGGATGGAAACATATTAATACACCTGACAAATATCTTCCAGAAATTAAAGATTGGAGTGATTGGACTAAAGAATGTGGACTTGAAGTTATTAGAAATCATTTTATTACTAAAGGATTATATGATTAATTTTTATCATCTTTATGTAATAAATTTTATAATAAAGGAAAAAGATTGATATAATAAGTCCCTGAGAAGGCTGTATCTGAAGCTACATTGCCCTGAGAAGGCTGTGCAGTGCAAGAAACAGATTTTTTTTCACATTATTGATATGATGTATTATGTTGTATAACATATTAATGCCTGTTATAAAACATAAAGTAATCAGGGATTATATGTTATATAACATGTTTTTAATAAGAATTACATGTTTTATAACATGTTTTACAAAATATGAGGAACTAAATAAAAATAAAAATGGACTTACCAATTATTGAAACAATTAATTATAGAGGAGTAGACATAGAAATTTATTATGATGAGAATGCTCAGAGTCCTGATGATTGGGGAAATACAGATGCATTCTTAGTTTATACACATAGAGATTTTGAGGTGAGAAGAGCTGGATTCTTTCCTCAAGATATTTTTAGAGAGACAGAACCTCTCTACAAGGGATATTTTTATTTTGTTGTCTATGCCAATATACATAGTGGTGTTATTCTCTCTCTTACACATGATGGGAATAGATGGGATACTTCTAGTACAGGATATGTATTAGTTAAGAAGGATGAACATCATAAAACTAAAGAAGAAGCTCTCCTTCTTGCACAGAGTATTATAGAAGAATGGAATGAATATTTAGGAGGAGAAGTATATGGATATATGACAGAATATGAATCTTGCTGGGGATATTATGGGGAGGAAGGAAAGAAAGAGATGATTCAGGAAGCAAAAGATCAAATAGATTATTCTCTAAAGAATCTATCTGAATCAGATATTTCCTTAAAGAAGAGGATAGAGGAATTAGAGGAAGAAGTCTTTCTTCTTAGAAAGGACTTATTAATATGATTTGGGAGAATTTTAAGAATAATTTTGATGAAAGTTGGTGGCCTAAGATGAAGTCTTTTATTGAGAGTAAGGAATGTGATGAGATTTATTCATTTCTTAAAGAGCAGGGGAGAAGAGGGGTAAAAATAGTCCCTCTCTCCTGCGATACATGGAGATGTTTTAAAGAAACTTCCTTCTCTAATTTAAAGGTGATACTCTTAGGTCAATCTCCGTATGCCACATTTAAAGAGGGAATTCCTATAGCCGATGGTCTCCTTATGGGATGCAGCAAGACAAATATTCTACAACCAAGCTTACAGCAATTTTATAATGCTTGTGAAAGAGAATTATTTAATGGCCTTGCTCTCTCTTATAAGAAAGATCCTGATGTAACATATTTAGCTAAACAGGGAGTATTGATGCTTAATGCTGCCTTGACAACAGAAATAAATAAGCCAGGGAGTCATCTTCTTATTTGGGAACCTTTTATGAAATATCTCTTTACAGAGGTGATGAGTGGTGTGAATGTTCCTATTGTATTATTAGGAAAGGACGCACAGAAGATAGAGAAATATATTTCTCCTTTTACACATATTATTAAGCTCTCTCATCCAGCTAGTGCTTCTTACGCTAAAGAGGATTGGGATGCGAAGGGAATGTTTAAAGAGATAAATGAGGTTCTTAAATATAATAATGGGGAGAGTATACAATGGATGGAGGAAGGTAGTGATCTTCCATTTTAATAACAATTTAAAACATAGATTATGAAAATTTTTGGAATTGAATTCTTTAAGAAAAAAGAAGAAGTAAAAACAGTTACAATACAGAGCACAGGGCATCAGGAACAGGAGAGAATGGCAGATAGAGAAAGACTCTTAGAGATAGCAAAGGAGTGTATTAATCCAGAACTAAAGCAGTTTATCACTGTCTCCTTTAAGAAGGTAAAATATTCATGGAAGAAAGACCCATTTACATTTGATTTATGGAGAACATGTAAAACGGAAGCTCCATATTTTATTAGTAGAAGTTCAGAGAGTAATTATAATAGATTTCTTAAAAGCAATGACTTTTTAGGAAATCTCGGTAAATTATATATGAGTCTTAAATAACAATAATAGTTATTCCCCAGCTATTCTTAGTTGGGGAATAATTAAATTAATTAATATTATGAAACTGGCAGAAGAACAGAAACAACAGAATAAAAGAGAGAGAGCTAAAAATAAAGAGTTTGATAAATTTCAAAGTAAAATTATCTCTCAAAAAGAACAAAAAGAGATACAATCTCTTACAATAACAATAGAATGGAGAAAATCAAGAACATGGGGAAGTAATCCTTATGCCTCTTGTCGTATACATTATAAAGATGGAACATTTAGATATGAAGAGAAAGTATATACTGCCTCTGGTTATGGATATGATAAAGAGAGTACAGTGATAGCAGAAATATTTAATGATTTTCTTCGTTATAAATTATGGAATAGATCTATAGAAGAATTAAAAGACTCTCCCTATGGAATTTCTTCTGGGGAATGGATAACCTCATTAGAGAATAAAATAGAATACAGAAGATATGATGGAGGAGTTGGAACAAATTGTTATTATGATATCTCTAAATTTATAGGAGGAGAATTTATTTGTGTTGCTTCTGGAAAAACATTTGATGTATATAAATACGAGGAAAAATGAGAAATTTTAACTACTTTTATAATAATATTCCAATTACTAAGGAGAATTTTGAGCCTAAAGTCCCTGTTAATTGGGAATATGAGATAGAACATGGAGAATATTCATGGGGATATTACAGAGCTGTTGAAAGAGACCATATTTATGAAGAAGACGAGAGTTAAAAAGGAGAGAGTTTTAAAAATAAGACCATTTGCAGATGGTACATTAACTAATGCTGCATTTTTTGGAATGATCAGATCTGCACTTCGTAATAAGAGTCGATGGTACTATCCAATAAAAGTATGTAAAGAAAGAAATAGAGTTCCATATATAGGATCAAATAAACGTAGAAAATGGTCATATAGATGTGAAAAATGCCATAAGCTATTTGATCTACGAGAAGTAAATGTCCACCATAAGATTGAATGTGGAGAACTAAATTCATTTAGTGATCTGCCTGGATTTACTCAGCGATTATTTTGTGATAGCTCTGAACTTATTCTTCTATGTAATAATTGTCATAATGAGATACATAGTAATAACTTTATAATCTAAAGACCATTTATTATATTTATGAAAAAGGCAGAAAATGAAATAAAGAATGAGATACAACATTTTCTTTATTACTATTATAATCTAGTAATAGAGAGAGATAAGATTAGAATAAAACTTGAACTTAAATCTAATTATGATTTTAGTCTAAATCTTCTTCAATTTAAGTCCTTTTCACATAAGAATTTTGGAGAAGATCTAAAAGAATACTTGTTGTATACTATTCCTTATATTTCTAATATTATTCTCATAAATAACTATTTGAATATAAGGATAACAGATGAATATATGATTAACTTTTTTAATATTATAAATGATGGAAAACGATAAATATTTTGTTCCTGATATAGAGGATTTTAGGATTGGATATGAGTGCGAAATAAATGGTAGTGGATTAGCAGGAGGTATGGATAATTGGGTACAATATACTACTAAAAGTATTAATAATTTAAAAGGTTTAGAAACATTTTTAGCTGCTGGATGTTTAAGAGTCCCATACCTTACCAAAGAACAAATAGAAGCTGAAGGATGGAAACAGAGAGTTACTGAGGATGATATTTGGTATTTAGGTGAACAAAGGGATTATGATTTGATTCTTGCAAAAAAACCACATTATATTATAATTCTTGACAATGATAATGATGTGACTCTCTTCTCTGGATATTGTCCTTCTATCAATGAATTTCGTTATATCTGTAAATTATTAAAAATAACATAATGGAAACAGATGAACTAAAAGAGACATTAAGCATTCTAAGAAGAAATGGAATCTCCTTAGATAGAGTAAAGAGTGTGTCTATTCAATGGGAAAAGATTTTGAAAGATAAAGCTTTCCCCCATATAGTAGTTGAATTATACGAGTTAAAAGGGAAAAATGAAAACATTTAAAATCCCTGTTACATGGAAAGTCTATGGAGTAGTAGAAATAAGAGCTGAGACATTAAAAGAGGCAATTAAAATATTTGATGAAGTAGAAGATGTAAATAGATTTATGAAGTATCTTCAAACAAGAGTTATCTCTAAAGAATCTATAGAAAAAATGAGAGTCTCTTTAACAGGAAGAAAACTTTCTTCTGAACATATACAAAAATTAATAGATCGGTTTAAAAAAGAAATAGTAATTCTTACTTTAGATGGGGATTTTGTAACAGAATGCAATAGTGTAAAAGAAGTTGCTAAATTCTTAAATTTAAGACAAACCTCTGGTATAACAACTACTTTAACACATAAACAAAAAAGTTGTAAAGGACATCAACTTTTATATAAAGAAGAGTATAATCCCGAAAATCCTTCACAAGTAGTTAGAACTTACAATATTAAGAGTTGATAATATTTTAGATGAAAAGGAAGAAAATTGTTGAGAGTCTGAACTAAATTACAAAAGAAGAAAAACTTATGAAAGATAATTTTTATATGATAGGAGGATTCCAAATTCCACAGAGGATTATTCAGGAAAAGGAGCTCTGGTGGCTAGATGGAAATAACCCTAATGGAATAATAATACCATTTAAGGAGTTAAAAAGGCTTTCTGGATATAGCTTTGATAATAGGCATTTATATTTTAGTAATATCTATGGGGGCTTATTCGCTATAAATATTCATTTTCAAGATAAGACAAGACTCTCTTCTCGTATATATTGGGAGATAACTCTTTGGGATGAGAGAGGATTTACTAGTGTAGGTTGTATAACTCAAGATGTTATAGATAAAGAAACCGATAGATTATCTAATGAAAGTTATAAACAACTCTCCTCTCTTACAGAGAAATATACAAAAGGGATTATTACTTGCTCAAATTGTGGAAAAGAAATAAATAGAGTAGAGATTGCAGGAAGATATTTTGCAGGAGTATATTGTACTGATTGTTGGGAGACAAAGTATAAGGCAATCGAAGCAAAAGAGACATATGATTAAAAAGGAAAAGAATGAGTTTAAGGGTGCTAATGTTGGAATAGGCAGATGTTGTAAATATCAATGTAAGTCAAGTAATGGTTATATTTGGAAATATAAAAATTAATAATTAATAAAATGATATGTGGAAATATAAAAATTAAAACAGAGAAAGAGTATAGAAATACTCTTTTAGATTCTTCGAGTTCATTAAAGACATTCTCTTTAGATCGTAGAAAATATTATAAAATTTATATAGAAGGGGAAAAAGAGAAAGATCAAGATGAAACAAAAGCATCTACTATGGGGCGTATTGTAGAAGTGCTATTATTAGAGCCAGATACCTTTGATGATAAATTCTTTATGTCTGCTTGCTTAGGAGCTCCTACAGGACTAATGGGAAGCTTTATAGAAGCTCTCTATGCAGCTACAGCAGATAACACATTGGAAGATGGATCTGTTACTAAATCTTTTGAAGAACTTAGTAGATTAGCCTATGCACAGAGCGAATTCAAAATAACCTATGAAGCTGTTATTAAAAGATTCTTAGGAAGTGATGCTGAAATCTATTATGACGAAATAAGAAGAGTAAGATCTCTTGGCCTTACAGTGGTAACAGCAAAAGAGGTAACTAATGCAGAGAAGATAGTAGAAGATTTAAAGACGAATCAGTTTACAAGAGATATAGTAAATAGAACAGATAGTGCTCGTTATACTATTTTAAATCAATGTAAGATAGAGAATTTTAATGTGGATGGACATCTCTGTAAGGCGATGATTGATAGGGTAGAAATCGACCACAAGAATAAGACTATTCAGCCAGATGATTTAAAATGTGTCTGGAGTGTAGAGAATTTTTATTCTGAATACTATCTCTATAGACTTGCTTTCATACAAGCATATATCTATTATAAAGCATGTGAGTCTCTTACATTGCATGAAGGAGAGAAGTATTATGGATATCAAGTGTTACCTACCAGATTCATTGTTTGTGACTCTATAGGCTATTATAACCCCCTTGTATATACTCTCTCTATAGAGGATATAAAAGATGCTTATGAAGGATTTGAGTATAAAGGAAGAAGCTACACTGGTGTTAAAGAGATAATAGAAGATCTTAATTGGGCTTATACAAATAATATCTGGGGTATTAGTCGAAAGAATTGCTTAAAGAATGGACTTTTAAATATTAAAGAATGATAGATTGGACAATAACATCAATTTTCTTTGTTCCTACTCTTAGACTTCCAAAGGAGGAAATGTTTAAGAATGGATTTATTAATGGGTATCATAGGGATAAACATAGAGAAGATACATATAAGAATTGTATTTATGTTCTCTTTAAACCTAATGATATTAATAAATTTAGAGAATTCCTGGATGGAGAATATGAGAGGACTGATTCTATAATAGATGATTATGATTATGAAGGGGGATATGTTGTAGTGGTGTATGAATTAAATCCAATCTGGGGAGATGATTTTAATCTCATTAGAGAAGGAAAATATTCTAAAACTTCTGCTCCTTTTCAATCTTTCTTTCCTAAGATGGTAAAAATCACTAAGAAAGGAATTCCAAGAGAAGAACTAAGCCTTCAATTTAGAATATTCCATAAAGCTCCTGATCTTGTAAAATTCTGGGAAGATAGAATAGGACAGGCTTTTGTATATAATAAAGGCGAAGAGGTGTGGGGGAAATTCTTCTTAGAGAATGAAACCTTAGATCTGGATAGAATAAAACAGCTTATGTAATCAATTTAATGAAAGAGGATAAGGAGAATAGTTATTTTTTATTTTCCTTATCCTCTTGTTTTTACAAAATAAGTAGAGTAAATTTACTACTCCTTTCCGCAAAATTTTTAGTATATGGATGTAGAAATAAAAGAGAGACCTCCTAGATATACATATAAGTTTGAGCCTTTTAGATCTGTCTCAGTGAGTATTTCTGAAAGAGACCTGAATATTACTACTATGAGAGCTCTTGAGATGTATTTTAATAGTCTTAAACAAGTAGTTAATAGATTTCAAGTGGAAGAAAGACATAGAGCTCAACATCTGTTAAGTAAAATTTATCCCCAAATAATATAATATGAATGCACAAGAGAGAGAGTTAAATTTATCATTTGATCCTAGTTCAAATAGGCTACGTTTACTAAGAGGAAAAGAAATTCTAATTGAGGAAGAAGGAGAAGATGCCAGAGTAAGTTTCCTTCACGCAGAGATGGGTAATCTTATCCCTAAAGAGGAGTCTGTTTCTCTTCATTCAAGAGAGATATTAAATAATCTCTTAAGAATAGAAGGGAATCTTAAAGAATAGTCCCTGTTTTTAATTGTTAGTTGTTTGTGAAAGCTCCTTGTAAAAGAGGGGCTTTCCTTTCTTTTTAACTAAAAATATTAGGGAATACACAGGAAAATAACTAAATTTGTTAATAATAAACTAAATAAGGATGGCTAAGAAAGAGAAAGTTCAAGCAGAATCAAAAGGAAAATTTCAGGATACATTAGATCAGTTGAACAAAACGTATGGAGTAGGATCTATTCTTACATTAGATAATAAGACACAAGGAGATTATGATGTAATAAGTACAGGATCTATTTCTTTTGATTATCAGGCTTTGGGTGTTGGAGGATTTGTTAAAGGTAAGATGTATGAGTTAAGAGGATGGGAAAGTTCTGGTAAGAGTACAATATGTGGACATGCTGCTGCTGAATGTCAAAAGAAGGGAGGAAAAGTTGTATATATAGATGGAGAACACGCTTTAGATGTAAATTATTTTAGTAATCTAGGAGTAGATATGTCTAATATGTATATTAGTCAGCCTTCCTCTGGAGAAGAGGGTTTTATGATAGCAGAGACAACGATTAAAACTGGAGAGGTAGACTTAGTAGTTATAGATTCAGATAGTTCTCTTATTCCTAAAGCCGTTCTTACTGATGGAGAAATTGGAGATAGTAGTATAGGGAAGAAAGCCAGACTTAATAGTAGTGCCTATCCCAGATTGAAAGCAGCCCTTGTAATGAATAATGTATGTGTCTTAGTGAGCTCTCAGTATAGAGAAAAGATTGGTGTAATGTGGGGGAATCCAACCACAACTCAGGGTGGTCATGCTCTTAAATATTACGCTGATGGTATTATTGAGGTGAGTAGAGTCTTAACAAAGGAAGGAGAAGAAATTCCAGGAGCTCTTGTAAAAATAAAGGTAATAAAAAATAAGACTTTTGTCCCTTATAAAAAAGGAGAGTTTGAAATAGTATTTGGTAAAGGGATTGATTTTATAAAAGAGATAATGACTCTTGGAATAGAATATGAAATTCTAAAGAAAGCAGCGGGATGGTATTATTTTGGAGAAATCAGAATAGAGAGAGGAGAGAGTGTTGTATATAAAACTCTTGAGGACAATCCTGAACTTCTTGAAGAAATACGAGAAAAAATAATTGAAAAAATTAAAGGACTAACCAATGAAATTAAAGAAGAAGAAATTAGTGAAGATATCTCCTCAGAAGTGTGAGACAATAATTTACACTATACAGAAGAGTGATGTATCTATAACTAAAAATAAAACAATAATAGCAATTAAAATATGAAAATATGCTCTATAGAGGGTTGTAATTCTCCTGTATGGAGTAAGGGATTATGTGGAATGCATTCTCCTAAGAAAAGAATTTCTATAAAAAGGGATAAATATGCAACTCTGGCAAAAAGAGAAAGCGTCTCCAAAATGCAACTATTCTTCTCCTCTCTATGGAGAGAGAAACCTCACTATTCTGAGATAGATGGTACTCCGCTAGGAAATGAGGCTCTCTCTATATTTTTCCATCATATTTTGTCAAAAAAGAAATATCCTGAAGCTGCTTTCGATAAAGATAATATCATTTTCCTCGCATTAGATCAACATTCAAGCGTCGAATTAGATATGTATAAATATGCAGAAATAAATAGAAGGAGAGAGACATTATTACTCAAGTATAATTCTTTACGAGAGACAAATAATAAATAAGTAGGAATTTCCTATAAATTTTTGTAACTATCTTATTCTATGTTATATATAATGAAAAGTTCACCTACTATTTTTAGTAGCTGTAAGCTCTTTATAGCTACTATTTTTAGTAGCTATAAATTAAAAAGGTACTATTTTTAGTAGTTTTATGAAAAATAGTTGTATGTTTGCAAGAGATAAAATTTTTACATATGATAAAGAGAACACCAGTAAAAAAGAAGAGAAGTGTAGATCTATCTAAATATGCAGAAGTAGATACAGGAGAATTTTTAATAGATCAATTAGAAGGTACTACTGTAAGTATAGATGAGAATACTAGTCTGTCTTTAATATCTTACTCAGACTATTCAGTTATAGAAACAGAAGCTATCTTAGTACTTAGTCAGATTTTGAATAACTCTGATTTGGCAAATGTCATTAAAATGGCTGTTGTTGTAAGAACTCCACTAAGTATAGTATTTAATAACAATATTCCTCATACCAATGAAACTCTTCAAAAGTATCTTGCAATAAAGTCAGAAGCTATGTATATGGGGTTAATAAAGAGACTTATGAAAGCTGGAATTTTATATCAAATTAAAGGATTGATATATGGAGAAATTAGAGTATGTTATATAATAAATCCTTATATATGTAGAAAGAGAAGAACATTTGAAAACAAAGTATTAGATATATTTAAGCAATTTAAAAGAGATAATTATGAATCTTTAGTAAATAAATAAAAATTAATTTATGACAACACAATTACAATTTTTTTACACAGAGAAACGTCCTGTTGAATCTAAAGAAGGAATGACATTTGAATATTATAGATGCTCATTTTCTCTCTCTAAGGTAGTGAGAACAGTAGAGATGGATGATGGGTCTATTCTTGTGCTATTAGATGACCTACATCAGAGGTTACAAGAAATTCCTATAAAGAATAAGGCTGGTAAGACAACCTCTGTTAAACACGTTCTAAATGCATTTCAGAGCGAAATATCTCTCTCTAAAGAGGACGCTCAAAGATTCTTTGAAATTACCTCTATTGGTAAATATGAAAAAATAGAAGAATGAGAAAAGAAAATATAGGAATTGTTGTTCTCTGTACGAATGCATATATTGTGCTTGGAGCTCGGTTTATAAATAGATTTATGAAATATTACAAAGGAGATAAAGATATCACCTTTTATGTTTTCTGTGACAGAGATATTAGAGAATATCTTCCAGAAAATATAGACATAGAATATTTTCCTACACATAATAGTAGTTGGGTAGATGGTACTAATCTTAAGTTTACTTCTATTCTTCGTATTAAAGAAGAGAATAAAATAAGGAGTGATTACTTTTTCTATTTCGATTCTGACACTAATATTTCTGTTCCTTTTACAGAAGAATGGTTTTTAGGAGACTCTGTAGCAGGACAACATTTTGGAGATCAAGGTTGGATGAAAGAAGTAAAGGGATTTGAACGTAATCCTAGAAGTATGGCTTATGTACCATACGATACTCCTCATTTTCAAGTATATACATACGGAGCTTTTTGGGGAGGGACTAAAGAATTTGTCTTAAATTTTTGTAAAACAATGCTAGAATGGCAAAGAAAAGATAAATCATGTGGATTTGAACCTGGTACAAACGATGAATCTTACTCGAATAAATATTTCCATTATAACCCTCCTACTAAATTAGTAAAGACTGAAGATTTTGCTTTTGGCATTTCAGATAAAGGAGGAATAGGAGAACCAAGAGATGTCTCTTTAAATGTTTCTCATTTATTAGAACAGATTAAAGAACATAAAGAAGAGAATTGGAATCTTTGGAATGGTAAATTTGTTCTCTCATGAAAAAAGTATTAATACTTGTTCTCAGTTGTAAGAAGTTACAAGATAGAAAAGAAGGAATACTCAACTCTTATGCCTCTCTATTAGGGAGGTATGAGAATGTTGAGATATGTTTCTATTCAGATCATGAAGAAAAAGAAACTAATACATATCTTCTTCCCTGTAAATTCTCCTATTCCCACAGAGATAATGAAATAAAGGTGATTACAGCATTCAATTATCTTATTCAGGAAGTATTTAAAGATGAATATGATTGGTATTTCTTCGTAGATGATGATACATTTGTAAATATTCCTTCCTTAGTAGAAAAGATAGATGAGTTTGATGAAAACTTCCCTGTAGGAATGGATATCAGAGGGCAATGGGAAGCTCTAAAATATCTCTCTGGAGGAGCAGGATTCTTAATTCCTTCTAAGATAAGAGAGAAGTTCTCCAATTTAGAAAACTTTGATACAGGGTTTAGTGATGTATCTCTGGGAATGAATATGCAAAAAAGAAGAATAGAGTTTAAACATAGTGATTATTTTGATTGGGATAGTCCATTTAAAGAAAAAGTACTTAAAATATCTGAGGAGGAGATTAAAAGAAAAATTACATATCATAGGATATCTCCAGAACAGATGATTATTTTAAATGAATATGTTAAAAAAGTATATCTATGAATTATTACTCTTTTTTAAGAATAGAAGAGGAAGACGAAAGAAGTATATTATATCAAGATATTTATTTCATAAATGGAAATCTTACAGTTCTATCTTCTTACCCTAAAGAGGTATTTCCTGTAAATAAATTTACAAATCTATATACATGGAAACCCGAAGTATTAGTAGTTCCTAACGTAGATGAGTATTTAAGCCAATATCAATTTCAAGAGATTGAATTAGCTACATATTCTGATATGCTATGGATTAGTAATATAGGTCATGCTCTCTTTGATGATTTATATCCCATCTATCTGGCATTAGCTAAATTTAATTTATCAGATAGAAAGTTTGATATTATAGTAAATAAATGGGAGAATTTTAGAGAGAGAGCTACAGAGGTAGTTAAAGACTTCTGTAGAGGAGAAATAATAGAACTTAGTGTAGCTCCTACTCTTCATATAAAGAATCTTATAGCAGGAACAGGGAGATGTGGAAATAGAGTGATTAGAGAAGACTACACTCTATGTGGAGAAATATATAATGGAATAAATAGGTTCAGAGAAAGGATACTATCTACTTATAATATCTCTCTTTCTCCAATAAACAGACTTCCAAGAGTAGCTATTATAGATAATAAGAGATTCACTGTAGAGGAAAGAAAAGAGATTGATAAAGTAATAGAAAATCTACAAGAAAAGAAAGTAGACATACAGTATATATATTGGCAAAACTACCTCACATTTAAAGATCAGTTAGTAGATGTAGCTGATATAGATATTTATGTTAGTGCTCCTGGTAATGGAATAATGTATGTTCCTCTTCTAAAGAATGGAGCTGTAATAGTAAATCTTGGTTGGATGGAGAGAACACAGACTAACTCTATGAGACCAAATCTTGTTATTCCTAATGCAACAAGAGACTATACCCTTCCTGGATTTATGGAGCAATCTGTTTGTGTAGCTTCTAATGCTTCTACATTGTATTATGATAGATATAAATATAATAACATTGAAGAATATCCTCTTACAGAGATAATAGAAAAAGCAATAAGAGTAGTGATAGGAGAAGAGTCTCCTCCTATTAATAATCATAACATAGATGCTCAAATATTTATTGAATATTGTAAGAGAAATAATAAAGCAAGAGAGCTATGTGACTATCTAACAGGAAAAGCCTTATTCATAGAATTCTTCATAAATGAACATCCAGATGCTATTCCTACAGAGATAGTAGATTTAGCTCTCCTAAGAGAGTTAAAAGAAGAATATCATTATGATAGAAGGTATGAAATAATACTATAAAAAGAAAGCCTCTAAATAAGAGACTTTCTTCTTTTCATTTAGAGAGTTTTTTCTTGAAGAGAGGAGACATTGGACTCTTTACTTTTGTAGGAGCCAATTTCTCTCTCATAAAATTAGGCTTCCCCTTCGGAGGAGCTGCTACTTTCGGTGCTAACTTTGGAGCTTTCATGACTAAAATAAAATGTTAATTCCTTATATTTCTCAAGTAGATACCTATCTGCTATCTCTTTTGCAACACTAAGACTGCTTACTATACCGATATATTTCTCGTCAATATCAACCGTATATCCATTGATATTCTTCTTATTCCATTCTATTTTAAACCTACCTATAGGAGTATCACTTATAATATGACTATAAGCAGATACTCCCTTTACAGGAGGTATCTCATTTGACCAATTCATATTAGCATTTTTTCTTAATACTCCCACCTTTTTTCATCATAGGAGCTTGTTGCATAGGAGCTTGTTGTGGAGCTGCTACCATTCTCTTAGGAGCAACTGCTTTTTTGATTACCTTCTTCATAATAATAGAATTAAATTGTGTTTATTTCTTAACTGTTTTACCACACCCTGCGCATGGTTTCTTTGGAACTTTCTTTGTAGTTTTCATAATAAAAGATTTTATTTGTTTAACTCCCTTTTCTAGCTTTTCCCATCGCTCTGAAGGTTTTTGCTAGCGCATACCTCTTACTACCAGGAGGGCAAGATGGACTACCAAACTTAGCCCCTGTGCATGGTTTTGATTTTACCATACTTTTTGTTGCATTTTGAATCCATTTCTTATCTGCCATAGCTTAATCTGTATTAATAGAATAAAATATTGTACTTGTTGTTTTTATACTCTTAGAGAGATCAAGTCTTATTTTAAATAATGTATGCAGTCTTAATATCTCTTGGAGAAGAAGATTCGTATATTTTGGCATACTAGGGGCTATTCTAAAGTGCCAGGAGGTAGGAGATCTTCTTATTTCCATACTAGAAAGTTCATCTACGGATTCAATTATTCCTGTAAGATATTGAATATATGTAGCGTCATTATCTAGCAAGATTTCTGGAAAATCTATCCTACTAATCTTCATAATTTATGACAATGTAAGCCTATAACGATATTGAGCAAAATCTCCAGATAAGCTCTGTGCGATATTCTCTATATCAGGCATAGAATTTAATAAGCCAAAACTTTCTAATTGTTTAGCAAAAGATATTACATCTGTTAATATTTGATCTAGAAGACCTGGAATATAGTTTTTAATAGGTTCTACAGGCATAGACTGAGTTCTAACTCCTGTATATCCCATTATTTTTTCTACTATTTCATCTTTCAGTTCAAATATCTTATTATAAGCATCTCCTAATACAAGATGTTCTCCTAATCCATGAGTTTGCCAATGAAGCTCATGTAATTGGAGTTCAAAAAAATTCAATTTCGCCTTTATAACATCTAATGAAAGAGGAGAATTTATCCCCTCCATCATCTTAGAAGGAAATATGTTCATGTCTTAAGACATTAAGCATGTGTTGTAGTTGTAGTAGTAGTACTACTAGTAGTTGTAGTAGTGCATATACTGGCTACAGTGACAGTAACTGCTCCTCTTCCAGCTGTAATTACGTAACTAATTGTACCTTGTACTCCACAGATAGTAGCAGATGTAGCTGTTACAGTTTGTTTAGTAACTACTCCTGTCCAACAGTTTGTATAAGTAAAGACGGCTGTAGTATCAGCAGCCACAGTGACATTATATGTCAAGCATGTAAAGGGGAAAATAGTGGTTGTAGGACTACAACATTCACTTTTAGGAATTTCAATCCATCTCCCCTCTTTAGGCATCTGAGCCCTATAGATAAGAGAGCTGGCGACTACTTTGTGCGATGCATCCAATCGAATGAATGCTTTTAGATTTCTTCGTGTCATTGTGTTAAAATTAAAATGTGAATAAAAACTTCTTTATTGTATAATAAACAAGAAAATCTTCTAATTCTCTCTATAGAGGAAAATTACAAGTTTCTATTCTAATACTTCAGTTTATACTTTTCTCCAAGAGATTTGAGTTTATCTGCATAATACCATGTACAATGCTTCTTACTCTCTGGATGATTTAGAACAACATCTAAATGTGGATCTAATAAGGGATTTTGACCTCCTACGTATGCTCCTTTGTAAAAACATGGATAGCCATATAAATAATTTCCTGTTATCCCTGCATTATGAAATATTGTATGTGTCTCTAATTTCTCTAGGGGATCTGGAGCCCATGCAAAATTTAACTCTGGAACTACTTTTGTTTCATACCCTAATCTCCATAACTCCCAGAGTACCAACCACATATCAGATGTCCACCGTTGGAGACCCTTATTTTCATTCTCAAAGAACAATTTATTTATCTCCCCAAGAAACATTAATAATGGAATACATTTATTAAAGACGTTCTCCCAGAAATCTTTATTTGTATTCTTTAGTAAATATTGTGTACCTATAGAATGTAAATTATTTTTCTCACAAACTTCTCTTGTTATACCAACTATTTTTGCTGCTTCATTAAGAACATCTATTGTTTTATACTGATCCAACTTATCTGGGAGAACGTCTCTTATCTTACTATCAAAATAGGAAGCACTTATATAACTATTTGTGTCTGATCCATAGATAAGATCATCATCTAATAAATGATCAATATTAAACTTTTCTGTAAATAAGATATCACTGTCACAATAAAAAACTGCTTTATCAGATATATCAGGGAACTGCTCACAATATTTAGACATTAAATATGGTCTCAATATAGGAATATATGTACCTAGTAGGGGAGTTACTCTTCCATCATCTGTATAAAAATGAAATTCTGCTTCAGGATAGAGATTAATTATCTGATCCCATTTTGGGTTTACTCTACTATTAGGTTGAAATATTAATACTATTGCCTTATCTGAATATCCTATATTTCTTAAACTCTCTAACCATAAATGAACTTGCCATGTAAAATAGGTATCTAGGGGGCATGCCGTAATAAATCTTAATTCTCTCTTCATATATGTAGTTTATTGGTTTAACTCTTCACAAATATAATCTATATTTGTGAAATTTATGCATAAAATGGATAAAATGTATCTGTAAACTTTGTCACTCCGTTTTTTCCTATATAAATATCTACAATACAAAATCCAACATGAGCAGCCAGTCTCTTTCCTCTCATCCAAGAGGTCTGCTCTTCCATACATCCTAGAGAGATAGCATGAATATTTCTCTCAAATATCTTTACATATTTATGTGTATGCCCACAAAACATAACAGAAGGTTTCTCCCCTCCTGTAATAGCTTCTATAATCTTCTGAACACGGTAACTAAGGGCGTAGGAGCTGGAATCTTCACCATGAAATAATCGAAGAGTAGCTTTTCCTCCTATAGAGATATTCCCTTCATCATGACCTATAAAATGAAAATTAGTAAGAGCAGCAGCTATATCCTTTACAATTAGAGCCCCATTCCCTTTTAAGAACCATCTATCATGATTACCATCAATTGCATAAATATCTGTCTCTGTCCATTGACTAAATAACCTTATAGCTTCTGCCTTTTGTTGATCATATCCTAAAAAATCTAGTTCATATATCTGTCCAGGTCTACTTGTATGCATTCCCTCTGTGACATCTCCACAATGAGTTAATATATCTACTTTTTCTTTTCTAAACTCTTCTAACATTTGTTCAAAACGAAGAGCTGAAAACTTCTGATGTCCTATGTGTGTATCTGTAAAAGCTCCTATTCTAATTCTTCTTCCTTCAAAATCAATAATTGGTACAGGATCTATCCCAGGTAGTATTCTTCCTCCTTCTGCTATTGCCCTTAACTCTGAGGGAGAATAAATCTCCCCAATCTTCTTTAAATATCCATTTGGAATAAACTCTTTATTAACTTCTTTCTGATTTACAAGACGACAAAGTCTACGTATTGTCTCTCCTGTTATTCCTAACCTTTTTGCTGTTTCCTCTCTTCCATAAATCTTTATTAATTCTATAATCTCCTGTCTTCTCTTTTCTGAATAAGGCATGATGTGTAATATTAGTTTATACTATGTTCCTCTCTATAGAGAAACATTAAGAGAATAATGTCTTAAATGCTTGTTTTATAAGAGACCAAAATGTCTCTACCTTAACCTCTTCCTTTTTTACATCGTCTTCAACCTTCTTTACTTCCTCTTCTACAACAGTCTCTACTTTCTTAACATTATCCTTTATTTCTTTAACTACTTCTTCTATTTTATCAGCAACAGTAATAACACTATTTTTTATCTCTGTAGAAATGTTGTTTGCTATTGTTTTAATCTCCTCCCGAATAGCTTCAAGATCTTTTTCTCCTTCGGCTTTAATTATAGCAATATCCTGCTCAATCTTAACTTCTCGCTGGGAGAATTTATCCTCTAAAGAGGAAAAAGTAGAAGCATATCTATCAACTACATCTTTAATCTTCTCATTAGTTGTGCTCATAATAAATATTTTTATAGATTTCTATTAATTTTTTACTAACAGTATTGAATAACCATCATTTATACTTGTAACTAATGAAATTACAGCATGATAGCCATTAGGGGGAAAACTCATTTAGGTATTTTAAATATAATATTTAAATAATTTGTCCTTGTCGTATAACAAGATTTGTAAATCTATCTCCAATATTTGTTCCTGTCATTGTTATTTTAGAAGCTGTATAGGCTATCCCTATTACTGGAGCAGTTAATAATCCTGATCTATGTGACCATACAGAGCCATTATAATAATCATAATCAACATATCCATTTCCAATATATGCATCAAGAGATATAGAAATTGACATAGTTCCTGCCGTTGTGAATTCAAAATATTTTTTTCCTTTGGGGAGAGAAGTACTAACAACAGAAGTTAATTCTCCTATTTTTCCCGCCCCAGTTCCTTTAATCCATCCAACAGGAGTCTTAACCTGTCTATCTGCTGAATCTTGGCTGAAGTCACAGACTAACACAGGACGCACAAACAGATTATTATAATCCTTAGTCTCTTGTACGTTCAAAGTTCTGTTATGAAATCTAAGGTCTGCAATTTCAAAAGCACCATAAGTTGCATTATTAAGCCCAAGAGTACACGCGCTAAAAGTTACATCACTTGCACTTGTCAGACAAACATTATGCCATTGATTAACGATTAATCCTGTTCCAACAGTACCATTGATATATATGTTTGCAAAGTCTGCTGCTACGAGTGTACCACTGTTGTTATAGATCAAACCAGAGTTAGCGGCTTTCTCCATTATCTTGCAGGTCGCACTAAGAGGTTTGAATCTAAAAGAAACACTTTTAACTACACCAATATTACCAAATACTACCTTTGAGTTGACACCCATCAGCATAATGCCATCCTTTGTGTTTATGCAATTGGTTACAACACCATTCTTGAGATTACCTGAAATATCTATGATTGTATTAGCCATTAGATTGCCTCCTGTAATTTATATTCATCAAGATTACTTACCAAAGATCCAACCTCGCCTCTTCTTAATGCAGAATGATATGCAGTGTGATCTCCTCCAGTTTGAAATAAATATAAACTGGATGGATCATTGTTCTTTTTAATTCCATCTATATGATGAACAACTTCTGAGTTATTTAATTGTCTACCAATATATCTTTCAACAACTACAATATGCTGCAATCTATATTTTGATAATCCTTTCTGCTCCAATCCAAATACCATCATTCTGTTATATCCTTTCTTGTCCACAGTAATTCCACCATTCCATTTGGAGTTATTTTCTCCATTAAACTTTGTAGACAATCCAATATTTCTACAATCCAGAGAGCAATACTTGCCCCTCCCAATACGTATGTCACATAGCTTTTTATTAAACTCTTTTTTGCATATTTCACAAGTACATACTGCCTGAGTTCTGCATGCATCATAAAAACATTTTTCTGAACAATATTTCTTTCTATTAAAATACTCATATGTCCAACGTGGCTCTTTTAACATTTCCTTCCCACAATATTCACAAGACTTCATTTTATTGTATTTTAAAATTATATACAGCAATCAATGATGGCTTGAGGAATGACAAATCAGTTGCACGGTTTTGTATGAATCCTCTCTGTGGTTTACTAACAATTGTTCTTTTATTGAAATCCCTTACAAGGTTATCTATCTCTTGTGGAGTTAAACAGTGATTGTAGACCTCTGAGAGATAAATGGAGGCATTGGGCGTTCTCCCAGTAGTTTCTCCATCATAACCAACAGACATTAGTGCAGCATTTGATATGCTTCCACTCTGAGTTACTGGAGTGCCAACTGAAATTCCATTAAGATAGAGGGTACAGAGACCAGAAGCATTACGCGTAAGGATATATAGATTATTTTTTGCAACAAAAGTCGTTGCAAAAGAAATAACAGAACTAAGTATTTTTATTATTATGGTTGCAGTGTCATTATAATACAAACTAAATCCAGTGGCTCCACTATTATTTGTTTTGCCAGACAAAGTATTATTTGCATATCCATGTGCCAAGAATCCCTTCACATTAGCTCCAACAACAAAACTAAATGCTCCTATATCAATAGCATTTATAGCAGCAATGTTCCCATAGGTGATGTAGTCTGTTGCTAAGGATTTGCACTTCAATGCCATGCCACGGGTGTCATTTTGGACTGTGACTGTACTACCAAGAGTCGCTGTAGCACCATAAAGATCATTTATTGAACGTCTGAAGTCTACACTGAAAATACGCATATCTTATAAATTGACTTGTGATTTTAAACTTGAAAATAACTGACTAATCTCATTTACATTAAGCAAACCACTTACAACTGTTATAAGAGGCATTAAGCCGCTAAGTCCAGAAGTTCCTGCATTAGTATTTCCTACTGTAATATTTGTAGTCCCGCTTGCAGGCACACCGCTTGCTTGGTTGGCACTGCCAGATAATACTGAATTAAGATAGATATTCACGGTTCCTGCTGTACTTCTGGTAATCGTCAACATTTGCCATACTCCAAAAGCAACAGAAGATGCTGCACTTGAAACTACTGTTGACCCATCAGATGTGACACTATATTTTCCTGCATTATAATAGACAGACAGTTTTGAGTTATCGATTATTCTTCCAACAGAACCTCCTCCTGCGTTTGCCAATTTGACTAAACAGAACAAAGTGATATCTCCTGTGAGGTTTGAATATGTGCCCAAGTTTAGTTTTGAACTTAATCCCGAATTAAAGCTCATCGCATTCACCCTACCGCTCCTTACAGAAGTAACGGCAGTGTTGACAATTGCAGTGCCATACTTATTACTTATCGCCCCTCTTCTTCCATCTATATTTAGTATCTCTGTTATTCCTGACCTATATGGAGAAAGGCTTACGTTTCTGCAGTTGTTGTAAAGGTTGGAGACTTCAGATGCACTCAATGTTGTAGAATATGCCTCAAATAGATCAATATAGGCATTCAGATAATTTGCTGCCGAAGAATTAATCCTTCCTATATAGTCTAATGTAGTGGCAAGTGTAATGCCTGTTACAATGATTTCTTTTGTTGCTGAAGAGATAGTTGAAGATGCCACTCCATCTACGTATAATGTACCACTGCTTGCAGAAATAGTTGTAGCATTATCCATCCTCAAATATCCAGTTCCACTATTTGCTCTACCATCAAAAATGTATTGTAGTCCAGAAGGAGCAATAGCAGAGAATCGAAATCTCAAAGAATATACTCCTTTATATACAGTAGGATAAGTGGCATATGAAGATGCACCATTTAATACAATATTTCCATTAAGAAAAGTACATGACACTGGCGTACCACTATTGGCAATCATAGAACTTTCATCTAGGAAGGGAGTTCTAAAAATCGGTTGAGGAAGTACGCCGTATTTTGATTCTTTAGCCATTACTTAGGATTGACTGATTCTTCTACAATAGGAGATTCTTCTTTAACAGATTCTTCAGATACTGGTTGCTCTTCAATAACAGCATCTGGAATTAGTTTTTCTATTGCAGCATCTACTTCTTCCTGAGTCACCACATTATCTGCAATAAGTTTATCTAACACTTCGCTATCTGTAGGAGGGACTGATTCTACAACTGGAGGGACATAGTCTGCAGATTTCTCTGCTTCAACCTCTTGCGCTATTGCCCAAATGTCGTCGATGTTGAAATGTTCGTCCTTCCCATAAGGACCGAAAATGTATTTCATCTTCACATCAGCAGCTAACTCATTTTTATATGCGAACTTGTCCCAATCTTCTACGAGATGATTCTTTATCTCTATTCTCTTATTGTCTTCCATGATGTTATTAAGTTAATGTTGCTCCTGATGAAATAGTTCTATATTTACAAGTGGCGATTATCGTACCTGTACCTGTAGAGCCTACAATCGTATATCTGACCTTATTTCCAGACTTCAATCTAAAGGTCTTCCCTTTAGTTGCTGGTTGAAAATTAGTTCCTGCAACAATATTTGCTAGTGCGCCCTCTGCTGCTGTCATAATGACTATAGGCACTGTATCATTTGTAGCAATTGCTACAGAGGTAAAAGTTGCCCCTGCAACAGTACAATAGAGATTAATATCTTCTATATAGATATCTCCAGTTGCAGTGAATAAATCGTATGCCGCTGCTGCCTGAGCAAGATTCACTGTTTTTTCTAAAATCTGTGACACCAAAGGCGTCAAATCTGTTGCTGTTAATGGTAATTGCATAACTATATTGATTTACAGGGCTTGTTTATAATTCATGTTATTTATAATTTCATCTAAACATTTTTGTAAATTATTATGAATGTCAGTTTCCCAAAATCTTAATAATGTCCACCCACATTTAGGTATATATGCATTTTTAGGTGCGTCTCTTTTTTTAGCATCTGATCTATTATGCCAATAGTCACCATCACACTCAATTATTATTTTATATATAGGAATAGCAAAATCACATACAAATTTATTATTAAAATTATACTGATGTACAAAATCTACTCCTAATTCAACTAGAGCAGAATACATAATCTGTTCTATTTTTGTATTTGTTTTAGGATATTTACCATCTGTTAATCTTTTAATAGTTGCCTCCCTATTTAACTGCTTAACTTTCTCATAATGCCTTTCTTCTACATTTAACCACCATCGTATTCGTATTATCGCCATTGACAATCTTAACCCTAAATAATGAGAAGTTAAAGTTGTCGAAGTTCCAAGCAAAGTTCTTGGTAGTTGATGCACAGATAACACTATTGATATTCGCATTGCCGATACTATCGTATCCGTAGATCTGCTGCCAATTCGCATTAACTGCATCTTCATCATTAGTAACCTCAAGAGTCATAGTAGTTGTATTGTCAGAATCTATCAACTGTCCCGTTAGAGACATGTCTCTAAATCCGTCCATTGCCATACCCGTAGACGAAGGATAATAGTTAGTAGCGGCTGTGACGTTCGTTGTGTCTATAAGACTATCTAATACGTACTGAGAACTCAATGGAGCTTGATCTATACTCTTAAGAACATCTAATGTGTTATCGTAAGCCTTCTTTGGACCAGTAAGATTCACATCATATATAGTATCTGTATTTGTGAATGGAGTTCCCGCGCCAGCTACCGTAATAGTACCACTAACACACGTGATACTGACACCTCCACGAGCATTAAATAACCCTCTAAATACACCATTTACATCTTTATATAAAATGGATGTTACCCTACATACAGAATCATCTACTGTAAATGGAGCCCCTGTTACCGTTAAAGTAGTAGAAGAAGCGAATACTACAGTAAAATCTGTTGGACTTCTATATTCAGCCATCATCGTTGATGGTGGATTGAAGACCCTAAGGTCTCTATTTAAAGTCATTCCTACTGCGCCCTTCTGATCTGCGGCAACTAACGTAGAAGGGTTACCTATAGCCATGATAACTTGACCTTTAGACGTAGTTGCAGCAAATGCTGACGTATCAATATCTGTTGCTCCCGCACCAATACTTCCCGTAGCATCAATAGTTTGAACAAGTAGCACTTTGTCTGAAGCAGCCCTAGCCGTATTAGCTGCAGATATGCCGATAACATTACCTGTAGCATCTACTATTTGAGATGGAGTGACCAATGTAGCTACAGTTCTGGTAGTATTTGCAGCAGTTTTCCCCAGCACATTTCCTGACTCATCAATAGGTTGTGTAGGAATCACAACTGTAGAGACTGTTCTTGCTGTATTAGCTACACTTTCTACACTCTGTAGGAGATAGGATAACTCTTTAAGCAAAGAAATTGCTGTTACTGCTGTAGTGTCTGTTGAAGCACTTTTAGCATCTGTAGTGCTACCGAGGGCTACATTACCACCATTAGGAATAGTAGCTGGATTTTGTAGCATGTAGGAAATTTGTTTCCATACTTGCATTGCTGTTATAGCAGTGGTATCTGTAGCTATATTCCTGGCATCAGCTTTAGCTCCTATTGTAACCTGACCTCCATCTGCGGTAGTAACCCCCAACGTATTTTGTAATAAGTAGGATATCTCTTTTGTTAAAGAGACAATAGTAGTAGCTGTAGCATCAGTGGCAGAACTCTTAGCATCAGTAGTACTTCCTAAAGCTACATCAGCTCCATTAGCGATTGTTACTGCTGTCCCTACTTCAGCAGAAGAAATAATTTGTGTAAGTCTATCAAGCTTTTGTAATATATACCATAACCATTGAGATTGAGGATCTTGTCCTATTGGTCTTGCTGGAATTGTCATTTTAATAAGTTTTATTATTTACAAAAATATAACATTTTAAATTAAATAGTAACAGCTTTAGTTAAAATAAACTAACTAAATAAGTTATTCTTCAAATACACGTATACTCCATCCCTTATAGTAGACCCATTGTTTAGGATTCTTCTTACAGAGAAGATAGTATTTATATAGTCTCTCATACTTATATAGATCTATAAACTGTTCTTTAGTCATTAAAGGTCTTATTTTATACACTGCTAAAGAGTCTTGTAGAATAGCTATTCTTTTTAATTTAGTATTTAAGATAGAGATTGAATCCTGTAATTTGATATATTCAATCTTTGATACTTTCTCTATAGAGATCTCTGTAGGTGTAATAGGAGATTTATGCCATTTAAGGTAGGAAAATATCCCCAATAAGACTAATACTAATATGAATAGATATTTCTTCATAGAGAGTTTAATTTATCTATTAATTCTTGTGTAATCTTTCCTGTTTGAGGAAGACCAACAAGTAATTGTGCTCTCTTTATAGCAGGAGATATCCCTTCATTTACAGCAGAGTCTACTAATAGATCTGCTATTTGTTGTATATTAATATTATCTCCTGAGATTTCATCCCAGAAGTTCTCTTTATAGAAGCTCATTACATCTTCATCTAACTCTTCGCTGTTTCTTATTCCAGCATCAATTAGTTCCCATCCTTTCCAATTAGGCCAATTCTTCCTGGAGATTCCTTCATAGGTCTCTCCCCCCTTATCAAGAGGATCATTACTATAGCCCCCCTCACTTTGTAATACCTTCTTTATTGCTTCATTAAAATCTGCCATGATCTATTATTTTAAGAAGACTAGAGCTGTAATTATTCCTACTCCTACCCCTATACCTCCAATTATTAGATAAGTCTTAAAATGGCTTGTATTCCTATTGAGGGAGATTATATATCCATCAATATCTAAGGTCTTAAAATACTCATTACTATTAATTACATCTACTAGTACT
>Ga0224523_1000168_pt1 | contig 41971 bp, 39 predicted proteins | sample CFST50metaG_FD_182732 | JGI IMG/M metagenome (GOLD analysis project Ga0224523, IMG submission 182732) | Peat soil microbial communities from Stordalen Mire, Sweden - C.F.S.T50 | ecosystem: Environmental > Terrestrial > Soil > Wetlands > Peat | place: Sweden: Norrbotten County, Stordalen Mire... | reverse complement strand
ACATAGGCGATCATGTCGTCAAGGTTGTTACCGTCTCTGCTATCATCTTTATTCAGTCTTCTTTTTTCTTTTTCTTTTCTTTTTTTCTCTTTTTTATCGCGTACGTTTTTCTTGTTAAATGTCTCGTTTGATCTACCCATAGTTTTTCCTTTTTTTAATTTTATAAATATCTATTCCGAAAAAAAATTAATTTAAAATGTATTTCGCATGGACAGATATTCGGGACAAAGGTAGTTTATTTTTTTGTTCTGTTAAAACCCAATTGCATTATGGCTTTTAAAAAGTAAATGCAATCCCGATCCGATTTGTTCTAAATGGTATTTTTACTGCATTAACATTTACATGACCAGTATTTGTTGAATTTGGTATTGTAACATCATAAGTTGGATGTGCATAATACATTTCGAATGAAAGTGAAATAAACGAATAAGCAACAGTAAATCCAAAAGTGTGACTCATCATAAAAACCATTTTTGTCGACATTGTACCATCAACCTGACTACCATTAACAGAAGCCTTAAAATTTAAAGGAATAACTCCAGCCGGTCTGTAAAAAATAGCCATAAGCAGTTTTTGAGTAGGCTTGAACGCGATTCCATATCGCTGAGCTATTTCAATTATCTTAATGCTTCTATTAGTGTCGGTAGCCACGCTGTTACCCCAACTCATTTGATTCGTAGCATATGAAGCAATGAGTGGATTATAATAAAATTGAACCTTTGATGCTTCCTTACTAAAGGCCAGACCCAAGCCGATTTCAAAAAAAGGACCTGCCTTTGCACCCATATTCCCATTTTTTAAAAAAGCAGAATCTTTAATATTATCTGGCGCTTTTGCAAAAACGCCTTTAGGAATATTGAGGCCTGTTCTAAAAATAAATTTTGGCTTAGCAGTGCTGGCATTACTACTCACAGGTTTGTTCTGCATCACAGAACTGGGAAGAGTAGATGTTGTCATTGTTGTAGAACTATTTCTCGATTTTCCCTCCCACTCATATATTTTATCTTGAGCAGCGCGGGCATTGGAAGCATCAGGAGATAATTCCAGATATTTTTTCACATCAGCAATAGCGCCTTTGTAATCATTCAATATTTCTTTTAGTAAAGCACGGTTAAAATATGATAAAGGATAATACGGGGCAATATTTATTGCCTTATTCCATAATATCAGTGCGGGAACATAATTTTTTTCTTCGGTTGCCGTACTGGCTTGTACCATATACTTTCTTGCCAATTCAGGAAGCTCGGGCTTCTCGGTCATTTGAGGATACACTTCAAAAATGCGTTGAAGTATAGTGTCGCCCAAATTATGATCTTCATTTTTTATTCCCGAAGAATACAACCATGCTTTGTCAAGTTTGGCAAAAGCCTGTGCTAATTTTATATTTCCAAGAGTTTTTGAAGAACTTGATTTGTATTCTTTAATATTTTTATTGGCATCTTCCAATGATTGTTTTGCTACTTTTCTTCTCATTTCCAAATCGTAGATATCAAGTAAATGTTCGTTTGAAAAATAAACTTCTTTGGCTGGATCAATATCAACCATCTTTAAAGCATTTGCTTTGGCTTTTTCTGTGTCACCGCTTTTGTTGTATGAAAAACCCTGGTAAAAAATCGCTTTTACATCGTTGGGATTAACGGATAAATAGGAATCAAAATCTCTAACAGCATCCTGAAATCTATTTAGTTCCATATAACTAACACCTCTCCAATAATAAATATTCGTAACATCTTGGGGATTGTTTTTTCCTAATTTTAAAGACTGAGTAAAATCGACAATTGCATCATCATATCGTTTGTTGTAATACAATGCTTTTCCCCTGTGAAAAAATGTAAAAAAATATTTTGTGTCATTTTTATTTGCTGTTGATAAAACCATATTGAGATCGGCTAAAGCTTTATCATAAACCTCTTTTGCCAAATAGCAATTCCCTCTGATCTCATATAATGAAGCATCGTTTGGCGAAAGAATAATAGCCTGTGATATATCGGAAAGGGCGTTGTCGTAATTTGCAATCGAATAATATGCATTTGCCCTGTAAGAATAAGCTCTCCATGAATTAGGCTTTATTGAAATAGCATCGCTGTATTTATTGATAGCGGCATTTATATCTCCGTTCTTTTCTAATATCATCCCATTATTGCACAAGGTGGAATAATTTTGAGCATCCACTTTTCCTGAAAAAAAAGCAAAGAAGAAAACAAAAATACATGTAACTATAAATATAGATTTGAAAATATTTTTTTGCAAATTTCTAAGTGAACTCATCATATAACCGTCATTTGAATTATAGTTGTTTCTGAAGTAGCGGAGGAGATTCATGACTTACGTTTTAATTTATATTTCTAAATTTTTTACTATTAGGAGCTACTGCCCATTCGGATTATTTTCCATTGCTTTTTCCATCGCTTCAATAACTGCGGATGAAACATTTTGATTTGTCAAGGCGATTACTGCGTTTGCACTCATATTAAAATCAGCACGGGACCTATTGATGATTTTTATTATTAATTCATCTGAAAGTTTTTCTTTTACAAGGCTGATGATTGAAGAATTAGTAAGTGTTTCCGTTGGTTGATTGTTATTTGTTGTGTTTTTTGTTTTCGATGCTAATATATCTTCAATGCCGATTATTCTGATTAAAAAAATTTTCTCGGTATCAAAAACAAGAAGCCCGTTTATATAGTATTTTAGCATACCGCCGAATTCATCGGTAAGGTTTATCAGGCGTGAATCTTTTATTGCATACAATGCATTTTCCGTTGAAAGATAGATCGTATTACTTGAAGTATCAATAGTTGCGGATATTATTTTTTTATCTTGTTGCAAACTAGCTATCGCTTTCAATTCTTTATTCTTCGGGTCGAAAGAAAACAAAGCGTTATCCATTGAGAATAATATTTTTTTATCCATCTCAACAACTGATGTAATGGGCGAATGAACAACAACAAGCGTGTCAAATTTTCCGCCTTTTGCTAATATGCAAAGCGCATATTTTTCTTTATCTTTATTTTGATCATAAAGATACATCGCATTTTTCCCGGCACTTATTTTCATGTTCCGGCATGGCAATTTACGGAGCCTGGCAAGATTTCCTGTAGAATCGATATAGCAAATTTCCTTATTGCGAATGACCATAAGAAATCCATCAGGAGTATATGCAAATGAATTAATGGTGTCTGCAATTTTTTGTCCAACAGGTTTAAGGCCTCCCCGTCCCAACAAATAAAATTTGTTTACAGATGAAAGCATGATAAGTCGATTGGATGTGGTTTCCAGAGATTCAATAAATTTTATATCCAGATGAGCTTCACTTAACATTTTATTATTAAGCAAAACCTCGAAATGCAGGGAATCATCTTTTACGGGCAAAAATCCACTGGCACACAATTTTTCAATCGTAAAAAAAATGATGATGATAATGATGCCAATCGTTTTTTTTAAATCACTTTTAATCTTCATCACCACCCCAAATTGATTTAATAATTTTATTTCCCGAATCCACACCTTGTTCCACGATCTTGAAATGCGCAGCTCCTATTTCGGGAATAACTTCATCGGCATAACCAGTCCTGAATTTATTGAATCCCATATCTGCCCCTTTTAAAATATTTTCGCTTTTTAATGCAAGGCTTTCGAAAATTTTACCATTAACTTTTTCTCCTACATCTCCAAGTGCCTGGTTTTTCCAATCTTCAGCAACATCTGTAAGTGTGTTTTTAAAAATTGTAGATGTTGAAGGACATACAGCTCCCGTATTACTAAAACAATCCATTCCGGCTTTAATATCGTTGGCAATTAGATCAGCCGTGGCAATGCCGCCATAACTAAGGACTTTATTCGGAGCAAGTATTCCTATCAAGCCAACAGCAGCTTCTCTTCCAAGATCAACATATTCATGCTTCGCTTCAACTTTATCGGGCAACGAAGCAGGAAGTGGTGGTGGTGGGTTTGTAGGCAGTGATAATGGTCGTAAATTTGAATTTCCCGAATTGGGCAGCGACAAAGAATTATCTATTAATTTATTATATTTTGCAAGGTCAATAGAATCTTGAATCCTTTTTAGTTCGGCTTTTTCAGCTGCAATTTTTTCCTGTTGAATTCTTTCGGCTTCCTGTTTAGCTTTTTCAGCTGCAGAATTATCGGTAGGAGCAAACAAATTATTAAGAAAACTTTGCATAATCATGCCGCCAACCATAGTAGAAACCGATGGAGTGGAAACGCTTGGTGTGCTTTTTACAGTGTTTGTTTGGTACACAGGAGTGGGCGCACTGGGTGTCGGAACAGTTACATTGGTTCCGTTTCCGCCTTCGCCTTGCCAACCATTATTATTAATATTATTAAGCTGGTCAAGGGCGGATTGAGAACGTACGCTATTAGCACTTATCATTATTAAGCCTAATAGCGAAAAAAATAAAAATTTGAATATTGTTTTCATAGTAAATATTCTATTATGAAAATAAACTGCCAATATAATAGCATCAAGCAAAGATAATGAATAAATATTTTGTTTCAAAGGAAAAGGTAACTTTCGTTGCCTTTTCCTTTGTGGTAATTCTTGAACGATGCTAAGACTTACCTTAAAACCCAATACCAAAGAGAGGTTAGTGTTTTTTTCAAAATAATTAAAAAGGTATTATCTATTTTAAGATTTTTTATTTTTATTTTTTTAGGAGACAGTTGTGACTGAATAAATATTCCATACATTTTCTTCAAAAGAATATGAATTTTTACTTATTTTGTATCACATTGAAAAAAACCGTTTTATGTTTACATACATTTGGATAATACTATCAATTATCCTCCAGATTATCCCTATTATCCTTGCATTGCGCATTATCAGCCTTGCACAAAGCCGTCTTTCCTGGATATTAATTGCTATTAGCTTTGCGCTTATGATCATCCGCCGATTGTCGGAATTCTTATTTTATTTCCAAAACCCCGAACAATACCAGATCGTAAACTATAATTCGTTAATTGATATTTTTGTTTCTGTAATAATGATCATCAGTCTCGTTTATTTAACAAAGATTTTATCTTCCATAAAAAAGACAGAAGCCGAACGCTCTGAAACGGAAATCAGGTACCGTACTCTATTCAACAACAGCAGTGACGAGTTATTTCTCGCCGATATGGAAGGAAATTTTCTAGAAGTGAATAAAGAAGTTACAAAAAAACTTGGCTATACCCGCGAAGAATTGCTTAAAATGAATTTTGCAGATATCAAACCACCTAAATATGTAAACACTGTAAAAGATAATATTGAAAAGATCATCAGGCAAGGAACTCATGTTTACGAATCTGAACATGTTTCAAAAGATAAAAAAAATATTTCCCTTGAAATGAGCAGCAGGATCATCAGATATAAAGGGAAAAAAGTTATTTTCACTATTGCAAGGGACATTACTGAAAGAAAAGAATTTGAGCGCAAAATATTAAGTGCCGTTATTGAGGCGGAAGAGCGCGAAAGAAAACGTTTTGCAAAAGAGATACATGATGGGCTAGGTCCTTTGTTATACACCATAAAAATTTATCTGAACGAAATATATAGTGAAGATATTCCTGCGGATGAAAAAACAAACCTTATTGCATTTACAAACGAAATGCTTGACGATGCTGTGTCAAATATCCGGACCATCTCTGATAACCTTATGCCAACAGTTATCACGAATTACGGGCTTGTAAAAGCAATCGAATCATTAGTAAAAAAAATCAATATTTCAAATAAATTAAAGATCAACTTTACCTGTAAAAACTGCATGTCAAAGCTCGATATAGCGATTGAAATGGTTTTATACCGGATCACTGAAGAATTAATTAATAATACGCTGAAACATTCCACGGCATCAAATGCTGAAATAATTATTGATATTGCGCCATTCAAACTTTCGCTTGACTATTCTGATAACGGCGTGGGATGTATTGTAAATGAAGATCTCCTTGATTCTAAAAATGGCATGGGACTAAAAAATATTATTAGCAGATCAAAAACAATTAATGCAAATTACAGTTTTAGCAATACTATTCCCAACTTTCATTTTTCTCTCGAAATGGAGATAAAATAAATATTACTAATTTTGCAGACACACGGGGCACAACATGGAAGATAAGATCAAAATAATGATCGTTGATGATCACGAGATTTTCAGGGGCGGACTTAAACTGCTTATCAACCGGCTGAAGTATGGTAAAGTGATTGCGGAAGCTGTCAATGGAAAAGAATTTCTTGATCTTCTTGAACTGAATATGCCCGATATAGTGCTGATGGATATTGAAATGCCTGTGATGAACGGTATTGAAGCCACAAAAAAAGCGCTTGAACGTTTCCCCGAACTTAAGATCATTGCCCTGACTATGTTCAATGATGAAGAATATGTTGAAAGCATGCTTGACGCAGGAGTTAAAGGTTTTCTTTTAAAAAGCATTAACAAAGAATCACTCGACAAAGCCTTACAATCAGTAATGGCAGGCAAAAATTATTATTCCGAAGAACTGTTTCAATATTTTACTAAAAAGATCGCTCATACTGACAAGACCGAAACTCCCGAAATAAAGCTTACCCAAAGAGAAATCGAAATTGTTCAACTCTCACTGGAAGGACTTAGCAATAAAGAAATAGCAGATAAACTCTTCATAAGTGAAAGAACAGTGGTCGGACATAAATCAAATCTTCTTTCAAAAACAGGCTGTAAAAGCACTATTCATCTTTTAGCTTATGTGATTAAGAACAAACTGGTTAACTTATAAACAGGTTTCAAAACCAATACTTTTACGCAATTTTGATTTCCTGATATTACTGGTCAACACCCGCCTTTCTTACTTTAAATTACAATGAATTTCCCTACATAACTACCTTATACAGGAGGCTACGACTATTTAATTTTGTTTCGAATTCCGAAGGTTATGGAAACAAAAATAAAAACGATAGTAGCAGATGGCCACCAGATATACAGAGAAGGGTTGAAGATGGCTCTTTCTAAATTAAGTCGGGTTGAGATTGTAGGTGAAGCTGCAAATGGTAACGAGTTAATGGAAATTCTTTTGCATACCAACGCCGACCTTATTTTACTTGATACAGAAATGCCGGGAACAGATGGAATAAATTTATGCAAAACCATTACAAGCAATTTCTCATGTACAAAGGTCATAGCAATTACAATTTTTAACGATCTGAATTACCTGGCTTCAATTATTAATTCAGGTGTTAATTGCTTCCTTCAAAAAAACACTTCAAGGAAAGAACTTGAAAGAGCTATCAATGTTGTTATTGACGGGCAAATACTTTTTCCAATTCATGTAAATCAATATAAAAACCATTTAAAATTCACTATTATGAAAACAACTAAGATTTTATTAGTAGATGATGATATAGATGTCATCACTGTTCTACAAACTATATTAAGCAAGAATGGCTATAATGTAGTAACAGCAAGCAATAAAGTAGAAGGCATGCGAAAACTTCGCGAAGAAAAACCCGACCTTGCAATATTGGATGTAATGATGAGCACGCATTACGAAGGTTTTGAAATGGCAAAAGAGATCAATGATGACGCCACACTAAGAAACATTCCTGTGTTAATGCAAACTTCTATAGAAATTCTTGTCACCACAAATCCTTCAGTTCAGGATATGGCAAGAGAGTTCAGGAAAAATCCGGGCTTCAAAGAATTGTATGTTCTTCTTGTAAAAGACATCGTTTCTGATAATGCAGGTATTGATTATTTATCTGAAAATGGTAAGTCAATTTGGTTTCCGGTCGATGGTTTTTTAAGCAAGCCTATTGATGTAAATAAACTAATTCCTGAGATCAACAGGATCATGAATAAAAGAACTAAAGAAGCATCCAAACAATAATTTATATCCAAGATATTTTGGATTACTAAAATTAATATGTGTTTGGTAACCAATAAAAATAGATACAATGGAAAAAATAGATCTAATATTACAGGAATACAAAGGAGCAAAAAGGGATAGCCTGATCCCCATGCTGCAAGACATACAGGAGGTAGAAGGATTTCTATCTGAAAATTCTATTGTAAAAGTAGGAAACATATTAAATCTGCCAACAAGCAAAATTTACGGTGTTGCTACTTTTTATAATCAGTTTCGGTTTCAGCCCAATGGTAAATATCATGTACAGGTATGCCGGGGTACAGCATGCCATGTTCTTGGATCATCAACGGTTCTTAAAGAAATTGAAAAAAAATTAAAAATAAAAGCCGGTCAAACAACACGCGACGGGCTTTTCAGTATTGAAGTTGTGGCTTGTATCGGCGCATGTGGTTTAGCTCCCGTGATCAGTGTCAACGGGCAATTCTTTGCAAAGGTCACTACAGATTCTTTAATAGGAATAATTGAAAGTTTCAGAAATAAGGAGAAAGAATCATGAAAACGATAATTGATAAAAACAAACAGGATCTGATTGTAAATTTCCTTACAGGAAAAACTGATAAAAAAGCACAAGCTGAAGTTGACTCATTGTTAGCTGATTTTCGCCGTGTAAATAATTCCCGGATAGTTATATTCGTTGGTGCCGGAACATGCGGTCTTGGCGCAGGTGCGGGAAAAACACTTGAAGCGATCCGCGAATATTGCGACAAGAAAAAACTTGATGCGGAAATCATCGAAACAGGTTGCATCGGTCTTTGTACATCGGAACCTATCGTTGATGTTATGCTACCGGGGATGAACCGCATTTCTTTTGAAAACATCACTTTTGAAAAAGTCGAAAATTTTCTGAATGTAATTTTAAAAGGTGAAATCCCGTCAGAGCAGATCATAGGCCAATTTCATTCCGAAAACAGCAAAGCATGGAACGGTGTGAAATACATTGATGAGCATCCGTTTTTTGCTCCACAAAAAAGGATAGTGCTTAAAAACTGTGGTATCATTAATCCTCAAAGCATCGAAGAATATATTGCAAACGGAGGATATGCAAATGTTAGCAAAACTTTAAAAGCACACACACCAATTCAAGTTTGTAATATCATTGAATTGAGCGGTCTTCGCGGCAGAGGTGGCGGAGGTTTCCCGACAGGAAAAAAATGGACACTCGCTCTTTACGAAAAACGCACACCAAAATATTTAATCTGTAATGCAGACGAAGGAGATCCCGGTGCTTTCATGGACAGGGCAGTAATTGAAGGTGATCCGCACAGGGTCATTGAAGGAATGATCATAGGTGGTTATGCAATAGGCGCTAATTTCGGGTATGTGTATATACGTGCTGAATATCCTTTAGCTATTGAGCGATTGAAAAAAGCATTGAAAGACGCCAGGGAATATGGAATACTCGGAAAAAATATTCTGAACACAGGTTTTGATTTTGACATTAAAATAAAGAAAGGTGCAGGAGCATTTGTTTGCGGTGAAGAAACTGCACTTATCAACAGTATCGAAGGAAAACGAGGCATGCCAAGACCAAGGCCCCCCTACCCTGCAATTAACGGGTTGTTCCATATGCCCACAGTAATTAATAATGTTGAAACTTTTTCAAATGTGCCGGCAATCATTGCAAATGGTGCAGAATGGTTCAGTTCTATCGGAACTGAAAAAAGCAAAGGGACAAAAGTATTTGCACTTTCAGGTAAAGTATCAAAGACAGGTCTTATTGAAATCCCAATGGGGACAACCATCAGGGAAATAATTTTCAAGATCGCGGGAGGAATCCGGAATGGCAAGAAATTTAAAGCAGTTCAGATAGGAGGACCTTCGGGCGGATGTATCACTGAACAGAATCTGGACATAAAGGTAGACTATGATTCCCTTATAAAGATCGGCGCCATGATGGGTTCTGGCGGGCTTGTTGTTATGGATGAAGATACCTGTATGGTTGATGTTGCAAAATTTTTCATGGATTTTATTCAAAAAGAAAGTTGCGGAAAATGCATCCCTTGCAGGGAAGGGACAAAGCGAATGTTGGAAATACTTGAAAACATAACACACAAACCATCATCAGATGATAACCGCGAAGCACTGGAGCGTTTTCAGGGAGTAATACAACTGGAAAATCTAGGAAGAGTCATCAAAGAAACTTCTCTTTGCGGACTCGGGCAATCAGCTCCAAATCCGGTACTCAGCACTATCAAGTGGTTCAGGAATGAATATGAAACACACATTTATGAAAGAACATGCGATGCAAAAGTATGTACGGAACTTCGCAAATTTCTTATTGATGCTGAAAAATGCACAGGTTGCATGGCTTGCATAAAAAAATGTCCGTCATCCGCAATTATCGGAGCAAAAAAAACCGCACACTATATCATCGAAGATAAATGCATCGGTTGTGGTGCCTGCGCTGAAGCCTGCAATTTTAAAGCGATATCAACTTATTGATCTAACAACTTCTAATAATTAAAATTATGAGTATCAATATAACAGTAAACAAAAAGCCGGTAACAGCAGAGAAAGGCGAATATATCCTTGACACTCTTGAACGCAACGGGATCAAGATCCCAACGCTTTGCCATATGAAAGACATGTTACCCAGTGGTGCATGCAGGATGTGTCTTGTTGAAATTGAAGGCAGTGGAAAACTCATCACTTCCTGTTCATACCCGGTTGAAGATGGAATGAGCATCCTTACTCATTCGCCCCGTGTTATCAATGCACGTAAAACTATTGTTGAACTTTTGCTATCAAACCATCCTGATGACTGCCTTTTCTGTTCAAGAAACAAGAACTGCGAACTGCAGAGTTTATCAGAAGAACTTGACGTAAGGCAACGAAGGATCATTGGTAAAAAGAATAATTACAGCCTTGATATCTCCGGATTAAGCCTTACAAGAGATCCGGATAAATGCATCCTCTGCGGGCGTTGCATAAGGGAATGCGAAGAGATCATAGGAGTTTCTGCAATTGACTTTAGTTTCAGGGGAAGCAAAACAATTGTCGGAACTTCATTCAACAAAGGACTCAACACATCATCCTGTGTTAACTGCGGACAGTGTATGATGGTTTGTCCTACCGGTGCTATATCAGAAAAATCGCATTTAAACCAGGTGATCGAAGCAATCAGCAATCCCGAAATGCAGGTGATCGTTCAATATGCGCCCGCCATCAGTGTTTCTCTTGCTGAAGAATTTGGTATAGAAGCCGGTAAGGATATAAATGGGATCATGAATGCAGCCCTCAGGAAAGTTGGGTTTGACAGGGTTTTCGACACCAGTTTTGCAGCAGACCTTACAATCATGGAGGAAGCTTCGGAGCTGATCAACCGAATAGAAAAGAAAAAGCCGCTACCAATGTTCACCAGTTGTTGCCCTGCATGGGTTAAATATGTTGAAGAATTTTGGCCCGAAATGCTTCCTCATCTTTCAACTTGTAAATCACCACAGCAGATGATGGGAAGCGTGATCAAAAATTATTATGCAAAAGTTGAAAATATCAATCCCGAAAAAATATATTCAGTAGCTGTCATGCCATGTACTGCAAAGAAATTTGAAGCACAGCGTGAAGAAATGTCAACAAATGGAATAGCTGATGTTAATGCAGTTTTAACTACCCGTGAGCTCGCAAAACTTATCAGGATATTCGGTATAGATATAAATAAACTTCAGCCCGAGCCCGCTGATTCACCACTTGGGACAAGGACTTCAGCCGGAAAGATATTCGGGGTAAGTGGCGGAGTTATGGAAGCTGCACTTAGAACAGCCCATTATATGATGACAGGAAAAGAACTGAGTGAGTATAAATTCAGCCATTTGCGCGGATTCCAAGGAATCAAAGAAACCAAGGTTAAAATTGGCGATATGGAACTTAATGTTGCTGTAGTGAATGGACTTGGTTATGCATTACCATTGCTGGAAATAATAGCAGCAGGCAAAAGCAATATTCATTTTATTGAAGTGATGAGTTGCAAAGGAGGTTGCATTGCGGGAGGAGGTCAGCACATTGGCGCAGATAAGGATTCAATCATTGCAAGAGGAAAAAGATTGCATGATATTGATGAAAGTGAAAATATAAAGGTCTCACATTTGAATCCACAGGTAATGGAATTATACAGCAAATTTCTTGAAAAACCTTTAGGGAAAAAAAGTCATGAATATCTGCATACAAATTATTCGAAACGCGATGTATTAAAATAATAATGACAACAAAAGAAAACATATTACCACTGGTTTATACAATAAAAGAACGTTGCAGGATATGCTATACTTGCGTAAGAGAATGTCCTGCAAAAGCGATAAAGATCGTTAACGGACAGGCTGAAGTTATTGCCAGTCGCTGTATAGGATGTGGTAACTGTGTGAAAGTTTGCAGCCAGGATGCCAAGCAATATTACAAATCTATTGACAATGTACTTGAACTGCTAAAAACAAACAGCCAGGTTGTAGCCTGCATCGCACCTAGTTTTCCGGCTGAATTCAGCGAATTTGAAAATTACAAAACTTTTGTCGGTATGATAAAAGCTATAGGGTTTTCAAAAGTACATGAAGTGGCTTTTGGTGCAGACCTTGTTGCATTAAAATACAAAGAGATACTTCAAACAAATAAATCTCAGAATTATATTTCATCCGATTGTCCGGCAATAGTGACCTACATAGAAAAATACAATCCTGATCTTGTAAAAAATCTCGTACCTATCATTTCTCCAATGGGAGCTACTGCAAAAGTTTTGCATGAACTGTACGGAAAAGAAACAAAAATTGTTTTCATAGGTCCATGTATTGCAAAGAAGTCAGAGGATGTGGAAATAATTGAGGTCATTACATTCCGTGAATTACGAGAATTGTTTTTAAAATTAAATATTACTCCTGAAAATTCAAAACCTTCTGAATTTGATGAACCTGTTGGTGGTAAAGGCGCAATATTCCCTGTAAGCAGAGGGTTGCTTCACAATATTGAATCAGAAGATGACATTCTTAAAAGTAACAGCATAGTTGCTGATGGAAGATTAAATTTTGTAGAAGCCATTAAAGAAGCCGAATCGGGCTTTTTCAAATCAGATTTGCTTGAGCTGCTTTGCTGCAATGGATGTGTTAAAGGTGTAGGCATGACGCCAGTTGGAAAGACATACACTCAGATCGCTTGCATTAAAAAATATGCAAACGAAAAAATGGAAAATTTCAATCATAAAAGCTGGCAGGAAAATATTGAACGATTCAAAAAACTGGATTTTTCAAAAAGTTTTGAAGCAAATGATCAGCGTATTCTTTTTGCAACTGAAGAAGAAATTACAAAAATCCTTAAATTTCTCGGAAAAGAAAGTAAGAGTGATCACTTGAATTGCGGCGCCTGTGGCTATGATACCTGCGAAGAACACGCAATAGCAATCTACAAAGGCATTGCAGAACAAGAAATGTGTTTGCCTTTTACGATTGAAAAACTTCATAAATATAATTCCGAACTGGCATTATCAAATGATAAGCTGGCTAATGTTCAACTTGCACTAAGGCAATCAGAAAAGCTTGCCCACATGGGTCAGTTGTCTGCCGGTATCGCTCATGAATTGAACAATCCGCTGGGTGTTGTAATAATGTACAGCAATATTTTACTTGAAGAATGTCCTCGCGATTCGCAGATAAGACAAGACCTTGAACTGATCACTCACCAGGCAGAAAGATGCAAATCAATTGTAAGCGGACTACTAAATTTTGCAAGAACAAATCAGGTGCGTTATGAAATGACAGGTATAGACCTTCTTATTAATGAATGCCTGAGTTCGCTTATCATTCCTGCGAATATAAAAATCAGCACCATCAATCACCTTACTGTAACCAGCATGCTGCTTGATAAAGAACAGATGGTACAGGCCATTACAAACCTGATGAAAAACGCTATTGAAGCAATGCCGAATGGCGGACAAATTGAGATACAAATTGAAGAATCTGATGAAAAGATACATATCAGTATAAAAGATTCAGGAACCGGAATTGCAAAAGAAAATATGGATAAACTTTTTACGCCATTCTTCACTACAAAATCTGTTGGAAAAGGCACAGGACTTGGCCTGCCAACCGTTTACGGAATTGTAAAAATGCACAAAGGAGACCTAACGGTTAATTCAAACAATGATCCTTCAAAAGGACCAACCGGCACTACATTCACAATTGTATTACCTAAAAAAAAGAACTAATTAAAATTTCATTGTTATGAAAACAAATAATAAAAAAGTACTTATCGCAGATGATGATCCCGACTTTTTAACTTTCATGGAAGTAAATACAAAACTGATGGGCTTTGAAGTTCATGCAGTCACCAGTCAGAAAGAAGCCGAAGAACAACTCATACTATTCAAACCCGACCTTGCAATCTTCGACCTCATGATGGAAAACAAAGACAGCGGTTTTATCTTGAGTCATAAGTTAAAAAAATTATATCCCGATGTTCCTGTTATTATTGCCACTGCTGTTACAGCAGAAACAGGACTTGTTTTCGGGCTCAACAGTCCGGGCGAACGCTCATGGATAAAGGCCGACAGGTATATTGATAAAAGTTTGCGTCCCGATCAGTTACAAAAAGAAATAAACAGTTTAATAAAATAATTAAAAACAAATGTCATGGAAAAGCTAATAGTTTTAGTGGTTGATGATGAACCCGGGATACGTTCAGGGATATGCAGAATACTGCGGAATTACACTGTAGGATTTCCTTTCATGGAAGAAGACTTCGGGTTTGATATTCATGAAGCAGCAACCGGCGAAGAAGCAATAAGTTTTATCCAGGAAAATAAAACCGATATAATGTTGCTCGACAACAAACTTCCCGGTATACTTGGTATTGATGTTTTAGAATACATGAATAAAAACAAATACGATATCCAGGTCATGATGATCACTTCGTATGCTTCACTTGAACTTGCTGTGAATGCCACAAGAAACGGTGCATACAACTTCGTTCCAAAACCTTTCGTACCACAGGAACTAAAAGCCGCAATGGAAAGTATCACCAAGCATCTTTACCTAAAGCGCATGACAAATAAAATGACCGAGAACGACAAGGAATTGCGCCACCAGTTTCTTTCTGTTTTATCTCATGAGCTGAAATCGCCTATCAACGCGGTAGAAGGATATATGAACATGATGAAGGAAAGACAGGCCGGCGATAAACTTGAAGATTATAACCAGATGATAGAACGCTCACTGATACGGTTGAAAGGCATGCGCAGCCTTATATCCGACATGCTTGATCTGACCAGGATTGAATCAGGGCAGAACAACAGGCATTTACAGGAAGTAGATTTATTTGATGTATCAAAATTTGCAATAGACACTTTTGAGCCACTTGCAAAACAAAAGAACATTAAAATGTACCTTGATGCACCAGAAAGCTTGATAATGAAGGCCGACAGACAGGAGATGGAAATCATCTTCAACAATCTTATTTCAAATGCTGTAAAATACAATAAGGAAAATGGGCAGATTAATATCACGATAAAAGAGATCGGAACGTCCGTAAGTATCATCATTGAAGATACCGGTATTGGCATGTCTTCAGAAGATATTACAAAACTATTCCATGAATTTGTAAGAATAAAAAATCTAAACACAAAAGACATCGTAGGAACAGGCCTTGGTCTTTCTATCGTAAAAAAAATAGTTGAAATTTATAATGGTAATATTGATGTATCCAGCACGCCCAACAAGGGAAGTACGTTTACCATCATATTGCCGAGATATTAAATTAAAAGGAGGGATTATGAAATTCGCACCGCAAAAATATGCAATCGAAGATATTCCTTTAAAGCCATACATTGACAATAAAGAAATTGAAGATCTATTAACCATCACACCGCATCCGGAAGAAGTAAGAAACATAATTTTCAAAGCGCTTTCAAAAGAAAGGCTTAGTCTCAGGGAAACGGCAATGCTTATCAATTCGAATGATTCTTACCTGGTTGACGAAATAAAAGCAGGGGCCCGAAAATTAAAAAAAGAAGTTTATGGCAATCGTATTGTTTTATTTGCGCCGCTGTATGTCGGGAACTTATGCCGGAACAACTGCATGTACTGCGGGTTTCGCGCCTCCAATAAAGATGAGATACGTCATACTCTTGATCGTGAAGAATTAATAAATAGTGTTAAAGCACTTGAGAACACAGGGCAAAAGAGACTGATACTGGTTTTCGGAGAACACGAAAAATATTCTCCTGAATATATTGCCGAGTGTGTCAGAACAGTTTATAATGTAAAAGAAAAGAATGGAGAGATCCGTCGTGTAAATATAAACGCTGCTCCACTTGAAGTTGAAGGATTCAGAAAAGTCAAAGAATCAGGAATCGGCACATATCAAATATTTCAGGAATCTTATCATAAAGAAACATATCAGAAATATCATCTAGGTGGTAAAAAAGCTGATTTTGAAAATAGATTAACATCGCTGGATAAAGCCCAGATGGCAGGTATTGACGATGTTGGTATTGGTGTTCTGTTTGGTTTATATGATTGGAAATTTGAATTATTATCATTAATCCGCCATGTAAATCATCTTGAAGCATGCTTCAATGTTGGGCCTCACACAATCTCATTTCCGAGGATACAGGATGCTTCATTGATGAATAATTCATTTCCTTACAAAGTAAGTGATGAAGATTTTGTTCGAATAATTTCTATCCTTCGCCTTGCAGTGCCTTACACCGGCTTGATCCTGACGGCAAGAGAACCTGAAAATATCCGGAAAGAAGTTCTTGAATTCGGCTGTTCTCAAATAGATGCCGGAACGAAACTTGAGATCGGCGCTTATGCAAAACCCGATTCAGTAAGGCAAAACCTGCATAAAGAACAATTCAAAATTAACGATGATCGCTCACTTGCTGAAGTCATGGAAGAGCTGATAGATAAAGGTTACCTTCCCTCCTTCTGCACATCGTGTTACAGGAAAGGCAGAACCGGTGAGCATTTTATGGAATTTTCAGTTCCCGGGTTTATAAAAAAATATTGCACACCCAATGCACTTCTCACACTTGCAGAATATCTGATGGATTACGCATCAGAAAATGTGAAAGGCAAAGGATGGAAATTGATACTTGGAAATATTGATTCTGTTGACAAATCGTTGCAAGCAGAAGTTATAAAAAGACTTGAAAGAATTAAACAAGGCGAAAGAGATTTGTATTTATAATCGAATTTAAAAAAAATATTATGTCAAAAGGTAGAGATAATAAACCGCATATCGGAATTTTTGGCCGGAGGAATTTTGGCAAAAGTTCATTTATCAATGCTCTCACAAAGCTTGATATTGCTATAGTTTCAGAAATTGCAGGAACAACTACCGACCCTGTAAAAAAATCAATGGAGATATTCGGAATCGGTCCGGCGATCATAATTGATACCGCCGGTATTGATGATTCAGGAGATCTTGGCGAAAAAAGAATTGCGAAAACATTAGATGTAATCAAGCAAATCGATTGTGCCATCCTGCTTATAGCAAATAATATTTTCGGTGAGTATGAAGAAATGCTTATTAAAAAATTCAATAAATTAAATATTGCATATTTAATTGTGCATAACAAAACTGATATTGAACCATTATTAAATTCAACAATAAAAAAAATAAACCAATACACGAACGCTACAGTTATTGAATTCAGTGCAAGAACAAGATTAAATATTGATGGGATTATTGAAGCGCTTAAAAATACGATACCTGAAACAGCTTATCAAAACCCGTCATTGTTAAAAGGTATAATCGAACGGGGCGATATTGTAATGCTCATAACACCTGTCGATTCTGAAGCTCCGGATGGAAGAATGATATTACCTCAGGTAATGGCTATCCGCGATGTTCTCGATAATGACGCAATAAATGTTGTGGTCAAAGAAACCGAAGCAGAATTATTTTTAAAAAAAACCGGTATCAAACCAAAATTAGTAATCACCGACAGCCAGGCTTTCGGATTTGTAAATAAAATCATTCCGCCCGATATTCCGTTAACTGGGTTCAGCGTTGCTTACGCTAATATGCGCGGACCTTTCGACGAGTACGTAAAAGGAACAAAAAAAATAGCCGAACTTAAAGATGGTGATAAAATATTAATTCTCGAATCATGCACACATCAGGTAAGTTGTGAAGATATAGGCAGGTTTAAAATTCCTCGCTGGCTAAAAGAATTCACAAAAAAAGAATTAGAATTTGATACTGTTGCGGGTTTAAATGAAATTAAAAATCCGATAACCGATTATGCTTTGGTCATTCAATGCGGTGGATGCATGATCACGCGAAAACAAATTTTCAGCCGTTTGTCCGATGCTATTGAAGCTGGCATTCCTGTTACAAATTACGGACTGACCATTGCATTTATCAACGGAATTTTTGACAGGGCGGTTGCTCCATTTATTAAATAATTTATGAACGCTGCAAGTGAAATATTAATGAAACAGGAACTATCTAAAGAAGATATAGTATCCTTGCTTTCACTTACCAATAAAGAAGATCATGATACTTTAATAAAAAAAGCATATTCAATAAAAGAAAGTTGTGTCGGGAAAAAAGATTATGTGCGCGGACTGATAGAATTTTCAAATCAGTGCAAAAAGAATTGTTTGTACTGCGGTATAAGAGCCGGAAATACTAAAGTTAACAGGTATTCCATTCCCGACGAAGAAATTTTGCAGGTAATTGAATTCGCTCAAAAAAATAAATTCACAGGAATTGTTCTACAGTCGGGAGAACAAAACAATATTGATTTTACAAAAAGAATAACAGAACTAATCATCAAAATAAAGAAAGCAACAACTCCCGAATTCCGCATCACTCTTTCACTTGGAGAACAATCATTCGAAACGTATAAAGAATGGTTTGATGCAGGAGCCCAGCGATATTTGTTGCGAATAGAAGCATCAGACGAAGAACTTTATAAAAAAATTCATCCCGATAACGAGTTGCATAATTATAAAACACGCCTGGAATGCCTTGAAAATACAAAGAGAGCAGGTTATCAAACCGGAACAGGTGTAATGATCGGCCTACCATTTCAAACAATTGAAAATCTTGCCGACGATCTTTTATTCATAAAAAAAATGAATATCGATATGGTAGGAATGGGACCTTATCTTGAACACGCCGACACACCTTTGTACAAATATAAAGCTATGTTGCTGCCGCTCACAGAACGATTCAACCTGTCTCTTCGCATGATCGCTGTTTTAAGAATTATGATGCCATATATCAACATTGCTGCAACAACCGCGCTTCAATCCATCATGCCAATGGGAAGAGAACGTGGATTAAAAGCAGGAGCAAATGTGCTGATGCCAAACCTTACACCCGGCAAATACAGGAAGAGTTATCTTCTTTATGAAAATAAACCATGCATAGATGAAGAAGCTGATGAATGTCTTGACTGTCTTTCACACAGGGTTAAAATGGTCGGCGAAGAAATTGCATATGATGAATTTGGGGATTCAAAACATTTTATAAAACGAAAGAATAATTAGGTTACCAATAAACCACAAGCTAAATGGAACACGCTATTTCAGATAAAACATTAAAAAATAAAATTTATGAAAGTACCGGTATTTCTGCCGCACGCTGCTATCAATGCGGAAAATGTTCGGCAGGTTGCCCGATGGGTTCAGAAATGGATCTCCCGCCAAATGTTCTATTACGCAGGTTGCAATTAGATTCTGCAACAGAGGATGATCTTGTTCTAGGATCGGAATCCATTTGGTATTGTCTTAATTGCGAAACATGCATTTCACGCTGTCCGCAGGAAGTCGATCTGCCGGTGATAATGGATTTTTTAAGAACAATTTCATTGAAAGAAAACAAAGCAAATCCAAAAGCAAAAAAAATAATCGCTTTTCACAGATCATTTTTAAAGTCGATAAAACTTACAGGAAAACTGCACGAGATCACACTTGTTGCAGATTACAAACTGAATTCCATGGAACTTATGCAGGATGTAAAAAATGTTCCGGCAATGCTGAAGAAAGGGAAACTTCATATCATTCCCGAAACAGTAAAAAATTTAAAGTCAGTTAAAAAAATATTTTCAAAAACAACAGGTCAAAAAGAAAATAAAAAATGAAGATAGGATTTTACCCGGGTTGCTCACTCAGCGGAACTGCAAGAGAATACAACGAATCGGTAAAGGCTGTTGCCAAAGCATTCCAAATAGAACTCGTTGAAATAAAAGACTGGAATTGCTGCGGAGCATCAGCAGCTCATAATATCGACCATGTGTTGGCTCTTTCGCTTCCGGCACGAATACTGGCACTTGCAGAAGAGCAGGGATTGAATGAAATTCTTGTCCCTTGCGCTGCTTGTTACAACAGGCTTTCATCGACTCAGCATCGTCTTTTGGAAGATGAACAATTAAAGAAAAAAATTGTTGATACGATTGAAATGAAATATAACGGAAATGTCAGAATTTTAAATATCATTCAATTTCTTGAAAAATATATTTCAAATGAAATCGATCAAAATATCACAAGAAAATTTTCAAAAAAAGTTGCCTGTTATTATGGCTGTTTACTCGTCAGGCCAAATAAAGTTCTTGATTTTGACAGGGAAGAAGATCCTGTTTCTATGGATAAGATCATGAAACAACTTGGAGCAAACCCTTTGCAATGGGCATTTAAAACAGAATGCTGCGGTGCCGGATTATCTGTTTCCAAAACTTCAACTGTGGCAAGGCTTTCAGGAAAAATACTCGAAGATGCTGTTTTAAGGGGAGCTGAAGCGATCATTGTAGCTTGCCCGATGTGTCATGCAAACCTTGATATGCGTAGACCTGAGATCAATAATTATTTAAAGAAAAAAACAAATATTCCTGTTATGTATATCACGCAGGCGATAGGAATTGCAATTGGTCTCAGCGAAAAGGAACTTGGATTACACAGGCATTTTGTTCCTGTAAATATGGATTTTGATTATTTATAAAAAACAATCTGGAGGTTTTAAATGGCTAGAATTGGCGTTTTTATTTGTCATTGCGGGGAAAATATTAGTGCGACAGTAGATTGCAAAAAAGTAGCGGATGAAATATTAAAGATTCCCGGTGTTGTTTTAAGCACTGATTATAAATACATGTGCTCAGATCCCGGGCAAACATTGATCAAGGAAGCGGTCAAAAATAATAAACTTACCGGAGTGGTTGTTTCTGCATGTTCCCCGCGTATGCATGAACCTACTTTCAGAAAAGCTGTGGCAGAAGCAGGACTGAATCCATTTCTTTGTGAGATGGTCAACCTGCGCGAACATTGTTCGTGGGTGCATGAAAAGAATGACATGACCACGCAAAAAGCGATCGATCTTGTTAAAACAATTGTCGAGAAAGTAAAACACAATGAGGCGCTTCAGTCAATAAAAGTACCAGTAACCCGAAAAGCATTAGTCATTGGCGGTGGTGTAGCCGGAATTCAATGTGCTCTTGATATTGCAAATGCCGGACATAAAGTAATACTCATTGAAAGAGAGCCGTCAATTGGCGGACACATGTCGCAGTTATCTGAAACTTTTCCTACGCTTGATTGTTCTCAATGTATTCTTACGCCAAGAATGGTAGAGATTGCACAACATTCCAACATCACGTTATATACCTATTCGGAATTGGAAAAACTGGAAGGATTCATTGGAAATTTTAATGCAACCATCCGCAAAAGATCAAGAAGTCTTGATGAAAAAATTTGTACCGGTTGTGGTTTATGTACAACAAAATGTCCGAACAATAAGATCCCGAATGAATTTGAACAAGGCCTCGGAAACCGCACTGCTATTTATGTTCCGTTTCCACAGGCAGTACCAAATAAACCTGTAATCGATAAAAACAATTGCACCTATTATAAAAAAGGGAAATGCAAAATATGTGAAAAGCTTTGTCCTGCCAAGGCAATACGATTTGACCAACCCGACGAAATGTTGGAAATCGAAGTTGGCGCAGTTGTTCTGGCTACAGGATTTAATATTCTTAAAACATCTTTTTTTCCTGAATACGGCTATGGACAATACAAAGACGTCATTGACGGTTTGCAGTTTGAGAGATTAGCTTCTGCATCAGGTCCAACTGGTGGTGTTATCAAACGCCCATCTGACGGGCAGATCCCGCAGACAATTGTATTTGTTGCTTGCGCCGGTTCACGTGATGCAGCAAAAGGAATTCCTTACTGCTCGAAGATTTGCTGCATGTACACGGCTAAACATGCCATGCTTTATAAACATAAAGTTCATGAGGGAAAAGCTTTTGTCTTTTACATGGATATTCGCGCTGCAGGAAAAAATTATGATGAATTTACCCGCAGGGCAATTGAAGAAGATGGTGCAAATTACATCAGGGGAAGGGTTTCGCGAATTTATGAACGAAATGGAAAGCTCATCGTTATTGGTGCTGATACATTGCTGAACGGACAGCAAGTGGAAATTGAAGCCGATATGGTAGTGCTTGCTTCGGCATCTATCGCTAATCCAGGCTCGGAAGAACTTGCACAGAAACTTCATGTTTCATACAATCAATATAAATTCTTTGAAGAAGCTCATCCGAAATTAAAGCCTGTTGAAACAAATACAGCAGGGATCATGCTTGCAGGAGCATGTCAGTCACCCAAAGATATTCCGGAATCTGTTGCAGCCGCATCAGGCGCAGCAAGCAAAGTTATCGGGTTATTCTCAAACAGTGAACTTACTCGCGATCCGTTGATCGCTCATGTTAATAAAACTGCACCACCATTATTTTCAACATGCGTGGGATGCTTCTTATGTGAATCGGTTTGTCCATACAAAGCCATTGAACACGAAGAAATAAAGAACAGGAATGGCGAAGTGATAAGAACAATTGCGTCCATAAATCCCGGACTATGTCAGGGATGCGGAACATGTGTTGCATTATGCAGAACCAAATCAATTGATATCAGAGGCTATTCAAACACGCAAGTATTTACCGAAGTCGTTGCATTATTAAATGAAATATAAGAACCGTTATGGAAAATTTTGAACCAAAGATAGTGGCATTTGTCTGCAACTGGTGCACCTACGCCGGAGCCGACCTCACGGGAACAAGTCGTATAAAATATTCTCCGGATGTAAAGATCATTCGTTTCCCATGCACTGGGCGAATTGACTTTATGCTTCTGCTCAAGGCATTTTCAAATGGTGCTGATGGTATCATTGTTTCAGGGTGCCATCCAAACGACTGTCATTACACCTCAGGAAACTTTCATGCACGAAGAAGATGGATCGTCTTTCGTTCATTGCTTGATTTCTTGGGAATAGATACCAAAAGAATCGTCTTTTCATGGGTATCGGCTGCAGAAGGCGCTAAATGGGCTGAGATCGTGAATACAACAGTTGATGAAATTAAAAAGCTCGGACCATATAAAGAATATCAATTGATAGCAAAAGAATATCTGACAACAAAGGAGGTAATAAATGAATAAGATAATTGAAGTTGCCGGCGAAATGCTTACCAATGGCGAAGTTCAATTGGTCGTTGGTTATGAAAAAGGAAGCAATGGAAATGAAAGACCTGCATTCATTGACGCTCCGGAAGCTTGTAACAAATTAATTTTTGACGGATCATGTAAAATAAACCTGGCAGTTTATCTTACAAAGAAACATATAAAACAAAAAGGTAAAATTGCCGTCATTGCTCAAAAAGCAACATTGGCAAGCATTGTTACACTTTATACCGAGAATCAGATTGCCATTGAAAATATTGTTGCATTGACTTTTGACGCAAATTCTAATGTTGTCAAGCTTCGCAACATTGACGAAATAATTGAATTTTTAAAAGCAGCAGGAAAATCATCAGATGAGCTTGACGACAAAATCGAAGAGATTGAAAAAATGTCGACCGAAGAAAGATGGAATTTCTGGCAGGAACAATTTTCAAAATGTTTTAAATGCTATGCTTGTCGTGCTGCTTGCCCGCTTTGCTATTGCGAAAGATGCACGGTTGATCAGAACCAGCCGCAATGGGTACAGGTTCCTGCAACGAAAACAGGCAACCTTGAATGGCACATCATGCGAGCCATGCACCTGGCAGGTAGATGTTCCAATTGTAATGCCTGCTCAAATGCCTGTCCTCAGGGAATTCCGCTCAACCTGCTTACAAGAAAATTATCACAGGAAATTTTTAAAGAATTCAAATATGAACCGGGAACGGCTGTTCATCAAACTTATGCTTTATCTGATTTTAACATAAAAGACAAAGAAAACTTTATCAAATAATGAACACAGAAAGTTACATTTTATCAGAACAAAATCTTGCGAAACTTATAAATGGTTTTATTGAAGCCGGGAAAACTGTTTTTGCTCCTTTCAAAGACAAAGCAGGCAAGATTAATTTCAAAAAAATAAATGATTTTACAGAATGTGATATTCATTATATTCAATCTGTATTTTCAGCGAAGGCTGCGGTTTTCCCCCCTGTTGAAAAACTATTCGAATACAGAAATAATAAATTTGTACAGGAAATAAAAGATCCTTTGCCTTCCTATTTTCCTGAAACCATTTTATTTGGAGCACATCCATGTGATGCTTCAGCCTTTGCTGTTTTGGAAACCGTATTTACTAATGATTATACTGATGCACAGTTTTCCGAGCGTAAAAATAAATTGACAGTGTTAGGTCTTTCCTGCAGTACGGGAGATGAACATTGCTTCTGCACATCCGTTGGATCAGATCCTTCATCAGCAAAAGGAAGTGACATCTTGCTTTCATTACTTAAAAACGGAAACTTCGTTGCAGACATCATAACCGAAAAAGGAAAAATTATTTTTGATAAATCAAAAGATCTATTTGAACAAAGTAATGGAAACGAAGAAAAGATCACTGCAATTATTCCTGACAAATTTAAGATCGATGAACTTGATCAAAAAATAAAAAACAGTTTTGAAAAAAATATCTGGCAGGCGCAATCCATGAGTTGTCTTGGCTGCGGCGCTTGCGCTTATGTTTGCCCGACCTGTTCCTGTTACGATATTCAAGATTTAGGAACAGTTTATAATGGTTCGAGAGTAAGATGCTGGGATACTTGCGGACTTTCGCAATTCACCGTTCATACCTCGGGTCATAACCCCCGCGAAAATCAAGGTCAACGGTGGAGACAGCGTATCATGCATAAATTTAATTACCAGCCGGAAAAGATAAAGTTGCTGGGTTGTGTAGGCTGCGGGCGTTGCTCGCGGGCCTGCCCGGCTGGTATAAGCATTATTGAAAATTTACAAAAAATCACAAAGGAGTAAGATCATGTGCACGAATATATACAAGCCTTACCTTATGAAAATAGCTGATATCATTGATGAAGCGCCTGAAGTAAAAACATTCAGACTTCAATTCAACGATGATCAGGAAAGGCAGAAATTCATCTTCAAATCAGGTCAGTTTGCAGAATACTCAGTTTTTGGGGAAGGGGAATGTACGTTTTGTATTGCGTCGTCTCCTACCCGACCTGATTTCATTGAATGCACATTCCGTAAAGCGGGAAAGGTCACTACAGCTCTTTCAAATCTGGAAATTGGTGATACCATTGGACTCCGCGGACCTTATGGAAATATTTTTCCTGTTGATGAATGGAAAGGGGAAAATTTATTATTCATTGCAGGTGGAATAGCTTTGCCACCCATGCGTTGCGTGATATGGAACTGTCTTGATAAAAGAGAAGATTACAAAAACATCACAATTATTTATGGTGCCAGGTCGGTGAATGATCTTGTTTACAAGCACGAACTAAAAGAATGGCAAAGACATGAAGATATTCATTTGATAACAACTGTCGACCCTGGCGGTGAAACTCCCGACTGGAAAGGTGAAATTGGTTTTGTCCCTTCAGTATTGGAGAAAGTAGCGCCATCATCTGAAAATACTGTAGCCATTGTTTGCGGTCCCCCGATAATGATAAAATATTCTTTTCCTGTCCTGGAAAAATTAGGATTTAAAGATGAAGTAATTTACACAACTCTTGAAAACCGCATGAAATGTGGCATAGGAAAATGCGGACGATGTAATGTAGGAAAAGTATTTGTTTGTAAGGATGGGCCCGTGTTCACTCTTAAGCAGTTGAAGGAATTGCCATCGGAATATTAAGTTTAGAGATTCGTAATAAAATATGGGTATAAAGTTACTTCTTAGCTTGTGAAATTTGATAATCTTTCAGTCAAATTAAAGTAATGTCTATAAATCTTTATTCGAGAAACTGTCCAAACAAATTGGAGATAGGGCTATTGTTTAGCTCGAACCGTCTTTTACAGGATAAAAAAGTAAAAATAAAATGGACTGAGCCCTTCCTGATACTGAGTAAATACAATGTTTCTGGGGGAGAATTAAAAAATAAAAATAAAAAGGACATCACCTCAGAAAACGAGGGATGTCCAAAAAGGTGGAGCGTATGGGAGTCGAACCCATGACCTCTAGACTGCCAGTCTAACACTCTAGCCAACTGAGCTAACGCCCCCTTTAATGAAATGCAAAAATATAAAAAATTTCATTATATAAAAATCAATGATATGCGCACGCCATTGATGCCACGCTTATCTTTATTCCCGGCACTTTTGAAAGATTTAAAATACAGCTTTCAAGTGTGGAACCCGTTGTTATTACATCATCTACCAGTAAAACATGTTTATTTTCGAGGTGACCATATTCTTTGAGTTCAAAAACCTCTTTTACGTTTTCCCACCTACTGAATCGTGATTTCCGGGTTTGAGTTTCCGTTTTAGTTGTTTTTACAAGTGTTTTGGTGTCAACAGGAATTTTCATTGATCGTGAAAGCCCGATAGCGATCATTTCGCTTTGATTGTATCCTCTTTTCTTTTGTTTGTGCGGATGCATTGGCACCGGGATAACACATTCGGCGGTATTGAACAAAGAGGCTTTTGAAAGTTCTTTTCCATAAATGTTGCCGATATAAATTCCTATTTCCTTTTTTCCCTTATATTTTAACTGGTGCATCAACTGCTGAACCTTTCCGCCCTTGTTGAAATAATAGAATGAAGCAGCGGAATGAATGTTAACTTTTCCCCAAAATAAACGGCTTACCGGGTTTTCTTCTTCCAAATGAAAATTTGTCTTGGGTAAATGGTATGAACAAAATGTACAAATACAGTGTTCGTGCTTAAAAAGATCATTGCCGCAGGCCATGCAAATACGCGGATAAATAAGGGAAATAAAATCATCCAGTATCGATCGGACATATTTCATAATGACAGAATTAATAAATCTTTGAAAATTAATTCAAAAATAGATTAAATTTGCAGAAATACATCTTTTTGCTATGGAAAAAAACGATCAGTTATTTATTCAATTGCTTTATATTTTTCAAGCATCGGCAATGCAGGCTCTTGGCAAGATAAAAAGCCCTATTACCGGTCAAATAGAGAAAAATATAGAACAGGCAAAGCAATCTATTGAGATGCTTGAAATGCTTAAAGAAAAAACAAAAAATAACCTTCCGGATGAATTAATCAAAGCGCTGGATACTTTTTTGTCAGAAGTTCGTTTAAATTATGTTGAAGAAATGAATAAAAACTAAACAGACAATAAAACCACTAATTAAACTAAACAACAATAATTATGGAAAACACCGAAAAACCCGAAATGAAAGCTGCTGAAGAACCTAAAAAGAATAATTCTTTTAAGATCATTGCGATTATTCTGGCTTTAATCGTTGCAGTACTTGCATGGCAACTTATTATGACAAAAACAAAAGTAAATACGTTTACTATTGAAAAAGAACAAGCCCAAATTAAAAATGCATCGCTTCAACATAACTTGGATTCATTGTTGACCGAACATGAAAAAATCAAAAAAGAATATAGCTCTCTCTCAGGAAAACTCACTGAAAAAGATAGTCTCATAGCAGCTAAAGCAGATGAAATACAACAATTAATTGCATCTCAAGCCGACTATGGCAGGATCAAGAAAAAACTTGAATATTTGCGTGGAATTACTCAGGGATATGTTTCTCAGATTGATTCATTATACAAGATCAATAAAAATTTAAAAGATGAGAATGTTCAGATCAAGGATAAATATGAAAAAGAACAGTCAAAAACCTCAGAGCTGTCAAAAGATAAGGAAAACCTTTCAGCAAAAGTTAATCTTGCTTCTACATTAAAAGCCTATAACATTAAAGGTATTCCGGTGAAAATGAAATCGGGCGGTAAAAAAGAAGATGTCGAAGACAAAGCAAAAAGAACCGAAAGGATAAAAGTTTCTTTCACACTCAGCGAAAACCTGATAGCTCCAAGCGGAACAAAAACAATATATGTCCGTATTGCCCGCCCTGACGATAAAATACTTTGCGTTACAGCTGACGAATCCAATGCATTTGATTATAATGGCGAAAAAATCCAATATTCTATAAAACAAGATATCGATTATCAAAACAAAGCACAGGATATCACGATGTATTGGGATAAAACGGACGAGTTCATTGAAGGAACATACGTCGTTTCAGTATTTGCTGATGGAATATTAATTGGTGAATCACAATTTTCTTTAAAATAAAAATGTTTTAAATGGAAAGTCCCGGCTATTTTTTCGATTCGGATAATAACAAACAAAAAGAAAGAAATTTTCTTACTCTTTTTATTTTACTAACGATTATCCTTACCATTGCCTGCGTGATCTTTGCATGGCAAATGATTGAATACCGGAACCTCGCAAAACAGGAAAGTACTGCAAAGACCGAAGCCATCACCGCAAAGGAAAATCTACTGCATAAACTAAAAAACCTGGAATTGGAATATGATGAATTAAGCAAAGAATACGAAGGACTTGATAATGTTTTTTCAAAAGAAAAAACAAAAATCACTTCTTTAATGGATGAAATCAAAACCATGAAAGGTTCTGCGGAAAATTACCAGGAAAAAGTTGCCGAGTTAGAAAAACAATTAAAAGATTATGTTACAAAGATTGAAGATCTGAAATCAAAAAACCAAACACTATCATCAGAAAATCTTAAAGTAAAAAACACTCTCGACTCGGCACTGAATAAGAACATTGAAATATCTTCAAAGAATCAAACCCTGACTGAAAAAATGAAATCTCAGGCGATTTTGAAAGCTGCGGATTTGGTTTCTGAAGGAATCAGGTTTAACTCAACAAAACAGGAAACCCCTACAAGGCTTGCCAGGAAAGCACAACGAATTAAAACATGTTTTTCTCTTACCGAAAACCTGGTTGCACCAAAAGGCTATAAGGTTATTTATGTTCGTATTGCCGAGCCTGATGGGGCGATTCTTTGTCTTTCGAATAACGATATATTTACGTTCAAAGGTAAAAGCATTGTTTACTCTACCCGTAAAGAAATTTATTATGACAATGCAACGCAAGATATTTGTGTTTATTGGGATAAAACAAAAGAATTCAAAAAAGGAATTTATTATATAGATATTTTTGCAGACGATAACTTGCTAGGCACATCTACGATTTCGCTAGATTAACGGTTTATCAGACATATTCGGAAAATATAAATCTTATTTATAATTCTATTGATTATATAAACAAATAGAAAAAGGGAAATTTATAATTCATTTTTTTATGAAATTTCAAATTATAATCAAAACCAATATTAGATTTCGTATCATTATTTCTATTGTTTTACTAACTGTACTCTTAGTGATTTTGAATTTATTTGTAATAAATATCCCTGATAATTTTTTTGGTGTGTGGATTTTATTAGGAATTTGTCTAATAGCAGTTTTATCATATTTTATTGACGACTATAAATACATAGGTGATATTATTTTTTTTAGTGACAAATTAAAAATTAATAATGGTACTGAAGTGCATGAATATAATCTTAGCGATATTGAAGTTATTATAAATTATAAGGGATACAAAGGTGAAATATATAAACCAACTTATATAACTCCAATACTTGCACATAGGGATGGTATTAATAGTATTCGTATTACAAAAGATGGGCTGAATTTGCTTTACAATTTTATAGTACCTAGTCAAGGCGATACTTTAAAACTATTTAATTTTGAAAAAAATGCAAACAAAATTAAATTTAATATAATTGATCAATCGGATGAAAAAATTTGAAATTATTTTTGGACTAATTTTTTTTGGTGGATTTGTTTTTAGAGTTTTATCAATATTGGAATGAATCCCGATGGGACTATCCTTTGCCTTTCACAAGATAATACGTTTTCATTTAAAGGAAAATCCATTGTTTATTCTGCAAGAAAAGAAATCTATTATGAAAATTCCAACCAAGATGCCTCCTTATAGTGGGATAAAACAAAGGAATTCAAAAAATGAATTTATTATATAACTATTTTTGCAGACGATAACTTGCTAGGCACATCTACAATTTCCCTGGATTAAAGAATATTTTGTCAAAAGTCATTTTTCAATCATATAAAAAATCCCCAGCTTAAAAGCTGGGGATTTTTATTGACACGACTCGAAAGACGTTGATTTTTTTAGAATACGGGGTTGATTTTTTTCGCAACTATTTCCGAGATCTTTTCAATTGAGATTCTTTCCTGTTGCATTGAATCGCGTTCACGAATGGTAACTGTTTCATCTTGCATTGTGTCATAATCAATCGTTATGCAATAAGGTGTTCCAATTGCATCCTGCCTGCGGTAACGACGACCTATTGCATCTTTTTCATCGAACTGACACATGTAATTTAACTTAAGCTTATCCATGATCTCGCGTGATTTTTCGGGCAGCCCATCTTTCTTTACCAAAGGCATTACAGCTATTTTTATAGGCGCAAGTATAGGTGGAATTTTCAAAACAATACGCTCTGAGCCGTCTTCAAGCTTTTCCTCATTGTAGGCATGACTGAGAACAGCAAGAAAAGTTCTGTCAAGACCGATAGAAGTTTCAACAACATAAGGAACGTAGCTTTCGTTGGTATCAGGATCAAAGTATTGTAATTTTTTTCCTGAAAATTTTTGATGAGCATTCAGATCAAAATCGGTGCGCGAGTGAATACCTTCCAGTTCTTTAAATCCGAAAGGAAATTCAAACTCAATATCTGCAGCGGCATTCGCATAATGCGCTAATTTTTCGTGATCATGAAAACGATATTTATTTGCAGGGATCCCAAGCGAAAGATGCCATTTCATTCGTGTTTCTTTCCAATGCTTGTACCATTGCATTTCTTCGCCTGGCTTTACAAAAAATTGCATTTCCATTTGTTCGAATTCGCGCATACGAAAAATAAACTGGCGTGCAACAATTTCATTGCGGAAAGCTTTTCCTGTTTGTGCAATGCCAAAAGGTATCTTCATTCGGCCTGTTTTCATTACATTCAGGAAATTCACAAAAATTCCCTGTGCTGTTTCGGGGCGAAGATAAATGGTGTCAGCACCTTCGGCAGTTGAACCCATTTGTGTTGAGAACATCAGGTTGAACTGGCGGACTTCTGTCCAGTTGCGTGAACCCGAGATAGGACAAGCTATTTCAAGTTCTTCAATAAGTTGCTTTACTGCAGCCAGATCATTGCTTTCAAGCGAGCCATAAAGTTTTTTGCTGATCGTTTCAATCTTTGCTTTATATTCTAAAACCCTTGGATTTGTTGTTACATATTGCTCTTCATTAAAAGCATCACCAAAACGCTTTGCTGCTTTTTCAACTTCTTTATTTATTTTATCTTCGATCTTTGCCATGTAATCTTCAACAAGCACATCGGCGCGATAGCGTTTTTTTGAGTCTTTATTATCAATTAACGGATCATTAAAGGCATCAACATGCCCGGAAGCTTTCCAAACCGTGGGATGCATGAAAATAGCCGCATCAATGCCGACAATGTTTTCATTGAACTGCACCATTGATTTCCACCAGTAATCGCGGATATTCTTTTTAAGTTCGGAACCATATTGCCCGTAATCATAGACGGCGCTAAGGCCATCATATATTTCACTCGAAGGAAATACAAACCCATATTCTTTAGCGTGGGAAATCACTTTTTTGAAAATATCTTCCATATTTGCCATGCTGCAAAAGTAAAAAAGTATTAAGACTTTAAAAATGTTTTGAATAAACAATTAATTTTGCAGCATGATTATAATTGAAAACACATTGATTTCTGAAAATATTGTAGAGAGAAAATTTGTCTGTGATATTTCGAAATGCAAAGGAGAATGCTGCGTAGCAGGTGATGCAGGTGCCCCACTTGACGAAAACGAACTTTCTGTTCTCGAAGATTTATATCCTTTTTACAAAGAATATTTAACGCCAGAAGGAATAAAAGCAATTGATAAACATGGTTTTTTTGTAATTGATGAGGATGGAGAATTTCTTACACCAATGGTGAAAAAAGAAAAATATTGCGCGTATATGTATTATGATGGCGATATTGCGAAATGTGCGATTGAGAAAGCTTTTCTTGAAGGAAAAATAAAATTCAAAAAACCTATATCCTGTCATTTATATCCTATTCGGATCACTACATTAAAAGATGTTGACGCTCTAAATTATCACGACTGGGACATTTGTCAATCGGCATGTAATCTTGGCGAAAAACTTAATGTTCCTGTTTATAAATTCCTGGAAGAGCCGCTAAAAAGGAAATACGGAGAGGATTGGTATAAACAACTGGATGAATATCAATTCTAAATTATTTACCAAATACGGCAGCGCCCAAAGCTCCAATAATCTGGGGGTCGGGGGGAATAAAAACGTCACTTTGAAGTTGTTGTTCAAGTATGCGGATCATGCATTTATTAAATGCAACACCACCTGCAAATAAAATTTGATTTTCAATATTTACTCTTCTTAAAAGTGATACAGACCTGTTCACAATCGACTGATGAATGCCTCTTGCAACCTTTGCCCTGTCGGCTCCGCGCGCAAGCATGGATACAACTTCCGATTCGGCAAAAACGGTACACATGCTGTTAATACTTACTGATTCATCAGCAGCTAAAGCATTTTCTCCAAATTCATCGAGCGTATAACGCAGCGCCATTGCCATGATCTCAAGGAAGCGACCGGTGCCGGCAGCGCATTTATCATTCATTTCAAATTTTTTCACCCGTCCGTTTTCATCCAGCGAAATGGCTTTTGTATCCTGACCACCAATATCAAGAATAGTGCGACATGAAGGCAAAACATATTTTGAACCTATTGCGAATGCCTTGATCTCGCTGATGACATCGCATTTAAAATGTTCGCTAAAAAAATGCCTGCCATAACCGGTGGATGTTATAGTGTCATAAGACAAGCCGTTTAAAAGCTCTTTACAAACCTTTAATGTATCGAACGAATTTTCTGCTTTCCGCGTGGTTTGTATCTTTTCATCCTTAAAAATTACGAGTTTTATTGTTCTCGAACCTATATCTATTCCCGCTGAGATCATTTTATTTTTTATTTAAAATTACACTATTTTCATATAAGATCAAACTTCTGTGTACTCGTAAAAATTCTTTGCTATAGTATAGAAAAAAACGCCCCTGATATTCGGGACGTTTTTTCTAATAACTATTTAAAATTATTTCTGAGGAGCAACAACTTCATTCGTTGTTTTTTCAGGAGTTGTACCAGCTGGCGTATTATCAATTACGCTTCCTTTAATGCTAAGAACAATGGTACCATTCTTTGCATTGGATGTCACAGTAATTTGCTTGCTGATAGTTCCAACCGTACTTGTCCTGGTATAGTTAACTTTTATAACGCCTGTTTTTCCGGGTAATATTGGTTCTTTACTCCAGGAAGGAACAGTACATCCGCATGAGGTAGTAACATTACTGAGAATCAGAGGCTCTTTACCTGTATTTGTAAAAAAGAATTCACAATTACCGTCAGCTCCTTTTTGAAGTGTGCCGTAGTCATGAACAAGGCTTGTAAACGTTATTTCAGCTGCATTTGGATTGACCTGATCTTTTGACGGTGCAGTGGTTGTTGACGTTTGTGCGTTCACAACAAAAAAAGTGAACATCGCTGCTGTTAATGTTAATATGAGTTTTTTCATCTGTTTAAAATTTATAAATTGTTAATAATAATTTTAATCATTCCTTTTGATCTGTTATTTGTTTAGGATTTTATTCTTTCAACAAATGCTTCTATCCTTGTTTTTAGCTGACCCGCATCTTCCTGACTATAATCTGTTTCTATCAGCAGTGTTGGAACTCCGGCTTTTTCAAGTTCTTTCTCAACGATCTTGCTTTCCATTTGATACGGTTGACAGAATTGTAATCCATAGTGAATAACTCCATCCGCTTTATATTCTTTCACCATTTTTTTGATATGCTCTAAACGGCTAGGATTTGGCGTAAATACAGCGCAATCGATCTGGAAATAACGATCAACAATTCCGTCAATAAGTTCGTCAACAGTATTGCCTTTTGTATTTACAAGATTCTGCGTGCCTCTTTCGCCGGTACACATTTCTTCGCCAACGATAACAGCTTTTGAAGTTTCAATAACGTAAGGAACTTTCCAGTTAGGCACTGCCATAGGGCATCCCGAAAGAAGTATCCTCGGTGAACCTTTTGGTGCAACACCCATACCTTCACGATTTCTTGCTTCAAGTTCATCACATATCGCATTAACAGAACCGGTGAATCTTACTGGATCATCGTAGAAAAATACCTGGTTAGCGAGCAAAGCATCAAGTCCTGAAATAGGCGTTGGATCGGCGCTACGGAGTGCAGCCATCCTGTTAATCGCTTTACGTTTGTTGTTAGCTATTTCAATGCCTTTCTTTAAACTTTCAACAGTAATTTTTTTACCTGAAATTTCTTCAAGCTTCTGCGCAAACCTTTTGTATTCAGCTTTTAGCAAAGCTCTTCCTTCAGTTGATTTCATCTGTGGTAAATCCATTACATACAAATTGCCAACAATGTCTTTGTAGCTTTCATATGCTTTTTTCTTACCATCGCAAGTGTTTTCACCAACAATCAAATCCGTTGTTTCGATATAAGGACAAACCTTTGCAAGCTTAAACCCAAAAGCTGCTTTGATAAGAGAACAGGTATTGCGGGGAAGATATTTTTCGGCTTCTTCAAAGCCTAATTCGGCACCTGCACAAAGTCCGATACATACGGCATCAACAGCAAGCACTAATTCTTCGGGAACAAAAACACAGAAAGTGCCAATTACTTTTCTTCCTTCTGCTTTCGCATCCATAATTTCTTTGATGCGAAGCCCGTGTATTTCGCTCACTACAAAATCAAAATACGACATGCCTTTAGGGCGATTTTTTTGAGATAGAAAAATGTCCTGGTAAGCTTTGCCTACAATTTCAAGGACCATGTCGTGCGTTTTAAGGTCAAGTCCTAGACCTGCCCACATTTCGTGATAATCTGCCATTTTGTTTAATTTTTAAGTTTATAAATAATTGTTTTTTAATAATAAATAATATGATTTTCAATAATAATTTCAGCTTAAGGCATAGAGCCAGTGTAGAACATAGCTGTTCTCGATTATTATAAATAAATTAGAATTTGATTTTTTAAATTGTAAACGAAAGTATAAAAGAGATGATTGAAGTATCGAAAAATTAAAGGAAAAGAATTTCCATACCTTGAATAAATTCAGGTTCTTGAAATTTAATTTTAATATTTTTATTTGCGAAATACGCATAAATACTCATGCTCACAATAAAAGCGACAGATATAAAATTATATCTGTTAAAGTTTAATTGCTGCAAAATAAATTTTGCAGAACGAATTACTCAGTTTTTACTTTTAGTGTGCGACATTTAATTTTTTTTTATTTTAATATTATTATAATACAATTATATCTTTCTTTCCTTTTTTAACAACCTCTCCAATCACCGCCGTTGTTGAATATCCAGAATCAACCAGATCTTTTTTTATTTGTTCAACAGAACCATCAGGACAACAAATAAGCAAACCGCCTGAAGTCTGGGCATCGAGCAAAAGCATTTTATTATTGAAGGATAACGTATTTTCAAATAAACAATTGTTCTCAACATACTCAAGATTGCGAAAACAAGCACCGGGAATACAGCCTAATTCAAGCAAAGACAAAGCTCCATCGAAAGCAGGAACTTTATCAGAATTTATTTTTATTGTAACATTACTTCCCAATGCCATTTTCAAAGCATGCCCCAATAGCCCGTAACCGGTGATATCCGTTGCACATTTAGTATTGTATTTTTGCATTATCTGCGAAGCATTTTTGTTTAATTGCTTCATACTTTCCAAAACCACTTTGTGTTTTGTATCATCAATTTCGCCTAATCTTTTTCCTGCAAGAATAATTCCACCACCTAATGGTTTTGTCAGAATAAGCTTGTCGCCGGGTTTTGCTGCCGAATTGGTAATAATTTTTTTTGGATGGACCGTGCCTGTAACAGCTAGTCCGTATTTCGGAACATCATCAACAATTGTATGGCCACCAATGATAACACCACCGGCTTCAATAACTTTTTCTGTTCCACCTTTTAAAATTTCTTTTAAAATATCAAGAGGCAATTTAGCCGGAAACATAGCAATATTAAGTGCTGTAAGAACTTCGCCGCCCATCGCATAAACATCGCTTAAAGCATTTGCTGCCGCGATTTGCCCGAATTCGTAAGCATCAGAGCAAACAGGCGGAAAAAAATCTGTTGTCTGAATAAGTGCAACTTCGTCATTTATCCTATAAACACCGGCATCATCGTGAGTTTCTATATCAACCAATAAATTTTTATGCGGAGTTTTAGGCAGGTCGGCAAGAGCCTTGCTAAGTTCTTTAGCCGGCAATTTTGCAGAGCAACCGCCATATTCAACTGTGCTTAAAAGATCAAATGAACTCATTTTATTTTTTTTCATGAACCTGAAAATTCAATTCATTTTTTAAAAGTACTGTTTTCACCAATTCAATATTCACAACCGAAGTATCTATCCTTACAGACATTCCGCAATCTGCTGAAAATTCTTTTGGCGTTGGAATAATATCATATTTAATATTATTTGCAGCCAAAATCTTTTCAGCTTTCATCACTTTATGAATTGATTCGAATATCAAAATTGAATACTTCATACAAATCACGGATAAATCACATTTCCTGCCTGGCTTAGTCTTTCAAGTATGTCGTACATGTTTGAAATATTACCAACACCTAATTCTTCTTTCTTTTTATAATAATCAAGGCATGTTCCGCAAGTCAGTATCTCAACGCCTGATTGTTCTAATTTTATTAATGAATCCAAAACTGGAGAATCTTTCAATGCCAGAAATATCCCTGAATTCAGGAATATGATAGTTTTCGGTGTAGCAGTAGTTTCGGGCAACGTATTAATAAATGCTTTTATCAGTATTGTTCCCAATTCCTCGGCGCCATCGCCCAGCCTGTTGCGTTGTATGGCTACTACATAATTCGTGATCGTTACATCTTCAACTGAACAATAATCTTCAGCTTTTGTACTTTCCGGGATATTTCCTGTTTTATTTACAACAAGCGTGTAAACATTTCCGGTTTTTTCTATGTGGACTTTCATTCCGTGCTCTTCAAGAAAACGTGTAACATTTTTTACTGAAGTATCATTATCAATAAGGATCTTCAAACTTTCGTTTTCCTTAATTTCCGACATTGCTTTCTTTGTCATGATCAGCGGTACAGGACAAAGTTTTCCTTTAGCATCAACTGTTTTCATAATCATTTATTTTGAATAATTATTTTCTTTATAGATCCAATAACATAATTAATTTGTTCTTCGGTATTGAAACTTCCTATGCTGAACCGCGCTGTTCCCTGGGGAAACGTTCCAATAGTTTTATGTGCAAGCGGTGAACAATGCAATCCTGCGCGAACCATAATTTCATATTCGCTGTCCAATTTATAAGCAAGATCACTTGGAATAATATTTTTAATATTTATTGAAACCAGCGGAAGTCTTTCTTCACCGGTATTTAGTCCGTAAGAAATAACTTCATTGATTTCCTTTAATTGCTTGATAAAATATTTTGTAAGTTCGTTTTGTTTTTTCCTGAGATTATCAATTCCATTTTCCAAAATAAATTGAATCCCTGCTTTTAAACCAACAACCCCAACAGTATTGCCGGTACCGGCTTCCAGCCTGTCGGGATAGAATTCAGGATGAACTTCCATTTCTGATCTACTTCCCGTGCCACCATGAATTAATGTATCGATCGCAATATCGTCATTTATGCATAAACCGCCTATTCCCGGAGGTCCATAAAGTTTTTTGTGACCAGTAAATGCAAGTAGATTAATGTTGTCTTTCTGCATGTCGATAGGTATAAAACCGGCAGTCTGAGCAGCATCAATAAGATAAAGCACATTTTTGCTTTTACAAATTTCGCCAATTTGCCTTATGGGATGTAGCGTTCCGGTAACATTTGAACCATGAATTGTAGCGACAAGTTTTGTATTTTGTTTAAAATTATTTTTTAATTCTTCAATATTTATCTTTCCATCAGCATCACAATTCACAATGCTAATTTCTATCAAACCTTTATTTTCCAAGTATCTCAAAGGACGAATCATTGAATTATGCTCCATTGAAGTGATGATAACATGATCACCTTTTTTTAGAATTCCTTTTAACGCAATATTTAACGCATGCGTGGCATTAGCAGTAAAAATAACTCTTTCGGAAGATTTTGTATTAAAGAAGTTTGCAATTAATTCACGGGTTTCAAAAACTTCACGCGCTGCGCGCAAAGCAAAGCTATGACCTGAACGACCCGGGCTACCACCATAATCATTCAAATAATCACTCATCGCTTTTACCACACCTGGCGGTTTAGGCCATGAAGTTGCCGAATTATCAAGATAAACTCTCATTTATTTTTTTCTCGCCAGCTTTTGTTATAAAAATACGGGTTTCAATTCCAGAACCACTTACTGATACTATTTTTTCTGCTTCAAATATTTCAACTAACAACGCACAAAACTTTTTTGTTCCGTTTATTTTATCCTTGAATTCATTTATCTCAATTCCATTTTCCTTACCAATAAGCTCTTTCAGCAATATTGGTCGAAATTTATTTACAAGTGTTGTATGAATAATTTCGTTCTTGAAAATATATACTTTTCCTTCCCTGATGAGAAAAGACAAATATAATTTTAAATCATGCTTTGATATTTTTTGAATGATGCTGTGTTCTTCGATCTCTGACATCACCGGCTTTTGAAGATCGTACTGTAAAATTTCATTTTCGAGCCATTGAAGTCCATCCACTGTTTTCGTATCCAGTATGGCTTTATAGCCTTTTATTATCCAGGTATTTTTATTTTTTTCAATAAGTCCTTCCTTTTCCATCTCAAGCAAAAGTAGCTCGAGGTAAGGTTTTCCATGTTTTAATTTCGACAATCCAAGTTTGCCTATAATTTCATTAGTTTCCAAACCATCAGGAATTATAGGGTTTTCCTTATGATATTCATTTAACGCCTTAACAACTTTATCTTTGTATAATGCGCTGTAACCATTATCAATCAAGATAACTGAATCATTTGTTTGATAAGTTATGAACGATGCTTCTTTGTTTTTTATTTCAGCAATAACCTCCTCAACCTTTATATTCAGGAGTTCCGCGATTTCTTCGGGAGTAAATGGTTTGAATTCTTTTTTAAGTTCAATATGAATGATCTCGTTCAAACTATTTTCATTTAAAATACTTTCTGAAAGATGAGTAAGGTTTTGAACAAGAATCGGAGTTCTTTTTTTGTGGTGAAGTGGTGAAACATCAATAATATAGCCTCCTCCAAGAGTTTTATCTTCGGAGGAATTTCTAAAAATGAATTTATCTTTATTAACTAAAACTGCAGGTTTTGTAAAATGTATTTGCACAATTGCTTCATCGTCTTGCGCGATTGAATCCTTGTTCAGCAAGTGCATTCGTGCCTGACATTCAAATGTCCCTGTGTGAAACGTAATATTTGACCAAGTTGACAAAGTAATTTCAGGATCAAAAATTGAGATGCAGGCATCAAGCATCACGGTTTCGTTGAGTGATTTATTTGAAATGATCATGCCGCGAACAAAATCTTCTTTCTTTAAACCTATGAGATTAATAGCTGCTCTGTCGCCTGCAACAACCTTTTCCACTGGACTACCATGTCTTTCAATTGACCTGATCCTTAGTTTAGGATAATTACCCGGCAGAAGAAAAACATCATTTCCGGTTTCAATACTTCCGCTTAAAACCGAGCCTGTAACGACATTTCCAAAGCCTTTAACATTGAAAACCCTGTCAATATATAACCTAAAAAGATCGCTTTTTTCTTTTTCTTCAACTTCAGTAATAACTGTTTCTATTGCTTTGATCAGTTCTTCTTTTCCCTTTCCTGTAACAGCCGAAACACCAATAACAGGTGCATTCTTCAAAGACGTTCTTTCAAGGAATTCCATTACTTCGTACTTAGCCATTTCGGCTAATTCCTCATCAACAAGATCGATTTTAGTAAGAGCAACTATTCCTTTTTTTATTCCTAAAGCATTAATGATATTCAAATGCTCTACTGTTTGAGGCATTATTCCGCTGTCTGCCGCGATGACCAGTAAAACAAAATCAATTCCGCATGCTCCTCCAACCATGGTATTTATAAAATCCTTATGACCGGGAACATCAATGATACCGATAGATTCTCCGTTTGGAAGATCCAAATACGAAAAGCCAAGATTTATCGTGATGCCTCTTCTTTTTTCTTCTTTATGAGTATCGCAGTCGATGTTGGTCAATGCTTTAATCAGGGAAGTCTTCCCGTGATCAACATGCCCGGCTGTACCCATTATCAAGTGCTTCATTGGATCACTATTTTTTTTCTACGGATTGATGAACCTCAAAAATAATTTCAGCTAATTCTTTTATATCGTTATCAAAAATAGTCAACACGTCAAAATAAATATTCCCTTTCTTCAAAATTCCCAGTACCGGCTGCTTATGCGACAATAATCCAGTGTGCATTTTTTCGGCATATTCCGAACGAATTTTATTTGTATTATTATTTTTTATCATCACTGAGTAGCTTTCAATTTCTCCGTCGGGTAAAGTACCGCCTCCGCATTGACCAGTACTGGCAACTATTTCGGATGGTATTCCTTTTAGTTCTAATTCTTTTTTTAAAGCTTCAGCAGTGTTTTTTATTTCAATTGGTTTGCGATTGAATATTTTAAAGATCATATTTTTTTCATTCAGATCTTTATCATTCAAATAATAAGTGCATGCCGTTTCGAGTAATGCCAGCGTGGTTTTACAAACTCTCAGTGCGCGAAGCATAGGCTCTTTCTTCAGCTTAGCTATAAGTTCTTTTTTGCCTGCAATGATACCTGCTTGTGGTCCGCCAAGAAGCTTGTCGCCACTAAAACATACAAGGTCAATTCCTTTTTCGATCGACTGCTTTACATTAGGTTCATCAGCAAATAATTTATGATCGTATTTTTTTAACAAACCCGAACCTATGTCGTACAATACAGGAATACCGCTTTGTTTGCCAAGTTCAACCAATTCTTCTAACTCAGCTTCTTTTGTAAAACCTTTGATAACATAATTTGATTTATGTGCTTTAAAAAGTATTGCGGTCTTTTCGGTTATCGCATTTTTATAATCTTCGAGATTTGTTTTATTCGTTGTTCCTACCTCAACCATTTTACATTCCGAAGCTCTCATTATTTCTGGAATCCTGAACGAGCCGCCAATTTCAATCAATTCTCCTCTTGAAACAATCACTTCTTTTTTCTTTGCAAAAGCCCTGAGGATAAGCATTACAGCAGCAGCATTGTTGTTCACTACAAGCACATCCTCTGCTCCGGTCAGGAATTTCAATAGTTCAGAAGCATGATCATTTCTGTTTCCTCTTGCACCGGTCTTTAGATCAAATTCAAGATTATTATATCTTTTCAGAACTTCAAAAGAGTCGTTCAGAAGATCCTCGCCAAATGGCGCCCTGCCAAGGTTTGTATGAATAATGATCCCTGTAGCATTAATGACTTTTGTCAAACTTTTTTGTCCGCTCAAGCGAATAATGAATTTGACTTTTTCAATAACTTCATTAATCGATGGAGGCTGAATACCTTTATTTATGAGGGTTCTGAAATGATCTATTGAGTTACGGATAGAAAAAATTACTAGATCTTTCCCATAAGTGGAAATAAGCAATTTAACTTCTGGCAGGTTGAGAAGTTTATCGACAGCGGGAAGGCGTTTAAAATCC
>Ga0224523_1000166_pt1 | contig 42173 bp, 31 predicted proteins | sample CFST50metaG_FD_182732 | JGI IMG/M metagenome (GOLD analysis project Ga0224523, IMG submission 182732) | Peat soil microbial communities from Stordalen Mire, Sweden - C.F.S.T50 | ecosystem: Environmental > Terrestrial > Soil > Wetlands > Peat | place: Sweden: Norrbotten County, Stordalen Mire... | reverse complement strand
GCTCAGACCAGCGCGGTCCGCACGGAAAAGCGCACGCGCACACAGGACCGCGCGCACGATTCCGACCCCGAGCCATCCTCATCACTGCCAAGTTTCGTCGCAGCCCCGAATTCCACCACGCCTTCCGTCCACACCCACAGCCAGCACTCAACCGAGACGGCCGCGGTTCCAGAAAATCGCCCCGCGCTGCCGATCGGCGAAGGCAAACAGACGACGGACCATGCGGCCCCTGCGTCGTCCCTGCCGGCCCAGATAGCGCACCAACCTGGCCAAACCGCTCTTGGGACTGAGGCGCAGGTGACCACTACCTTGCCGCAGGCCCTGCCGCAGGTCGCGCTGCCGCTTCCTACGCCGGCAACCAGCGCAGCAGCCGCCGACCTTCGCGCGGCCGCTCACCTGCCGGCTCAGGCCGCACCTCTGGCCGCCCAGGCGGCGCGCGACGACGGGCTCAGCATGAACGTGCTACCGCATTCGGCGCACATGGCCATCGAGTCGCCCGACGGAGATCTGGATTTGCACATGCGCGTGCGACAAGGCAGCGCCGAGATCACGGTGGGCGGATCCATGGCGCATCTCTTCGAGACGCGCGCGCCCGAGGCCCGTGCGGCCTTGGCGGGCGAGGGTCTTGCCTTGGGTCGTTTCGATTCTGGCCAACAAGGCGGCGGGCAGCAGAACCAGCCGACGCCCGAACTCCCGGAAACGACGGGCGAATCGCCCACCGCCTACCGGCCCCACCAAAGTGCCCCCTTGCCGGACGCACCAGCGGACGGCCGCATCCACGTCACCGCGTGAAGGAGATCAGCATGTCCATCGAAACATCGACCGCCACCAGCGCCACTCAGGCCACGCAACAGCCGGCCGGCGCCCAAGGATCCGATACCCTGGGGAAAGACGAGTTCCTGAAGATCCTGACAACGCAGCTCGCAAATCAGGATCCCACCCAGCCCATGGACAGTAACGCCTTCGTGGCGCAACTAGCGCAGTTCTCTGCCTTGGAACAGGCGCAGAACACCAATGACACCCTCACCCAGATGCTCACTCTGCAGCAGGCGTCCAGCCAGTCTGGAAGTGCGTCGGTAGCCGTGGCTTCAGTGGGCAAAGAGGCGACCTACAACGCGAGTCAGATGACCCTCAGCACAGATGGGAGCATCGGCGTCAACGGCATCCTGCCTTCGTCGGCGGCTGACGTCATCATGGAAGTCGACGATGCCAACGGAAGCGTGGTGCGAACCCAGCACTTCGGCGGCATGGCGGCCGGCAGCCACAACCTGACCTGGGACGGGTTCAACGAAGCGGGTGTGGCCCAGGCACCCGGAACCTACACGGTCAGGGTGTCGGCCGTCGACATTTCCGGCAAGCCCATTTCGGTGACCCAGCAGGCGTGCGGCCTGGTCACCGGGATCACATTCCAGAACGGAGCCACCCAACTCATGATCGGCAATACGCCAGTCTCACTTAGCGACGTCATCTCAATTCAGCAAGTCAACAACACGCAGTAACGACAAGAAAGGAAGAAAACCATGAGTCTTTTGACCGCAATGTATTCCAGCGCCAGTGGCCTCAGCGCAACCACCGACGAGCTATCGGTGGTTGGCGACAACATCGCCAACAGCCAAACCGTGGGCTTCAAAGCCTCTCGTACCGACTTCGCAGACGCCATGACCCAACAGCTCATCGCGGGCCAAGGCGAACAAGGTCTGGGCGTGCGTACGCTCACTGTACAGAAACTGATGGCTCAAGGAGCCTTCACCACCACCAACCAGGACACCGACGTGGCCATCGAAGGCAATGGCATGTTCGTGCTCAAGGGTGCCTATGGCGGAACCAGCGGCACCTTCTACAGCCGCGCTGGCGAGTTCACCATCGACAAGAGTGGCTACCTGGTCAACGCGGAGGGGCTGCGCGTGCAAGGCATGCAGGCTGACACCACCGGCGACGTATCCTCAGGGCTCTTGGGTGACTTGCAGGTTGGCAATGCTTCCGCGCCCGCCAAGCCGACTGACGACATCACCGTGCGTGGCAATCTCGATTCCACAGCCTCCCCGACAGAGAATCCTGTAGCCGCAACCGGCTACGCGGGCTGGACCGTGACCGATGCCAAGAACACCTCGAATTTTTCGACCAGCATGGTGGTGTACGACTCGCTCGGCAAGCCGGTGCAGCTCGACGTCTACTTCTGCATGGATAGTGTAGGCGATTGGCACTATCACGCGGTCACCGACGGCGCCAACCTGACCGCCGGCGTGGCCAATACGCCCACTGAGGTCGCCACCGGTGAGCTGAAGTTCGACACCGAGGGTCGGCTGGTTTCCAACACCACCACCACGAACACTTTCAATCCTGTCAATGCCACCAACCCGCAGCCTCTCACTTTCAATTTCGGCACCGGCACCGCCGCGGGCGGCAGCGGCCTGGACGGAATCACGCAATACGCGGCGGATTCGGCCATGAGCTTTGTCACCCAGGCGGGTTTCACCTCCGGCAGCCTCAGCAGGCTCAGCATCGGCAGCGACGGCAAGATCACCGGCGGATTCACCAACGGCCAAAGCCGGGTGTTGGGCCAACTCGTGCTCGGCAATTTCAAGGCCCCTGACGAGCTCGCGCGCATGGGTGGGTCGCTGTACCAGGAAACCCCCAATTCAGGACCCGGCACCCTGGGCACGCCAGCCACGGCGGACCGAGGCAGCATCAGCGCGGGTGCGTTGGAGCAGTCCAACGTCGACATCGCGCAAGAGTTCATCAACATGATTGCAGCCCAGCGTGGCTTTGAAGCCAATTCCAAGACCCTGACCACCGCCGACCAGCTCCTGTCCGATCTCATGATGATTCGTCGCTAGCCTTGGGCGCTCGGGCTGCGGCGATCATGCCCAGCCCGCCGGGTTTCGGCGCCGGCGCGCCGCTTCTCTTTTTCGCAAACTTCTTGTAGGGACGCCAACCCATGATCTACGTCACCCGTCTCGATCACAACACCATGGTGGTGAACGCCGAGCTCATCGCCACGATCGAAAGTACGCCCGACACCCTGATCACCCTGAACAATGGTCATCAGTTCCTGGTGCGAGACACTGTCCAGGACGTGGTGGCTCGGGCCATCGAGTATCGGCGCCAGGTCAGCGGCGCTCTGCGCGTGCTCTCAGCGGCGCCCGACCCAGACAAGCAAGGAAACACGTAGCCCATGGACATCACGACAATAGCGGGCATCGTGGTTGCCATCGGCTTTATCCTCGGCGGGCAACTGCTCGAAGGGGGACACGTCGGGTCCATTGTTCAGGGTACGGCCGCGCTCATCGTTTTCGGCGGCACCTTCGGTGCAGTGTTGGTCAGCTTTCCCCTGAAGGACGTGAAGCGCGGATTGCAGCTGGCGGCCATGGTCCTGCGGGAGAAGAAGAGCGACCTGGACCAAATCGTTCAGCAGATCGTGGAATTGGCGGGTGTCGCGCGGCGGGATGGCGTGCTGGCACTGGAGCAGCGCCTGCCGGCCCTGCAGGACGACTTTCTCAAACGCTCGGTGGGCTTCATCGTGGACGGCGTGGACGCCATTGTCACTCGCGACGCGCTGGAAACAGAGATCATGCACCATTTCGAGGGAGACACGGTGGGGGCCAAGATCTTCGAGTCCGCAGGTGGCTACGCTCCCACCGTAGGCATCCTGGGTGCGGTGTTGGGGCTGATTCACGTCATGGAGAACCTCAATGATCCCTCCAAGCTTGGGGGCGGCATTGCGGTTGCTTTCGTGGCCACCGTGTATGGTGTGGGCAGCGCAAATATCTTGTTCCTGCCGTTCGCGACCAAGATTAAGCGCAAACTGGGCCTGGAGAAGGAGCGACGCATCCTCATTGCCGAGGGCGTGCTCTCCATCCAAGCCGGTCTCAACCCGCGCGTGCTGGAAGAGAAGATCCGCGCCTACGCCGGCGGCCGCGCCCCGGCTGCCAAGAAAGGATAGACCATGGCGAAAAGGCGGGAGCACGCTGAGGAACACGAGAACCACGAGCGCTGGCTGGTCTCCTATGCCGACTTCATGACCCTGCTCTTCGCCTTTTTCGTGGTCATGTACTCGGTCAGCCGCATCGACCAGAAGCGCATGGTCGACGTGGTCAAGGCCATCAAGTTCGCCATGCACTACAAGGGTACCGGCGGTTCTGACCAGATTCCCATTTTTGAAGGGCCAGTTTCCGAGGGAGGCTGCGTGACCAACGTGGGGGACAGTGCCCCAAGTCGCCAGGAGGCTGAGGCCATCGAGGCGGTGCGCCGCCGCATCGAGAAGAAGCTGAAAGGAATCCTGCTGGAAAGGCCTGAGAATCCCCCCACCGTGATCATGCACACCGAGGGGCGCAAGCTCATGATCCGCCTCTCAGCGTCGCACTTCTTCGATCCAGCGCAGGCCGCGCTTCGCCCCGAAGTGATTCCTGTGCTGGACGCCATTGCCATCGAACTGGCGCAATTCCACCGGCCCATCCGCATCGAAGGCCACACCGACGACCAGACCGGAGGACGCACGCGTTTCCGCGACAACTGGGATCTGTCCGCGTCCCGTGCTGCATCCGTGGCCAGCTACATGCAGGGCGCCCACCACATCGAGGGCAAGATGCTCATCGCCGCCGGTCGCGGCGCGACGGTGCCCATTGCCGACAACAGCACGGCCCTGGGCCGCGAAGCCAACCGGCGGGTCGAGCTGGTGATCGAAGTCAAGCCCGAGGACGCCTTCGAATCCATGGCGCGGTAGCAAGAGTCGTTGGTTGGGGCGACCTGCGGTCGCCCGCGCAAGACGGGGGCTCTGCACGACAGCCGGATTCAGCAGGTTCCGCATCCCGTCGTAGTCGAAGGCGTCCACAGCATGCTGCGAAGCTCGGTGGCCAGATTTCCGGTCCCCTCTCCCCGCTCGCGCGGGGCGAGGGGAACGGAAACGCCCAGTCGGCCAAAACCCGCCGAGACCAGCGAGCCGATCAGGCGCCCAGTCGCGCCTATTCTCCACCGTCATCTGGCTAGCTTCGCGGATTCAGCAGGGCCCGCATCCCATCGTAATCGAAGACGTCCGCCATCTGTCGAAGCTTGGTAGCCGTGTTCGGATCCGCGACCCGGATGGTTTCGATTGTCTCGACTATCTCGTCGTAGCGCGCTGCGATCACCGCCTGGCGCAGCCGATTCAGCACGTCCGGAGGAATGGCTCGCAGAGCATTCCTGTCCAGCGGTTGCGCCTTCATCTCGGCGTCGGCCGTCAGCGCTGGCTCGTGCCCATTGGCAGGATTGGCGACGTCGCTGTCCAGCACTTCGCGGACCTTCTTCGTGAGATCCGCCGCACTGAACGGCTTGCCAATGAAGTGGGTTCCCGGTGCAAGTGTGCCGTGGTGAAGAATGGCGTCGTCGGCGTAGCCCGACATATAGATCACTTTGATCCCCGGACGCGCCAGCACCAAGCGCTCGGCCAGCACCCTGCCGCTCATCTGCGGCATCACGACGTCGGTCAACAACAAGTGGACCTTGCCCTGATGTGCTTCGCAGGTCAGCAGCGCGTCGCTCGCAGTCGCGGCGGTCAGCACGGTGTATCCGGCCTCGCCAAGAATCCGCTTGGCAATGTTGCGCATGGCTTCTTCGTCTTCAGCCACGACAATGGTCTCGGTTCCCGTTGACGGGGTCGGGACCGCCGCCAGTCTGCTGCCGGTCACCCTCTTGCTGGACGAGAGATCCCGCGGCAGATAGATTTTGAACGTGGTCCCCCGGCCGGGCTCGCTGTACACCCAGATGTTGCCGCCGCTCTGCTTGACGATGCCGTACACGGTAGAGAGTCCCAGGCCGGTTCCCTTGCCTTTCTCCTTGGTGGTAAAGAAGGGCTCGAAGATCCGCGTCTGGGTCGCAGCGTCCATGCCGCAGCCGGTGTCGCTGACCGCGAATTGGACGTAGCGCCCGGGCTTCACCGCCACGTGGCGTGCCGCATATTCCTCGTCGAGATCCACGTTGCGGGTTTCGATGGTGAGCTTGCCTCCCTTGGGCATGGCGTCGCGGGCGTTGACCACCAGGTTCATCAGCACCTGCTCGATCTGGCCTGGGTCGGCCCGCACCATGCCGAGGTCTGGCGCAAGTACCTGGAGATAGTCGATGTCTTCGCCGAGGATCCGCCGGAGCATCTTCTCGACCCCAGCGGCAATCTGGTTCAGGTCCAGCACCACGGGTTGTAACACCTGCTTGCGACTGAAGGCCAGGATCTGCCGGGTCAGGGCCACCGCACGCTCGCCGGCCTTCTTCACCTGCAAGAGCTCTTCCCGGACGTGGTCATCCTCTCGCACGCCGGCCATTGCAAAATCCGTGCAGCACAGGATCACGGAGAGCAAGTTGTTGAAGTCATGCGCAATGCCGCCCGCGAGGCTGCCGACGGCCTCCAATCTTTGCGACAGGCGAAGCTGCTGCTCGAGGCTTGCGCGTTCCGTGTCGGCCCGCTTGCGCGCAGAGATGTCCACAATGCTCGCAATGAAGCGGGGCGGAGTCCCCTCCACGTTGTGAAGCAGCGTTGCAGTGGTGCTCGCATCCACGCAATGTCCATCCCGGTGCTTGTATCGCTTCTCCATTGCGAGGGATGTGCGTTCACCGGCGATGACAGAGCGAACAGATTCCCAGCTTTTGGCGATATCATCAGGGTAGGTGATCTCGGTGAGAGTGCGCTGCTGCATCTCCTCGATCGAAAGTCCCAGCATGTCGGCAAACGCCCGATTGACTTTGATTAGTCTCCCATCATGGCCAGTTATCGCCTTGCCGATGGTTGAGCGTTCAAATATGTCGCGAAAGCGGGCTTCGCTCTCGCGCAGTTCGTCCTCCGCCTGCTTGCGTGCGGTGACGTCGACATGTTCGGCTTGGTAACAGACCAAGTTGCCGCTGATGTCCCTAATCTCCCGCGCCGACACCAGCACCACCAACCGGCTCCCGTCGCGTCGGACGACGGGCACTTCCCTCGGTTCCATGACCCCCTTCTGGGCAAGGATGCGCATCACCTCGGTGCGTTCATCGGAGTTCGCATACAGTTGAACCCCAATATTGTCGACTGCGGCGATCATCTCCTGGGGGCTCGCGTAGCCATACATTCGCGCATACGCTTGATTTGCGCGAATCAGGCGTCCCTCCGGGGAAGCCTGTGAGATTCCCATGATGGCGTTATCGAACAGGCTGCGATACTCCGCCTCGCTGTGCCGGAGCTTCTCCTCGGCCTGTTTGTGCTCCAGCCGCACACGCTGTCGCTCCAGCGCACTTCGAACGGCCGGTCCCAGTCGTTTGACGTGCTCCTTGATGACGTAGTCCCACGCCCCGGCTTTCATGCACTCGACTGCCGTGTCTTCGTTCATCGAGCCCGTGACCATGATGAAGGGCACGTCGGGGCAACGCTCCAGCGCGAGCTTGAGCGCGGTCAGGCCATCGAGCTGGGGCATCTTGAAATCGGAAACGATGAGCCCGGGGCGGTACTCATTCAGAGCCGCGAGATACTCTTCGCGGGTCTCCACTCGGCGGAACTCGCACGAGTGGAGCGCCTTGCGGACCTCCCGTTCGCTAAGCTCGGCGTCCGAGGGTAGATCCTCGACGATCAGGACACGAATGGTCTCACTCACGCAGCTACCTCCTCCACATCACTGTCGACCCCTCATCTCGGGGGCTGGTTCACCAGAAGCCAGTACAGGCCGAGGCTGCTCACCGCTTCGGCAAAGGCGTCGAACTCCACCGGCTTCACCACATAGCTGTTGGCCCCGAGGCCATAGGCGGTCTTGATGTCCGGATCCTCGCGCGAGGAAGTCACGACGACCACGGGGATGACACGGGTCCGCTCGTCCTGCTTGAGAGCGCGCAGAACCTCCAGCCCGTTCACCTTGGGAAGCTTCAGGTCGAGCAGTACCACCTTGGGCGGATGGCCGACGTCTCGCGCTGCATACTTCCCGCAAGCGAAGATGAAATCCAGCGCCTCCGCGCCATCCTCGATCACAATGACCCGATTGGCCAGGTTGTGTTTCTTCAGCGCCCTGATGGTCAACTCCGCGTCCTGCGGATTGTCCTCGACCAACAAGATATCCACTGCTTCCGAATGGTCCATGGTCACGCTCCCCGTTCTTGAAGGGCAAAGGAGAAGGTCGCGCCGCGGTCAGTTTCCCCTTCAGCCCAAACCCGTCCACCGTGGCGATGAATCACGCGTTGGACCAGGGCCAGCCCCACGCCGGTGCCTTCGAACTCCTTGCTGCTATGCAGGCGCTGGAACACGCCGAAGACCTTGCCGACGTATTGCATGTCGAATCCCGCGCCGTTGTCCTGCACGGCATAGACGCACTCGCCCGGTTGTTGCTCGGCGCTCACTCTGATGACAGCCCGTTCCCGCTTGGAAGAAAACTTGATGGAATTCGAGAGCAGGTTCATCCACACCTGGCGCATCAGCGTCGGGTCCGCGACCGCGGGCGGAAGGTCCCCGACTAGGAAGTCGATGCGCACCCGGCTCTCAGGCGTGGTCAGCTCGTGGAATATCGAGTTTGCCATGGTCCCCATGTCGATGCGCGAGAGATTCATCTCGGCGCGGCCCAGGCGGGAGAACGCCAAGAGATCGTCGATCAACCGGCTCATCTTCCCCGTATTCTCGCGAACCACGGAGCAGAGCCGCTTGCCTTCCGTGTCCAGATGGGAGGCGTAGTCGTCGGCAAGAATGCGGGTGAATCCGTCAATGGCCCGCAGCGGTGCCCGCAGATCGTGCGAGACCGAGTAGGAGAAGGCCTCCAGCTCTCTATTCGAATCTTCGAGCTGGGCGGTTCGATCGCGGACGCGTTGTTCGAGCTCGGTATTGAGCCTGCGAACCTCATCTTCTGCGCGCTTACGTTCGGTGATGTCGGTGCCGATCCCTATTACGCCAATAACCCGACCGTCTAGATCGTGATACGGCGATTTGGTGAAGAGATAATCCCAGCGCCCCGCAGCCCCATCGCCCGTCTCTTCCACCGTTTCAGAGTCGCCACTGGCCATGATGCGGCGGTCATTCTCCACGATCTCCGCAGCCTGCTGTGCGTCGGCGACCAACTCCAGATCGCTCTTGCCGATGATTTCGGACTCGCGCTTGCCGATGAAGCGGGTCATCGCCGAGTTTGCGATGATGATTCTGCCTTGTTGGTCTTTCACGCATACCAGGTTTGTCGTCCCTTCAATGACAGCCCGGAGAATTGCGTTGCTCCGGCGCAACGCATCCCCTGCGCGACGCTCCTCGGTCTGGTCGCGGAACACCAGCACAACGCCGGTGGTCTCACCCTTTTCGTTGCGGATGGGCGCGCCACTATCGGCGATGGGGCGCTCGCTGCCGTCCTTGGCGATGAGCAGGGTGTAGTTGGCCAGGCCCACCACAACCCCTTCACGCAGCACGCGCTCGATCGGGCTCTCGACTGCGGCCCGTGTTTCCTCGCTGACGATGCGGAAGACCTCTTGCAGCGGTCTGTCCCGGGCCTCGGCCTCGGTCCAGCCGGTAAGCTTCTCGGCCACCGGGTTCATCTGACTGAGACAACCATCTGCAGTAACGGCGATGACGGCATCGCCGATGCTGTACAAGGTGGCGCGGTTGCGCGCCTCACTCTCGCGCAAGGCATCCGCGGCCTGCTTGCGTGCGGTGAGGTCACTCCCATACACGTTGACATAGCTGGCGCCATGAACCGGCACAACTGCGAGTGAATAGGAAATGCCGCCCACGCGGGCCTCTACCTCCCGACCGGCCCGGGTTGAATACGCCTCCATGATGGTTCGGCGCATCTCGTCTGGAGGCCGGCCACCGATCTGGCAGCGCCACTGGTCGAGCAGAGCCGCGCTGCTAGCATTGGCGTACAAGAGCGTGCCGTCGGCGGCAAAACGCAGCACCGGGCTTGGGTTCTCGTCAGGGAACTTGACCGCGTCGCCAATACTCTGAAGCGTGGCCTTGAGATGCTCCGATTCCGCCTCCAGCGCTGCCACCCGGCGTCGAAGTACCTCGTTCTCGTGGACCAGTCGGTCGGGCTCTACTGTCCCGTCGCTCATCGCTCTGTCCCTTCGCCGCTAACTTGAAGGACGGAAGTATCCCACGCCCACGCAAATCGCGCACGCGCTCATTCACAGACGCTAACTGGTACCGTTCGCGTGGGCGACCGCTGGTCGCCCCTACCTGGGAACGCTCCCTTTCTGGGGTAGGGGCGACCTGCGGTCGCCCCGAACGTGATGCCAGGGCGACCGCTGGTCGCCCCTACGCCGAATCTCGCTCGCCGCCAATTGGCAACCGGATGGTGAAGGTGGTTCCTTTGCCCACCTCGCTCTCGAAGGTCAGCGAGCCGTGATGCTTGGTCACCACGATGGAGCGGGCGATGGACAGGCCCTGGCCAGTGCCTTGGCCCACTTCCTTGGTGGTGAAGAACGGGTCAAAGATGCGCGGGCGGATGGCCTCGGGAATTCCTGCTCCCGTGTCGGCAATGTCGATGCGCACCTGGTCGCCTTCTTGCGAAGTCGTGATGCGAATCGTGCCCTTGCCCCCGCTCTTGCCCACCACATCGCCAATGGCGTGGGCCGCGTTGACGATGAGGTTGAGGAAGACCTGGTTCAGGTCGCCCACGTGGCAAAGCACGGGCGGCAGGTCGCCGAGCTCGGTCGTGACGTCAGCCACGTACTTGTATTCGTTCTTGGCCACCGCCAGCGTAGTCCGCAAGGCCTGGTTCAAGTTAGCATCGCCCTTTTCCCTCTGGTCGGGGTGTGCGAACTCTTTCATCGCGCGCACGATGGTCGTAATGCGGGAGATGCCATCGTGGCAGCTCTCGAAGCTGCCAGGCACGTTTGCGTCGAGGTAGACGAGGTCGATCTCCTCCTCTATCTTTCGGATTTCGCCCAGCAGCGCCTCGTGCCCGCCGGCTGTCGCAAGAACTTCCACGGCGCGCTGGTACGGGACGACGAGCCGCTGGTAGCTTTCAAATGCCTCTTTCAGGAAGTGTACGCCGTCACCCACGTACTGGGCCGGCGTGTTGATCTCGTGGGCAATGCCCGCGGCGAGCTGACCGACCGCCTCAAGCTTGCGCGCGTGTCCCTCCTGCCGGGATAGGTCGCGTTCCACGATGTACCTGCGCAGGGCATCTCGCATCTCGCCGAGGGCGATGGACAGAAGATCTAGCTCGCCGAGGTGGGAGCGCACCGGTGCGGTTTCGGTCAGGTCGAGTGAGGCGATGCGACGGCTTTGCGCGGCCAGCTCGGCCAGTGGCTTCGAGAACCAGCGGGCAAGGCTCAGCGCCAGGCCGGCAGCGATAAGCAGGGTCAGAAGTCCGACCCCGACGATGAACCACTGATTCTGGCCGGCCACCGGAATGAGGTCGGACTCGGGCAGCAGCACGCCGATCCAGAAACGGTGGCCGGAACCGATTTCGAACGGCGTGAATCCCGCCCACCAGGTTTCGCCGTCAAGCGCGAGGCGAAAGCGATCGGGCTGGCCTCCGTGGTCGGCCTGCCAAGTCGCCACCGCCTCCGCGACGTAGGGAGAGCCGCCTTGAGTAACCGGTTGCAGCGCGGGCACGTCGGCATCCGGCTTGTTGTCGGTCAGGGCCTTTCGCGGCGGACCGAGCAATCTTCCGTCGTCGGTCAACACAAACATCGTCCCGCGCGGCGAGGGTCGCACGGACCTCGTGAACTGCGCGATCTCATCCAGGGGCAAGTCGTAGCTGACGATCAGGATTTCGCCCGACGGGTCGCGCGCGGCGACGGCCGCTGAGATGCTGGGAGCCTTTGTCGTGAAAAGCGAGTAGACCCCTGTCCAGGCTATCAGACTCGATGCGGCGGCCTGCGCCTCGGGCAGGGTTTGATCCCGAAACGCGGCCATGGCTGCCTTGTACCAGGGGCGCTGGCGAGCGTCGTAGCCGGACAAGGACAGATTCCATTTCTGCACGATCCGGCGTCCAGCCTCCTCCCACAGTACCCAGTGACTGGTTTCACCCCATTCGGCGGGCCGGAAATCCCGCATGACGAATTGCAAACGGCGGCGATCGGACGCCGGCAAACGCTCCGCCACAGTCGAAAGCAGCGCGGAGCGGCGGACCAGTTCACTGTAGCGCTGGATGAGAAAATGCCCACCCTCGAGATCGGCGAGCACCATGGCATCGACCTTGGGCAAGGCAAACATCCCCGGAATCAGCAGTTCCCGCCGCGCCTGTGCGTCTTTGACCGAGTAGCGACCCTGCCGGATCGCCGCATAGTCCTCGATCATTTTTTGCCGGGGTGGTTCGAACAGGTCGTGCAGCCGGAATTCCGCATCTCGCCCCAGCGCGAACATGAGGGAGCCGGCCACGTGGCGCGCCATGTGCGCTGTGCCGATAAGCGACGCCGTCAACAAGCTGCCCACCACCAACACCACGACCAGCGCAAAGGAAATCAGCAACCCTCCGCGAATACTGACGACCCGGCGGGGCGGACTTTGCTCAGGCCGATCGTTCGCCGTCGATGTGGTCATGCCCCGCCTTGCAAATTGGAGCTGTCTCCAATCGGCAACCGGATGGTGAAGGTGGTTCCTTTGCCCACCTCGCTCTCGAAGGTCAGCGAGCCGTGATGCTTGGTCACCACGATGGAGCGGGCGATGGACAGGCCCTGGCCAGTGCCTTTGCCCACTTCCTTGGTGGTGAAGAACGGGTCAAAGATGCGCGGGCGGATGGCCTCGGGAATTCCTGCTCCCGTGTCGGCAATATCGATGCGAACCGAGTCGCCTTCTTGCGAAGTCGTAATGCGAATTGTGCCCTTGCCCCCGCTCTTGCCCACCACATCGCCAATGGCGTGGGCCGCGTTGACGATGAGGTTCAAGAAGACCTGGTTCAGGTCGCCCACGTGGCAAAGCACGGGCGGCAGATCGCCGAGCTCGGTCGTGACGTCAGCCACGTACTTGTATTCGTTCTTGGCCACAGCCAGCGTAGTACGCAAGGCCTGGTTCAAGTTGGCATCGCCCTTTTCCCTCTGGTCGGGGTGTGCGAACTCTTTCATCGCGCGCACGATGGTCGTAATGCGGGAGATGCCATCGTGGCAGCTCTCGAAGCTGCCAGGCACGTTTGCTTCCAGGTAGGAAAGATCGATGTCCTCTTCTATCTCCCGGATCTCGCTGACCAGTGCCTGCTGCGCGCCCGCTGTCTCAAGAACTTCGACGGCGCGCCGGTACTGGCCCACCAGCCGCTGGTAGCCTGCAAATGCCTCCCTCAGGAAGTGAACGCCATCGCCGACGAACTGGGCCGGCGTGTTGATCTCGTGGGCAATGCCCGCGGCGAGCTGGCCGACCGCTTCGAGCTTGCGTGCGTGTCCCAGATCAATCTCAAGCTGTCTCTGCTTGGAAATGTCCCTGACCGTCGCCTGGAGGAACGGCTTTCCGCCCTGTTCCATGCGGGTCAGAAGCACGGTGGTGGGAAACTCCTCACCGTCGATCCGCTTGTGCGTCCATTCAAAATAGGCGGAGCCTTCGCGCATGGCCGCCATAATTCCTTCCATGGCCGCGTCGCCGGATGCGCGTCCGTCTGGCTGTTTCTCGGGCGACAGATCGTAGGGCCCGCGCAAAGTGAAATCCGCAACACTCTTCGCTTTGAACATAGCCAGGGTTGCCGGGTTGCCGTCGGTAAATTTCCAGGTGGGTGGTTCCAGCGTCATGATGGCGTCATGGGCGGAGTCGAAGAGACGGCGAAACTTCTCCTCGCTCTCCTGCAAGGCCGCCTCGGACCGTTTGGCCTCGGTGATGTCCTCGAACGCCGATACAAAGTAGTCGAGCTTGTGGCCAGCCTCGTCTCGGACCGTGGCCACGGCAAGTTTGATCCAGACGATGTCCCCATCTTTGTGGACGTAGCGCTTGCACCTCGAAAAGCTGGCCATCTCGCCTGAGCGCATGGCGCGGAGCGCGACCAGATCAGCCGGCAGATCGTCAGGATGCGTGAGGTCCTGAAAGCGTAGCGTGAGCAGCTCGTCGGCTGTGTACCCGACCATCGCACATAGGCGGCGGTTTACCTGAATCATCTTCCCGTCAGGGCCGACGATCGCCATGCCAATGGCGGCCTGCTCGAAGGTCGTTTGAAAGCGCTTCTCGCTCTCGCGCAGAAGCGATGTGCTCTGGCTCAACTCGTGGTTGGCCGCTACCAACTCGGCCGTGCGCTCGCGCACCATGCGCTCCAACATCTGGCTCTGCTCTTCCTGCTGCTGTTGCTGACGATGGACTTCTGCGACCTTGCGCGCGGCCAACTTCCGCAGGTACCACACGAGAAGGTAGGCGAGGAGCAGCGCCAGCAGCGCGACGATGGCGACGTGGCTCCAATTGTCCTTTTGGTTCAGCGATTCCCAGGCGGCATCCTGGTTCGCGCCGTCGAGGGTGACCATGAGGACCGCACTGCAATGCCTATCGATCGTGTCAAGGTGCTCACGAGCCTCTCGTGCCATCTCCTGTCCCGCGGCTGACCCGAGGATCTGATCGATGAACGCAATCCAAGCCGTGATGTCGGCCGCAAGCGCCGCGCGGTGCTGGTGCTCGGCCGGCGTCAAAGCCGTTCCTTGCAGGAAGTCTTGCGACAAGCGCAGCAACGCAGTTGTCTGCTCCTGCAGCCCCTTCTCGAGCTTGGGCCGGTCCTGCGGTGGCGCCAACCATCGCTCAAGCAGGGTGACGTACGTCTTGCGTGTGTCGCGCCGGATGCTGGTCAGGGGCTCGATGCTATTGCGCTCGGCTGAAATACGTTGCGAGAACTGCTCCCTCTGTTTGTCGAGGGAACGATCGAGCACCGCAAGGCACGCGAGGCCCAGCAGCATGAAGAGAACCGGCAAGATGGCCAAGAACCGCAAACCGCGCGCGCGTGGAGCACCTCCAGATGAATCATTCGCCGTCGAGGTTGTCATGTCCCGCCTCACGCACCCGGGCTGTCACCGACGGGCAGCCGGATGGTGAACGTGGTCCCTTTGCCGACGTCGCTTTCGAAGGTCAGCGAGCCGCGATGCTTGGTCGTGACGATGGAACGGGCGATGGCCAGGCCCTGACCGCTGCCCTTGCCCACGCCTTTGGTGGTGAAGAAGGGTTCGAAGATGCGATGGCGGATTACCTCGGGGATTCCTGCCCCGTTGTCCGCAATATCGACGCGCACCATGTCGCCTTCACTGCAAGTCCTGATGCGAATCTTGCCCTTGCTCCCTCCCTTGCCCACCACGTCGCCAATGGCGTGGGCCGCGTTGACGATGAGGTTCAAGAAGACCTGATTCAGGTCGCCCACATGGCAGACGACAGACGGCAAATCGCCGAACTCGGTGGTGACCTCAGCCACGTATTTGTACTCGTTCTTGGCGATGGCCAGCGTGGTTTGCAAAGCCTTGTTCAGGTCCGCGGGGGCCATTTCCTTTTGGTCGGGGTGGGCGAACTCTTTCATGGCGCGCACGATTGTCGAGATGCGAGAGACGCCGTCCAGGCAGCTTTCGAAGCTGCCCGGCACATTCGCTTCCAGGTAGGAAAGATCGACATCCTCCTCGGTCGCGTGGATCTCGCTGACCAGCGCGTCCTGCCCGCCCGCCTTCTCGAGGACTTCCACGGCGCGCCGGTACTGGCCCACCAGCCGCCGGTAGCCTTCGAATGCTTCCTTGAGAAAGTGTACGCCATCACCCACGTACTGGGTCGGCGTGTTGATCTCATGGGCGATGCCCGATGCCAGCTGACCCACCGCTTCGAGCTTGCGCGCATGTCCCAGTTCGGTTGCCAGCCGCGTGTGGTCGGTGACGTCGCGGATCACTCCCACCAGAAAGCGTTTGCCGGTCGGATCGATGTAGCGGGTCTTGCGCGTGACGATGGTGCGCACCTCTCGAGTGGACAGGTTGCTGAGAGACTCCTCGTTCACGTTCTCCTCGCCGGTTTCCAGGACCTTGGCATCCATTTCCCGGAAGACCGCGACCTGTTCCTCGGGGAACATATCGTCGCCATCTTGACCAAGCAGGGCCGCTCTCGCACGACCGACCATGGCGCACAGTGCACTGTTGACGAGCACGAAACGCCGCGCTTCATCCTTGACGAAGACCGGGTCCGCAATTGCGTTGATGACGCTGTCGAGAAAGGCTCTCGTCGATCGCAGTTCGTCCTCAGCCTGCTTGCGCTCGGTGATGTCGCGAACAATCCCCACGGCGCACGGTTGGCCGTCGATCTCCGCGGGGGCCAGCGACAGCTCGATGGGAAACTCCTCGCCGGTTTTTCTGATCGCCGTCAATTCGATGGTCTGGTGCAGGGCGGCCGTCTCAGCGCTGGCCTGAAACGGCAACAAAGCCTGGCCATGCGCTCCCTGCAACCGGCCCGGCGCGATGAGCGCGTGCAGGTCGCGCCCGATGACCTCGTCGCAGGTGTACCCGAAGATGCGTTCGGCGGCCTGGTTCCAGTGCCAAATCGCATCGTCCTGGCCGATGCCGATGATGGCGTCGCTCGCGGCAGCGCTGATGACCTCCAGGTACTTGTTGATGCGCTGCTGGTCGATCATGGCCTCGTGCAGGCGGATCTGCATGCGCACTCGCGTGCGGACCTCATCCATGTCGAATGGCTTCTTGATGTAGTCGGTCGCGCCAGCAGCAAGCCCCGCCTTGACGTCACCTTCATCCACTCTGGAACTGACCAGCACAACCGGCACGTGAGCCGTGCGCGGGTGGTGTCTTATCCTGCGACACAGCGCAAGGCCGTTCATGCCGGGCATTTCCACGTCCAGGAAGATCATGCAAGGCAGGCTTTTCTCCAGCAGCGCAGCCGCCTGCGCCGCGTCCTGGGCGGTGAGCACATCGAGGCCGTCTCGGGACAGAATCTCGCCCAGGATGCGCAGGAACTGGAAATCGTCATCGACGACCAGCACGCTGTGGCGCGAGTGACGGGCATACGAGGCGGCGCGGGAAATGAGATCCGAATGCAACCGCCTCAGACGCAAGTGAGTCTTGATCCGTTCCAGCACCTCCTGCTCCTGGAACGGCTTGCAGACATAGTCGACACCGCCAGCGCGAAATGCCTCGACCTTGTCGTCAGCACCCTCAAGGGCGCTGATGAAGATGACTGGAACATCGCGCAGGCGCGGGTCCTGCTTGAACTGTCGGCAGACCTCCAGGCCGGACATCTCCGGCATGAGGACGTCCAGCAGGACGAGATCAGGAGGGTCCGCTGCTGCCGCCTCGATGGCGAGTTTGCCGCTGGTAACCGGTCGCGCCACCAGACCACCGCGGGTCAGAATTGCGCTCAAGAGTCGCAGACTCTCGGGAGCATCGTCCACGATGAGGACGCTGCTGCCTTCAACTTCATCGGTCACTGTGTCCCCCTCTTCCTTCATTGCCCTTGGCCCCCTTGGTTGTTTCGGCAGCGAGACACGAAAAGTGGAGCCATGCTTGCCGAAGTGCGTCGCAAGCGTCCATGTCTCCGGCGCGCCAGTGGGCGACCGCAGGTCGCCCCCTCTTGGGGCATAGGTGCTAACCACGATTCTCTCGGGACTTGACGGCCGCTGGCGCCATCCGGAGTCTCACCACAGAGGCCACAGAGGCCACAGAGGCCGGAAGGAAAGGGTTCCGGATCCGGCTCCGAACCCTTCTCTCCTTCCGATCCGTCTCTGTGATCTCTGTGCTCTCTGTGGTGAAATCCGAGGCAAACCTGCGGGAAACTGTGGTTAGCACCTATGCCCCCCCTGGGGGGGGGCGACCTGCGGTCGCCCCCAGGTCAAGCCTCGTGCCGTTCTGCCGATGCATCACGTGTGGCTGAACGTGGGAAAGGGACTCAGGCCAAATAGACGGACTGTCGGAACATCGACCGTGAGGGGTTAGGGCAAGACATGGGACAGACTGCGAATACCTTGAAGCGAGTCCTGTTCGTGGACGACGATCCCAACGTCCTCACTGGGCTTCGCAATGTTCTGCGCACCAAGCGCCACGAATGGGACATGGTCTTCGCCATTGGCCCGGACGAGGCGCTGGCCAAAGTAGCCGAAGGGCCTTTCGACGTCGTGGTCAGTGACATGCGCATGCCCCGCATGGATGGCGCGACTTTGCTTGCCAAGATCAAGCAGCTACAGCCTCGTGCCGTGCGTATGATTCTTTCGGGCCAGACCGAGCTTGAGAGCGTGATGAAGTCTGTGTTCATCGCTCACATGTTTCTGTCCAAACCCTGCGATCCGGCCTTGTTGCAGCAGGTGGTCGATCGGGCGTGCCGCCTGCAGGCCATTCTGAACAGCGATGAATTGCGTGCCAGCGCCGGCAAGGTCGAAATGCTTCCGGCTGCGCCCAAAACCTACGTCGCGCTCAATGAGGCGTTGATGGCGGCCAATTGCAGTGTCGCTGTTGTTGCCCGGATCATCGAGCACGACGTCGGCCTGTGCGCGAAGCTCCTGCAACTGGTGAACTCGGCCTTCTTCGGACTACCAAGAAGGATCTCCTCGTTGGGCGAGACCGTCACCTACCTCGGGATCGTGACCATCAAGAATCTCGCCCTGGCCCTCGAGACCTTCTCCACCGCAGCCGGAGGATCCGGGCTTTCGGAAGCGGCCCTGCTGGCCCTGCAGAACCACTCGCTTCTGACCGGGCAGATTGCGCGGCAAATTGAGGCAAAGGATCCCAAGAAGGCGGAAGAGGCCTTTCTGGCCGGCGTGCTGCACGAGGTGGGCTGGTTGGTGAAGGTCAAGGATCCGCCTCCTGTCAAGCCCGTTGATCGCACACTTCTGGGCGCCTATCTCCTTGGCCTGTGGGGATTGCCCCACCCCATTATGGAGGCCGTCGCCTACCACAAGGAGCCGCGCCTGCTTGCCCATTCCACGGCGGAGTTGGTGGACATCATCTACGTCGCTGACCACCTGGCCTACGAAATGGGAGGCAGCCAGACGGCCGAGCAGAAGCTGGATCTCGCCTATCTCGCCGGCATCGGCATCGACGAAGCCCAGCTTTCAGGAATGCGCGCAGTGGCGACGGCGGTTGCCAAGACGACAATGGACGATGCCAGCGAGGACCGACATGCCTGAGCAAACCCATATCCTGTGTGTTGACGATGAGCCCAGAGTGCTGGAAGGACTGGTGTTGAACCTGCGCCGGTACTATCGGGTTTCGACCGCGATCAATGGCCAGAAGGGATTGGCCATCATCGACGGAGACGATCCGCCTGCTGTGGTGGTGTCGGACATGCGCATGCCGGAGATGGATGGCGCGGCTTTCTTGAGCCAAGTCAAGCAGCGTTCGCCCGACACCGTGCGGATCTTGCTCACCGGACAGGCCGACCTCGACTCCGCGATCGCGGCGGTCAACCACGGGCAGGTCTTTCGATTTCTGACCAAGCCCTGCGGTCCCCAGATCTTTCTTTCCGCCATTCAGGCCGGAGTTGACCAACATCGGCTGATCACCGCCGAGAGAGAGTTGCTGGAAAAGACCCTGCGCGGAAGCATCAAGGCGCTCACCGAGATTCTATCTCTCACCAACCCGCTTGCCTTTGGGCGGGCGATGCGCCTCAAGGGCCAGGCGTCGGATCTGGTGGCTGGTCTCGGCGTGCCGCTCACCTGGCAGATCGAGGTGGCGGTCATGCTGTCGCAGATCGGCTGCGTCACCCTTCCGGCCGCAACCAATGAAAAGCTGTACTACGGCAAGCCGCTCAATGCCGAGGAAACTGAGCTGACCCAACGTCTACCGGCCTTGTCTCTCCAGCTTCTGGAAAGCATTCCGCGGCTTGAGGCGGTGCGGGCCATCTTGCAGGCGCAGGACCAGAATTTCGACGGCTCGGGCGCGGCACACAGTGCTGTGCAGGGCGAGTCGATCCCTTTGGGCGCTCGCATTCTCAGGCTCGTCCTCGACTATGACACGCTTGAGGCGGCAGGCAGCGATCCCGCTCTCGCCATCGGTACCTTGCAGGGCCGAAAAGGCCGCTACGATCCAAAACTGCTAGAAGTCTTGGCGCGCCTGAAGAGCAAGACGGTCACGCAGGGGCTGAGTGAGGTCGGACTGGCGGCGGTGCGGCCTGGGATGTTCTTGGTCCAGGACGTGATGTCGACCACGGGCCTGCTGCTGGTGGCTCGTGGCCACGAAGTGACGCAAGGGCTTTTGTACCGTCTTCGCAATATGGCTTCGGGCAGCATACGGGAGCCGCTGGTGGTCTTTGCTCCCGCGGAACCAAAGAGAAGCACGCTGATAGGGCGAAGCGCAGTGTGAAGATCGTGGCGATTTCGGAAAGCTAGCGATGCTTCATCGGTTGCTCCAACCGCAATTGCGTCAACTTGGGCTAGACGAAGAAACGCCGCCAAGCAAAGAAGCTTGGCAGGCGCTGCTCGATCAGATTGGCCGTGCCTACCAGGCCATCGAACGCGAGCGGGACCTGGCTGAGGACTCGGCCAAACTCGCATCGCGCGAGGTTCAGGAACTGAACACAAAGCTGTCCCGGGAACACGAGAAGTTTACAAGTGTTCTGCGGGCTACACCGGTCGGACTGGCCATCGCTGACTGGGAAGGCCGCTTCTTTGAGAGCAATAGGGCGCTCGAAGACATCATCGGGTTCTCGGCGCAGGAAACACTTGCCAAGTTTCTTTGGGAGTTCATGCCAGCCGAGGAAGTGGCAGCCACCCAGGGAGTGTGCAAGGAATTGATCTCGAGAAGGCTGTCGACAAATCGGGAACAGCGTCGGCTGATCGCCAAGGATGGACATGTTGTGCATGCCGACGTTGGGCTGACGGCGGTTCGGGACGATGAAGGAAGAGCGGCGTTCCTGATCGCAAGCTTCGTGGATGTCACCGCGCAAAACCAACTCGAAGTTGAACTGCGCCATTCCCAGAAACTGGAGTCTATCGGCCAGCTGGCGGCTGGGATCGCACACGAGATCAATACGCCGATTCAGTTTATCGGGGACAACGTCAATTTTCTATCGGGCGCATTCGAACAACTCATCGCGCTGTGTGACAGCTACCGAACAGCATGCGCAAAGGCGGCCAGCGCCCCCCTGTCCGCAGAAGACCTCGCAGGGTTGAAGCGGGAGGAAGAAACGGCCGACCTCGAGTATATCCGGACGAATGTTGTCACCTCAATTGCCTCGACCCTGGACGGCGTCGGCCGGGTTGCGCGGATCGTGCAGTCCATGAAGGCTTTCTCCCATCCGGATCGCGGCGAGCGCGCCACGTCCGATCTGAACGCGGCATTGCGCGACACCCTGACAGTGGCCACCAACGAGCTCAAGTACGTGGCCACGGTGGAGACGGATCTTGGAAAGATTCCGGCGATACCGTGCTTTGTGAGCGATCTCAACCAGGTCTTCCTGAACCTGCTGGTCAATGCCGCCCATGCCATTGGCGACGTGGTCGGCAAGACTGGACAGCGTGGTGTCATTCGGGTACGCACCTACCTGGAAGGAAGCGTGGTGGTCATTGCCATCAGCGACACGGGCACCGGGATCCCCGAGGCCGTGCAAGGAAAGGTATTCGATCCGTTCTTCACCACCAAGGAGGTCGGCAAAGGCACAGGACAGGGGCTGACACTGGCACGCGCGGTGGTGGTCGACCGGCATGGTGGTTCGCTGACTTTCGAAACCGCGATGGGCAAGGGCACGACCTTCTTCGTTCGCATTCCGTTCGACTTTACTGAGGTCCAGGACTGAAGACTCGGGGAGGCTCCAATGGAGCGAGACTTGTATCGACACTTGTGGTCGGCTGCCGTACTAGCGGCAAGCATTCTGATCGCAGATGTAGCGGCGGCGAGGGGCGCGATTGCGGAGACGCCCAATGAAGCGGCGGCGGCCCCGGCCGAGGGGATGGCTGCGGCCAGCGTGCTACCTGCGGACGCCGGTGTGACTGATACGATTCCACCTGCCCCGGCCGGGGGGATGGCCACGCCCAATGCGCCATCTTCGGATGCCGGTGCGGCTGGCGCGATTGCGCCGGCCCCGGCGCAGGAAACGGCAGCTGCCACCGCGCCACCGGCAGGGGCGGCAACCGTGACCTCAGCCTCGCCCGAGGCGAGGAGTGCATTCGATGACCTTTCGCTCTCGCAACTGCTCGACGTCAGCGTGGTATCGAGCAAACGTGCCGAATCGATCGCCGATGCCCCGTCATCGGTCACTGTCATCACAGCGGACAAAATCGCCGCCTTCGGTTTGAGGACGCTCAATGACGTTCTTCAGTTGGTGCCCGGCTTTGACGTGCGTCGTTCCCGTCAGCAGCTCCAACTCATAACCGTCCGCGGTGTCACCAGCGATCTCAACGAGCGCTTGCTCATCATGATCGATGGCGTGCGGCTCGGCAGTCTCAATGACGGTGGCACGGGCAAGACAGTGCGGGCGATCAGCCTGATAGACGTGGAACGCATTGAGATCATCCGCGGTCCCGGCTCCGCGCTCTACGGCACCAATGCGTTTGTCGCCGTGGTCAGCGTTATTACCAAGAAGGGCTCGGAGACAGGCGGGGTACACGTCACCGGAGAGGCTGGATCCTATGCCACCAGGGCCGCGGACGTGACAGCCGGCCAGAAGTTCGGCGACTTCAACCTCAACGGTCACTTCGGCTACGCAGAAAGCCGGGGTGAGAACTTCTTCATCGCGCAGGACGGTGCCGGCGTGTCTGGCAACACACGCGATCCCTACAAGGAGTTTGTAGGCAATCTCAAGCTCGGGTACAAGGACATGCTCCAACTGAACGTCAGCGGCGCCCATCAGGTGAACTCACAGTTCATCACGGTTGGCGACGTCTTGGACCCGAACAGCAGTGAGAAGGCGACATGGTTGGTCACCAGCCTCGATTACCGCCAAGCCTTCAGCAAGGCTCTGAAATGGCAAACCCAGCTCAATTTCGCCTACATGGACTGGGGCCCCATCACCGCCTTGATCTGGCCTGCGGGAATGAAGCCTCCGTACCCCGATGGCATGTACGGGCACCCCCATTCCAGGGACTTCCGCTATGGCCTCGACACCTACGTCAACTATGAGCCGATCCACGACCTGAGCCTCATTGCGGGTGCAGCGGCCGAACTCATTACCACGGACGACGATGACCACGTTTCCAACGGTCCGGACGCCACGGGCGTACCCGCCACGAAGTTCTACAACAACCCAGGCCGCTACGTGCTGGCCGCCTATGCGCAGGGTGACTATAGATTCGTCAGAGGGCTGAAGCTCACCGCCGGCGTACGCCACGACCAATACAACGACTTCGGCGGAACCACCAATCCCAGGGTGGCCCTGGTGTACAACTACCAGGACAAGGTCTGGGCCAAGGCCCTGTTTGCGACGGCGTTCCGAGCGCCGACCTATCGCGAGCTGTGGTCCCAGAACAACCCAGCGGTCAACGGCGACCCGAACAACAAGGCCGAGACCATCATGACCGAAGAGCTCGTGCTCGGCGTCGCTCCGTGGCGTCAGCTGACTGCGACGGTCAGCTTGTTCAACAGCAACGTCAAGAACATGATCTACGCAGCCCAAACAACCCCTGGCGTCATCCTGTACGAGAACAGGGGAACTCTCGCCGCTCGCGGCGTCGAGGCGGAGGCCAGATCGCAAGTTCTTCCGGGCTTGGAGCTCGCCGGCAACTACACGTATGTCTACGCTGAGAACACGGTTTTCGGTAACACCTACTCCGCGCCGATGGTCTCACGGCACTCTGCCAACTTCACCATTTCACGCGACCTTTACCATCACCTGCGCCTCTCCCTGCTCGGCGAGTACAGAAGCGCCAAGGCTCGCTACGTGGTGGCTGGTGACCCCAAGTCCGACCCGCGCGCGCCCGTTGGCGAGGTGTTCTTGATCGGTGCGTTCGCAAAGATCTACGATATCGCCGAAGGCGTGGCAGGTTATGTCAGGGTGTCGAACATCCTGGACGCCCAGTACCAGACGCCGTCCACTTATCCGGCCAAGGTCCCCGGCGTCATCCCCGACGACATTCACAACCGCGGCTTCGAGGTCCAAGTCGGACTTACCTACAGCTTCCGGTAGAGATTCAGGACGCTCAAGTATCGACTTCACTCGGACCCGTACGACAGCGGAGTATCGAGCTTTCCCTAATGTTTCACCCGGGTTTGGCCGATGCCTAGGTCTATGCGTGCGCAGAGTCTTGACGGACCTGACCGCCGCGTCGGGCATGGGACCTTCGTTGCTCGACGCCTCGATGTATGACGCCACCGTCGCGCTTGCGCTGGCTGCCCTCAAGGCGTCGGTGGGCCTGAGCGACCCGAGCACGGTGACCGGCGCGCAGGTTCAACAGGCGCTTAGCCAAATCAACGACCCGAATGGAACGATAGTGCGCACGGGTACCGAGGCATTCAAGCAGGCGATTCCCCTGATCTCGGCGGGCGCCGCCATCAACTACGACGGAGCTTCCGGCCCGGTCGATTTCGATTCCAGCGGCAACATCTTCCAGAACCTCAGCCTATACCAGGGGCAGGCCGGCGCCTTTGTCGATGTTCAGAAATTCGACTGCGTCACCAGCCCCAGTTGCCTGGCTTTGCCGTAGCGGGCAGCTTTCTCGCAACGATCGGGCCTCCACCCTACTGCAGGAGACGATAGCGGGAGCAGAGCATGAAAAACCACAGGACACGCTGGATCGCGATGGCTTCGATCTGTTGCTTTCTTCCCGTGTCCGCGTTTGCTCAGGAAGGCCCACCGGCCGCAAACTCGTCGCCGCAGGATCTCGAGAATCTGAGTCTGGAGGACTTGTTCAACGTCGTGGTGGTGACCGCCAGCGCCGGAGTCAAGGAGAGCAGCACGATGGCTCCGGCCAACGTGCAGTCGATCAGCGCGGACGAAATCGCTTTGCACGGATGGCGCTCGCTTTCCGAGGTGCTGTCCAACGTCCTCGGCCTGTACGTCATCGGCGACTTGGTCCAGCCATCGGTCGGCGTGCGCGGGGTGACGGGCGGCTACGGTGCGGGAACCCGCATCCTCAAGATCATGATCGACGGGACCGAGGTGACCTTCCGCCCCAGCTTGTCGGCGGCCATTGGTCCCGAGTACATTTCCATGGAGGCAGTCGATCACATTGAGGTGGCGAAAGGACCGCTGTCCGCGCTGTACGGCGCCAATGCGTTCTTGGCAACTGTCAATGTCATCACGCGCGACGCCTCGCGCGGGCTCTCGGCCAGTGCAGCGTTGCGCGGCGTAGTTCAGCAGGAGGCGCTGGGAGGCGGCCTTTCCGGCATGGTCAGCTATTCCAATCAGCGTCATAGCGCCCTGGTCGCGGTGAGCGCGGACCGAATAGACCGATCCGGGCTTTCCATCCGGCCGACCTTCAGCCAGAACCCGTCCCTGCCCCGCTACTCGGTGCTGTTTGGCCGCGAGAGCAGCAACGATCTTGCGCGTCCCATCGGGGTCTTCGCCAAGTATTCCTACACGGCCCCTTCGCTGGGCACGCTCTTCACCGAGGGTGGCCTGCAACAGAGCGATGCCTACGGCGAGTTCCAGCCGAACTCGGTGTTCACCGGCCGCAGCCGATACCAGCTGCGCAACTACTGGTGGGCAGGCCGCTTCGACCACGCCTGGAACTCGGCGATCGACTCCTCCCTGCATGCAGGCCTGTCCAGCGGCGCACCGACCAACAATGAGCAACTCTTTCTCACCGGCGCGAATGATAGCTACTACACCAGGAGGTTTTCCTATCTTGCCGGCGACGCCGCGCTTTCGCTCAATGCCAGGCTGGGCAAGAGGGTTATGATCACCGCAGGGGGCGACTTCAACTGCGAGCACGATCACGTGCTGTATTTCGGCCAGACCTACCTAGCCAAGGTCGGAGCAATCCAGGCCGGAATTACCCTGGACCAGACGCAGCCGGGGGACCGGACCCAGGTCGATCTGCGAAACCTGGGCGCCCGCGTGCAGCTCACCGCCAATCCGCTCTCAGATCCCGAGAGGCTCAAGCTGTCGGGCAATTTTCGCCTGGATTTCCCCAATCTCTTCCCCACGCAGTATAGCTGGCGCGCTGCCGCGGCGTATCGCTGGACCTCCAGCCTGGTGAGCAAGCTGATTGTCGGTCGGGCGTTTCAGGCGCCGTCAGCTGTGCTGATGTTTGCCATTCCGGGCTTCGGAGCGGCCGCGAATATTGTTGGGAGCCAGAGGATGAGCAACGTGGCGCCGCTGGTGCCGCAGACCATCCAGAGCGCGGAATTGGTCACGAGCTACGGCCTTGGCAAGCGAGCAGCGATCGAGCTGGCGATCTTTGTGCAGCAAGTGGACAGCGAGATCGAGTTCGTTCAGCTCAGCGGGAACTTCGTGCCCGTCAACCGGGGCCAGCAGCGGGGAATCGGCTTGGAAGCGAGCTTCCGCTCGCACCTTGGCATTGCCTCGCCCTACCTGCAGGGCGCGCTGAGCTGGACGACACTTGAGGATCCGGCAAGTCCGGCTCAGGGGCACCTGTCGCTGACGCCGCCGGCGCTCTACCCGGCAGTGAGCGGGACTGGGGGAATGAACCTGGACCTGTCGAAGTACTTCTTGCGCGGCAACGCGCAAGTGAGAGTGGTCGGCGCGCGCAGCGCTTCGCAAAGCAACATCTTGCTCAACAGCAACAGTAGATATGAGCTGGCCCCCTACGCGATGATCGACGCTGCGCTGTCGAGCGCTGGTCTGTACCTGTTGGGTGCAAAGCGGGAGACCAGGTTCACGCTCTCGCTGCGCAATCTCCTGGGAACGCTGGTATCGGATCCCGGCTTCGTCGGATTCGATATTCCGCTGCCGGGCAGGACCGTGCTGCTCGAGATTCGCCAGTCCCTGTAACTACTCCAGCGCCTTGTCGATGTGCTTGAGGGCATCGGGACGCAGGCCGAAGTTGGCGCGAACCAACTTGACGTCGACCACGGTCTTCACCGAAAGAGGCAGCTCCACGGGATGTGTCTCCACCTGCCAGTCGTTTTCCGATAGCTCGAACAAGAGATTGGCAGCCTGCAAGCCCAATGCCTCGTGATCGGGCACAACCGCCAGCGTTCCCAGGGGAGAGCTGGGCTCGACCAGATTGGGCACGCCCACAATTAGTGGCAGTTTGGCGTCGCCCAGTTCCTTGCGCCACGCATCGTCGATAAATTCCGCGTCGCGAACTAGGCCATTGTCATTGAGCATCCAGACGGCGTCGACCTTGCTGCGCTCCGCAAGGTTGTGCAGGGCTTCACGCAGCCCAGCCGCTGTCACATCGTTGGGCACCGACACGGCAATGAGCTCGACGTGTTCCATGGCCGCCAAGGACTTCTGCCGTTCCACGAAGCTGCGGAATGCCGGGCGATAGATGACCCCCACGCGGTTGATCGGGGCACTAATCACCGATCGAAGCTGCACAAAGGCGGTGACGCCAGGAACCTCATAGGCGATGCCGGTTGACCGCCGAAGTTGGGCCTGCACTTCTTCCACCAGCGAGGCCATCAAGAGGACCGCCGGGGGCATGGCAGTGGCCGGATTGGCGGTCTGGTACTGGCGATACAGGTTCATGGTGGCGTTGTTCATCAGCACTACACACACCGGACCGGCGCTTCGGATGGCTGAGGCGAGATCTGCAACGGTGGTTCCCGGGCCTACGGTGAGAGTGTGGATGTTGAAGTTCTTTTGCACCTCCGATACCAGGCTCTTGCGGACTTCGACGAAGTTTGCTGAGTTCGGCATGGCAATGAGGAGAGCAGGCGCGCCGCTGCGTGCGGGCGGATCGACAATGGTAGGCAGGCCGGATGTGGCCGCGCCAGGCTCATTGCCGGTTGTGGCGCAGCCGGCAATAGACAGGAGGAGAGCCATCGACAGCGATGCCGCTCTCCAGTCAATGGTTCTGTGGGCAGTCATTGGACACTCCAGGAGTCGATGCCCAAGAGGCGCTTGGTGGGCACGTCGAGATCTCGAAAGGATCTGACGACAAGTTCACGGACCGATGGATTCAATACCGCTACCGCAGGCAGACCCACTGGGCCACCCGGGAGTTGCTTGGTTTTGATGACAAGCCGAGTCCGTTCCAGCAGCCTGCCCAGCATGGAACTGGGAAGAACAATCCCATCGGCCGCGGAGAACTCGAGCAGGGGCAGCAGATCCTCGATCTTCGCCACTCGCTTGATCTTGATGTCCGTCGTTTTGAGCAGACCGTTGAGGAAAGTCTGCGTGCCATCGCGGCCGAGCAGGTCGACCACGCCGATGGTCTTTCCCGCCAATGAGCCATTCAAAGGCTGGTTGACCGAAGCAAGCACATACGGTTCGGCAGATCTTCCCCCGCGCTGCCCTTGCAGAAGCGCGGTTTTCCCGCGTTGTTCCAGCACCGGCGTAATGCTCAGCACCGCATCGGGATGGCCGTTGCTCAACCCTTCTTCAAAGTCCCGAAAGCGCCCGAACACGACAATGCCCAGTTCGGGCAAATGCTGCTGTAGTGTCTTCTCGACGGCGCTCGACTTGGCATCGAGCTGCAGAAAAACATGCACCACCGGCTTGCTGCCTTGGGCCAGTGCGGGTTGCGGCGGTTGACCCTGGTACGCCAGGCCCAGGCCAACCACAAGCCACGCGATAGTGCGCGGCAGCTGTTGGCGTCGGCTATATGAGTGTGTCATCGGACTAGAGTGCCAGTATATCGCTGCTTCAGCGTCCTGCTAGAAATTGGCTGTCATGCGACCAAACACGCGTCTCCCTTCGGGCTTGAGAGTGCCGTTGACGTTTCCAGCATGTTCGCCGAAGGCTGGGAGATTCGGTTGTGCGTTCAGTAGATTCAGGGAGGAGATGCCGAATGAGATGGTATTCCAGAATCTCTTTGTGCTGGCAGTGACGTCTACGAAGTAGGCGTCGGCCATCGCGTCGGCTCCGGCGAGCGTGGCGTAAGGGATTCCCGTGATCGATCGCAGGTCAACGTTGATGTTGACGGTCTTCGCCACCACATATTCCGCGCCCACGAAGCTGGTCAACTCCGGGGCGAAGCGGAGCCTCTGTTGCGCATCGGCGGGCGGCGAAACACTCGTCGTAACGCCACCTACCGTGACCTCTCCGCGTACGGCACGGGCTCGGTTCCAGGAGCCGTTCCAGTAGAGCAAGAGCGGCGGGAGGACGCGATATTTGAAGTTCCATTCGAGTGCCCAGGTGCTGGAGTCTCCGACGTTCTCGAAGGTGTTGAAATTGATTCCTTGCGCGCGGTTGATGATGTTGGAAAGCGACTGGTAGGCCACCGTTACATCCGCCTGGATCTTCCTGCCCAGGCGACACATGGCTATCAGTTCGTGGGCTGAGGTAAATTCTGGGCGCAGGGATGGGTTGCCGAATTTCTCGTTGTAGGCCGGAGGTCTCTTGGTCGTGTTGTAGACGTACTTGAGGGTCGTCGAGCCGTGAGGGGTGTAGATGAGACCGAGGCGCGTCGCATTGACCAGCGTCTGCGAGTTCGAAGTCCAGGCATTGGCCGCTCCCAGTTGGCTGTTGTTGGCCTCGTCGCGGAGGTAGTCGAGCCGACCCCCGGCGACGATGCTCACGTGATCGATGATCCCTGCGCTGACTTGGGCGAAGATGTTTCGAGTGTATGTTCTGTTGGACTGGTAAGGGGTGTCGAACCAGTTGATGGCGAAGTCGTCGTTGGCCCACTTGGTCGACATTCCGTTGTCGGTGTCTGTGAAACGACTCCAGAATTCGCCGCCGAGTGAGAAACGAACCCGTTCGCGCTCAAAAAGCGCGCCGTTTAGCTGTAGGCCAAGGTCATACTTGTTGTTTCGCGCTCCTGCAACGCCGTCCATCCACCATCCTGTCGCCGCTCCGTTGAAGTAGACGTACGGATCGAGTGCTTTGACGAACGACAGTCTTTGGGTGATTTCGTCGGTCGGAGCATGAAGCTCCAACCGCCAGCTGAAATCGGTCTCCCGATCAACAGGGTACGAGAACCCCCTGGCAGCCAGCGCATCTTCCATGCTTTGCGCATCGGTGAACCAGATGTGGGGTACCGGATGTGCCATCGACTCGTAGTAGAAGATGGCCTTGAGCGCCTTGTATTTGATGCGACTGGCGAGAATGTACGAAGGATCGATGCCGTTTGAGCGCCAAATCGGGCTGCTCTGGAAGGGAGCATCTGTCTGGGTATCGAATCCCTGTTGCTCATAGTGGAAACCAACGAAGAAGTTGTCATCCTTGCCGAGCTTCGCGCCGTACAAGACGTCCGTCGCTCGGCGGCCGTGGTCGCCCAGCTCGACGGTTGCCTCGCCGCCGTCCAGATCGTCGCGCAAGTTGTAGTTGACGAGTCCGGCCGAGGCATCGCGTCCCCAGGTGAGTCCGCTCGGACCGCGGGCGACCTCTAGCGACTGGAACAGGCGAGGCGCAAACACCGTGTGCCCATGGTCCTTGAAGGGCATGAGCTCAAGGCTTTGGCCGAATCTCCACGCCGAATATAGTCCGCGGGAAAGTGCGCCGTACTGGCCATACTGATCGATGTTGTAATAGGAATACCCGGGCGTTCGCTGCAGAGTTTCCAGAATGCCACGGGTTCCCCAGCGATTGAGCTCCTCGCGGGTGACTGTGTACACGGACATCGGTGCCTGCCGAGCATCCTCACGCATCTTTGAGACGCCTGAAACCTCGGGCACGCGAATCGCCAAGAGATCAGCCAGCGACAGCTGGGCAAGGTCGTCGGAGATCGGCTGAACGCTAGCCCAAGGGGGCTCCGCGCCTGGAGCATCCTGGTCAGCCGGCTGGGTTGAGGGGCCAGCACTTTGCGAGGCCTGGGATGGGAGGGCCTCCGGGGAGGACTGAGGTGCGGCCGCCTCAGCGGCTTCGCTGGCGCTTGGCGCTGCCCCGGTGTCCGTCTGGAAACCAGCATCGCGAGAAGGCTGAACTGCAGTCTTTTCGGCAGGTCTGATCTTACCAGCGCCTGGCACTGCCCCGGTGTCCATCTGACCTTCGGGACCAGAGACCTCGCCAGCAAGAGCAAATTGCGACACGAGACTTGCAGGCCCGAACGCCACGCAAACAGCTATGAGATGGAACCTGGTCGGTCGCGGTCCCATTGGATACTCCCGGGTTGTGGATTGCCAGCGTCCCAAATCAGCGCCTCCCGCCCTGTTCCGGGCGCAAACCATGCGCGATCAGACGACCCTACCGCGACTTGCGCTTTCTTTTCTCGAACCGAACATCGTCACTTGCGCCCCATGGCTTGAGTATCCGGTGCTACCAACTCGGCATCGCATGGAGCGTGGATCGAAGTTGGCTGTTTCTCACAAAGGCCACAGAGAACGCGGAGCCGGATGAGAAAGGGCTCCAGCAAGACGGCCATCGAGAATTCAAACACGTTCTGCCCCGGCACGTGGCGGTCGATCACCTGCACGCCCGGTTTCCGGTCGGCCTTCACGACGATGGCGAGCTGTTTCCAATCGTCGGCGCCCCCGGCTGCCCCTTGCCGCGTGGCGAAGCCCCAAGCCTTGTGCTCCTCGTCGAGGAAGAGTCCGTAGACCAGCTGCTTGTCTTCTTCCAGCGTGCGTTCCTGCAAGACTTCAGATCCTCCCAGGTTCCGCCGAAAGGGACATGATGAGGTCGTGATGCCTGGTTATCCCCAAGAAGCGCGATTGTCTGAGCTTCTTGCCCAGTGCATGACCGAACTGCTTGCCGAATTGGGGGTGCGTCCCGAGCGGCTCACCGGGGGCCGGCAGCCGCCACCCACCGGCGAGAGCATCGCGGCCTTCAGCGGGTTCGGCAACGATGACCTTCGGGGCTCGTTCACCCTCCTCGGCCCCAGCAAGCTCTTTGCGCGGCTTCATCCCTTGCCCCCCACCGTCACGCCACGCGACTTGACTGACTGGGCCTGCGAACTCGTGAACCAGTCGGTCGGCCGCTTTCACAATCGATTGCTGGCCTACGGGGTGAAGCTGGCTGTCAGCGTTCCGCAGAGTGCACTGGCCGCGGATTTGCGTCTGGCCTCCAGTCTCCAGCCTGCTCGCGATCCCATTTCATTCGCCATCGATGGTATGGTGTTGGAAGGCTGGCTTGAGCTGGACACAACACCGACCTTTCAACTGGCAGAAAGCCCTTTGCACGGAGAACGCGCAGCCCTAGAGGAAGGTTCTATTGTTCTGTTTTAGGTATGGAAGCGTAGAGTCATGAGCAAAAAGGCCGTACTCATAGTGGACGACTCCCTGACGGTTCGGCAACAGGTCTCCCTGACGCTGAAGTCGGCGGGGTACCAGATCGTCGAGGCTTGTGACGGACGGGAGGGCGTGGATGCCTTGCGCGCGCATGCAGAAATCGCCATGGTCTTGTGCGACATCAACATGCCCCGCATGAACGGTCTCGAATTCCTCGAAGCCATCAAGGGCGACGCGGCTGGGCTGCCCTTGCCCGTCATCATGCTGACCACGGAAGGATCGCCTGACCTCATCACCCGGGCCAAGCGCGCCGGGGCCAAGGGCTGGATCGTGAAGCCCTTCCAGACCGATCTTCTTCTCGCAGCCGTGCGCCGCATCGCGGGCGAGCCAGGCTGATCGGCCGGCGCAAGTAGCGCGCAGTATCTCGCGCTCTACGCCGCTTCCCGGGATTTCTCTTTCAAGTCGCTCGACAGGCGGGTCAGGGTCTCGTCGTCTATGCCCAGCAGCGAGCGCCCGATCATGATCAAGGCGTCGTTATCCTCGGCGCTCACCGATCCGGTGTAGATGCCCTGCTGCTTGACCACGGCGTTGGCAAAGCGCACGGCATTTCCAGTCGATAGCCGATTGGCCGGATCATAGTCGCCGCACTCCTCGATGGCCTTCTGGATTTCGTCGGGAAGCTGCCACTTCCGCGCCAACTCGACGCCGATGGGTCGGTGGCAGCGCTGAACCACGTCAATCCAGGTTGCAAAATCAATCCACAGCTTGGGATTGCGTTGCGCGATCTGGCTTTCCGCCTCCAGCAGAATCGTGGCAACCACCGGCTTGCCCAGGTCGTGCAGCAGGCCCGCCAGATAGGCGATGTCAGGATCCGACGCGCCGGAAACCACCGCCACCCGCTGCGCGAGTTGAGCCACGGCCCGGGAATGCTCCCACAGAGTCTTCACGGCTGTCGTGACCTTGGGATCGCGCGATTCGAGAGAGCGCCGAGACGAGATCTCCAGCAGCACGCCGCGCAGGTTCTTGGCGCCCAGGCGAGAGATGGCTTGGCCGATGGTGTTACACGGCTCACGTGTGGCCACCGCGGCGCTCTTGCACAACCTGAGCACCTGCACAGCCAGCACAGGATCCTTTTCAATCAGGGACGTCGCAGCTTGCAGGTTGAAATCCGCCGTGCGGGTCAGCTCGATGGCCCTGATGGCGACTGCGGGCAGCGTGGGCAGGGTCAGACTGTCCTTTTCAATGCGACTCTTGACGATCCGTTCGAGCTGGTCGGCGAAATTCATGGGGTTCACCTAGGCCGCCGCGCGTGCCTGCTCGACTGATTGGAATAGGCGCAAAGACTTGGCATCCTGGAACCCCGCGATGACGACGGCCAGTTCGGCCGAACCCACCACACGCAGGCTGACGCCGCAATCCGCGGATGCCTTGCACACCTCGGCCATGAATTGCGCGGCCCGGATGGGCTGAACCAGCGGCAATTGGGTGGCATCAAGCACGGCGCTGTCGAAACAACCTTCGGCAAGCTTGCCTATGGCTTGCTTCATCTGGGCGGAAAGCTTCTGGAAGTAGCCATCCAACTTGTCGTCGCGACCGCCGAAACCGGCCAGTCGGACGAAGGTTTCTTCGGCAAAAACCAGTTCCTGGTGGCCCTGAAAACACCTGGCGACCAGGGCTTCGACCGCTGGGCCGCTGAAGGGCTTGAACAAGACGTCATCAAGACCTTGCGCGCGCATCTCACCCGCGACGTTGTTGGCCGTGCGCAGAGCCATGGCCACCAGGACCGCTTTGGGCTGCAAGAGGCGCAGTTGCCTGGCCAGCGAGGCCAGGTTGGCGTCTGGCAAGTCCCCGTCGATCAGGATCAGGGCGTACTGGTTGGCGCGGCACAGGCCCAAGGCCTCCGCGGCGTTGAGGCTGGCATCAAGAGTCACCGACGCCGGCATCATCGACCGCACCTTCTTGTGTACGTTCTCCATGTCATCGATGACCAGCGCCCGCTCCCCAGGGGACGCGGCAGCGGGTGCAAGCGGCGCAGGGGCGCCAGCCGGCGCATAGTCCGCCGGAAGCTTGAGCGCCTTCAGGACTTTGCTCTTCAACTCATCGCCCTTGAATGGCTTGAGCACGAAGTCCGAAATGCCCAGACGCATGAGCGTCGACACGATGGCGGTCTTGGACTCCGAGGTGAGCATGAGCACCGGCGTCTTGCTTCCGCTCTCGCGCATCTTGGCCAACATGCCCGGGCCGTCGAGGTTGGGCATGGTGACATCCAGCACCACCAGGTCGTAGGCCGCGCTTTGCAGTTTGGCCAGGCCATCGATGCCGTCTTCGGCCTCGCCAATTTCGAAGCCCAACGGCTGCAGTTGTTTGGCGACAATCATCCGAATGGCACGACTGTCATCTACCGTAAGAATGCGTGGCATTGGGAAGATCCTTCTGCTTTGGTCGTCATCCTGTTTTCCATCTAGGCCGCCACCGTGAACTTCGTGATCGCTCGGCCTTGGTAGGCCCAGAGGGCAAGATCGATTTCCTTCGCCTTGAGCACCAGCGCCGGGTGCAACTCCGCCAGGCTGGTCAGCACCGAAGCGTCGGTCACCACCTGCGGCAGGCTGAGCGCTTGGTCGAGCGCCATCTCCATCTTGAGCAGCCCCGCAGTCATGTTGACCAGCTCGCAAAGCGCATCGTCGATCATTGCGGCGTCCACCGCAGACGGTGGGCAAGAGAACAAGGCCGCAGTCAAGGCGAGACACCCTTGCTGGCTTGACGATAGACCGACGGTCAGGGGCCATGCGCCATCGACCAGCATGACGGCAGTACGCCAGCAAGGGTCGGGATGGGCCTGGGCGCCGAGCGAAGGGACGAACGAGATTCCCAACATGGTCTGGGTCACACTGGAAACCAAGACAGCCAGTCGCTCGGACGGGGGAAGCTGTTTCATGTGCGTCTGTGTGGGGGACAGGGATCCTGATGAGAGCCTGCAAGTCCGGGACCACTCGCGGCACATCGTGCTCCCGCGCCTACCGCAATGCGACCGTCGGTTTTCCGACGGCCACGCGCGTGGACGAACGTCAGAAAACGAATGGCTAGCTAGTCGCGCGCACAATGTGGAGGATTGCATCTGGAATTTCCTTAAGGGGAAGCACGCGTTCGACTGCCCCCATTTCGATAGCGGCCTTGGGCATGCCGAATACAACGCAACTGGCCTCGTCCTGGGCGATGGTGTGGGCGCCCGCCTGGTGCATCTCGGCCAGACCCGCGGCTCCGTCGACACCCATGCCGGTCATTATGACACCGATGGCGTTCTTGCCCGCGGAGTGCGCCACTGAGCGAAAGAGCACGTCCACTGAAGGTCTTTGTCGGTGTACCAGCGGCCCGTCCTTTACGCTCACGAAGGTGCGCATGCCCGAACGCCGCAGCAGCAGGTGTTTGTCGCCGGGTGCCACCAGGGCCACACCGGGCAGGACCGAATCATCTTCCTGCGCCTCATGGATCTCCATGGCCGATAGGCGATTGAGGCGGTCGGCGAATTGCCTGGTGAAGAGAGCCGGCATGTGCTGCGCGATGATCATGCCGGGAGCATCGGCCGGCATTCGGCACAAAACGTATTCCAGTGCCACTGTGCCGCCGGTGGAGGCGCCCAGTGCCACGATCTGATTGGTATTTCTTCCCAGCGAAGCCACCTCGGCGGTCTCGCCCCCGGCATCCTCGCGCTTGCTCACCCGGGCACAGGCGGCTGTCTTGATCTTGGCAATGAGTTCCGCCGCCATGTCGTTCAGGGTGAACGCCGCGCCCGGTTTGCACATCACCTCGACCGCGCCGGCGGCCAGCGCTTCCAGCGCCAGCTCGCCTCCTGCCGAGGTCAGCGACGACACGATGATGACCGGCAAAGGGTAGTAGTGCATCAGCTTGCGCAGGAAGGTGATGCCATCCATGCGCGGCATCTCCACGTCCAGGGTCACCACGTCGGGCTTGAGTTCGACGATCATGTCACGGGCCACGTAGGGATCGGGCGCGGTGCCCACCACGTGGATGTCCGGGTCAGCCGACAGGGAGCCCTGCAGGATCTGCCGGACCACGGCCGAATCGTCGACAACGAGCACCTTGATCATGGCAGCAGACCAGCTTCCGCCGGGAGCTCTCCTTCACTAGGCAGGAAGAAGACGGATGGGCGCGCCATCCGAAAACCGCTCGTGATCCCGGTCAGGCTTTCGGTGTGACCCAGGAACAGCCAGCCCTCTGGCCGCAACAACGCGGAAATGGCCGCCAGCAGACGCTGGCGCACCGGCAGGTCAAAGTAGATGAGGACATTCCGGCAGAACACGACATCGAGCGGCCCGCGCATGGGGAACGGCGGCTGCGCAAGGTTCAATCGGCGGAAGACCACGTGTTGCTTGACCTCGTCACGCACGCGATAGGTGTCGCTGGCGCTCTCGTCGCGCTGAAAGTACCGCTCAAGAAACGGACGCGGGATGGCGGTGAGCTGGTCGATGGGATACACGCCTTGCCGCGCGTCGGTCAGCGCGCGGGTGGAAATGTCTGTGGCCAGCAGCTTGAAATCGATGTCCGGGTCCTGCAGCACGTCCAGCACCGTCATCACGATGGAATAGGGCTCCTCGCCGCTGGACGAAGCCGCGCACCAGATGCGCAGGCGACGCAGGTCCGTGCGGCGCCACTCGTCGACCAATGTGCGCAGCAAATCGAAGTGGTCCGGTTCGCGGAAGAATGAGGTGTGGTTAGTCGAGATGACGTCGAGAAACTGCACCAGTTCCTCACCGGTCCGGTCGGCTTCCAGGTAGTCCAGGTAGCGGCGTTCGTCGTCGATGCCCAGGGCGCGCATGCGCTTGCCCACCCGGGCTGTCAGCAGAGCTTCTTTGCTCGGGCCAAGCGCGATGCCGGCCTCCTGGTGCGCATGAGCACAGAAACGTTTGAAAACCACACTGTCCATGATTGCGGCTAGAAGTCACGAAAAGCGGGATCACCATCAAGTGGAATGACATTTTCCGGCTTGACCGTCGCAGGGCGACCGTTGCCCCCGTTGGGGCGCGCGGCCTTGGTCAGCGTCGGGACGTCCACTCGGGCGCGGGTCGGAACGCCACGGATGCGCGCGAGCCGGAAACTGCTGACCATGGCGGCCACTTCTTCCGCTTGACTCGAAAGCTCCACGGCTGCGGCCGATGACTCCTCGGAATTGGCCGCATTCTGCTGCGTGACCTTGTTCATGTCCGCCACCGCTCGGTTGATCCGATCCACCCCCGCCGATTGCTCCTTCGCCGAAGCTGAGATCTCGTTCACGATTCCACTCACCTTCTCGATGCCCTCCAGGATCTCGGTCAGCTTGCCCGCCATCTTCTGCGACGTCACTTCGCCCTCGCCCGCCTGGCGGACCGATTCCTTGATCAGCTCCTCGGTCTTCATCGCCGCTTCCTTTGAGCGCAAGGCCAGGCTGCGCACCTCTTCCGCCACCACGGCGAAGGCGCGTCCGGCCTCGCCGGCCCGCGCTGCCTCGACCGCGGCGTTGAGGGCCAGCAGGTTGGTCTGGAAGGCGATTTCGTTGATGTCTCTGATGATCTGCGAGGTCCCCTCGGCCGAAGACTTGATCTTGGTCATGGCCACCGACATCTGCTCGACCGCGCTGGTGCCGCTCATGGCCGCCTTCTTCGCGGTCTGGGCCAGGGCATTGGCCTGAACCGCGTTGTCCGAGGTTCGCTTGGACATGGCGCTCATGGATTCAAGCGCGGACGAAGTTTCTTCGAGCGAGCTGGCCTGTTGCGAGGCACCGTCGGCCACGATCTGACTGGACGAGGCGATCTGGCCCGCCGCCGCCGAGACCTGGTCCACCGCACTGGACACCTGGGCCAGCGCTTCGTGCAAAGCCTCGGCGGTCTGGTTGACGGATTCCTTGATGCGGGCGTGGTCGCCCGGATACTCGCCCTTCACTCGGGCGCACAGGTCGCGCTGCGCGAGCTGGTCGAGCACGCTGCGGGCCTCGCTCATGGGCGCCACCATGGCGTCGAGCGTGCGATTCACGCCCTCCACGATCTTGCGGAACTCGCCCGCGTGGCAGGACGCATCCACCCTGACCGAGAGCTGTCCTTCGAGGGCCGACTGAACCAGCTTGTCCAGGTCAGTCACCACCGTGCACAAGTTGTTGCGCAGCCGATCCAGCTTTTCGTTGATGACCACCTGGGTTCCAGGCAGCTTCTCCATCACCGGAGCGAAGTCGCCCTCGGCGTAGCTGGTCAGGATGTCCAGAATGGTGAGAATCGTCCTGACCTTGGTTCGCACGATCTCGTTCACCCGGTGTGCGAGATCGCGATAGGCGCCGGCGAATTCCTCTTCATTGATTAAGGCGTCGATGAACCCGGCCTTCTGGGCCTCGTAGAGGTGGGCCGAGCGGGCCAGCACGGCGTTGAGGGCGTCGATGCAGGCGTTGAGGTTGTTCTTGAGGGTATTGAAGTCGCCGTTGTAGTTGTCGGAGATCTTGGGGGGGATGTCGCCCTTGGCGATGCGGTCGAAGCAATCGGCCGCCATGTGCAGCGGTTCGACCACGGCATCGAGCACGCGGTTGAAGCCAGTCATTACACCGGCGAACTCGAAGTGCACCTGCTTGGTGTCAGCGCGGAAGTCAAGTTCACCGCCCACGGTGGCCGCGACCAGGCGTTCCGCCTCGCCCTGTAGGCCTTGAATCGCGCGGCGGGTGCTACGATAGGCGAGCCATCCCAAGAGCGTCGCCAAGAGTACATCAATGCCCACGAGAATCTGGCTGGTCGGGATGGCCGAGTCGGCGGTGGTGACGTCGGCCCTTGCCTTGGCCGACGGATCGAGGGCGGTGGCCGTGCGGTCAGCGGCTTCACGCAACAGGACCCGGTTGGATTGCTCAGCCTGGCGCTGCTTGGCCGAACTGTACGCCACCAATCCAACGTTCATAACCACGATCGCGGCCAGTGCCACCATCGCGTTGACACCTATCTTCGTCTTGGCAAACATCCCTGGACTCCTTCCCTGTGGAAAACGGTGCTACGCCGTCACCCCCGGAACCCTTGTTTTCGCTGCGTCGCCGCTCAGCACCCGTCCGATGTCGAGCAAGAAGACTACGCGCTGGTCGGCCTTGCCGATTCCCAGGATGAAATCGGCGCTTATGCTGCCGGCGCCAAAGCTGGGCGCTGGCTCGATCTTGTCAGCTTCGAGGGACAGCACCTCCTGCACCTGATCCACCAGTATGCCCATGGTGATCTCGCCCCGGGTGGTGGCGTACTGGACCACGATGATGACGGTCTGTTCGGTGGTCGGACACGGCTCCATGCCGAACTTCATGCGCAGGTCGATGACTGGAATGATCTTGCCGCGCAGATTGATGACCCCACGAATGAAGCTGTCGGTGCAAGGCACCCGAGTGATGTCCACCAACCCAATGATTTCCCGCACCTCGAGAATGGCGAGGGCGTAGTCCTGGTTGGCCAGACGAAACGCCATGTACTTTCCCGCCAAATCGCCATTGCTCGGGATGCCGGACACCTTGCCGTTCGCAGTCATTGGGGTTGTATTCGTCACAGTCTTCCCTTCTCACTCACACAACGGCAGGCGCAGCTGCCGAGGCGCTGGCCGTCCCTGGGCGTCGCTCGACAGTGGTTCCCGCGATCTCTTCCACGTTTATGATCAAGCCGACCCGACCATCCGCCAGGATGGCGGCGCCGGAGAGAAAACGGGTGGGGCCCAGGCCCTGGCCCAGGCTCTTGATCACCACCTGCTGCTGGGTGACCACCTCGTCGACGAGAAGCCCCAGTCGGCGCCCCACCCCCTCGATGATCACCACGATGGCCTGAGTGGGGTCGCTCTTGGCGTCGCTGATGTTGAACAGGCGGGCCAGGCGCACCAGGGGCAGGATCTGTCCTCGCACATTGAGCATTTCGAGCTGGCCAGCAAAGGCCACCAGCATGCTCTGGTTGGGCCGGATCGACTCGACCACAGAAAGGGTCGGGATGATGTAGCGGTCCTGGCCGCAGGCCACCATCATCCCGTCGATGATGGCCAGGGTCAGCGGCAGCACCAGCTTGAAGGTCGTGCCCTGGCCTGGCGTGGTGCTAATGGTCACGCGGCCGTGCATGGCCTCCAGGTTGCTCTTGACCACGTCCATGCCCACGCCCCGTCCCGAAACCTCGGTGACCTGCTTCGCGGTGGAGAAGCCCGGCGCGAAGATGAGCATGTGGATGTCCGACTCACACAGGGTGTCGTTGGGACCTACCAGACCCTGGTCGCGGGCTTTGGCCAGGATGGCGTCGCGGTCGAGCCCGCGGCCGTCGTCAGCCAGTTCGATGACAGTGCTGCCACCCTCGTGATAGGCGGACAGGCGAATGGTGCCCTCCTCGGGCTTGCCCGCTCGGCGCCGCTCGTCGGGTGGCTCCAGCCCGTGGTCCACGGCGTTGCGGATCATGTGCACCAGCGGGTCGGCGATCTGCTCGACCATGCTGCGATCCATCTCGGTGGCTTCGCCCGCAAGCACCACGCGTAGTGGCTTGCCACTCTTGCGACCCAGGTCGCGCGACATGCGCGCAATCTTTTGCAACACGCCCGCCACCGGCACCATGCGCATGCGCATCCCCACGTCCTGCAGGTCGCGCGTGACCTTGGCCAGTTGGGACAGACAGTTGCGCACGCGCGCCGAGGCGGACTTGGCAATCTCAGGTGCGTTGCCCACCATGGCCTCGACCACGACCAGTTCGCCCACCATGGCCATCAGGGCGTCCACCCGTTCGAGATCGACCTTCACGGTTTCACGCAGCTTGGTGGCCCCCATCGCGTCTGGACTGCGGCTGGCGGCGGAGACAGAAGCCGCAGGCTCAATCGAAGTTGGCTCGGCTGGCGCTGCCGCGACTGCCGGAGTCGCATCTTCGCTCAGCGCACGCAAACGCTGCAGCAGTCCTTCCAGATTCTCGTGGGTTGCGAACGGCACGCTGTCCTGCACGGCCGTGCGCAACTCCGCCAACATCCGGCGCACCGTGGCGGTGGCGTCGAACACGACCTCCAGCCGCTCGTCGGCCAGCTTCAGCGTGCCGTCGCGGCAACGGTTGAGCATGGTTTCGGTGGTGTGGGCCAATGTGGTGACCTCGGCCAACTCCAAGAATCCCGCCACGCCCTTGATGGTGTGGAAGACACGGAACAGGCCATTGACTGCCTCGGCGCTGGCTCCCTCGTGCTCGGCGTGCATCAGGATCTGATCCGCGCGCCCAAGTCCTTCTTCGCTCTCACTGAGGAATTCGCCGATGAGACCAACTGTATCCTCGTCGCGCGTTACCCGCTCGGGCGAGGTCACGGACGCCTGCTTGGGCGATTTCGCGGTTGTGGCCGCGCATGACTGCAAACCTGCGACGGCCTGGGAGAGCGCACTCAATGCTTCAGCGTCGGTCTCCGCACCGGATGCCCCGAGTCGGGTTTCGAAAGCTATGCACGCGTCGGCCAGCGTAATCAATTCCTCCGACTCGCTGCCCGCGTGGACAGCCGTGCGCAGTCTCTGCAAGCAGCGACGAACGGTGTCGAGCGATTCTCGATCGTTCGCCTCGGTCATCACAACCGCCGCCGCAAGTTCTTCGATTACCGAATCGAGCAAGACCACTGCCATGTGATCACCTCGAAGCGGACGGATCACCCGTTGCTAGTGGTCTTGTAGGTGTTGCTGGAACTGCTGTAGAAGAGCTGGTTCAGGTAGTTGGCGGTCGTGTTGAGCGTGGCGACCGTTGATTCCATCGCGGTGAACTCGGAGGTCAGCCTGGTGCGCTCGTTGTCCAGATAGACCTGCCAGTAGTTGACCGTGTCGTCGAGGGCGGTGGTGCTGTTTTGTAGCAACGTGGTCTCGCCCTCCAATCCGCCATCCACGGACAGCGTACTTCCATCCGACAGAGTTACGCTCGACGGCTCGGTCTGCCGCTGGACCAGGGCATCGACCAGTGCCGCTATGCCTGTCTTGGTCGTGGTGAACAGCTTGTTGGCGCCGCTTGGGTCTGCCGCAATGGCCTCGGCAAATGTGTTCCCATGCGGAAGCTTGTCGAGCGCCAATGTCCCATCGTCCTGCAAACTCACGTTCAGGTCAGTTATGGTTTGCACCGCGCCGCTGCCGTTCACCTTGGTGGAGAGCCAGCTCTGCATGTCGTGTTCGATGGTAAGAAGATTGGTGCCAGCCAGGGGATTGTTGGTCGCCGCCAGTGACGGATCGGGCCGCAGTTGGCTGCTAAGGAGAGTGA
>Ga0224523_1000165_pt1 | contig 42234 bp, 35 predicted proteins | sample CFST50metaG_FD_182732 | JGI IMG/M metagenome (GOLD analysis project Ga0224523, IMG submission 182732) | Peat soil microbial communities from Stordalen Mire, Sweden - C.F.S.T50 | ecosystem: Environmental > Terrestrial > Soil > Wetlands > Peat | place: Sweden: Norrbotten County, Stordalen Mire... | reverse complement strand
GAACTGGTGAATAATGGTACTGCAAAGCTTGTAGGTGCCAATCCTGTTTGTATCAGAAGTGAGTTTAATTATTTTATGGATTCTCATTTAAATCTTGAATATCCTGGTTTTTATGGCAATGGGAAGACAGCCGAATTTATTTTGAATGAAATACTTCTGATGTTTGAAAAAGACTAATATTTATAACGTTAAATTGTGTTAAAATTTGTAATATTGCTTTTTTAAATTGCTGATGGAACGAATCTTAAAGGATAGCAGAGTGTTGGTTACCGGGGGAGCAGGTTTTATCGGCTCAAATCTTGTAGAATCTCTCTTAAATTCAGGAAATTCAGTTGTTTGTCTTGATAATTTTTCAACTGCCAAAAGAGAAAACCTTAAAGAATTCATTAGCAATACTGACTTTAAACTTATTGAGGGTGATATTCGAAATTATGACGACTGTTTAAAGGCTGTAGAAAATATTGATATTGTTTTCCACGAGGCTGCATTGGGATCTGTTCCCAGGTCTATAAAAGATCCAATTACATCGACCGATGTTAATATAGGTGGTTTTGTTAAAATTCTTTTTGCAGCCAAAGAATCAGGAGTTAAAAGATTTATATATGCTGCAAGTTCTTCAACTTACGGGGATCATCCTGATTTGCCAAAAGTAGAAGATAAGACAGGTTCTCCTTTATCTCCTTACGCTATTACCAAATATGTTGATGAACTGTTTGCATGCAATTTTGCCCAGACTTATGGAATTGATGTTATTGGGCTTAGGTATTTCAACGTTTTTGGAAGACGACAGGATCCGGATGGAGCTTATGCTGCTGTTATACCAAAATTCATGAAGATGCTGATGAAACATGAAGTACCTCTTATCAATGGCGATGGATCGGTTTCGCGCGATTTTACTTACATTGACAATGTAGTTCAGGCCAATCATCTTGCATCTGTTGTGCATAATAAAGCGGCTTTAAACCAGGTTTATAATGTTGCTCATGGTGAGAGAACATCTCTTAATCAGCTGTTCTTTCTTATTCGTAAGCTGGCAGCCGGATTCGATGTGGATATTTTAACCATTGAGCCAACATATGGACCTGCCAGGGTGGGTGATATACCACACTCATTTGCTTCAATTGAAAAGGCTAAAAAACTTTTAGACTATTCACCGACATTTAATGTCGAAGATGGCCTTAAAGAGGCAGTAAAATGGTATTGGGAAAATTTGTAACATTTGTTACAATATGCATCTGAATAAACACATAGTCAGACATATACAAGTTTCAGTTATGTGACTGACGGTGCGGTAGCTTTATAAGTCTCAAAGAATAAAGATAAAAGATACAAGAAAAGCGTATAAATCAAATTTCTAAAATATTATTGACTGATCGGTATTTTGTTTTTATCTTTTATCTTTGTCTTGATTTTTAAAACATTTTCATGTTTCAGTAGACCGATATGCTAACAGCTTTTAAAGAAAAGATTATCAGGGTTTTTAAAAATCATTCGTTGCCACGATGGCTGGTCTTTATTATTGATTCCGCTGTAGTCTTTTTTTCATTTTTGGTTGCATATATGCTGAGATACAATTTTGAAGTATCTGCTTTAAATATTTCTACAGTATTCAGGCAGTCATATCTTGTACTGTTTGTATATGTAATATTTATTTTAGTTTTCAAATCCTATTCAGGGATGATCAGGCATACAACCATCAGGGATACTTATAAAATCATTTTAACAAACTTTAGCGCTTTGGCGGTTCTGTCTTTAGTTACTTTTCTGAGCCGGAAAAATGAATGGAGCTTCCTTTTTAATATACCCTTTTCTATACTTCTTATTCATTTCGGAGCTGTCACAATCCTGCTTTTCCTTTTCAGGGTATTTGTAAAATTATTTTTTGAATTTGCCTCCTCCTCGTCACACGACGGCAAAAATGTTTTGATTTATGGGTCTGGTGAAATGGGTATACTGGTAAAAAGACTTATTGAAGGTGATCCGAAGAATCTCTACAGGCTTAAAGGTTTTATCGATGACGATAAAAAAATTCAGGGTAAAAATCTCGATGGTTATCCGGTTTATTCCAGACAGGTTCTCACAAAGGATTTTATTTATGATGAAGATATAAAAGTTTTTATTATTGCAATAAATAACATTGCCCCGACGAAGAAGAAGGAGGTAATTGAGTCCATGATCCAGTTTGGATGCGACATTCTTGATACGCCATCGTTTGATACATGGATGAACGGTCATCTCGAAGTTAAAAGCCTTAAAAAAGTGAAATTCGAAGATCTTCTCGGCAGAGATCCTATTACTCTTGATCTTGAAAAGATACAAAAGGGATTAATCGGGAAGACTATATTGGTTACCGGCGGCGCCGGTTCAATAGGTTCAGAAATTGCAAGACAACTTACACGGTTTAATACAAAACAGTTAATTATTGTAGATCAGGCAGAAACTCCATCATTTTACCTGGGAGAAGAGTTAAAAAGTAGATTACCGGATTGCAACTTCAGGATAGTGATTGGTGATGTGACACGAGAGGAATATATGGAAAAAATCTTCAGAAAATACAAACCTGACATTGTTTTTCATGCCGCCGCATATAAACATGTTCCGATGATGGAATTACACCCCCATGAAGCATTCAGAGTTAACGTAGGAGGTACAAAAATCATCTCGGATTTAGCAATTAAATACAATGCGGAAAAATTTGTGATGATATCTTCTGACAAAGCAGTTAATCCTACCAATGTGATGGGAGCTACCAAGAAAATTTGTGAATTACTGGTACATTCTCAGTCAAAACGTAAAGGCATAAAGACAGAGTTTATAACTACACGTTTTGGTAATGTGCTTGGTTCAAATGGCTCTGTTATTCCACTTTTTAATAAGCAGATTGCTGATGGTGGACCTGTAACTATTACTCATCCCGATATAACCCGTTTCTTTATGACCGTCCCTGAAGCATGCCAGTTGGTTTTAGAGGCTGGATTCATGGGCAATGGCGGCGAGATATATGTTTTTGATATGGGTGAACCTGTCAAAGTTTTAGATGTAGCAATAAACCTGATACGCCTCTCGGGTCTTGAACCCTATAAGGATATTAAAATAAAAGTGGTTGGATTGCGTCCTGGAGAAAAGCTGTACGAGGAACTCTTTTCGATGGACGAACCAATGATACATACACATCATCCAAAGATAAGTATTGCACAGGTTGCTTCGTATGATTTTGAAACGCTCATTTCAAAGATAGATATGATACTCGGCTCTCTCAACAAAATGTCTGAAACAAAGGTGATTGAAGAGATGCTAGAGATTGTTCCGGGGTATACTACTAACAAAGCATTTACTCTATAAAAATTCTTTTATTAATATAAATACCTGAAAATACCTGATCATGACTGTTAATAAACGAAAGAAAATTTTCGTAAGCGGTTGTTTTGACCTTCTCCATTCAGGGCATATTGCTTTTTTAAGAGAGGCATCTCAATATGGAGATTTGTATGTAGGATTGGGATCTGATAAAACAATATACGATCTCAAGGGACGAAGTACAATTAACTCTGAAGAAGAACGATTATTTATGCTTGAAGCTTTATCGTGTGTTCATAAAGTCAAAATTAATTTGGGAAGTGGAATTCTTGATTTTCTTGGAGATATAAAGTCTCTTGATCCGGATATTTTTATTGTAAATGAAGATGGCCATACACCCGACAAAGAACAAATATGTAAAGATCTGGGAATAGAATATAAAGTCTTAAAGCGAATTCCATATGCAAATTTGCCGGTTCGGTCAACTACCTCATTAAGAAAGGAAACCTCTATTCCTTATAGAATTGATCTTGCAGGTACCTGGATTGATCAGCCGTATGTATCAAAGTACTCCCCGGGTTGGGCAATAACTGCATCAATTGAACCTACGGTAGAATTCAACGAGCGTTCAGGGATGGCTACTTCAACAAGAAAGAAGGCAATTGAGTTGTGGAATGATAACTTACCTATGGAGAATCCTGAAAAACTGGCAAAAACCCTTTTCAGATACGATAATGATCCAGGTACAAAAGATATAAGCGGATCACAGGATTCAATTGGTATTACAATGCCAGGGATTAACAGGTTTTTTTATGAGAAGGAACAGTACTGGCCATCAAAATTTGAAACTATAGCTGATCTTTCAATCATCAAATGGCTCGAAGAGCGACTTTATATGATAACTTTGTGGCCAAGGCAAGCTGACTTTGTCGTTCTTGAAAATACAAATATTTCTGTTGATAATGTTAAACGACTTACCAATGCCGCTGAATTGGCCTGGGATGGTTTAATCAATAAGGACATAATTAATTTTTCAAAAGGATTTTCAGCCTCTTTTAGTTCCCAGGTAAAGATGTTCCCTAAAATGATGAATGATAAAATTGCCAAAGTTATTGATAGTCATAAAAATATGGTTCTTTCATGGAAACTGTCGGGAGCGGGTGGCGGCGGTTATCTGATACTTATAAGTGAAGAAGAAATCCCAAACGCAATAAGAATTAAGATCCGCTTAAAAGATTACTGGATATAGGTTTCTGTAGTATAAAGTTAATTACTAGATAAAATGGATAAAATTGCATTGATATCAGGTATTACAGGTCAGGATGGCTCATATCTTACTGAATTGTTATTAGATAAAGGATATATTGTTCATGGGATCATGAGGCGATCAAGCTCCTTTAATACCTTCAGAATTGACCATATTTACAATAATCCCAAATACATTAACAAACTCTTTTTCCTGCATTATGGAGATTTGACCGATTCCAGTAACTTAAACAGGTTAGTTGAAAAAATTCAACCTAACGAGATATATAACCTTGGAGCACAGTCTCATGTGCAGGTTTCATTTGAGGTGCCCGAATATACTGCAGAAGTTGATGGTGTTGGAACTCTGCGTTTTCTTGATGCCATTAAAGAAACAGGCTTAAAAACACGCTTTTACCAGGCTTCAACTTCTGAACTTTACGGTAAAGTGCAGGAGATACCCCAGACTGAAAAGACGCCGTTTTATCCCAGGAGTCCCTATGCTGCGGCAAAATTATATGCATATTGGATTGTAATTAATTACAGGGAAGCGTATAATGTATTTGCGTCAAATGGGATTCTGTTTAATCACGAAAGTGAAAGGAGAGGAAAAACTTTTGTCACTCGCAAGATAACCGTTGCTGCTTCTAAAATTATTCTCGGACAACAGGAAAAACTGTTCCTTGGCAACCTTGATTCGAAAAGAGACTGGGGTTATGCACCTGAATATGTTGAAGGAATGTGGCGCATTCTTCAGGCTGATCAACCCGATGACTTCGTTTTAGCAACGAATGAGACACATACAATACGGGAATTTATTGAAGAAACATTCAGCCTGTTGGGGGAAGAAATTGTCTGGGCAGGAAAGGGCGTAAATGAAACAGGTAAATTGAAATCTTCTGGTAAAGAAGTTATCTGCATTGATCCCCGCTATTTCAGACCAACAGAAGTAGAACTGCTTATAGGCAATCCCGCGAAAGCATATGAAAAACTCGGGTGGAAACCTAAAGTAACATTTAAAGAACTGGTCAAAATTATGGTTAATTCAGATTTTGAGAAGGCTAAGAAACGGGTTGAATAAAAGGCCAAGGTTAAGGCCAAGGTTAAGGTTAAGTAAGGTTAAGATTAAGATTAAGGTTAAGGTCTTTGCGATCTTTGTGCCTTCTTTGTGTACTTTGTGGTTAATGGTTTTTTTTAATGAAATATCCCATAATCCTTAAATATGAAAAAAAAAGAAAAGATATATATAGCTGGACATAATGGACTGGTTGGAAGTGCCATTCACAGGAATTTGATTGCGAATGGTTATAAAAACTTTGTTTTCACACCTTTTCCTCCTTATGATCTGACTGATCAGAAAACCGTAGCAGATTTTTTTAGCAAGGAGAAACCTGATTATGTTATTCTGGCAGCAGCAAAAGTGGGTGGAATATTGTCAAATAACAAATACAGGGCACAATTTATATATGAAAATCTAATGATTCAGAACAACATAATCCACCAGAGTTATGTTAATGGCGTTAAGAAATTATTATTTCTCGGTAGTTCATGTATTTATCCCGCAAATTGCCCCCAACCCATAAAAGAAGAATACTTATTAACAGGAGAGCTAGAGTACACAAATGAACCTTATGCTGTTGCTAAAATTTCGGGTATTAAAATGTGCGAATCGTACAACATTCAGTATGGCACTAATTTTATTTCAGTGATGCCAACAAACCTCTATGGCCCGAATGACAACTATAACCTGGAAACTTCTCATGTGCTTCCGGCTCTTATCAGAAAAATGCATCTTGGAAAGTGTCTCGAAAATAACAATTGGGAATCGATAAAGAAAGATTTCAAAAAAAACCCGGTTGAAGGTCGGAATGAGAATTCAACTGATGCTGAAATCTTAGCAATTCTGGGAAAATATGGAATTCAACCTGCAACCAGCAACCAGCAACCAGTAACAATTTCTTTATGGGGAACCGGAAACCCTTACCGGGAGTTTCTATACGTTGATGACCTTGCAGACGCTTGCGTATTTCTGATGGAAAATATTGACTTTAATGATTTAAAGCCTCAGAAGGGACAACTTCTAAATACGCACATCAATATCGGAACCGGGAAGGATCTTACCATTAAGGAACTTGCAGAGTCTGTGAAAAATATTGTCGGATTTAAAGGCCAATTGAGCTGGGATAGTTCTAAACCTGACGGCACTTACCGCAAACTACTCGACGTTTCCAAAATTAACCGGTTAGGGTGGAAGGAAAAAATCAGGCTGGATGATGGAGTGATATTGATTTATGAGAAATATTCAATTTAAAACAGCAATTGATGAAGGTACTTATACTGGCTGGTGGTTTAGGATCCCGTTTATCGGAAGAGACAATTCTTAAACCAAAACCTATGGTTGAATTGGGCGGAAAGCCAATTCTGTGGCATATAATGAAAATTTACTCTTCATATGGATTTAATGAATTTATAATTCTTTGTGGATATAAAGGTTACATGATTAAGGAGTTCTTTTCTCATTATTTTCTTCATATGGCTGACATGACTATTGATATGACTTCCAATACTATAACCCATCATAATAATCAAGCTGAACCATGGAAGGTCACTTTGATTGATACAGGTTTAGAGACAATGACAGGAGGACGTATAAAACAAGTTCAAAAGTATGTTGGTAATGAACCATTTATGCTTACATATGGCGACGGAGTGTCAGATGTAAATATAAATGATCTGATAGCATATCATAAAAGTCATGGGAAAGCAATTACCATGACTTCGGTTCTGCCGGAAGGCCGCTATGGTTCTTTAATCATTAATGACAAAATGCAAGTACTTTCGTTTCAGGAAAAACCCCAGGGCCTTGGCTCATGGATAAATGCCGGTTTCTTTGTTTGCCAACCTGAAGTATTTGATTACATTCCTGACGGTGATAGAATAATTTTTGAGAGGGAACCTCTTGAAAATCTTGCTTTAGCCGGTCAACTTTATACTTACAAGCATCATGGCTTCTGGAAGCCTATGGATACTCAGCGTGACAAGAATCTTCTCGAAAACTTAATTGAAAAGAAAAAAGCACCATGGATCAGATGGTAGAAAATCCTTTATTCGATGGTTTCTATACAAGGCGTAAAGTACTGATAACCGGACATACCGGGTTCAAAGGTTCCTGGCTTTCAATATTATTGAAATGGTTGGGTGCTGATGTATATGGTTATGCATTAAATCCTCCAACATCACCTAGTCTGTATGAAGTAGCAAATATTGACCAGTTCGTTACATCCACAATCGGAGACATAAGAGATTTTAATATGTTATTTAAAATCCTTATGGAAACACAGCCTGAGATTATAATCCATATGGCAGCACAACCACTTGTAATGGAATCATATCGAAACCCGCGGGAAACGTATGAGACAAATGTGATGGGAACCGTGAATCTTTTTGATGCTGCCAGACAGGTGAAAAGTGTGAAGGTAATCCTTAATATTACTACCGATAAATGTTATGAAAACAAAGAATGGATCTGGGGATACAGAGAAAATGAGCCAATGGGAGGATATGACCCTTATTCCAACAGCAAAAGCTGCTCTGAATTAGTAACTTCTTCATTCAGAAATGCTTTTTTTAATCCTAAAGAGTATACTAAGCATGGTGTTGCTTTAGCTTCGGCCCGGGCCGGAAATGTTATCGGTGGGGGCGATTGGGCAAATGACCGCCTGATTCCTGATTTTTTCCGTTCTATCCTAGCAGGGAAGATGCTTCAAATCCGCAGTCCTTATGCAATTCGTCCATGGCAACATGTTTTGGAGCCATTAAGCGGGTATCTTACCTTATGTAGAAAACTTATGAATGAAGGTCCCGTTTTTGCTGAGGGTTGGAATTTCGGATCTGATGACAATGATGCCAAAAATGTGGAATGGATTACCCGAAAGATATGTGAATTATGGGGAGGTGGAGTTATGTATGAAATAAACAAAAATCCTCAACCCCATGAAGCTAATTATCTTAAGCTTGATTGCACCAAAGCAAAGACCTTATTGGACTGGCATCCAAAATGGAATATTGAGACTGCAATTCAAAAGATTGTTGATTGGAATAAATCATATCTGGCTAATTCTGATATGAATCTCGTTTGTGTCAGACAGATTGAAGAATATTTTAATGAAAGCAAATAATATTAGTTGAGTAAAAATTAAGAAATGACTGATCATAAGACTATCCGACAAGAGATTATTCAAAAAACAATTGAATATTACAGGTCAAAATTTGCTGCAACTGAATTCATTCCTCACAAATCAAAGGTAAATTATGCTGGAAGGATCTTTGATGACCGGGAAATTGTAAATGCTGTAGAAGCTTCACTCGATTTTTGGCTGACAGAAGGAAGATTCTCTGAAGAATTTGCGGAAAAGATAGCCGAATTTCTTGGACTAGAGCATGTTCTGCTGACAAATTCAGGTTCCTCTGCCAACCTGCTTGCATTTTCTGCATTGACATCAGAAAAACTTGGAGGGAAAAGATTAAGACCAGGTGATGAAGTAATTTCCGTCGCAGCAGGATTCCCGGCAACAGTAACTCCTATTATTCAATATGGTCTGATCCCAGTATTCGTTGATGTAAAAATTCCTACCTACAACATCGATACTGAAATATTGCGAAGTGCCATAACGCCAAAAACCCGCTGTATTTTTATTGCACATACCCTTGGAAATCCGTTTGATATAGATACCGTGCTGCAGTTGGCAAAAGAACATGACCTTTGGGTGATAGAAGATAATTGCGATGCATTTGGCAGTTCATATAAAGGAAAAAAAACAGGTACTTTTGGTCATATTTCCACCATCTCATTTTATCCTGCCCATCACATTACCACAGGCGAAGGGGGTGCAATTTGTACAAATGATCTTCAACTGGCCAATATTGTTCGTGCATTTCGTGACTGGGGCCGTGATTGTTATTGTGTCGGTGGTGAAAATAATACATGTGGCAAGCGATTTTCTCAGCAATTCGGGAATTTGCCTCTGGGATTTGACCATAAATATGTTTATTCCGAAATTGGCTACAATCTGAAGATGACCGATATTCAGGCATCCATCGGATCAGCTCAGATGGAGAAACTTCCTGATTTTTGTAATCGCAGAAAAGAAAACTTCAAAATATGGCATCGAATCTTTTCGAAATATCCCGATTATTTTATCCTGCCGGAAGCGACTGACGGAGCTGATCCGGCTTGGTTTGCGTTCATTGTGACCTTGAAAGACGGGATACCTTTTACAAGAGATGAAATCACACAGCATTTAAATACAAACCTCATCGAAACACGTAATCTTTTTGCCGGGAACATTACGAAGCAGCCCGGTTTCCTGAATAAGCAATGGCGAACTATCGGCCTTCTGACCAATACTGATTACATCATGGATAACACATTTTTTCTCGGTACCTATCCAGGTCTTATAAGAGATATGTTTGATTATGCGGAAAAAGTGATCGAATTGTTCATTAAAAGCAAAAGTGGAAAACATTAATTCAAAATATTGTTACCTGATATACAGATGAAAACATTTTGATATTTTTGATGCTGAAATAAATGCTTGCAAAAAAATATAAATCTAAACTCGTTGCTTTAAGCAGCCCATTCAAAGATATCTATACTTTGGAATTCAAGTCTTTAATTACAAAATATAAATACTATCCTGGCCAATTCCTGCATATCGCTCTTGATCCTGATTATGATGGTGCAAGCCAATGGCCAGAATCCCGGTGTTTTTCGATGCAGAGCAATCCTGATCAGGAAAATATTAAAATTACCTATTCAATCAAAGGTCAGTTTACCCAACGTATGGAAGAACTACTCCATATTGGTACTGAAGTATGGCTAAAACTACCCTATGGAGACCTGTTTAAACAGCCTCACGAAAAAGTTAATACTGTATTTATTGCAGGTGGAACAGGTATAACTCCATTCCTTTCTCTTTTTACGCATAATTCATTTAAAGAATACTCTAATCCTCATATTTATCTGGGTTTTCGATCTATTTTCTACAATATTTACATGCAGGAATTGAACTCTATAAAATCTTATAATCCGAAAATTTACTATGAAAATAATGAAGGACTGATTGATATTCATAAGATCTTCTCTGAAAATGGGATTAAAAGTAGCTATTTCATATCGGGGCCACCCGATATGATTAAATTGTTCAAACAAGTGTTGATTGCCAAAGGAGTACCCAAAACTCAGGTATTAACTGATGATTGGGAATAATTCTAAGATTGCTTTTTACAGAACCCCTGTACATAAAATAACAATAACTTGAACGAAAGAATATATTATTGTGGTAGGGGCAGGCAGTTACCAGAAGACCTGGATACCAGATTCAAATACAAAAAAGAGATAATACAAAATAAGTCAAATTACTACAGATGACGTTGTTGTAAAAAAGATAGCAAAATCATTATCTGACCTTACGATGATTGATCCATTACAAACTACAAAAATCGATAAAAATGATTACAGTATCTGATTATATCTCAAAGCGGATATACGAACTCACAGGCAGCAAATACTGCTTTTTCCTTGCAGGTGGGGGGATCATGCATCTTACGAATGCATATGGAAATGCAAAAGATTTTGTCTCAATTCCAATGCTTCATGAACAAGCAGTCGTGATAGCTGCTGATAGTTATGGAAGACTGAATAATACTATTGGATTTTGCACAGTTACATCTGGTCCTGGTGGAACAAATGCAATTACTGGTGTAGCTGGGTCGTGGCTGGAATCAACACCATTATTAGTTATTTCTGGACAGGTTTCGCGTGCTACCTGGAAGTGGGATTCGGGAGTCAGACAACTAGGATTTCAGGAAATTGATATTATTCCATTAATTAAAAATATTACAAAATATTCCGAAACAATTTTAAATCCGGAAAAGATAAGATATCATCTTGAAAAAGCAATATATCTTTCACGGAATGGACGCCCAGGGCCGGTATGGCTAGATATCCCCCTGGATGTTCAGGCCTCGATGATAGATGAAGATAATTTAGAGCCATTCGACGTAGTAAAAAATGGTTTAAAATCAATGAGTAAAGACAATGTTCATTTTTATGCGAAAGCAATTCTTGATGAGCTTAAAATAGCAAAACGTCCGCTACTTTTTGGAGGACATGGTGTGAAATTGTCAGATTCCAGAAATGAGTTTCTCGAATTAGTTAATTTATTGAATATTCCTTTACAGACTTCATGGAATGGAACTGACCTGATTGAAAATGATCATCCAATGTTTTTCGGCAGGCCAAATTCTTATGGACCGAGAGCATCTAATATAATAATTCAAAATGCTGATCTCATCGTAAGTTTTGGTTCACGGCTGGGTCTTCAAAACATCGGATACAATTACTCTAGTTTCGCACGTTCAGCTAAATTAATAATGATCGACCTTGATAAAACAGAATGTTTAAAGCACACATTAAATCCTTATATTATAATTAATTGTGATGTTAAGAGGGTGATATTAGATATGTTAGGAATTATTAGGAAGACAAAACCAAAACAAAATATTCAATCCTGGATAAAGTATTGCAATAAAATAAAAAATAAATTTCCAAATGTTACTCCAGAACACTTAGCAGAAAAGAAATATATCGATCCATATATGTTTTTTGATGTTCTCTCTGACATATCAAAACCCGGAGACGTTATTATTCCCGCAAGTTCTGGTACCTCATTTACTACCTCACATCAGGTTTTTAAAATAAAAAAAGATCAAAAGTTCTATACCTGGAAAGGGCTGGCCGCTATGGGATACGATATTCCGGCCGCAATTGGGGCTTGTTTTGCAAATAACAGGAAACAGGTTATCACAATTGTCGGCGATGGTGGCATTCAGTTAAATATTCAGGAATTACAAATTGTCCGTCATTATAAACTGCCAATTAAAATATTCGTTTTTAACAATAACGGTTATCAATCAATAAGAGTAACCCAAAATACTTTTTTTGACGGTCACCTGGTGGGATGTAGTCCTGAAACCGGAGTTAGCCTGCCTGATTTTGAACAAGTAGCAAAATTGTATGATCTTAAGTTCATAAGGATCACAAAAAAAGATGAACTAAAAAAGAAAATCGCGTTGGTATTGGATGAGAAAGGTCCAACCCTTTGTGAAGTATTAGTGCATCCTGATAAAAAACTTTTGCCTAAACTATCATCTTTTCAGAAAGCAGATGGAAGTATGGAATCAAGACCATTGGAGGAACTTGAGCCACTTCTGGATAAGGAGATATTTGCATCATTAATGATTAATCCATTGTACAATCCATCAGATAATGAAGAATACTGAATTCATTCCCAAATATTTAATGATAATTAATTTTATTACACCTTCACAATTGTTTTTGGCAATGTGCAGATCGCGTCAGTAACGTCATCAGAATTGATTTTAAAAGAGTATGAAATAAAATGAAAATCGCAATTTTTGGGGCATCGGGACATATAGGCAAAAATTTAATTTATTACCTAAAAGATGACCCACATTTAAAAATATTTTGTTTTAGCCGATCAATCGAAAAAATAAATGGTTTTATTTTATCTGTTAATGCAGAAAATTGTGTTCCCACTACATATGATGAATTTTCAGGTGAAAGATATGATGCAATAATAAATTGCATCGGAATCGGAGATCCTGCAGCATTAAAAATTGCAAAGGATCAAATATTCAGATTGACAGAATATTATGACAATCTTATCCTGGATAATCTGAAAATTTATCAATCGACAGTTTACATTAATATCAGCAGTGGTGCCGTGTATGGCACTGATTTTAGAAACCCGGCTGACAATTCATTTATTACTGAGATTGATGTGAACAAAATCACAACAATTGAGCATTATCGGATAGCAAAACTTAATTCGGAGGTTAAACATCGTTCTTTATCTGATTTTAAAATTATTGATTTACGTATTTTTGGTTTTTTTAGTAGGTTTATTGAGTTGAATAAAGAATTTCTCCTTTGTAAGATTATCAAATCTGTTTTAGAAGAAAAAATATTTATTACCGGAATTGATAATATCTACCGTGATTATATTCACCCACAAGATTTTGTTGAGATTATTAAGAAGTGCATTTCAAATAATGAAATAAATAAGGCTTTTGATGTTATCAGTAAAGCCCCCATATCAAAGTTTGAAATATTGGATTTTTTCAAAACAAACTATCATCTCAAAATTGAAATAGATCCAAATACAGGATTTAATTCAATAACTGGTAACAAATTAAATTACTATTCCACAAACAATAATATCTTATTGGAATTGGGCTTTGAACCATCTAATGGATCTCTTGATACGATAAAAATGGAATCAGAAATTATTCTCAACCATTCATTGAAGTCTTAGATTCTGATTCTCCATAATTAATGCCTGAAATTCAGATTTTTATAGCAACTTACAATAGACCAACATTAGTTGTTAATGCAATTAATTCGGTCTTAAATCAAGATTTTGATTCTTTTGAAGTCATTGTTTCTGACAATTCGTCTAATGATGAAACTGAAAATCTAATATCAAGATTAAAAAATAAACGGTTTTCATATTTAAGAAGAAAGCCCTCATTACCAGCAACAGATCATCTGAATTGTATTCTCCAGGAAGTTACATCTGAGTACTTTATGATTTTTCATGATGATGATTTGATGCATAGAGATATGATCAAAGTTCTTTATGCAATACTTGCCAATAATGAAAATGTAATTGCTGTAGGTTCAAATGCAAAGATTATTAAAAATGGAAAGAGAGAAAATAGAAATTTTAACAGAAGATTAAGACTGGACCTTAAAATAAACACTATTGCAGAAATGGTTTTTGCTTATTCATTACCTTCTTTTGTTCCATTTTCCAGTTATATGTATAGAAAAGAAGTAGCACAAAGATTACAGATCAACGTTGAGCAAGGTGGAAAACATGCTGATGCAGCCTTCATTATTAATATTTTATCATTTGGATCGGTTGTTTTTATTGCCAAGCCTCTTATGGATTATAATATTCACAATAACCAGGACAGTATCATTTATGACTTCAACGCTTTTTCGAAGTTAATTAGTTTTATATCCAGAAAAATGGAATATCATAGGAATCATCCTGTACTAAAAAGGATGAGGATTCAAAATATATACGGAGAAACAAAATTCAATCTCTTAAATCAAAATTTATCAATTTGGTCAAAACGGTATCTAACCCTGATCTGTATCTTATTTAAATATTCAACATTTGAATATTTCCGCAAAATTATCCTTGTTACCATTTATAGCCAATTCATGAAAATGAAAAAAGCTTATTAGAGATCTTGAATTAGAATAAGTTAGTATTCATAAATCATGAATAATTCTATTAACATTCCCAATACTTTTCATCAAGTAAATAATTTCATTTACAGACTCAGAATTAAAAGATATAATAAAAATCAGGTAAGATTTAACAGTTTATGAATTTAAAAAAGATAGTATTCCATGCATCATCTTTCGAAGGTTTTTGGGCGCATTATTCATTTTTTAATGACAGAAATTTTATTGATAAGTTGAATTCTTTAGGATATGATCTATTTCTTTCAAATCAAACTGAATTAGACGATGCGGATCTTATCCTTTTCTCAGAAGCAACTAGTGTCGGATTATATCGCTTTGGTTTATCAAGAAAAATAAAACATGTTGTTAAATTATTGTTAGGTAGACTCCCATTAAAATCCCGTGATGTTTACCAGGAATGTAAGGGAAAGCATTTATTAGGTAAAACAGCTCTTATTGTAGCCGAAGGAAACGTTCATTTACCAGAAAATCATATTGAAAACCTTAGTAAAATGTTCCCGGTAGTTTTTACATGGAACGATACCTTGGTCGATGGGAAAAGATTTTTTAAGTGTAGAGTTCCGCAGCCTGTGCGATGGCCTGATTTTGACGAAATACCTTTTTTAAACAGGAAAATGCTGGTTAATATATCAGCGAATAAATATCACTCAAGTCCATTGGAATTGTATTCAACCCGCAGAAGGTCAATACAATACTTTGAAGTAAAATTCGGGGACCAATTCGATTTGTTCGGTATAGGATGGAATACACCTGTTACTTTTGGTCAGCGATTGTTAAAATTATCTTTCCCCTTTTACAAATCATATAAAGGGATGATAAATGATAAATCTGATGTGTATCCTAAATATAGATTTGCATTATGTTATGAAAATGCCCAGGTACCCGGTTATGTTACTGAAAAAATATTTGACTGCTTGCGATGTGATTGTATTCCTATTTATCTTGGCGCACCAAATATTACTGAATACGTACCGAAGAAAACTTTTATTGATAGGAGAGACTTTACCAGTGATGAAGACTTAGCTAAATTTTTACAGGAAATGACTGAAGAAGAATTCAAACAATATCAGAAAAATATTAAAGAATATTTATCAGATGCTCAATTCGCTGCTTTTCTTGCTACATCCCTGGCAGAGACAATTGTAGGTGTTATTGAGAAGAAAGATATTAATTCTGATGCAATATTTTGATTCATGCTACATGGATAAATTCTGATGTAGTTCCTTTGTAATTGATAGATTTTCATCTGAAAACTTCATAAATTAAATAACTTGTAAAATTCATGTCTAGAACTCTCACTATTGGTATCCCTACATATAATGGTGGAAAATATATACATCTTACTATTGAAAGTATTTTAAATGAAATAATGAGCAGTCATGTATTGGAATCAAAAATTGAGATAGTGGTTTCAGATAATGCTTCAGAAGATGATGTGGGGGATATTGTCCAAAGGTATAAAAAATCGTTTCCAAATGTTATTAAATATTATAGAAATAAGACCAATATCGGGTTTGACAGAAATGTCGATTTAGTCGTCAAAAGGGCTACAGGTAAATTTGTGTGGATTTTATCCGACGATGACATTGTTTTGGATGGAGCAATCGAACATATTCAAAATGTAATAGATGACCATCAAGATGAAACGCTGGCACTGATCTATGTAAATTACAATAATCAAATTCAATTAAAGAATAAAAAAGATTTGTTATGTCAAAACGGCAATGAATTTTTTCTGAACACACACTTTAAGAGTGGACTTATATCAAGTAACATTGTCTCAAAGTCATTTTGGGAAAAAAGTTGTGTTGAACGATTTTTTGATTCTGGTTGGATTCACTTTGGCTTTGATCTAGAGGTACTCAGCCCCTTAAATGGTCATAAAGCTTTTATTATACATAAAGAATTTGTTAAAACCGGAGGCGGGGGGAGATGGGGACAGGAGGGAACATTTATTTATGTTGGATTCAAATTGGTAACGATATTCAAGTTGATGCCTAAATGGGGTTACAGCAAAAAAATATCAAAAATGGCAATATTTGTCATTAAAGGTGGATACCCAGTTTTAATTCCAATTGCCAAGATTAAAGGCTTAAAAACAGATTTCAAACTCTTAAGCCAATTTCATGCTTTATATAAAAAATATCCTTCATTTTGGTTACTGGATTTACCTTTACTGCTAATTCCTAAAAAGCTATATGATTTAACCTATTTAGTAATGCGAAATTTAAAAAGTCATCTTAAGAAGAAAAATGATATCTAATAAAAAGAATTACATCTTTACACTTTTTTCGGGTTTTGGAGGTGTGATATTTTCTATAGTCTTAAACTTACTTACTATTCCTATTAGTTTGAATTACTGGAAACAGGATCGTTATGGCATCTGGGTCCTTTTAACGTCGATTCTTCTATATTTAGGAATGACAAATCTTGGACTAAACACATCCGCCTCAGTGCTGATGGCTAAGAATCCCAAAATACGTGATAAGATGAAAATACTTAAACGTTCCTTGGTAATTCTTTTGTTTAGTGTAGGGACGATTTTGACTGCATTTGTTGTTCTTAACTTAATAACCAAGGACTGGATAAATATAATCGGCAAAATTCCAACTAATCTTTTTGGAGAAACATTTTATGCATGTGTAGTTCTGGTAATTTTCTATTTGTTAAGCCTTCCTTTTTCTCTGCTTTCTGCAGTCTATACAGGATTTCAGAAAGCATATATCGAAAATGTTTTTAGTATTGTATTAAATATTGTTAATTTTCTTGTATTACTTATTGTGATCTTTCTAAAAGGCAATTTAATTACTTATGCATTTCTTTGGGGGATATCTTTGGTTTTATTTAACTTAACTAAGTACTTATTTTTCTATTTTTCCATTTACCAAAAGCTATCGAAAGAAGAATTTCATGAAAATGATTTTAGCAACAGTGATACAAAATATAAAACGATTTTTGTAACTGGGATACGTTTTTTTCTCGTCGGAATTGCTTCTACAATAGTCTGGAATACTGATATTTTTGTGATTTCCAATTTTATTAGCCTTCAAGCTGTAACTCCCTACTTTATCACATTTAAGTTATTTAGCGTAATTTTTTCGGTAATTTTTCAAATTAGCGGTTCAATTATGCCCCTTCTTGCAAAAGAATATGGTACTAATAATTGGGACTGGATCAATAAAATATACAGTAGTATTCTTGTGATTATTTCTGTAATCGGAGGAGCAACTTGGATAGGAGGAATTTTGTTTTTTAAGGACTTTATAACTCTGTGGACTGGTGCAGCTAACTATGCTGGATTATTTACGGTAATTGCATTTGGCGGTTATGCTTATCTACTAAGTATGGTAACTCTAAATTCTGGTATAGTAAATACATTTAATTATACTAGTATATCACCATTTTTGGCCTGGGGTGAGGCTCTTATTAAAATAACATTTTCTATTTTAATGGTTAAGGTCTGGGGAATTGCCGGTGTGGCAGTTGGAACATTTTTAGGCTCTTTTCTAATACCAACATGGATTCTTCCAATTTGGATCAGGAAACGTTCTTCAGGTAAACTATTTTATGATTTTGCCTTTATAAAGAAGCAGTTTATTTTAGTCATTTTACCATGTTTAATTATCAGTATACTGCTCCAGGTCTTTGTTGCCAAATTGTTAATATTACGCCTGACAGGCATAATAATTTTTCTGTCATATTTCCTGTTAACTTATTTTGTTATGCCGCTTGGCTATCGAACATTTTTCTTTCGCAATGTAAATCAGATATTGAAACGGATCGGTATAAAATCATCGGTGATTGATCTTGTAAGCGACTAGATACAAAGTGCAGCATGATAAATCAAAAGCAAAATAGAATTTATTTTCCCATAATCTTCCTGCTATGTTGGTTAGGATTTACAATCTATATATTTATTTTCGGACCATATAAGTACAAGTTAGTCAATCCCTTTATTTTTTATACCTACTTACTCGCTGTTCACCTTGCTCTTCTGTTTGGATATATTAGAGGACAAAGATCTTTGGGAAGAGGGAGCCAGGTAAAAATTGACTATTATAAATTCGTCGAATTAGCTATTATTATTTCTCTAACATATTTTGTAATAAAATTGATTTTTACTTTTGGGGGCAATTTGCGTCATTTTAGTGAGACATTCCAAAACGCATCTAAGTCGTATAAAACTAGTAGCTTAAATCACCCAAATTTATTTTCATATTTAGACATTTTTTTTGCGCCAATTTCATTAATAGCAATAACAAATACTTTATTTAATTATAAGAATCTCAGGAGGCGGTATAGATACAGCGTCTTTATATTAATAATGTTTGCTATTGCTTCAGCAATAGGATCAGCAACCCGAAGCGGAATTGTGCAAATTACAATTATCTCCCTGGCATCTTTTTCTTTAGGTATATATAAGAAAAATATAATCCTTCAAACTTATCACAAAGTCTTGATATTCTTTTTCGTAATCTGCATAGGTGTTGGATTTTTAACCTATTCAGCTTTATTAACAAATACCAGAGGAGGAAGAATAGTTAATAATCCATTGACAAATGAACCACCACGAAAAGATTTTTTCCTGACTAAAGCCACCTCCCCAAAATTTCATCCTCTTATTAATAATGTCTCTTTTTATGTATCTCACTCCTATTTCAGATTAAACAAAGCTTTAAACATGCCTTTTAAAGGGCTCGGCTTTGGTCTTTCAAATTCATATTTTGTAATGCGTAATATTGAGCAATTAACAGGCTGGTCAGGACTTAAAGATATTTCATATGGAGTTCGATTAGATAATGCAATCGGAAGCGGTTATGGCCTATATTGGTCCACCTTTTATACATGGATCGCTTCAGATTTTACATTTCCAGGAACTATAATTGTTATGTTCTTTATTGCATATTATTTTTCTTTATCGCTGAGGGACTCACTCTATTCCCTGAATCCACTCTCAGTTACGGTTTTTTGTACTCTGTTTTATTTTATATTTCATTGTGCATTTAATAACCCGATGCAGGATGGAGCAGGCATTACAACAAATTTGTTTGTGCCAATTGTATGGTTAATTCTTAGAAGAAAACAGAGATAAATATTCTTATTGTGAATATATTATGAAAGTAATTGATTCTGTGTATATTAATGATGGCGGTGGTTACATTATGCTTCAATATTTTATATCTCAGGCTAAAGCTCAGGGTTTGCGTTTCTTCTATCTAATTGATATAAGGTTAAAATCGAAAATGGAATATTTGGGATTACAGACTCAGGATTATTTGATACTAAAGAACAGCGAAATCTCCAGGTCAAGATTTTATCTCCGCAATCAAAGGAAAATTTCTTCAGTTCTGACATTTGGAAATGTGCCACCCCCTATAAGGTTGAAATGCTCAGTATTTACAATATTTCATAATATTCTGATAATAAATAATAAGAATTTGCCATTTAAAGGGCAAATGATGTATTTTTTAAAAAATTATTACATAAGACTATTAAGCAAAAACACAGATTATTGGATAATTCAGTCAAAAGAGACACAAAATGAATTGTTGAATAAAAATTGGGCAAATCCAGAAAAATTCATAATTGCTCCCTTTTGGAAAACGAGTCAGATAAATTATGAAACACCTCAAAAGCGTCAGGACTTAAGCTTTATCTGTCCATGTTCTTCTGTGGAACATAAAAATATTAAAAGGCTAATAATGGCCTGGGAAAGTGCATTTCGTAAAAATCAAAATATTAAATTATATATAACATTGACGAGTTCATGGTTTACTGGAAACAGAATTTTATTTGAAAAGATGAACGTCTACCCTTTAGGACCTTTAGAAAATGCAGAGCTAATTAAATGGTATCAGAAGTGCGAATTTGTCATATTCCCTTCATACTGTGAAAGTTTTGGCTTGCCATTGATCGAAGGAATTGAAAATGGATGTAAAATTATTGCATCTGACTTGCCATTTACCCATTCAATTATTGAACCATTTATGGTTTTTAATCCATATGTAACGGAATCAATTGAGGAGGCAATCCTACTCGTGATAACAAAAAATCAACATAATAATTTTGGAAAAAATATTATCAGGATTGAAAATAAGATTAGTCAAATTTTAAGCATGATTTATAATGGGAAAGTATAACAAGAAGGTTTTATTAATAACAGGTGGCACGGGTTCTTTCGGAAATGCTGTGCTACGGAAGTATATTTCGACAGATATTGCGGAAATAAGAATCTTCAGCCGTGATGAAAAGAAGCAGGATGATATGCGAAGGGAGTATAATAGCGATAAAGTAAAATATTATATAGGTGATGTCAGAAATTTTAATAGTGTCAATCAAGCCATGGTTGGGGTGGATTATGTTTTTCATGCAGCCGCTTTAAAACAGGTTCCTTCATGCGAGTTTTATCCTATGGAAGCCATACAAACAAATGTTCTGGGTGCTGAAAATGTTCTTGAATCAGCTTTTCGGAATAAGGTGAAACGAGTAGTGGTTTTAAGTACTGATAAGGCTGTCTATCCTATTAATGTTATGGGTTTATCCAAAGCCATGATGGAAAAACTGATGGTCGCAAAATCCCGTCTGCTTAACCCTGACGAATTGGTTTTTTGTGGCACCAGGTATGGTAATGTAATGGCCTCCAGAGGATCCGTAATTCCATTGTTTGTCCAGCAGATAAAACAGGGATTCCCGTTAACAATTACAGATCCTAAAATGACAAGGTTTATGATGTCATTGCCTGAATCTATTGATCTGGTGGAATTTGCATTTTCAAATGCAAAACCTGGAGATATTTTTGTGCAAAAAGCACCGGCATCAACTATTGAAGATATTGCTCTGGCAATTAAGGATATTTTCAACGCATCAAATGAGATAAAGATTATTGGTACCAGACATGGAGAAAAACTTTATGAATCACTTTGCAACCGGGAAGAAATGGCAAAAGCAATTGATTTAGAACATTTTTATAGGATTCCTGCAGATAACCGTGATCTGAATTATGGTAAATATTTTGAGAATGGTGATGTTAAAGCATCTGCATTGGATGATTATAATTCTCATAATACCATACGGCTAACCTTTGAACAAGTTAAAGAAAAAATTCTTAGTCTTGATTATATTAAAGGTCAACTTGCATAATTCATCTATTTTCATAAATTATTTATAAAAGCATGAGAATTCTTATTTTAGGCGCTTCAGGACTAATTGGGCATAAACTATTACAGGAATTGTCCATGGATTTTGAAGTCTTTGGAACTCTTCATAAATCGAAGGATTCTTACGGTAACATATCATTATTCTCTGGACACAATATCATTGATAATGTAAATGTTGCTGAATTTGAGGTACTAAAGGGCATATTGTATGCCGTAAATCCCGATATCATACTTAATTGCGTTGGGATCACTAAACGAAAAGATGAAATCAATGACTCTTTTAAAGCATTGACTATTAATTCAGTTTTTCCACATCAGCTGGCTATTTGGGCAAAGAACAAGGGTAAAAGAATAATTCATTTTAGTACCGATTGTGTTTTCGATGGAAAAGTTGGAAATTACGATGAATCAAGTTTAACAACTGCTGAGGATATTTATGGCAGAACGAAAGCTTTGGGTGAAATCAGGTATGATCATACACTAACAATTCGTTCATCATTTATCGGACAGGAATTATTTGGAAAAACTGAATTTCTTGAATGGTTGATGTCTCAAAAAGGAAAACAAGTCAAAGGATTTAGAAATACCTTATATTCGGGCGTTTCCACAATATTTATGGCGCGTGTGGTCAGGAATATTATCCTGAATTATTCAAACCTTTCCGGGTTATATCAATTGGCACCTGAAAAACCAATATCAAAATATGATCTTATTTGTATTGCGAAAGAAAAATATAATCTAAATGTTGATATTGTTCAAGATGATGAGCATGTTCATTTTCCGACTCTGAATGGATCTAAATTAAGAAGGGAAATCAATCTGATTGTGCCTTCATGGAAGGAAATGATGACTGAATTAAGTTCAGTTAAAGATTTCTATCTTGACCTTAAATAAATCAAAATATTTATAAAGAAAAATAAAATTACCACTTTATGAAAATAATGACAATTGTTGGAACTCGTCCGGAAATAATCAAAATGAGCAGGGTTATAGCAGAATTAAGTAAATATGTTAATCATATTTTAGTACATACCGGACAAAATTATGATTATGAGCTTAATGAAATTTTTTTCGAGAATCTGGGGGTAAAAAAACCTGATTATTTTCTTGATGTTGCAGGAAAGAACGTAGCTTCTACAATTGCGAACGTTATTTCAAAATCAGATGAAGTATTTGAAATTGAGAAGCCGGATGCAGTTTTGTTTTATGGAGATACAAACAGTTGTCTTGCCGTAATATCTGCTAAAAGGAGAAAAATACCCGTATTCCATTTTGAAGCAGGAAACAGGTGTTTCGATCAACGTGTACCAGAAGAGCTGAATAGAAAAGTGTTGGATCATTTGAGTGACATAAATTTCCCTTTAACAGAACATGCAAGAAGATACCTGCTTGCAGAAGGAATTAGGCCAGATACTATTATAAAGCCGGGTTCTCCAATGAAAGAGATTCTTGATTTTCATGCTAAAAGTATAGCTGCTTCAAATGTCTTGGAACGACTCGGACTTGAAAAAGATAAATTTTTTATAATTAGCGCCCATAGGGAAGAAAACGTCGACTCAGTAGAAAATTTTAACGATCTGCTTGATTCATTAAATGCAATTTCCGATAAATATCATTATCCGGTAATTGTTTCGACTCATCCAAGAACAAAAATTAAATTGGAAAGTTTGAATAGGAAAGACTTTAATCCATTAATACAATTTTTAAAGCCACTTGGTTTTTTTGACTATAATAAACTGCAACTAAATGCATATTGTGTGGTATCTGACAGTGGAACTATTTCAGAAGAATCTTCAATCCTGAACTTTCCTGCTATTACAATCAGACAGGCTCATGAGCGACCTGAAGGCATGGATGAAGGTACACTTATAATGAGCGGGCTTAAAAAGGAAAGAATTTTGCAATCCATCGACATTATGGTGTCTCAATTTTCGAAAGAAAAAAGAATTACCAAAATTGTACCCGATTATGATGTAGATAATTTTTCAATAAAAGTCGTACGGGTCATAATTAGCTATATTGATTATGTAAATAGGATAGTTTGGAGAAAATAGGTGACAGATCAAGATAGTTTGATAGTTTTTTTAGTTGTTATTAGCAGGAAATTTATTGATCTGTAGTGAAAATACTTATTATCAGTCAGTATTTCTGGCCCGAGAACTTTAAAATTAATGATTTAGCGCTTGGGTTGAAGGAAAGGGGAAACGAAGTTACAATACTTACTGGCAAACCTAATTATCCGGATGGGAAATTCTACCCCGGGTATAATTTTATAAACAGAAAAGTTGAGTATTACCAAGGTATTAAGGTAATACGTTCTCCTCTAATACGCAGGGGAAATTGTTCAGGTGTTCGTCTTTTTATTAATTATATCTCGTTCGCTATATTTGCTTCGTTTGCTGCAGTTTTTAGATTAAGTAAAACAGCAGATGCAATATTTGTCTATGAACCATCTCCAATAACTGTTGGCATTCCTGCTTTAGTTTATAAATATTTTTCAAGAGCTCCTATATATTTTTGGATTCAGGATCTATGGCCTGAAAGTTTGATAGCTGCAGGTGATGTTAAATCAAAATTGATTTTGAAATTAACCGACCGGCTGGTCAGATTGATTTATAGAAAATCAGAAGTAATATTCATCTCTTCAAAAAGTTTTAAACATTCAATAACTGAAAAAGGAGTTGATAGTGAAAAAATATATTATTTACCAAATTGGGCTGAAGATATTTATAATGAACCTGTTGGTAGAGATAAAGATATTGCTGGATTGTTACCGTCAAAAGGATTCAAAATAATGTTTGCTGGAAATATTGGAGAGTCTCAGGATTTTGAATCAATAGTTAACGCTGCTGAGAAAACCAGCGGATATGACGATATTCATTGGATAATTGTTGGTGACGGGAGAAAAAAGAGTTGGATTGAACAAGAAATCAGGCTTAAAAAGATGAATAATATCCATCTGATAGGAAGGCATCCAATGAGAATGATGCCTTCTTTTTTCCGTGAGGCTGATGTGATGCTGGTTTCACTGAAAGATGAACCAATCTTTAGTTTAACCGTCCCTGCTAAAATTCAAACATATCTTGCCTGTGGCAAACCAATTCTAGCAATGATTAACGGCGAAGGAGCTGATGTAATAAGAGAATCGAAATCGGGATATGCTGTAAATGCAGGTGATTTCAATGCCTTGGCTGATAGAGTGATCGAAATGTATAATATGCCAAAAACAAATCTGGATATAATGGCGAAGGCATCAAAAGAATTCTATTTGAACAATTTTAACAGCAAAGACCTGATTGATAAGCTAATGTCTGTTTTTTACTCTTATACCGTAAAAAAAATATATTAATAAAGTACAGTAGAATATCCTAAATGAAGAGTTTTCTCGGTTCTATTAAAACAGATTGGATCCTTCCACGTGTCTTAATAAGCACAATTATATTTTATTTTCTCAAGACTGCGTTTTGGCCTCTGACATTTCTTTTCATTGCAGCATATGCTACAAGCCTTTTGTTACTTTTATTTAAAATTGACAGGGACTTCAAATTCTTGCAGTTTATTACTGAATTCAGGCTTCCGTTGTTACTTGCAGGAATATTTATTCTGGAATATTTGGTCAGGCGTCAATTCTCGATAAAAATTGTTCAAAAAGACATATTATTGATACTGGTCCTCTTTTCACTTTTTTACTTTCTCTATTGGAAAAGATCCATATTGATTGGAGAAACAGTCAAATCATTTTTTCTTAATTTAATGATAATTACTATCAGTTTCATTTCAATATTAAACCTGTTTTATCAGTTTTTTCATCTCTTAATTCCATCGGGTTTATTATTGAAAATCAATATTTCAGACGGATTTTCTATAGCCAATGATTATAATTTCTACTGTTTATTTTTGTTTTTTGGCCTTTTAATAGTTAATAATAAGATCAAAAATGATTTTCTATACTATCAATTGCCTAAAACCCAAGTTGTTTTCTTAAATTTTATTTTTGTTTTAAATATTATCCTTTCCGGATCGAGGCGAGCAATATTTGTATTGATTGTTTTATTGATTTTTAAAGTTATTTCAAGTGTGTTGCGTGATGGAAAACCGAAAACAAATGCTCAATATTTAAAAAAATTAATCAAAATTGTAGGTCTGGGTATTCTCTCTTTAGCCATATTGATTTTTGTTATACATTCTTTCCCAAAACAGAATCTAAAGAATCTGGCATCGAAATATTCTTCTATAACCGGAGTGAATGAGAGCAGATTCACTGAAAAATTTTTATGGAATAGAGAATCAATGTTGCCTTTGGATAGAAGATATATTATTGACAAAGCATCACTTGAAGGAGAGGAAAAATTTTGGAGATGTATATCTGCACCCGGAACATCTATCATGTACATTAATACTAAATATGGGAAAAGTATCAAGGTGACAAGAATTGGTGGTGGAAATGATGGATATTCCTTGCAATATGTTGGTCCTGAAATCTTGTATTATGCTAACCATACTTACAGGATAACTTTTAAAATCAAATTCTTTGAAGGTAATTTCAGTTCTTTTAATGTTGGATGGTGGGTAAATGACGGCAATAAGGGATTTGCAAATTGTGCTGCCTTGCAAAAGAAAATAACTCCTCTTGATGATGGATGGTTTGCATGCTCATCTGAATATACATTTGTTGATAATCATTATGAGATTGCGGGTTTTTTTAATTCTGTATCATCCAGGACATCCTTTGTTATTTCAGATTTTGAACTCATTGATGTGAATTGTGATCCTTCACTTCCAAGATATGAATTTGAAATAAGGGGAAATGATAATGTTGACGACTGGCTGAGTAAACATAATATTCCATATTTCGGCAATAATCTAATAAACAATGGACGTTTTGAATCTGGAAAGAATTTCTGGCGATGTACATTAGATTCATCAATAAGCATTAAGATCGAGAATATACAAAATGTTAAAGGTGCATTAATTTCCAGGGGAGCAGGGAATGGTGGTGATTGGTCGCTGTTTAATATTGGACGGCCAGTCAGATATTTCGCTAATAATGAATATCAGATTGCTTTTAAAGTTTTACCGATAAAGCCCAGAACAATACCTTTTAAGGTTGGTTTTTGGGTCGATGAGGGAGAAGGAGTACAATATGATTTAAAGTTAAGGATTGACACTCTCAAAAACGGATGGTTAGAAGCTAAAACAAGCTATATTTTTAAAAATAATCATACTGGTCTTTTGTTTCTGATAAATTCTCAGGTAAGTTATTCACAGTTCTTTATCACAGACATAAGTTTAATTAATTTAACTCAAACTCAATATCAGACCGATGTAACAGCAGATAAGCCTGACAACATAAAGAAAGAATCCTTTTTTTCTGAAAGATCATCCCGTTGGATCTATGCCATAGAAATCTGCAAAACCAAATTCAATACCAGTGATAAAATATTTGGCCACGGTTTTGACTATCTCGAATGGTATGGAGAAAAGTTTATGGGAAACCCTAATATTTATGATTGGCCACATAATCCGTTTATTTCCATTTTTCTGTACTCAGGGATAGTTGGATTGTTTTTCTATTCTGTATTGCTTGTAAGGGTTTCTTTTCTCTATTTCAAGTACCGACTTAAGTATGGTGTTGCTGCTATCGGTTTTCTAATCACCTTCTTCTTCTCATTTTTCAGTGCAGGTAGTCCTTTTGACCCTCCGATAATGGGTTTTTTTATTCTTTTGCCATTTTTCATACACTCCATTCACAAAAATGTTAATGACACAATTCAAAAAATCTAATTATCATGAAAATATTAATTACTGGAAAAAACAGTTTTGTCGGAAGAAATTTTATGAAATATTCAAGATTCAGGGATACTGATGAGATTTCACTTTTCGAAAATAAGCCTGAAGATATTGATTTTAGTAAGTATGATGTTGTAATTCATCTTGTTGCCATTGTTCATCAGAAAACAACAATCATAGAAAATCAATATTTTATTATAAATCGTGACCTTTGTCTTAAGGTAGCCGAACTGGCTAAACAGGCTGGTATGAAACAATTTATCTTCCTGAGCACTGTAAAAGTATATGGGAAGTTCATTTCCGGATCAGAGCCATGGAACGAAAAATCATTGTGTTTACCTGATGATGCTTATGGGAAAAGTAAATATGAGGCAGAACTGGCGCTAAAGAAGCTGGAAGATAATAGTTTTACTGTTTCAATTATCAGAACACCACTGGTATATGGTGAATATGTGAGAGCAAATATGTTAAGCATTATGAGGCTCGTAGACAGAACACATATTTTACCATTTAAAAATATAAACAACAGGAGGAGTTTTACCGGCGCAGAAAACCTCGTCAGTTTTATTGACAGGATAATAGAAAAAAGAGCATCAGGCGTCTTTATCGCGATGGACGAAAAAGCAATCTCGACATCTGAACTTGTTAAAATGATAGCTGAAAATCTTGGGAAGAAAATCATCTTATTCAAAATTCCGGAGTTTCTTATAAAAATTGGAATGTCTGTATTTCCAAGTATTTTTGATCGCTTATATGGCTCTTTCGAAATGGATAATAGCAGAACGCTTGAAATCCTTGATTTCAAACCTCCCATACCAACGAGCGAAGGCATAAAAAAAATGGTTGAATCATTTAAAAAGAATAATATATCTCCGGAATATTCAAGATGATATCTCCCGGAGAACCGATTGATTCATTATTCAGCTTATGAATACAATGTTATTTCTAATTACATTCCTGATAGTTGTCTCCTATCTCCTTACATGGATTATTAAAAACTACTCCACTAAAAACAATATTCTTGATATACCAAATGATAGAAGTTCCCATTCATTTCCGATTCCAGTGGGTGGAGGATTGGCAATAGTAATCTCATGGTATATCGGGATTACTTTTTTGTTTTGTATAGGGACTTTAGACCATAACTTGTATTTCGCATTACTAAGCGGAATACTTTTAGCAGGCATCGGTCTCATTGATGATATATTTGGTCTGCGGCCTTTAATCCGGCTAGCAGCTCAGACAAGCACTGCCATTATTTCACTTATATTACTGCAAGGAATTCAACCTGTGCTTTTTTTTGGAAAAGATATATTCCCAATGTTTATAATTTATACATTTACAGTTGTTGGAATGGTATGGTTTATAAATTTGTATAATTTTCTTGACGGAATTGATGGATACGCTTCATTTGAGGCAATTACATTAGGCTTAGCATTTTACCTATTTACGGGTCAGATTATCTCCCTTGTTTTATGTGCTTCAGTTGTTGGTTTTCTGATATGGAACTGGCCTAAAGCCAGAATTTTTATGGGTGATGTCGGAAGCACACAATTAGGTTTTATTATTGTCGTACTTGGTATTTATTTTCATAATGAACATAAGCTTTCATTTATATACCTGTTAATTCTGTCAGCCCCATTCTGGTTCGATGCCACTCTGACATTAATAAGGCGATGGAGAAATAAGGAGAAACTAAGCCAGGCACATAAAAAACATATTTATCAACGTCTTGTGCAATCGGGTTTTTCGCACCTTAAAACTGACTTCTTATTATCTATTGTAAACCTGATTTTCATTCTTTTGGTATTTATTAGTATAAAGTTCAACATGTTACAGATACCATTTTTATTGTTATCAATACTGATAGTATATCTTATTGCACTTTATGCCGATAAAAGAAAGCCCTTTTAAAATTTTCCTTCCTTTCAAACAGTGTCGCCTACATCTTTTTCAAAAGTGAATATTAAAACTAAATACTTTCCTTTTCACCTTCTCAGATCAGAGCTGCTCAGAAGTGCATCAGTACTGATTTCAGGAACAATAGCTGCTCAACTTATATCCATTCTTCTTCAGCCTGTTTTGAGAAGGCTCTTTACACCTGAATCATTTGGTATCTATTCGGTTTATCTGAGCCTTGTGGGTATGATTTTAATTCTGTGTTCTTTACGGTATGATGACACAATAGTTCTGCCAAGATCAGATAAAGAATCTACTAACCTTTTGGCTCTCTCTTTGATTATAAACTTTTTTTTCAACTTGTCTATTCTCCTTATTGTAATAATACTAGGCAGAAGAATTATTTCTTTTCTTAATCTTCCCAAAAATTTTCCTGTAAGTATTCTTTATTTTATTCCGTTAGGAGCTTTCCTTTTTAGCACCTGCCAGTCATTAAACTCATGGTTGATCAGGAGACGCAAGTATTTATCTATTTCAGTAAATAAACTTGCACGTCGTAGTTCAGAAGGTGTTGCTCAGATAAGTTTTGCGCTCATTAAATCTTTTAATGGGTTGATATATAGTGACATTATTGGACAGACTGCTAATGGTTTAACTGTTGCATTCCAAACAAAAAAAAATGAATTAAATCTTAAGTTAGTCAGTATTATTAAATTAAAATATGTCTTTCGTAAATATGCTGAGTTTCCTAAATTCAACCTTATTCCTGCTTTTATGAGTTCTTGCAGTTATCTTCTGCCTCCGATTTTTATTAATAAATTTTATTCACCTGAAACCGCCGGATTTTTTGATCTTTCTAAATTATTGCTCTCCATACCATTAGCTTTTATTGCTTCTTCTATCTCAAGCGTCCTGCTTCAAAGAATATCTGAAAGATTCAATAAACGAGAAAGCTTTCTGACTGAACTAAAACCCATCCTGTATATTGTAGGTTTGATCGCATTAATTGAGATCTCAACAATAATCTTATTTGGCGAAGATCTGTTTAAAATTGTATTTGGGTCTCAATGGATAACCTCAGGAAAAATTTCAAAAATAATGGTGTGGTCTTTTGCATTTAATTTTATAGCTTCTTCTTTTACCAGTATTTTTGTTTCAATGCGCAGAATAAGAACTTATAGTATCTGGCAGTTTATCTATTTTGTTTCCATTCTCTCTCTTTTGTTATTCAGACATTTACCTTTTACAGATTTTATTAAAATATATGTCTCGATAGAGTTATTTTGTTACTTTCTGGTAACTCTTATTATGTTTTTTATGGTTTACCGGTATGAATCAGCCGTGTTAAAAAGTTGAAAGCCTATTATAGTTTAGTTTTCTTTCAGTCTTAATTTTAAGAAGTCACTTTTAATTGCGATTTAAGTAAATGAGTTTCAGATTATTTTCAATCAGTTCAATGTATCAGGGTTCCATCGATTCCTTCTATAATAAACACCCGGAAACGGACCGAATTCCTTATAAAGACCACCTCGCCTTGTTATTGGAGGAGACTACAGAGTTTGCAGGCTCTTACGTCAGGAATTTCAGAAAACTTGAAATAGATGCAGATTGCCTGATTGCTAATGATAACAGGCTTCAATTAAAGTGGGCAAGGGAAAAAGGAATTGATGGTGAAAAGAAGGCGGAAATTTTATTTGATCAGGTAAAGTCGTTTTCACCAGATATATTGCTGATTGAAAATCTCAGCGTTGTTTCTTCCGGCTTGCTTCAGCATTTTCGTCAGCATGTGAAGAGTATAAGATTAATAGCTGCCAATCACTGTTCCCCGTTTAATTCAAAAGTTCTGGACAGCCTCAAAGAAGTAGATTTTGTTTTTACCTGTACTCCCGGAATAAAAGCTAATATTGAAAGCAAAGGGAAGAAAGCATATCTGGTTTACCACGGGTTCGATGCTGATCTGCTTCAACGAATTGACTATGATTGCGTAAGCTCACCAAATGGCTTCATCTTTTCAGGATCTCTGATATCGGGAGGTGATTTCCACACTCAGAGGATCAGGTTAATAGAACAAATCTTAAAGGAAAATATTCCTATTGACCTGTATGTGAACCTGGAGAATAAATTCAGGATAAGAGCAAAACAGGCTATTTATTTATTTTCTGCTTTCCTGAAGAAAATTAAAATGGAGGAACATTTCAACCGATATCAGTTTCTACAGTATGGAAAAACGTGGGTTGATTCATATTCTTATCTGCTATTGAAACATAAAAAGCCACCTGTTTTTGGAATAGATATGTTCAAACTTTTCAACCGTTCCAAAATAGTTTTAAATTTTCATATAGGTGTAGCAGGTGACTATGCCGGCAACATGAGAATGTTTGAAGTTACAGGGGTGGGGAGCTGTCTGCTTACGGACAATAAAAAGAACATAAACGATCTGTTTATTCCCGGCAGCGAGGTGGTTACATATGACAATCCCGACGATTGTATTGAAAAAGCAAAATGGTTGCTAAATCATGAGGATGAACGAAAGAAAATAGCACTCGCCGGTCATCAGAGAACCTTGAAATTTCACACGGTAGAGAACCGCTGTAGAACTATTATTGATATTCTGGAAGAGGTATTGAATCATTCACCAAGATAAAAATGATCCAGATAAAACCTTACATGTTTACAAACTGTTCTTGCAGTTGCGGAGGAGATTTTTCTTTTTCTGAATTAATATGGCAGGGTTTACACACTTGTGAAAAACTTATTTGTACAAATTGTGGAAAAGTACGAATTAACTCTTTGGAGATTAACCAGTCAGGTATCGAGCCTTATATTTTTTATCCAGGTTCAGAATTAATTTGTGATCACGAGGGGAATGTTGTGCCTGATAACTGGTTTTCAAAAAAACTTAAATGTCTTGCGAATCCGGTTATACGGGATGTTGATCTGGAAATAGAAATTATAAATAAATTTGATAGTGTTTTGATCCTTAATACGCTGGATTATATATATGGTCATTCTTTTTTGTATTTATTGAATCTTCAACGAATAATCAAGTCTGAGAAAGAATTAGGAATTATTGTTATTATTCAGCCTATGCTTCGGTGGCTAATCCCTGAAAAGAACGTTGCTGAAATATGGACCGTGGACCTGGGATTCCGGGATTTTAATAATTTCTATCCCGATCTCTCGGCAAAAATTAATTCCGAACTTGCCAGATTTAAAAAGGTAATGCTGAGCAAGGCATATGTAATTCCTACAAATGAGAATATTAATATTCAAGCCTTTACAGGTATAAAGCCATATAATTTCCTGAATGAGCCTTCTTTTCCGTCGATAACCTTTATTTGGAGAGAAGATCCTGACCGTCTATGGATCAGAAATTTTTATCTTCTCAAAGGTTTTAAAAAAGCCGGATTGGGAAAATTGTTAATTCCCTTTCAGTATTTACGTGTTATTTATCTCTTTAGGCTGTTAAGAAGAACGATTGGAACGAAATTCACATATTCAGTTGCAGGATTGGGAGATTTCGGAAACTTTCCATCATACATCAGGGACCTGAGAGTTAAAAGGTTTACTGAAGACGCTGAAAAGATGCTCTGTGAAATATACTCAGAAAGTACTCTGGTTATAGGTATTCACGGTTCAGGTATGCTTCTTCCCTCAGCTCATGCAGGAATGACAGTAAGCCTTATGCCATCTAAGCGCTGGGGAAATTTTGCTGAGGATATATTATTTACTGAAAAGGATATCCGATTGGCTTCATTCCAGCGACGAATAGTACCACTAAATCTCTCCGTTTTCGAGATTCGCGATATAATTGCTGATATGGTGAGGGGAAGAAAACCATTTATACAAAAGTTCATTCATACCGAGGACCTTTAGTCTTTATGCTTACTTTATATTATTGAAACACCTCTCAACATTGCTGACAAAACTAAATTTTTGTACTCTCTTTGATTCAGCATACCTTAGCAGGGGTTTGTTGCTTTACGATTCGCTTAAAAAGAATACTCCCGATTTTCATCTCTATATCTTTGCTTTTGACAGCCTGACTTATGAGGTTCTCGGTAAATCGAAATTAAGCAATGCTACAATTATTCCACTGAAAGCATTCGAAAATAAGGCTTTGCTCGATATCAAGCAAAGCAGGAGCAAATCGGAGTATTACTGGACATGTACCTCCTCAGTGATAAGTTATGTACTTGACAACTTTGATGTTCATTCCTGCACATACATCGATGCGGATCTGTATTTTTTTGGCTCTCCTCAAATTTTACTGGATGAAATTCCCGAGAATAAAACCGTTCTAATTACGGAGCACCGATACTCCAGATTCGCACAAATATTTGAAGAAAAGAGGGCTGGACGGTTCTGTGTCCAGTTTATAACTTTCTTCAATACCCCGGAAAGCAGATCTATTCTTAAAAAATGGGCAGGACAATGTATTGACTGGTGTTTCAACCGTTATGAAAACGGGAAGTTCGGTGACCAGAAATACCTCGACAGCTGGCCTCTTGAATATCCGGAGGTTCACATACTTCATAATCCTGGAGGAGGCGTAGCTCCCTGGAATGCCATGCAATATGATTTCATTTTTAAAGAAGATAAAGTAGTTGGATACGATAATAGAAGTAAGGAAGGTTTTGAAGTGATCTTTTTCCATTTTCATTTTGTTCGCATAATGGCAGAAGGTATTGCAGACCTCGGTTGGAATCGTCTTTCAAAAAAGGTTATATATGGTTTTTATATACCATATATAAATGAAATGATAACCAAAGAACGATACCTTGAAAGCACATTTCCTGAATATAAGAGAATTTATAACTCATTCGGTCATGAAGGAGTACGGGAGACTTTGAAACTTATATTTAAAAGTATTTTTAAGTATAATTTAATTAAACTAAGAGAAATCTAGATGGCTTATTTAATTGATCTAAAGACGCATACCGATAGAAGAGGTAATCTGACTGTAGTTGAAAATGTCCTTCCGTTTAAAATAAAGCGTGTATTTTATATTTATGGTGTTGACGGATCGGTGAGGGGAGGACATCGCCATCATAAAACTATACAGGCAGTAATTTGTATCAAAGGAAGATGCAAAATATTCAATAATGACGGAACTCAAACAAATATCTATTCCTTAAGAACCCCATCTCAATGCCTTATACTCGAACAGAAAGACTGGCATAAAATGTTCGATTTTTCTAAAAACGCAATACTAATGGTTCTTGCTTCTGAGAATTTTGATGAAGGAGACTATATATTTGAAAAATATGAAGATTGAATATGAAAACCTTTTTAAGGTAAACCGGCCTTATTTTGATAAGTACAGACAGAATTTTGAAGAAGTACTTCACTCAGGCTGGTTTATACTTGGCGACAATGTAAAAAAATTTGAATCGGAGTTCTCATCCTACAACAATATAAAATATTGCTCAGGAGTAGCTTCCGGGCTTGATGCACTTACAATTTCTTTGTTGGCTTTGGAATTGGAAAAAGGCTCAGACATTATTGTACCATCCAACACTTATATTGCGACTATTCTCTCCATAATCCTTGCAGGTCATAAACCGGTTCTTGTCGAACCTGATATAAGGACGTATAATATTAATCCGGCCATGATTGAGAAATCTGTTACTCCGCGAACCCGGGCAGTAATGGTGGTCCATCTCTATGGGAAACCATGCAATATGGATCCGATTATGGAAATATGTAAAGAACATAATCTGTTTCTGGTTGAAGACTGTGCTCAGGCCCATGGAGCAGAATATAAGGGAAAAAAGGTTGGAAGTTTCGGTGATATGGCCGGTTTTAGTTTTTATCCTACTAAAAATCTTGGATGTTTAGGAGATGGCGGTGCGATATTAACCAATAATGAGAATCTCCATCTGAAAACTGAAATGTTAAGGAATTATGGATCACGCATAAAATATCAAAATGAATTCATTGGATTGAATTCAAGACTTGATGAGATTCAGGCAGCATTTCTTATTACTAAACTGGCCTATCTCGACAAGATCAATAAGTATAAAAGAGAATTGGCTTTGCTTTATATTTCACATCTTAAGGAGGATTTTATTAAACCCTCGGTTGATGAAAGCTCTTATGATGTATACCATATATTCAATATACGTCATAAAAAACGTGACGCATTAAAAGATTATTTACTGAAGAATAATATACAAACAGAAATTCATTATCCTGTACCTCCTCACAAACAGAAAGCTTTATCCTTTTTATCTCATTTGAAGTTTCCGATTTCTGAAGAAATACATTCTACAACTCTCAGTCTTCCTATATCAACAATGCATTCAAAGGAGGAAATTATGTGGGTAATTGAAACAATGAACAAATTCTGATGTCTAAAAAATTCCTTTTAATCTCCCAGGTCTTTTATCCCGATCAGGTTTCAACTGCAAATCTTTTTACGGGCCTTTGCACCATGCTGGCGGAAGAAAATATTGAAGTTGAAGTATGGTCAGCTCATCCAAGTTATACTAATTTTATAAGGCAACCCAGAAGAGTATTATATAAAGGGATTAATATTATTTATCTGCCTTCTACAAATATCAACAAAAACTCTCTTGCTGGCAGATCTATTAATATATTAACTTTTATGATCAGTGCATCGTTAAAGTTATTATTTTCAAAAGAGAAGAATCCTGTATGGGCGCTAACAAATCCACCTTTTCTGGGCATATTACTTTCACATATTTGTTCATTAAAGAAAAGAAAATTCATATATGTCCTGCTGGATATATTCCCTGAAGGATTGGTCCGGTTAGGAAAAGTATCAGGGGAAAACATTTTTATAAAGCTATGGCAACGTTTATTTATATTAGCTCTGAAGAAAAGTGAGATAATAATCGTAATCGGAAGAGATACCAAACAATTTGTCGTTAATTTATGTCCGGAATGTCATGATAAAATTGAATACATTCCCCATTGGCAGAATGATGATCTGATTTTTCCAGTTGATTTTGATAAGAATAATTTCGTTAGTGAAAGAGGGCTTAAAGAAAGTTTCGTTGTACAGTATTCAGGGAATATTGGAATTTGGAATGAGGTAAGAACAATGGGCAAGGCAGTTAAAAAAAATATTGAAAATGTATTTTTCATTTTTGTTGGGGGAGGAATAAGAAAACCAGAATTATTAAGTGAGTTTGAAATCAAAAAACAAAAAAATGTAATGATGCTTCCGTTCCAGAATAATATTGATTTTAATAATATCATGGCTGCATCGCATGTGCATTTGGTCACTCTGAAACAAGGCCTTGAAGGGATGGCAGTTCCATGTAAAATATATGGTATCCTGGCAGCCGGCAGACCGGTTATTGCACTGGTCCCTGCTAATTCTGAAATTGCATATTTAGTCAGAGAGGAGAATTGCGGATTAGTTGTCAATCCTGATGATCTGGATGGATTAATTAATGCAATTTCTTTTCTTAAAGATAATGAGGACATAAGAAGGCAGATGGGACAAAATGGCCGGGACGCATTCGAGAAAAAGTACACAGCAAGAATTGCAGCTAAGGAGTATAAGAAAATCCTTGATAAAGTTACATAGAGTCTGGTCTTCCTGAATGAAATATTACAACCAGTTATTTTACATATTTGATTAATTTAAGATACTTCATAAAAAGTCATGAATAAATTGAAATTTGCAATTATAGGTTGCGGTAGAATTGCTGAAAGACATGCAGTGCAGATTTCCAGGATAGGATATCTGGAAGCAGTATGTGATAATGTAAGTTCCAAAGCAATTAGGCTTGGCCAAAAGTACAACTCAAAAATTTATACAGACTATGATGAGCTATTAAGAAAAGAAAATGAGCTGGATGTTATTGCTATCTGCACTCCAAACGGCTTACATGCCGAACATTCAATTAAAGCCTTCAAAAAGGGGGTACATGTTTTATGTGAGAAGCCAATGGCCATTACAGTTTATGATTGTGGCGAGATGATAAAAGAGGCCGAAAAAGCTAATAAAAGACTTTTTGTTGTGAAACAAAACAGATATAATCCTCCGGTTAAGGCAATAAAAGAAGCTCTGGATGAGAACCGATTAGGAAAAATCTATAGTATTCAGCTTAACTGTTTCTGGAACAGAAATGCAGAATATTATAACCAATCTGATTGGAAGGGAACTGTAAATCTTGACGGGGGTGCACTTTTCACACAATTCAGCCATTTCATTGATTTATTATACTGGATGTTTGGTGATATTAAAAGAACAGAGTCAATTACCAGAAATTTTAATCATAATGGAATAATTGAATTTGAGGACACAGGCGTTGTTATAGTTGAATTCTATAATGGGGTTATTGGTACAATAAATTACACGGTGAACAGTTATTCAAAAAATATGGAAGGATCGCTGACAATTTTTGGCGAATATGGAACCGTTAAGATAGGGGGTCAATATCTGAACGAATTAGAGTATCAGAATATTAAGGATTATAAAATAACTAATTTGCCCGAAGGAAATCCTCCAAACAATTATGGGCAGTATGTAGGTTCAATGTCGAACCATGACAAAGTTTATAAAAATGTCGTAGATGTTTTACAAAATAAAGGAACTATTGGTACTAATGGATTTGAAGGATTAAAAACCGTGGAAATTATTGATAAAATCTATACGGCTGCAAAATTATCCGGCATTTAGATCAGTTATATTTGTACTGAATACCAGATACCTGTTTTATTTAAGGTTTAAACATTATGCTATAATAATAGGCTTATGATACCTTTTGTAGATTTACATGCACAATATCTAAGCATTAAAAGTGATATTGACAAAGCAATTGAAAGCTGTATAGCAGAATCAAATTTTATTAAAGGGAAAGCTGTTTCTGATTTTGAAATAGCTTTCGCGGATTGGCTCGGCGTAAGATACTGTTTAGGTTGCGGAAATGGGACCGATGCGCTGGAGATAATCATGAGATCACTGAATATTGGAGCTGGTGATGAAGTCTTAGTACCTGCATTATCATGGATATCAACGGCTGAAGCGGTAAATAATATTGGTGCCGAGCCTGTTTTTGTCGATATCCGACACGATACTTATACAATAGATCCTGAAAAGATTGAAAATAAAATCACAGCCAGAACTAAAGCAATTATTCCGGTTCATTTATATGGTTTTCCGGCTGATATGGATGAGATAACCATGATATCAGAAAAGCATAAAATTCATATTATTGAAGATTGCGCCCAGGCTCATGGGGCGGAATATCATGGTAAAAAAGCAGGCACATTTGGCATAGCTTCAATCTTTAGTTTCTTTCCGAGTAAAAACTTAGGAGCGTATGGAGATGGGGGAGCTATAATTACCAACGATCAAAAGTTGTACGAAATAGCCTTGAAAATTTCAAATCATGGTCAGCTCAAAACTAAACATGAGCATATTGTTATAGGCAGAAATAGTCGTCTCGACAGTCTTCAGGCGTCAATACTTAACGCGAAATTGGGTTATCTTGACAAATGGAATTCGCAAAGAAAAAAAATTGCTGACCATTATATTAAGAGGCTGACTGTTAATGAAGAATTCTGTTTACCGTTAATTCAGCCTGATATTAAGCATGTATTTCACCTCTTTGTAATCAGATGCAAAAGAAGAGATGACATGATAAAACTCCTTAATGAAAAAAGCATATCCTGGGCAGTACATTATCCACATCCGTTGCCCTTTCTAGAAGCCTACAAATATAAAAAGCATCTGCCCGCTGAATTTCCGGTTTCATGCCAGGTAACAAGGGAAATCATATCACTTCCAATCTATCCCGAACTAACAGAATCGCAGGTAGATTTGATCTGTGATCAGATTCTTGAAAATTATTAGTTGAAAAATGTTTAAGGAAGAAAAAAGACTACAGTATAGCAGGGGCGACTTCTCCTACCTGGCAGCTGTACTGATTATGGTAGTTTTACCTATCCATTACAAGTATGTTCCCCCGCTTATGATCTTACTTTGTTTGACATGGATAAGTGAAAACTATTTTAAATTTGGGGAAATATTCAGACACGATTCAAAGTATAGAAATCTTCTGATTTCATTTATGTTGTTTTTTATATGGCAAGTAATAAGTGTATTATATTCTTCCGATTTCCACATGGGCTGGTCAAATATTTTTGGAAGATTGTCACTACTGATTTTCCCTTTAATTTTGTTTAACCCCGGAGCACGGATCAAATCAAATACTTGGAATCTACTTAGGGTCTTTGCTATTAGTACATTAGTTTATGTTATTTCATGTTTTGCATATGCACTGTACTGTTCCCTCTATTTCATTAACGGAGGACTGTCTTTCAATCCACATCCCACTGATGCTTATTGGATTAATTACTTTTTTGGGCCAGATCTGGCATATTCAATTCATCCATCATATCTGGCTATGTATGTTTTGATCTCTGTCTTTATTTCTTTAGAATCGTGGTACGACAAATCAATGAAAAAACAGTTTAGGATCTGGTGGTTGATTATCGGGTGTTTATTATTTATCTCAATATATTTTATTTCTTCCAGGGCAGGTATACTGGCTGCAATTGCTACAATATCGTTTTACGCGATTAACAAGATCATAAACCGTAAAAAATCAAGAATAATCTGGATGTCCATGATTATAATTTTAGTACTTTCTTTGCCATTGATACGGAATAATGACCGTGTAAATTTATTGCTTAAGAGTTTTTCGAAAGAACATGGATATGAACTAAGACGACAGGATGAGAGGTTAATAGTCTGGAAATCTGCTATGGAAATTATTAAAAATCATCCGATATTTGGAGTTGGTATTGGTGATGTCAGGACTGAATTAGTAAAGGAGTATATCAGAATCGGCGAAGATAAACTTGAAAAAGAAAGGTTAAATGCTCATAATCAGTTTCTTGAAGTGCTCCTTGAAGAAGGGCTTGTTGGCTTTTCGTTTTTTTTACTAGTATTTGGATCTTTGATTTTTATAGCGATAAATGAAAGAAATTTAATGCTGGGATTGTTTATCATTATGATAATCATTTTTTTTATGTTTGAGACTGTACTGTACAGATTAGCAGGAGTCTCTTTCTTCTCCTTATTTTCTTTCCTGTTATTACATATAAATGGACCTGGGCTTGAATTAGTACAAAAATAAACAGAATTAATATTTTAAACCATAAAAAAGGGAGTTTGAAGCTCCCTTTTTTATTTCAGTACTTTTTATATACTTCTTCAAGTCGCTTTCGGTTTGAAAGAATAATCAGTATGAGTAATGTTATTAGGAAAACTATAGGAATCACTTGTTTACCATAATACATGGCTCCATTGTCTCTTCTGGTAGGAAAGGTAAAATCACTTAAAACGGTTACAACACCTTTATATAAATCTTGTTCAGATTCCAGTTTTTGTTTACGTTCAAATAATGCATAAATGTCACCATATACTAACTGGGTCTTCTGTTCCTGCATAAAAACAATCTGCCCTCCACCACTCGGTTTCATATTACGAGTCTCTTCAAAATATTTTACCTTCTGTAAACTGTCAAGTTGCAGAATGTCATAGTTTAAATGTGTTAGTAAGTCAAGGTTTTGCCTTAACCGTAGGCGGTTTCTTTGCTGATAAAGTGAATCACTCTCAATAAACTTTATTATACCATCACGTACTAAATTTAGATCTTGCGGAGAATTAATTTTCACCCTGATATCAAACCGGTCCTGCATTCTGATATTAATAGTATCGTATGCACCATGATTGCCTTTATAATCCACATAATCCGGAATTCCGTCCCTGCTCATATCAATTATCCAGTATGCACTTATATCAGATATATTCTTAACGGATTCAGGTTTCATCGTTAAAGCAATCGATAATGCTACCTGGTTATTTTCGGAACAAAATGCATGAAGTTTATTAATTTTAGAGATTATTTCAGAGGTGGTACCTGAATTATCTCTCAATGTTTTTTTATCAATGAGAGCCAGATTATTTCTGAATACCATGTCGGAGGTATAGAATGATGCTGAAGACGTCTTTAATAAATATGATATCCCTATACCTGCTACGATACTTAATCCCAGAGGTAACCAACGTTTCAAAATGTAAACAACGGATATGAGAAAGGCTTTTCCCAGAGCCATACCCCATCTGTTTAATGTTCTGCCCATTCTTTTAAATAGATCAAGCATATCTATTTCATCGTCTCTGACATTTTTATTGGTAGTGATTTCTGACATTTTCTAATAATTGACAAGTTAGTTATACAAATATATTCAATTTTAGATTGTATACAAGTATCATTTCTGTAGTTCACAGAAGGTTGAATACCTTAAGTGCCAGATCATTCATTAACGGTTTGTAATCCTGAAGGAATTCTCCGGTCACACGATTGCCAATAACCAGACAGATAGTTAATGCTTTGTGCCCAAGCAACGCCGATAATCCATAAATGGCAGAGCTCTCCATCTCATAATTGCTGATGGTACGGCCTCTATAAGAAAATTCAGCAAGCTTATTAT
>Ga0224523_1000163_pt1 | contig 42496 bp, 25 predicted proteins | sample CFST50metaG_FD_182732 | JGI IMG/M metagenome (GOLD analysis project Ga0224523, IMG submission 182732) | Peat soil microbial communities from Stordalen Mire, Sweden - C.F.S.T50 | ecosystem: Environmental > Terrestrial > Soil > Wetlands > Peat | place: Sweden: Norrbotten County, Stordalen Mire... | reverse complement strand
CCGCATATATAACTTAGTTCTTAGTCAACTTTCTCTGATTTCACTCTTTAAAATATAATATTTTAAATTAATTTATTAACATTTTTAAAATTAATAAATTAATTTAATTATTGAATTTGAGAATTATTGTTTGTAAATTTATATTAACATAATAGGAGAAGTTATGAAAAATTATTTTAATAAATTTTTTGTTATAATCTCACCTTTGTTTATTCTCAATTTTTTAATTTTACTACAAAATTCTCAAGCACAGTGGGTTCAGACAAACGGACCTAATGGTTGTTATCCACAATGTAATGCAATTTCAGGAACAAACATCTTTATTGGGACTTATGATAAAGGCATATTCTTAAGTACAAATAATGGAGCAAACTGGACTGCAGTCAATAATGGAATAACAAATTTATCCGTATATGCACTTGCAATTTCGGGAACAAACATCTTCGCCGGAACTCATGGCGGCGGAGTATTTTTGAGTACAAATAATGGAATTAATTGGAATGCGGTAAATAATGGATTAACAAACTTAGAAGTTTATTCACTTGCAGTTACGGGATCAAACATATTTGCCGGAACGTACAGCTCCGGTTTATTTTTAAGTTCAAATAACGGAGGAAATTGGATAACAGCTAATAATGGATTAACAGGTTATTTTGTCAGAGCATTGGCATTCTCAGGAACAAATTTATTTGCAGGAACTGCTTATAACGGATTATTTTTGAGCACAAATAATGGAACTAATTGGACACCAACTGCTTTGACAACACAATATATGAATACAATTTCAGTCTCCGGAACAAGAATATTTGCGGGAGCTATAAACGATTTATATTTAAGCACAAATAATGGAACGAACTGGACGGCACTTGGATTAACAAATAAATATATTAGATCTGTTGTTACTTCAGGAACAAACATATTTGCAGGAACTGATGAAGGCATTTTTTTAAGCACAAATAACGGAACAAACTGGACTATGGTCGGGCAGTCAAATCAATTTTATATGACACTTGTATCCTTAGGAACAAACATAATTGCTGGAATTTACGGAAAGGGTATGTTTTTTAGCACAAATAATGGAACGAACTGGACTGAAATTAATAATGGATTAGCGAATATTGATATTTATGCACTTGCATCTTCGGGGACAAATATTTTAGCGGGAACTCCGGATCTCGGTGTTTTTTTAAGTACAAATAACGGAATGATATGGACGGCAGTTAATAATGGAATAAGTCTATATATCAATGCAATTACAATTTCAGGAACATCCATTTTTGCCGGTGGACCCTCGGGTGTATGGTTAAGTACAAACGGTGGGTCAAATTGGACTCTGTCTTTAATGTATATTAATCCCAATATTTATTCCATTGCAGTTTCAGGAACAAACATATATGCAGGGGGTAATGGTAAAGTATTTATAAGTACAAACTATGGGACAATCTGGATAACGGATAGCATCGTGTTGACAAATCAAAATATTTTAGCCTTAGCTAACTCAGGAACAAACTTATTTGCAGGAACTGGCGGCACAGGTGTTTTATTAAGCACAAATAATGGATTAAACTGGTCTGCGAAAAATAATGGATTAACAAATTTGAATGTCCATTCACTTGCCTTTATGGGAACAAACCTATTTGCAGGAACTATAGGAGGAGGTGTTTTTGTATCAACAAATAATGGAACAAACTGGACTGCGGTTAATAATGGATTATCGAATTTAATCGTCTATTCACTTGCAGCATCAGGAACAAACTTATTTGCAGGAACCGAAGGTGGGGTGTTTTTATCCAAAAATAATGGTATTAACTGGGTAATAAAAAATCAAGGCTTCACTTTAATTCCAACTATAAACTCTTTGTCAATATCTAATGGTTATATTTTCTCCGGTACACTTGCTCATTCAGTATGGCTTCGTTCATATTCTGAAATAACCGGAATACAGAAGATCTCCGAACTCGTTCCGTCTTCATATTTTTTGTCACAAAATTATCCAAATCCGTTTAATCCCATAACGAACATTCGTTACGAATTACTGAAAAGCGGATTAGTTAATCTCGTTGTGTTTGATGTGCTCGGACGCGAAATCGAGTTACTCGTAAATGAAAAGCAAAATGCCGGAACTTATGAAATAACATTTAATGCCTCACAATATTCAAGCGGAATTTATTTTTATAGATTAACAACTGACAACTTCAGTGATACAAAGAAAATGTTGATGATAAAATAGCGATGCTATTTTTCCGGTGTACGTTTTGTGTCAATCCCGATAGTGAAGCCTATCGGGATTGATGGCGCTTTTAAATAACGATAATTATTTAATCAATTACCCCGAAACCGTCTCCTTATCCTGCCCACGGAATTCCTTCTACTTTTTCCTGAAAATCTTTTAATCTAATCCAGCCTGTATCGCCTGTATTTGTTTTAATAAAATACCAGTACAGTTCACTATTAGGATGTTCCTCATTGGAAACGCATTTTCCCGTAATCACGGCTTTAAGTATATTAATTTTTGCCCCGGTTTTAACTTTAACCGAGACATCCGCATTATCTTCGTGATTTTTGAGCAGCTCGAATGGTTCTTTTACGTTAATTGTATTTCCTTCATAAGGAGTGATATCTAAATTATATTCATCTTTGTATTTTTCTTTAAACCTTTTTGAGGATTCGTCATAAGTGCAAACAGCTTCAGCTAACCAGAATCCCATCCAATCAGAAATTTTTATCGTTCCGTTTCCGGGAAATTCAAATTCATCAGACATAGTACTCAATGAACCAATTTTAATTATTGATTTCCCGTCATACCTGAATAAATCGCAGTTTTGTTCCGGATCCACCCAGTATATCAAAGCAAGTTCTTTGAAGTCATCTTTTTTATCTAAATTGACAAGCTTAAGGAAAGCATTTTCTTCAAAGTATGCAGTGTCTGAATAAGAAGCATTATTTACTTTGAGCGTGTATATACCCGAACCATATTTTATTTTTGCGTCTTTATAAACTTTAATCGAGACATTATCGGATTTTCCGTCCCCGTTCAAATCCGCGGTAAATGTTGTATCAGGACCGGCTTTAGCGGTTAAATAGAAACTAAAAAACATTAAAAATAAAACGATTAAGATTTTCATAAGTATATGATTTAGGTTTAAAAATATATTTTGACTTCGCTTAATAATAATTCTAATTTTGGCTTGTGCTTATTAAAAGGTTAATTATAACAAAATAAAACTGTACTTCCCCGAAACCTTTTGGACAATTATAGCATAAATTTAAGATATTGTTTTAACATTTTCAAGATTGTTATTTGATTGTTTATTATGATTATTTTTCCAATTTGTTTTTGAAAAGAATAAAAAAAAGTCCGGTTAATTTTTCAACTAACCGGACTAATATTAAAAGATAAATTAACTTACAAATATTTTTATTTAATAAGCATCATTTTCTTTACTGATGTAAATTCGTTTGATTCCAACTTATAGAAATATACTCCACTCGATAGAGCTGAAGCATTAAAGTTGACAGCATAATTTCCGGGATTTTTTACATCATTAACAAGTGTTGCTACTTCTTTCCCGATAACATCATAAACCTTTAATGTAACTAATCCGGATTTCGGAATATTGAAACTGATTTTAGTTACAGGGTTGAATGGATTCGGGTAATTTTGGCTTAATGAATAAGTAGATGGAACTTCATTTGTAATCGGAGTGACACCTGTAATTGGCAGACCATATCTTGATATGCCTCCGAGGCTTCTTACTCCCCAAATAGTAGCACCGGCTCTTGATTTTGTCATGTGGTAGAAAACACCCTTAGTTGAGTAATTTGGAGCCGCGTATTGCAAAGCCCAGTTCGTGCCATTGTTTGATGAAAAATAAATAGTGGTATCTTGTTTAGCCACCCACCAGGAAGTTTGTGCTCCCGTTATGCCCGCAATGGTTGTTGAGCCCACAAATGTTTGAGCAAGAGTTGTCCAGTTTGTTCCACTGTTTGTAGTGATTAATAAGCCCGGGGAAGTACCGGAGCCACCAGCGATTCCGAGCGTTGAACTGTTGAACCATGTTGCCGCTATTTCCGATAACGTAATTGTCTGTGTTGACCAGTTTGCTCCCATATTTGAAGAATATTGGAAATTAGCATCCCCGACAGGAGAGAACCAAACTTGCTGACCATATAAACATGCAGCATTATTGTAAGTACCGCTTGTATTCGTAGTTGTAATTGTCGCCCATGACGACCAGTTTAAACCTGTATTGGTGCTTTTTAATAAATCCCAGGCACCACTTACAGGATCACCGATAAAATAAGCATTAGAAGCAGATGTCATATAAATGTCATCACCAAATCCTGCGTGTGTATTTGCCAGTGTCCAGTTAGCCCCGCCATCCGATGTTTGATAGATTGAAGTATTTGATCCGGCAACCCCTGTAACGATTGCTGTATTTGCATCCCATGCAAAAATACAATAATTTGTTATAGTAGTTGGAATGGTTCCGGTGACATTTGTCCAGGTGACACCTTGATTTGTGGTTCTTAAAACTTTACCACTTGCTCCACAAGTCCATGCAACGTTATCATCAACTGCAGATACTGATTGTAATGCTGTTGTTACACCGGATGTTTGTTCTGTCCAGGTACCGGTTGGAACGGGCGATGGAAGAGTTTCTGTGTATTTCCATATTCCACCTGCATATCCTGTTGCATATACTGTTAATTGATAACCTGTAATATTTGCACCAATATTCCAGATAGGTCCTGTGGTTTGAGTTCCATAAGTATATGATGATGGGAATGTAGTTCCGTTATCGGTCGAATAAAAAATATCAGTCTGTGCAATCCAAAATCTTGTACCGAGGGATTGAAAATGTACATTAGAGCCTGTACCGGGAGCAGTGAACGCACTCCACGTTGCACCGGCATCTGTCGATTTTAAAGAAGCACTACCACTGGTAACAAATCCGATATTACCACTTACTGTAATACCTGTAGATTGTGTTAAACCTGTAGTAGTTGTGGAAATCCAACTCGTTCCATAATTCGTACTTCTGTAAATATGGGCAGCATTTGTACCGAACCAAATATTATTGCCGCGTAAACACATTGCATTATCCCAGCCTGCTTCAGTTGATACCTGCGGGAGATATAATCCGGTGGAATCCCAGGTTGTTCCCGCGTTTGTGGTTTTCCATAATGACCATCTTGCGCCTACAGGGTCACCATATGCAAATCCATTAGTTGCATCTTTAAACTGAATGTCATCAATATAACCACCAACCTGTGTGAATACCTGAGTCCAGTTTGTACCACCATTGGTAGTTTTGTAAATATAAGTGTCAGCAGGTGAACCTGCGACAATTATTGTATTGGCATCTATAGCACGTACAACATCAGCTCCGAAAGTTGTAGGGATTGGTGCCGCGGCTATGTTTGTCCAGTTAATTCCGCCGTTTGTGGTTTTCAAAATTTGTCCTGCATCACCTGAAATAAACGCCACATTAGCATCTACAACACTCACAGAACGAAGTATTGAAGTGACTCCTGAAGTTTGTACTGTCCACGTCTGTGCAGATAAATTTATTGCAAAAGCAAAAACCATAAACATAGTTATGAGAGTAATTTTTTTCATATCTCTTTCCTTTTAAGTTAATAAAACAATTAATTAAAAAATAAATTTAAATTTAACTCTATAAAATTAATAATACTTTTATTAGTTAGCCAATATTAAAACAAGTCTTAATTAAATTTATAATTTAATATTAACTAATTTTATAAGATTAATCAATTTAAAAAAATTATTATTTATTTTACCCGAATTGGCTCATAAAATATGTAACAATAGTTACTTAGTTGCTATATTTCCGGTATAATATTTGTATTGGCTAACATATAATCACTAAAAGACGTCCAGGTTTGGATTTACCAAAAATATCGGAAAATTTTTATATACAGTAATTACTCCGGTTTTGCAGACTGTTGCAAACCTTGTTTTTGTTCTGTTTCAAAGTTTTTTCATTGAATGTTAAATATTTGAGTCACTGCATTTAAGTCGTTGCGAAGTTGGATTTTAAACAGATTTTGGAATTTTTAAAGTAATCCTCAATCAGTCATCATTTGAAATAATTATATAATTTAAAGGATAAAAATATTAAATAATCGTTTCTTTAATATTATCAGATTATTTCATCTGAATATTGCAAATGGTACAGAACCCGGTTGGCAATTTTAAATGCAAAAAAAAGCCGGAAGCAAAAACTGTCGGCTGTTAAAATGGAATAAGATAAAATTATGTTTTATTCGCTCTTTATTAAATTATTATTCTTTTTCATAATAAAAGTATTACCCATTTCTATCTTTTTTATTATCTGATTTTGCTTTCTTAAATCGGGTGGTAAAATCTCTAAAGTCGGAACAACTTTAGTTAATCCGTAGTTAGTTATCAGTAATGGAACATCTGCGGCATCAACAGATAAATCACCGTTGAAGTCACAGCTAAAGTATCCGATATTTCCATATTGATTGATGAAGTCATAAGCATCGGCAGCATCAATTGAACCGTCCTGATTTTCATCACCAACGATTAATACCCAAACACTTCCAACCTGTTTCATATTGTCACCGTAAGCTTTGTTTGCCGCGGTTGTAAAATCATAGTTAACCGAGACATTTGTAATAAATGCTTGAGGAAGCTTACTCCATGTTTCAAGATGATTTCTGTGTCTTACGACAATGTAATAGTTTGCATTTGGAGCTTTTATAAATGTTAAAACGGCTGTTCCTGTTGCTGATATTAAAACTGTAATACTATCAACTAATGTATATGGTGAAGTTCCACCGGCAAGATATATCCTTACGGTATCAGTCACCTGTTGCACTCCATCCCAGAATCCTTCAAGATAAACTTTTAAATTAAGTGTTAGATTTTGTAAAGTTCTGAAATTACAAATTGATGACCATGGACCTGAACCACTTGTATTTGATGCATAAATTCTCCAATAGTATCTTGTTAATCCTGTTAATTTTCCGGCAGGAACGGTTAATTGTGAAGAAGTGACTCCTGTCGTATCAAACGCAGTTGTAGAAAATGTGCTGTCTGAAGAAACCTGAATCCTGTAACTAGTCGCATATGTAACATCATTCCAATCGAGCAATGGCGTTAAAGAAACACCCGTTGCATTATTTGCAGGAAGCAGCAATGTCGGAGCAACCGGTACCGGAAACATTGTTGTAAAACTCCATACTGTACTAAACGAACCCCAACCTGTTTGATTCTTACCCTTAACCCTCCACCAATATTTCGTGTTATATGTTAAAGTAACGGATTTTAAAGTATCGGTTGCAGATGAATCTCTTAATACTCCGGTAACAAATGTTGAGTCCGTTGAAGTATATTCAAGCCAGTATTTATTTAAAGTAAGAACATCATTATTGAAAGGAATTTGATTATTATTGTTTTTAGAAATGTTTGGTATCGTCAAAATTGTTTCAATAGCTTTGCGCCAGACAAATGTCAAATTAACCGGCTGTCCTGTTGTACCATTTGAAGGGGAAATAAGTACCGGAGGATTCGGGGCATTTGGTATTGTTGTAAAATTCCAGATTGTTGACCATGCGCCAGTCCCTGCAATATTAGAAGCATTAATTCTCCAGTAATATTTTGTCAAAGTTGTTAATTTTCCCGATGGAATATTAATGTTGGAAACTATTATTCCTGTTGAATCAATTGCTGTTGTTCCAAAAAGAGAATCAACAGAAACCTGAACCCTATAATTTGACACATAAGTAACATCACTCCAATCGAGCGCAGGAGTTAACGAAATATCTATACTGCCTGTTGCTGGAGATATTATTATTGGTGAAACAGGTATTGGAACTATTGTAGTGAAATTCCAGACGTTGCTAAAATTGCCCCATCCTGTCTGATTCTTCGCTTTTACTCTCCAGAAATATTTAGTAATATAGTTAAGGCCTGATAAGGATTTAACTGTATCAGTTAATAATGAATCTCTTGTAAGTACTGTTGCGAAAGTTGAATCCGTACCATATTCAAACCAATAGTTAGTTACAGCCAGTGGTGAATTTCCTTTTTTATTATTATTACTTTTTTTATTTGTTAATAAGGTTTGGTCAATTGATTTAAACCAACAGAGTGAAAATGCTAAAGGCAGGTTTACGCTATTGTTTAAGGGAGATGCTAATACAACTATACTTGGAGCTCCAACAGTTTTGAAATAATAAGTTGAACTGAAAATACCCCAACCAGCAATATTTTTCGCTCTTACTTTCCAATAATACTTTGTTAACACTGATAGATTTGTTAATACTTTTACCGAATCTGTTAATGTAGTATCATTCATAACTACATTTGTAAAACCTGTATCAGTCGCAATAATTACATTATAGCCGGAAGCATATTGTGGTTTATTCCAAACTAAATTTAAATTTAGAGGATTACCTATAGAGTTATTCGCAGGAATTAAAAGCGATGGCGCTGTAGGAATTGGAACAATAGTAGTAAAATTCCATAAATTGGAATAATTGCTTGCTCCCCCGCCATTTGAAGCAGTTACCCGCCAGTAATATAATATGTTATTTGTAAGTTTGCCTGATGGAACTGATATGGTTGTTCCTGGTACGTTTGCAGAATCAAAATTAATTGCAGCAAATGTGCTATCTGTTGAAATCTGAATCCTATATGAACTTGCTCCTGTAGATGAATTCCATATCATCGTTGGAATAACTGATACATTCACTGCTCCATTTGACGGCGAGTTCAGCGTCGGTGCCGACGGCGGTGGAATCACCACCGGGTTAAAATATAATCCGCCTGTATTTATATGACTCGAACCATTCCATCCACCCCATACTATCATCTTACTACCTGTCCAAACTGCAGTATGCAAATATCTTGCTTCGGGTGCACCTGTTGTCGAAATTGAAGTCCACGTGTCTGCTATTACATTATAAATTTTACCGCTATTCAAAAATCCGGCCCATGTATTTCCACCCCATACAATCATTTTAGTACCAGTCCAAATTGTTGTGAAAGATTCTGTTGCAGGATGTGCATTTACGGTCGAGGTCGCAGTCCATGTATCAGATTCAGGGTCATAAACACCTCCTGTATTAATTAACGCACCACCATTATTTCCACCCCAAATAACCATTTTACTTCCTGTCCATATTGCCGAGTGATATCTTCGTGCTGTCGGGGCATTTGTGGTTGATATCGCTGTCCAGGTATCAGTTGATGGGTCGTATATTCCACCGGTATTTAATACACTTCCTCCATATCCACCCCAAACAATCATTTTTGAACCCGTCCATACAGCTGTGTGGTTACATCTGCCAACCGGTGCATTGGTTGTAGAAGTTGCTGTCCAGGTATCTGTAGCAGGGTTATAAATACCGCCGGTATTAAATAATCCATTGCCCGCTCCTCCCCAAATAATCATTTTTATACCTGTCCATATTGCCGTATGGTAATAACATGCCTGTGGAGCATTAATAGTTGATGTCGCTGCCCATGTGTTTGTTGCGGTATCATATATTCCGCCTGAATTCAAATAGCTGTTATTATATCCACCCCAAATAATCATTTTTGTACCTGTCCAGATTGAAGAAGGATAATCACGTGCTACAGGTGCATTTGTAAAAGGAGTAGCTGTCCAGGAATTTGTGGCAGTATCATAAATTGCGCCACTATTCATATAATAAGGGCTGGTATAATTATACCCTCCCCATACAATCATTTTATTTCCCGTAGAAACTGCTGTATGCCATACTCTCGGAGTAGGTGCATTTATAGTAGTTGTCAAAATCCAATTTTCTTGAGCGTAAATTGATGACAAGGAAAAAGAAAAAAAAATAAATAAGAGAAATATATAGTAAAAAAATTTTTTCATAAAAAAACATGATAGATTTAATCAGAGGTGTATTTTTCCTGCTAACTATAGAGTAGATTCTTAATAACTAATCCTATGAAGATAAAAACGCATTTCATATTATTATCTCAATGCTCAAATTAACTCGGGTGACATACTTTATTCCTCATATGAAATTAATATAATTGCATGTCAAAACAAATATAGTATTGGAGGGATACAATACACTATTGCGTTCCAATTAGAAAGAAAAATATATAATTCATATTTGCCGGTTAAGAGTATCTTTTTGGTTTATTGATTTTATAATAAATATTATCCGTAACGTTTCAAAAACCGCGGTACTAAAAGTGTGATTTTTAATGAGAAAAAACACATCAAATTAAATCAAAGAAGAAAGAGTAAGGTAATGAAATCGCACAAAGACAGCGAAATATTCAGAACAATTATGGTATACAAAAAAGCCGGAAGCAAAACATTCCGGCTGTTTAATATTAATTTGAAACAGATTTTTATTTTATTAAAATCATTTTCTTAGTCTCGCTGAAATTATCCGTTGTTAGCCTATAAAAATAAACTCCGCTCGGATATTTCGAGGCATCCCACTTTGCTTCATAAGTCCCGGGAGTTTGCGTTTCATTTACGAGCGTTTCAATTTCACGGCCGGGCATATCGAAGACAACAAGTTTCACAAAACTATTCGCCCGTAAATAATATTTTATATTTGTCGTCGGATTAAATGGATTCGGATAGTTTTGTAAAAGATTAAAATTTGTTGGTAAATTATTTGTTAATAATTCATCCGCTTGCATTTTTGCCAGTGAATACCGGAAAACTCCGAATCCGGATATACCCGCATAAATAAAATCATTATCTGTACATAATGATATGCAATTTAAACCTTTTAACCCGCTGTTTATTTTAGTCCATTTTATTCCCGTCAATGTTGTATAAAAAATTCCTGAGTCAGTTGCTGTAAAGACCCTGTTCTGATTAGTAGTAAAAACTAATCCCGTAATCGTAGAATCTATAAGACCTGAATTAAACTTTGTCCATACATCTCCGTTATTTTTTGAACGGAAAACTCCCCCATCTGTCCCTGCAAAAATTGTAGTACCTGATAAAGTAAGAAAACTTACATTTGTATTTGATAATCCAGAATTAACAAGTGTCCAGTTATTTCCGTTATTTGTTGAGCGGTAAACCCCGTCACCGGTTCCAGCAAAAATATTATTGTTATTAACTGCAAGAGCAACAACAGGCGTATTAAATACACCGTTTGTGACTAAAGTCCAGCTATTACCATTGTTACCCGAACGCATTACATCCCCCGAAGGTCTGCCGTGAGTATTTCTGCTTCCTGCAAATAAATATTGGCTGTTCGAAGTAATGGATATAACTCTCGATCCGTTATACCCGGTTTTTGTCCAGGAATTTCCGTTATCACCTGAACGAAATATCATAAAATTACTTCCGGCAAATAATAAATTTCCCTTAAATCCCACAGAATATATATTGTCTGAACCGAATATAGAGTTTGTCGGGTACCACGTGCTTCCATTATCATCTGTAAATGAAACTCCCTTATCGTATGCACCGGCAAATAGTATATTCGGCTTTGCTGCCATACTTGTAACATCTAAATATGGCAAACCATCAATTGTGGCTTCCCACGAATTTCCTTCATCAAAAGAAGCAAATATTGCACTTGTAGTTCCGGCGAAGAGATTATTTCCAAAAGAATAAATTTTAGTTACATCAAGACCTTTATTTACTGCAGTCCACTTTGTTCCAAAATTTGTTGATTTATAAATACCGTAGTTTGTTCCTACGTATATATTATTATTCATAAATGTTAAAGAACGTGTATCAATATGGTTAGAGCCGGTTCCCGGCAATCCGTTATTCACTAATGACCAGGAAGAACCGTTATCTGTGGATAAATAGACACCATATTGATAACTTGAAATAAAAATTTTATCATTAACAACTAATAAATCTTCAGCAAGCAAAAATGATGGTAAGCCGCTGCTTACATTAATCCACGTTGCCGCGAAATCATCTGAACGATATATTCCATTGCCTGATGTTGCCGCAAATAAAGAAATTCCGTTATTAGTTTTCAAAGCGAGAGCATTAATCCAGTACGATAAGCCTGAAGCACTCCAGTTAACTCCGGAATTTGTTGAAAAATAAATTCCATTTGATGTTCCTGCTATAAGATAATTAGTATTATTAATAGTTTTTGAATTCAGTGCTAATACTATAGTATTTTCAATTCCTGAATTGTAAGGTGCCCAGCTATTAGTTCCAATAGATGTCCGGTAAACTCCATTTTGAGTCCCGGCAAATAAATAATTTTCATTTGAATTAAATGAATAAACATATAATGAATTATCATTGTTCAGACCGGAACTATACTTATTCCATTTGGCACCTGAATTTGAAGTTTCAAAGATACCATTACCAAAAGAACCCGTATAAAGATTATTTCGGTCATTCGTATAGAATGAGAGAATGTTCGCGCCCCGGGGTCCAGCCGTTTGTTTCCATTGCCCGGACGATATATCTGAAAAAGATATAATTAATAGTATCAAAATAATTTTTTTCATAATAGTAAATTTATTTATAGTAATATTGTTAAGAATAAAAATTTTTGACTACGTAATATATTATTCAATAGGTCAACTCGAAATGAGACCCGTTGAATTTAGAATTTGAATAAAAAATTTATTCACAGGAGTATTATTTATGCCAACTATCGCGAACCCGTATAAGAAGAAATAACTAACGATGTAAAAATTTAACAAATCATACACTTAAAAATCAATTTATTACTTTCCATTTAGAATTTTCTCCGCATTATCGCAGGAATATTTAATCAGCTGACTCAGAATTTTGTCGTCTATGTCTGAAAGTTTTTTTATATAAAGACATCCTTTCCCGGTTTTATATTTTCCGAGCATTGCAAGCATATCTTCATTTCTTACCGCACCCATAATATAAAGTGATATCTGTTGTTTGCGAGGTGAAAATCCTACCCTGAACCAGTCCGCCTCCCTCCCGGAAGCGTATTTGTAATGCACATCACCGAATCCGATTATTGCAGACCCCCACATTTTTGCTTCGGATTTCGAAACGGATTGCATCATTTTAACTATGCTTTCGCAGTCCCTGACAAGAGCCTCATCACTGAAGGTTCTAAGGAATGCTTCTACGCTAATTTCGGTTTTTTTTGTTTTGTTTTCCTGCATATATATTTTAATTTATTATATAATAGTTTTTTGGGGATAAAAATTCTATTTTCGGGCTTAAAAAAACTTACAGGATGATAAATTTTAAATATTCCTCCGCCAATTTTATAAATCTATTATATTTTTTTAAAGCGAACGGTGAATAATACAGTTACCAAATCTTATTTACAAATAAAAAAGACCGGAAGCTGTTAACCCCCGGCTTTGTACTTGATGTAAAATAAATTTTTTTATTATAATAAAATCATCTTCTTTGTTTCGCAAATCCATCCGTTAATAGTCTATAAAAATAAATTCCGCTTGGGTACTGAGATGCATTGAATGTTACTTCATACGTTCCCGGATTCATATTTTCATTCACAAATGTTTCAATTTCTTATTCTGAGATTTAATAAATGTTTAGAACCGTAATCTCCCCTGCCCTCCTTCAAAAGAAGATTTAGCGGGATGAACTTTTTATCAAATGCATCCGGATAAAATCAGGGATTTATATTTACAATGAATTTAATAAAAAATAAAATTATGTTCGGAAATATAAAATAGTTTATAACTTTGCCTCCGGAATTCTTCAACAATAAGAGGAAAAGAAGTGTTTTAAATTTTTCAAAATTAATATCATTATTATATAATTTTTAATTCTTAACATTACATATGAATACAGAATTACTGTCAAGAATTCAGTTTGCAGTGACGGCCGGATTTCATTTTATATTTCCTCCGATTTCAATTGGACTGGCTTTTTTGCTGATATTTATCGAGCGATTCGCGTGGAAAAGAAATGACGAACAATATTTAAAGCTCGCAAAATTTTTCGGTAAACTTCTCGGGATAAATTTTGCAGTCGGAGTTGCTACCGGAATCGTCATGGTTTTTCAGTTCGGTACAAACTGGTCGAAATATTCCACCTTCGTAGGCGATATATTCGGTGCCCCTCTTGCCGCTGAGGCAATATTCGCATTTTTCCTTGAATCAACATTCCTTGGAATTTATCTTTTTGCAAGAAACAGAATTTCAAAAGGCTGGCACTTCTTTTCCATTTGCATGGTTGCTCTTGGCTCCCTTATTTCCGCATTCTGGATTATAGTTGCAAATTCCTGGCAGCAAACTCCTGCCGGATTTATTTATAATGCTGCTATGGACAGGGTGGAGATTTCGAATTTTTTTGATGCTGTATTTAATCCGTCCACACTCGTTAGATTTTTTCATACCGTTGACGGGGCTTTTATTACGGGAGCGTTCTTTATAGTCGGTGTATGTGCTTACCTGATAATTAAGAAAAGAGAAACAGAAATTGCATTCAAAGGAATTAAGATTGGAATTATTTCGGGTTTGATTTTTTCTTTGTTACAGGTATTTCCGTTTGGTCACGAGTCTGCAAGAGTAATGTATAAAACACAACCGGAAAAATTCGCTGCAATCATGGGATTGTATAATTCACAAACCGATGCCCCTATAATGGTTTTTGCTTATCCCGCTAATGAAGGTGAGCAGCCGGTGCTGAAAGCTCCGATTGAAATTCCGAAACTTCTGAGCTATTTGGTATTTTTTCCGGGGGATCCTCAGGCTTTCAGAGGTCTGAATACATTTTCTAAAAAAGATATTCCGCCTCTCTGGATGACATTTGTATCTTATCATAATATGGTTTTGCTTGGAGTAATTTTTATTTTATTAATGATATGGGGAGCAATACAAATGAAGAGAAAAAAACTTCTCGTTGCAAGAAAATTTTTAAAAATATTAGTATGGGCAATACCATTTCCTGTTTTCGCCTGCGAGCTTGGCTGGATGGCGGCAGAGGTGGGAAGACAGCCATGGATAGTGTACCAACTGCTTAGAACTCACGAGGCATACTCACCGACCGTTTCATCAGGAGAAGTATGGTTTTCATTTATATTGTTTACACTAATTTATCTGTTTATCGGTATTCTTTTTGTTTATTTGCTTGCGAAAGAAATTAAAAAAGGTACTGAAACATCTATTATTCCGGAAGGAAAGGAGGTTGAATTATTATGACTCTCAATATTATCTGGTTTCTCCTCGTTACAATATTAATAATCGTTTATGCAGTGCTCGATGGATTTGACCTCGGAGTCGGCGTTCTTTCATTATTTTCAAAAGATGAAAATGAAAGAAGAATACATTTGAATTCTATCGGTCCCGTTTGGGATGGAAATGAGGTTTGGCTCCTTGCCGGCGGGGGTTCAATCTTCGCTGCTTTCCCGGTAGTTTATGCAACGGTCTTCAGCGGGTTTTACATCGCATTTTATTTACTTCTTGCTGCACTTGTTTTCAGGGCAATTTCATTTGAATTCAGGGGTAAAATAATCTCGCCGCTCTGGAAAAAAATCTGGGACTGGGCATTCGGGCTTGGAAGCCTCCTGCCGGCGTTGCTTTACGGTGTTGCTTTTGGGAATATCCTGCAGGGAATACCTATTGATGCATCAAAAAGATTCACGGGAAATTTTCTTTCACTGCTGAACCCATATTCAATTTTGATTGGAATTTTATCCCTCGTGATGTTAACTATGCACGGGGCAATATATCTGACGCATAAAACCGAAGGTGAGTTTCAGGAAAGGAATATTATTAATGCAAAGAATTCCTGGTTAGCTTTTTTGATTCTTTACATTTTGGCAACAGTAACAACGATTTTTGTTGCCCCGTTCTCATTCGATAAACTTTTAATGAATGTCATCTGGTGGATACTATTGGTTTTATTCTTAGTGAGTGTGGTTTCGGTGAGGATATTTTTAAGTAAAAATAATTTTAAACTTTCATTTATTTTTTCATCTTTAACAATTGCGGCTGTTATAGGATTAGCAGCGGTCGGACTTTTTCCAAACCTTGTTCCTTCAACAATTTTCCCGGATTATAGTTTATCGATTTTTAATGCTGCTTCCTCAGAACGGACACTTATGACAATGCTTATAATTGCCCTGATAGGTATGCCGTTTGTAGCCGTATATACAATTATTATGTACAGGATTTTCAAAGGAAAACCTGTAATTACAGATGAAAGTTATTAAGATTAAAATTCAGAACTTAGAATATTGCTTAAAAAAGCCGAAAGATATTTCTTTCGGCTTTAACTAAAATTATAACTGATTTTTATTTCAATCTTTGTCCCGATATATTCATAGTATATTTTTATTTTTTTCTATATTATAGTAAATCTAAATTAAAAATTAATTTTATGAAAAAATTAATCTTCCTATTGTTTTTGTTTTTCATTTTATCGTTTAATTCCAAAATTTATTCTCAGCCCGGAGTCTGGCAAACCGTTCAGTCTAGCCTGAGTGTAAGTTTGATGGATAGTTATTTTCTTAACAACGGTTTAAATGGCTGGGCAGTTGGAGGAACCGGCTCCGGAAGTCAATATGTTTCTACCGTATGTTTCACTACAAACGGAGGAACCAGCTGGACATCTGTTCCGTTTTCAGTCAATTCAAATATAACGGGAATTTGTTTTGCAAATGCTTTTACCGGTTGGGCAGTTGGTTCGAACGGAGTTATAGTTTATTCGGGCGATGGAGGTACAAACTGGTCCCAACAAACATCTCCCACAACAAGATTACTTGCAAAAGTTTGGTTTATAAATGCCCAAACGGGTTGGGCTTGCGGAGGATGGCAGGATGGTACTACCTATCTTGTTATTAAAACAACAAACGGAGGACAGTCATGGACTGACCAGAGCTTCAGCTCGGGAGCTTATTCATGCGAATCAATATTTTTTATCAACGACCAGACGGGTTGGATAGGAGGACGCGATAATACATTAGCACCCCACATACAAAAAACAACAGACGGCGGAAACACATGGGCAAGACAAACTGTACCTTCGACAGGTTCTAACGTTGGTATTGAAAGTATTAAATTTGCTACATTAAATAAAGGATGGGCAGCTTCAACAAGCATCAATAATAATGGTCCTATTTTTTATACGTCAGATGGCGGAAGCAACTGGACAGTACAATATTCAACAAATATGCATTATCATATGCTTGATGTACGGGATTCGATGTCGGTTGCATGTGTCGGAGTAAGAGTACTAAATCCTGCCGAACAGGTTTTTGTAACTACCAATGGCGGAGTTAACTGGACACCAAATACACCACCTATCGATGGTTACACATATGCAATAAGTTACAGAGGAAATAATGTATGGATAGGTTCAAGTAATACGCAGATTTTAAGAAGTTCAAATAACGGAGCAACGTGGGTAACACAATTTATTGCACCACGCTGGCGTTCGGTCGTCTGGAGCAACTCAACTACGGGCTGGATAACCGCAGGTACAAGTGTTGGAACAGATGGAGTTTCACTCAAAACGACTAACGGAGGGCAGACATGGCTAAATGATCCTCTGTCTCCCGGCGGCTCACAGGCTTTCTTTGTAAATGCAAATTACGGATGGATGCTTTTTGAAGGAAATAGTTCTTCCATTTATAGAACATCGAACGGCGGAACAAGCTGGATACAAACTTATATCCCGGGCGGCGGTGCGTGGATAGGAAGAATGACATTTGCCTCTCAAAATACAGGATGGGCTTATGGTTCCATCGGAAAAATTGTTTATACAACAAACTCGGGAGTCAGCTGGACTGCACAAAACGTCGGCTCAACAAATTATATCGAAGCATTATTTTGTGTAAACGAAAATGAAGCATGGGCCGGTGGAGGTTATGGCGGCGGAAGCGGTTTTATTTCTCATACAACAAATAGCGGGCAAACCTGGACTTTACAAACTCCCGCATCGAATGCACAGATAAGCGATTTTTGTTTTTTAAATAACACATCAGGATGGGCTTTATGCTATGGGGGTACCACTCAAAAAACTACGGATGGAGGACAAACCTGGACAGGTTTGGGTTCGATTCCGAATTTTTATTCGATGCGAATCTTAATGCTCGATTCCCTGAGAGGATGGATTGCGGCATACAATTCCGGCAGTTCGACTGATGGAAAAGGATATATTTATAGAACAACAAACGGAGGAAACTCCTGGGTTCAGGAATGGATAACACCGATTGTTGGAACAGACCTTCAGGATTTGAGTAACCAAAACAATATGACACTTTGGTGCGTCGGAAATAATGGTCAAATCACGAAGTACGATGTTCCGACAGGAATTTCTAAGAATACTGAGGTCGTAAAAGATTTTAATCTTTCCCAAAATTACCCGAATCCTTTTAATCCAACTACAAATATCAAATACCAAATAACAAATAACAAATTAGTTACTTTAAAAATATTTGATATACTTGGAAAAGAAGTTGAGACACTCGTAAATGAAAAACAAAATGCCGGAACATACGAAGTTACATTTAATGCATCGCAATATTCCAGCGGAATATATTTTTATAAATTAACAACCGATAATTTCAGTGATACGAAAAAAATGCTTATGATTAAATAGCGATAGTTATTTAATCATAAGCCCGATAGCGAAGCGTATCGGGGGCTTTATTGAAATAATATTTTTAGTTAATTTAGATATTATTTTTCTATTTAAAAACCCACGTTTCATCGTGTGTTTTCCTTATATATATATATCCATTCTTTATTATAGATTATATTAAATGAAACAACAAATAAATACAAGATTTTTAATAAGAGGACTCGAATCACCGAACCCACGGATTACAATATTGCAAACCATTTTCTGTTTTAAATTAATTCAAATTTTACTAATTTACCCCCCTCATCCGTAGCTCAGTTGGTAGAGCAGCTGACTCTTAATAAGTTCAGAAACCCTGAGAATAGCTATGCAAGCTGTTTTCGGGGTTTTCCCTTTCCCTATGTTACCCCAAATTACCCAAAATCGCAGACGAATTTACGGTGATTGACATTAACAAATCGAAAAGAGTTTCAGAAAAAAATGATAATAAAAAAACTTCGCTTAATTATTATCAATCAATATTAAATTAAAATATATTAAACTTTAAATTTTAAGGAAGGAATATTTATGTACAAAACAAATAATTCCAATAACTTTGAAGATCTTCGATTGCTATCTATCAACGAAGCAAGAAAAATTTTAGGAATCAGACATGAATTTTTAAAAGATTTTATATATATACGTATGATTGGAACAATTAATATTGGTAACAAAAAGCGAATTCCAACTGAAAGCCTAAAAAAGTTTGTTATGGAAAATACTGAGAAAATAGAGCTGGGAGATGAAAATAGATTAGAAAGAGATATTATGGAGATTATTAGAAAAAGATAAGAATTAAAACGATTAATATTTATTTATCATTTCATTAGTTCTTAATATTCAAAAACCCCGGAAACACTTTTCATAAAGTATCTGGGGTTTTATTAAATAATAATTTTTATTTAAATATATTTTCCTAAAAATCGATAAACCTGGAATTTTTTTTTATTGATCTCCAATTTTATTAGTTTTATTTTATAATATCAATTTTGAAAAACTAATAAGAAGTGGGATTCAATGTGATGTCGTTCATAATTGCTCCGTGTGTTTTGACCCGGGCTCATCCGGGTTAGTATTATGATTTTTATGATCTCGCAAACGTCCGAGTGTGCTATCAATCAGTTTAATTAGCTTATCTGAAGCACCTTCAACAGCTTGCTCCAGAGTCTCTGACTGATTAGTAACTGCCAGAGGTTGATGACCTTCAAGGCGAGCTTCTATCATACAACGCTTATCGTTCTGGCTTTTTTTATTGCCGTTCTCGTCGCTCAGGTGGACTTCCACTCGTGTTATGTGCTCGCTAATTCGGCTTAATGCACTTTCAACTTGTTGTCGGACCCAAACAGTCAGCGATTCATGACCTTTGATGTTATGGTCAGTATTAATTTGTATCTTCATTATTTTATCTTCTATTAATGGTTTTTGTTTTAATATTGTCAATCGAAAACAGACCCTTATCATTGTATGCCGGCGTTTTTGTAATGTTTATAAACTCATATGTATTCATCTTTAATAATTTTTTTAGTTTTAGGACACTATGGTGTTCTGTTATTTTCCGATGGTTGCTTTAATTGTTTGTGAGGTGCGAATATAAAGTTATCACTCATTATGTAATATAAGATGGCAGTGAACATTAAAATCACACCTACCCAGATACGCCAATCACGGTGTGCACGTTTCCAGTAAGGACAATGTTCATGATCTCCATTGTTATTTTCCTGCCTTTCATTTATATGATGAATTTTATTCATATTTCCCTTCCCTTTTTAATTTAATTTTTAATAATTCTTTATGAGGTTATATTATTTCCTTATTATTTTCTTTTCAAATACTTTTTTTGTTCTCATGATTATATTTAATTTCACTATTAAAAATTTATAATTTGGCTGACTGTTTTAGCTTACATCCATCCCTCAATAGTATCAGTGACATAAATCTCAACCTGTCCGGTATCTTTTAGAATAACCGGTATGCCGGCAAAAAGTCGTTCATGTAAAAAAATCTCTTTCCCGTATTTGCTTCAGCCGGAATGCTTTTTGGGAACCGGTTCATGGACCCAGTATCCCTTTTGATTATAATGTCCATACAGTATTGTCTCATATTCCCGTGTAATCAGAGACTCCTCCGTGTATTCCGGTGACTGTTTGATTTTCTCAAGAGGAAGATTGACGAAGACTGCCGACTCACTCCAACTAACGCGCTCAATCCATATTGGGGAAACCAGTACCTTTTTTCCGGGAAGCCAATTCTTTGTATCTATAATTAGATAACGAATCGTCCATGTCTCGTCATCTATAATAAAATCATCGACATGTCCAATTTCACCATCTTTAGCATGGATGATATGACCACTAACATCATGAGTACTACGTAAATGAGGATCCCATGTTTTCTTTTCTTGTGTGAATTCTTCCCATTCTTTACGGTCACGCACAATATAGGGAGAAGATCCCCATATATATGGACCACCCCAATATATCGGCCATCCATAATAACCGTAGTAAGTTTCCTCAAACTGTCGGGAGACGGGTTTGTCACTATTCAAAGACGGACTTTCTTCAATCTGCTTTTTTGTTAAATCGATATCGATGTTTTGCTCTTCTGTATTTACTGCATTCAGTGCATAAGGAGAAATTAACACACTCCTTTCTGTCAGCCAGCTTCCAGTGTCGGCGACCAAATAGCGAACCACCCAGTGCTGGTCATCAAAGTAAAACTCTTTGACCTTTCCTATTTCCCCGTCGAGGCCGTTCAATTTGTAACCCTTTAGTGTTTTGACTTTGATTAACATATTCTTTCACCTTTCGTATTTAAAATTTTTTTCTTTTTGTAAAACCGGCTTTTACACTTCAACTATCATCTTCCCCGTATTATCACCTTTAAATAACCCTATTAACGCAGTTGGCAATTGGTCAAAACCATGAACAATAGTTTCGGTAAATTTCAATTTACCTTCCTTTATCCATTGTCCTAACTGCTTAATACCTTCAGGAAATAGGCTTTGATAATTACTTACAATAAAGCCCTGCATTAGTACACTCTTCATAAGCAACAATGGTTGTAAGCGAGGTCCTATGGGGGTATCAGAACTATTGTACAAGGATATTTGTCCACACAGAGCGATTCTCGCATGAAAATTAATATTGCTGATAACGGCATCAGATATTTCGCCACCAACATTATCGAAATAAATATCCACTCCATTTGGACATAATTCAACAATAGCTTTTTTTAAGTCTGTCGTTGTCCTGTAATTGATAGCATTATCAAAACCATATTTTTCCTTTAATAATATTATTTTTTCATCAGAACCTGTAATGCCAATTACACGACAACCTTTTAACTTAGCTATTTGCCCGGCAACTATTCCTACTGCACCTGCTGCACCTGATACGACAACCGTTTCGGTCGCTTTAGGTTTACATATATGAATCATTCCAAAATAAGCAGTGAGACCAGTCATACCTAAAATGCCCAAATAATAACTCAAAGGTGCTTTAGACGAATCAATTTTTTGTAAACTTTTTTCAGAAGAAATGATTTCTTTACTCCATGGCAGCATACCTAAAACCTTATCCCCGATTTTAAAATTATCGGATTTGCTTTTTAATACTGTAGCAATTACACTACCCTCAATAGGTTGGCCTATCTGAAAAGAAGGAATGTAAGATTTTGAATCATTCATCCTGCCGCGCATATAAGGATCAACAGAATAGTATAAACCTTTTAATAATACTTTCCCGGTCTGAATTTCCGGCAACTCAGTATTTTCAAATCTAAAATCATTAGTTGTTAGAGTACCTTTTGGTCTTGACGCAAGTAAAATTTGTCTGGTATTCATAATATTTGAATTTTTTTTAAAATGACATTAATTATTGAATTCATGTTAATTCCATTTTCTACTATTAAATTGTTCAAAATATAATTATTATAAAGCTGAATAAATCAAAACGAATTTCTCTTGTACTTATAAGATATTTTCAATTTTCAATGATAAGTCTCCGGAGAAATCTCCTGATTCGATGTCATCAGGGCTCAGATTTTTATTCTTAGAATCATAAATATCAAACTTACTGATTCCGTTATCACGGGCTATTTCCTGCAATTTCTCGACTAAGTCCATTCCTTTATAATTTTTTATATTATAAGAATTCCCATTACATCTTAAAAATCTTTTTTGCTCTTCAGGATCGGGGATATCTTTTGAGTCCGGCATAAGTATATAAATTTTTGAAAGTTTTTAATTATGTTTGTTGAATAGCGACTAAATATTTTTAATTCCATTAATTATAGAATTTTTTTCCGCCTTAAATAAGATATGAAAACGAAATTCATTAAGTAATAGTGCAGAGGGATGAAAAAGGAACTAACTCGAATGGATGAGTATTTAATTATTTAACAGGGATACAGAATCGGCAGTTTCTTTATATTCTTTATTTGAATAGGCATATTTTGCAATTTGTACTCTCGTTTGCAATGCCATTTTTTCGAGAATGTTATGCACATAACTCTTTACGGCATAATAGGAGAGATGGAGAATTTGCCCGATTTACTTATTGGTCAATTATAAATTTGAAATTTAACTTTTATAAACCTGATGGTTCAGTAGCAATGATACCTTTTGTACCTTAAATTAATGCCACTTCAAGTTTCAGACTTAAGTAAAAATGAATAAGAATTGTAGCCCCTGAAAAAACTCACAATGGAATGTGTATTTGATTAATTAATTTTAATTTAAATAAATTCAATTTTCAGGAGTATTATAAGTAGATTTTGCGTTAAATACTATTATAATACTTAACTTTAAATATTTATTTTGATTATTCCTTAAGCCAATTATATCTTAGAAAAACTTAAAATTCCATCAAACTATGCTATACAACGAAAAATTAATTATAAGATTTCTTTTTAATAATTAATTTTACTTCATTAGTAATAAAACAAAAGGAGAATATTAAATGAACAAAACGAAAACACATTCCAAAGATAAATATATTGTCATCGGTAAGGATGGTCCGTATCTTGTTTATGGGGGAGTACCTTTACACATTCTGGAAATAGTTAACAATCAGGAGGGTATGTCCTGGGAATGGAAAGAAGGAAAGACATTTGAGAACGGGAACGAATATGCTCTTTGCCGGTGTGGAAAATCCGGGAATATGCCATTTTGCGATAGTAGCCATTCCAGTACCGGATTCGATGGTGAAGAGACAGCCAGTCGGGCTCCATACTCCCGGCAGGCGGAACATTTCGATGGACCTTCATTGGTTTTAAGTGATGTTCAACAATTATGTGCGTTCGCAAGGTTTTGTGATCCGGGCGGCAAGATATGGGGATTGATTGAAGAGACGGATAATCCTGAAGCGCGTTCTCTTGTAATACGGGAAGCGATGAATTGTCCGGCAGGACGTTTGGTTATTCATGACAAGAAAACCCGGCAGGAAATCGAGAGACCACTTGAACCTTCGATTGGTATCGTTGAAGATACACCCCTTGGTTGCAGCGGACCGCTGTGGGTTAAGGGAGGCATCCGGATTGAATCCGCAGACGGTAAACTCTACGAGACGCGTAATCGGGTTACACTATGCCGATGCGGTGTCTCCGATAACAAGCCTTTCTGTAACGGCAGCCACGCCAGTATGAAGTTTAATGACGGACTGATGAAAAGAAAAAAAAATTAATCATTAGTTTACGGCAGTAGTGATACAATTTCTTATATTTTTTTACTAAATACTTCATCGGATGTGTTCTATTATATTCGTTCGCAAAATTTTATCAAACGTTTCCATCAGTTAAATGCGAATGGTGCATAATCCAGTTCGTTGATTCTTTTTACAAATAAAAAAGCCGGAAGAAAAACTCCCGGCCTGGAATATAAAATTTAACTAAATCTTCATTTCAACAAAACCATCTTCTTTACCTGAACAAATTTATCGGCTATTAACCTGTAGAAATATAATCCGCTCGATAACATTGATGGATTGATTTTTATAGTATAATATCCGGCAGTCTTAAGTTCGTTGTTCATTATGTTCATTACTTCCCTGCCCGTCATATCGTAAACTTTTATCGAGATCTTTGAATCGTTTGGCAATGCAAAGTCTATTTTCGTTGTCGGATTAAACGGATTCGGATAGTTCTGACTCAATTCATATTTTGCAGGTATTCCAACTTCCACTTCACCGTTTAAATTATGATATTCAAAATTTCCGTTGTTGTCTATTTGTTTCAAGCGATATTGATATTTACCGGTATTAAGTTTTGTGTCGTTAAATGTGTATGATGATTGAGCGTTTATGATTCCTTTTCCGGCGACAAAACCGATTTTCTGCCAGCCGTTTTCGGTTGATTTTCTTTCGATATTAAAACCTTTGTTGTTGACTTCGGAAGATGTTCTCCAGTTTAGTATTACGTCTCTTAAATTAATACTGTATGTAAACTGAGACAGCGAAACGGGCATTGGATTGTCATACTGAATCGCTCCCAGGGTTGGAGGAATTGTTCTTGTGTAACCCGAATAATCATTTGGTAATCCTTCTATTGTAACACCTGTCATATAGGCACCGGGTTTATATCCCGAAATTGTTGTATCGGCAGGCGGAAACTGTGGATTTATATTGTTACTGTTAACATCCTGTCCTGTAGCGGTCTTCCAGGCAGCAAGTGTAGTAACATCCGCACCATTAAAATAACCGAATTTACCGCCATTCACACCCGGAGCATAATAATCATTATAATCTATCGTTAAACTTGTACCACTTGGATTAGCAGAAAAATATGCCGCGTAATGTTTTCCTGTCGATGCGACTCTATTAATCCTTTCATTTACGAAAATATTATTCCTGAAATTGCGTGTGTTTGTTGTTACAGCACTATAAAGTGCATAACTGCTCCAGGAATAGGGAGTTTTTCCTGTCATAACATCAGCTGTACCTCCTAAATATATTGTATTAAAGTACAGATTATTATCATTACTTAAAGCACCCGTTTCGTAAATCCCGACAAGTGTTGCCCGTGGGTTACCACCAAGACTTATTACATTATTAGAATATGTTGTTTTTCCTGCGTTCATCTTTATTCCGTATATCATCCTATTGGTTGAAAAGCCACTTGAACTGGTCACCAAACTATTTATGAAATTACCATTCACAGTACTTGCAGTTGTACCACCATTGTAATACAATCCTATCACGCTTCCTGTATTTGTATTAGAAAGTCCGGAAATTATGTTATTGGAAATTGTTTGTACTGCAGGCGTTGTGGAGTTAAAAATAATTCCACCGGCTGAAACAGAAGCGTCCGAATTAGCGTTAACATTTGTGCTTGTAAGGTTGGTTACAATATTATTTGTTATAGTATTCGTACCTCCGCTTATGTAAACGCCCTGAATTAGACCAATAGTTTCACTACTGGCGATTCCGTTCCTGAGGTTGTTTATCGTATTGCCCGAAATCGAAACAGTTCCTGTGCCTGCACTGTTTATTCCATATACAATTTGTGTGCTATAAGATGATGCATTTATACTGTTTGCCGTAACTGTACTGCCAATCAGGTTGTTGTTTATTGTTGTAGTACCTGAACCGCTTTTGTAAATACCATAAATGTTTGTGCTATTACTTGAATTAATTCCTGTTGTAATTGAACCAATATTGTTATTCCTGCAGTCAACTGTTCCATCGGTCGTTATGCATATTCCGTATAAACTTCCATCTGAAGAATAGCCATTATAAGAAATTGAACCTGTTCCTGTTGTGTCGCCGATTGTGTTCCCTGTGGTTGTTCCAACGTTAACAGCACCTGATGCAATATTGATTCCATACCAGTTTGAAGCTCTGAAATTTGCATAAGTGAAATTCTTAATCGTATTTCCCTGTACATTGCTTGCAGTTGTTGTCCCTGCCTGAATGTTAATAGCATAAAATATATTAGTCTCATAATTCGTCTTTGTCCATGAAGTATCAATTCCTGCCTTTCCACAATTTGGGGAAGTTCCGCCGATATAGTTATTTGATATTGTGAAATTATTACCTGAAGAATTTGTAATCCGGATAACATTTAATGTACTGCTAAAGTTCGGGGCAAAAGTATTTGTTTCATAAAAACTGTTCCCGGTAATACTGCAGGCAGTTGTGTTATTGCTAAGGTATATGCCTGCTGAAGAAGAAACATTATCCCTGTTGAAGAAATCATAAATATAATTATTGCTAATCGTGTTACCGCTGTTTTCTGCTCCGGAAGTTCCGGACGAATAAATCAGGTTGACAGGTCTGTTTGCATCGGATGAATTTGTAATGTTGTTATTATCTATTGTATTGTTATTGTTACCCGTAGTTCCCCTAATTCCTTTAGTTCCTTTAATTCCTTTATTTCCGGTAGTTGTACTGAAGAATACCATCCCTCCGGAAGTATCACGGGAAGCGCCTCTAATGTTGCAATATTTTATTGTGTTGTTATCGGCATCATTTATAAACCTTACAGTTGATGTTCCCTCTATGATTGATATGCTCATATTCTGTATGGTAAGGTCTTTTGCGGAACCTGTTGCGCCAACTCTTCCGTCAAACGTTACATTAGCAGCACCGTTTAAATCTATTAGCGGTGCACCCGATACATCACCTCCTATTGCAAGACCTGTTGATGAAGGATATATTGATATTGCAGAGTAATTTGCATTTCCCGTACCGCTTGCATTCAGAACTGCAGAAGAAGTAAGGAACTGATTCCCTGTTATTTTAAGTATAAGATTGCCTTGGTGCGTACCGTCATTTATTCTGTCAAATGCTGTTTTTATGTTTGTATATGATGCCTGTAAAACTGCACCGATATATACTTCAACAATGTTCAACGGCGCTGAGGTAGTTTCAATTGCGCCCATTTCGGGTGAAACAGCGTCTCTTCTATTATCAAAATAATCTCCCAGAATACCTGTACCCGGTACTCCGGGTAAGGATGCTGATGGAGAATAATTCGATGCAGTTGTTCCGCCTGTGAAAATAGGATCTGAATTCAAACTCGCGCCATCCTGACCTGTGGCAGTTTTCCATGCGTCTAATGTTGATATATCATTTGCCGCATCATAAACACCATCAGAATGATAGCCAAGCATTCCGCCTGTACCGGTTGCAAAATAATCGTTATAGTTTATTGTCAAATTTGTATTAACTGTATAGGCGAAGTATATTGAAAAATGTTTACCTGTGGCACCGTTATTGCTCCGTGAATTATAGAAAATGTTATTCCTGAAATTGCGTGTATTTGTTGTTAAAGCACTGTAAAGTGCGTATGAGAAAAGAGCACCTGTTGAAGGTGTTCCGCTTATGTATATAGTGTTGAAATAGAGATTGTTATTATAACTCGTACTTCCTGTTTCATAAATCCCATATATCGTAGTCTGCGTATTCCCTCCAAGAGAAATAATATTATTTGAATAAGTTGTAGCACCTGCTGATATCTTTATTCCATAAAATGTAGCTGATGTACTGGCTGCGTTAACTGTAAAACTGTGTATGAAATTATTAGATACATTGCTTGATACCGGACTGCCGGTGTAATAAATACCTGTAACGCTTCCTGTAAATGCTGTGTATGTGTTTGAAAGATTATAGATTGTGTTACCGGAAATGGTTGACACTGCGCTTGAAAAACCAGAATTTGTATAAAACCTTATTCCGCAAACCGAATTAAACACTGCCGCATCTGTATTTGCATTAGCAATTGTAAGGTTTCGAATAATATTGTTTGTAATAATGGTAGTCCCTTCGTAAACTTGTATTCCATGAATACAACCTAAGGACGTTGTATCAGTATTAGTAGTACCATTAGTCAGGTTTGCAATTGTATTTCCCGAAATCGTATTATATGCAGCGTTACAGTCACAGAATATTCCGAATACAAATTGTACTGTACCGGATGAAGCAGATGATGCATTTATGCTGTTTGCAGTAGTTATACTGCCAATAGTATTATTGCTGATGGTGAAGATTGTACCTCCGGAAGCGAAATAAATACCGTAAATACTTGTCGCATTGGTGGTTGCATCATTAGTCGTGGTAATTGAACTAATTGTGTTGTTCTGACAGTTTATTTTGACTGTACCAGAACTATAATAAGTATAAATCCCATAAAATTTCCAACCGAAATAATATCCATCATTAATCGTTTGTATCGGACCGCATGAATATGTTATTGAACCTGTACCGCTTGGAGAACCTATTATATTTCCGGAAGTTGTTCCAACATTAACAGCACCGGATTCAATATTGATTCCATAAAAGTTTGCATCTCCTGAATTTGCATAAGTGAAATTATTAATCGTATTTCCCTGTACATTTGTTTCAGAACCTGCACCACTACCCGCAAAAATATAAATTCCTGTGAATGCATTATTATATGTATTTGTTTTTGTCCAGGATGGAACACTCCCCCCTGATCCGCATTGAGGTGAACTCCCGCCGATATAATTGTTATTAACATTGAAATTATATCCTACCTCGGGTGAATTAATATAAATCACTGTGTATGAAAAATATGCGTTTGTATTTCCTGTGGTGGCAAATGAATTTGTTTCATAAAAACTATTTCCTGATATTGTCCATGACGTATTATTGCTGTCAAGTTTTATTCCGTATGAAATATATGAACGGTTAAAAAAATCATATACATTGTTATTACTTATAGTGTTTGAAGCGTTCATAAACGTTAACGTTCCTTTTGAATAAACTGTATTAATCGGTCTGTTTGCATCGGAAGCATTTGTAATGTCATTATTTTCTATTGTATTATTACTGTTTCCCAATGAAGCATTTGTATAGCCGAAAAACACAACACCACCGGTTATATCTGTTGTTGAACCTTTAATTGTGCAGTATTTTATTGTGTTATAAGTTGCATCGTTTATAAATCTTACAGTTGATGTTCCCGCTATGCTTGAATTACTCTCATTTGTAATAATAAGGTCTTTTGAGCCGGTTTGATTTACCCGCCCGTCTATTGTAACGTTATCGGAACCATTAAGTGCAATGAGAGGAGCATAAATATTCCCGCTAATAGTATATCCTGAGCCGGTCGGATATATCAATACTGAAGAAAAATTCGCCGGTCCTGAACCACTGGCTATTAGCGAATCTGTTCCTGTTTCAGTGATACTTGAAATAATCTGAAGTGTTATTGCACCTGTTAGCGAACCTGAATTTATTGCATCGAACGCAGCACCTAATGTAGCATAATCTCCCGAAGTGCCGACCGTTTTTGTGGTCTGAGCATAACTGTAATTACCATTGGATAAAAATATAGCAAATATTATTGCTGTTATTGTAAAAAATGTGTGTATTCTGCTAACAAAATTGTATCTAATTGTTTCCATTTTGTCTAATTTGTTTAATTCTTTAATTATCACTATATACTTATGAGCAATTACCAATCCAATTAATTAATGCGATATTAAGCTGTTTAAGAGGTTTCACACTTTTGTAATTCGCATTTTGAGACAGATAATTATTGATTTAACTATAAGTTTTTTCACTAATTAATAAAACAAGAAATGCCCGTTGACAATGCGGGCATTTTCTGCTTTTTCTTTAAATTCAAGTGTAGTTGAAAGAAACAGAACTACTTAATTTATTTTATCATTTTATCAAAATCATCTTTTTATTAGAAACAAAAGAACCTGCTTCCATTCGGTAGATATATACACCACTTGGATAAGCTGTTGCGTTCCATTCAATGTTATAATTTCCCGCATTTTGCGATTCGTTAACCAATATGTTTACTTCCTTTCCCAGTGCGTCATAAATACTTAACTTTACATTGCCGGTCTTAGGAATCTGATAATTGATAACCGTTACCGGATTAAACGGATTCGGATAATTCTGTAAAAGTGAGAACTCAAGAGGATTAGTTGTTCCGGCATTCTCTACTGCGGTGAATATACCTGCTGTATTGAACCCATTCATATAAATATCAAAATTATTACCGCTGCGATAATCCTGCCAGACGACAATTGCACCAAGATTGCCATTGCTGACTATCATTGGATTCAGTTGGTCATATCCCGCAGTACAAATTGCAAAACCCGTTGCCGGCCAGTTTATTGCTGCATTTGAAGCTATTCGCTGCGCATAGATGTCAGAATTTCCTGCATTACGATGATCTTCCCATACAATATAAGCTCCGTTGTTTCCATCGCTGACAATCTGAGATTTTATTTGGTCACCTGCTGATGTGCATATGATAACACCCGTTGCAGTCCATTGCACTGCACCAGTAGAATTTACACGCTGTGCATAAATATCAGCAGTACCGGGAGCTACACCTGTTCTATTATCAGTCCATGAAATAATTGCACCACCCAATCCGTCTGAAACAATCTTCGGGTCATATTGGTCGTATGCAACATTATTATTCATAACAACACCATCTACTGCCCATACTATTGCTCCTGACGGACCCTGCCTCTGAGCGTAAATGTTAAAATCAGTTGTGCTTCTATAGTCATACCAGGTAATTATTACACCACCTGCTCCATCACTACAAATGTCAGGTTTAAGCTGGTCAGTTGCCATAGTACACGTAGCTACACCGTTTGTTGTCCACTGCACCGCACCGCCGGTACTAATACGCTGTGTATAGATGTCGCAGTCGCCGGCACGATTGTCAAACCATGTAATAAATGCGCCTCCGGTGCCGTCACTTACAAGTTTGGGTCCGCGTTGTGCGGCTGCCTGGTTGCAGATGCTAACTCCATTTGCCGTCCAAAGTCTTGCTCCGCTTGTATTCACTCGTTGTGCATAAATGTCAGGAGAACCATTGTTGCTGCGATAATCCTGCCATGTTAGAATAGCCCCTCCGACACCATCGCTAATCATTGCAATGGTATCTTGCTCAAATACGACTACGCAGACAGGAACACCGTTATAAGTCCATAGCACAGTACCGCTTGAATTCACACGCTGTGCATATATATCAGCAGTGGTACTGCCGCGATAAGACTGCCATGCGATAATTGCACCTCCGCTTCCGTCGCTTACAATGACAGGAAGATGATTACTATCCTGTGTACAGATTGCGATACCGTTAGGAGTCCACATTGCATTTCCGTTAGAATTCATCCGTTGTGCATAGATTTCATATTTGCCGTTTTGTCTATCCTGCCATGTGATTATGGAACCACCACTACCGTCAGTGGTCATCACAGGATTAACCTGGTTATTTACCGCAGTACTAACCGGATTACCCTGAAATTGTGAATAAGTTGTTATAGGTACAATCAAAGCTATCGCAAGTATTACAATGAATAAACGCACCAAACGACCAATAAAATTTATTGGACTTTCTGATTTTGTTTTCATTTTTTTTTTACACCTTTCTAATCTAACTTAAAAATCTCTTTAAGAAAATTTAACAGGTCTCCTAATTTTATTCGGGACCTATTTTTTTTATTATCCGTATCGACTATCTTAGCAATTGGATATGCTTCTGTAATATTAGAACTGAATAATGCAATCATTAATATGCCAAACAAAAATTTATATATTTTGTTGAACATAATTTTATTCTTGAATTTTTCAATTCATTATTTTATAAAAGTCCTTATTTAACATAAAGTAATAATATTAATTAAGTAATAGTGCAGACGGATGAAAAAGGAACTAACTCGAATGGATGAGTATTTAATTATTTAAAGGGATACAGAGTCGGCAGTTTCTTTATATTCTTTATTTGAATAGGCATATTTTGCAATTTGTACTCTCGTTTGTAATGCCATTTTTTCGAGAATGTTATGTACATGACTTTTTACAGTATAAGGGGAGAGATATAAGATTTGCCCGATTTCCTTATTGGATTGACCGTCAGCAATCAAATCTATTACCTCGCGTTCCCGTTTTGTCATTCGCACAGCATCCATCAGGTTTACATTCTTTGTTCCGTTAATTGCTCTTTCAACAATCTGTGAAAATAGAGAACCTGTCATATGTTGAGGAAGAATTTTTTCACCCGCAGCTACTGAACGGATTGTTTTCAGAAATTCATGAACCATCGCATCCTTAAGAATGAAACCCGAAGCGCCAGCTTTTACAAAATCCAGTATATCGGACTGAATGGGCAGAAGGTCCATCACAATAATTTTAATAGCAGGAGATTTTCCCTTTACATCTTTAACGACTTCAAGACTATTCAGAGTTCGCAAACCAAGGTCAATTAAAACTACATCAACTTTAAGATTAAAAAGTTTGGATAAGGATTTTTCTTTTTCATTGAATATACCGATAACTTTCAAATCCGTCTGTTCATTTACCATGGCGGTAATGCCTTCTCTAAGCAGTCGGTTATCTTCAATTATAAATATACTGATTTTTTCCTTCGGTTTCATTTTTATATTATGTTTAGAGTTAATATAAATTCTAAAAAATATGAAAAAAATGCTTATATTGTGAAAAAATTCCTTAAAACTTAATTAGTTGCATTTATAGAAGTTATCTATTAACACAATCAAAGAATTGCTAATGAAAAAATACAAATGAAAACAAATATAGACGTAATTGTTTTCATAATTAAATATTTTATTTTTGGAATTTGCCTTTTAAAGACCTTTCGGTTCTGTGATAATTTTATATATATATACAATATTGTGAAACCACTTTAATTTTCAGACAGAAGTAAAAAAAGAAGAGAGTTGTGATCTCTCCAAATACTCACAATTGCATTTGTATATATTTGAATAATATTAATTCAATAAAATTCAATATTCAAGAGTAATATATAGTAGAAAAGGAGTAACAATTGTTCGGTATGAATGTTTCTTAATAATACACATCCGCCCAATTTTTATCAATCTCTTCCATCGGCGTGAGACGAATGGTGCATAACCCGGTTGGGGTTTCTTTTTAGAAATAAAAAAAGCCGGAAGAAAAAAAACTCCCGGTCTGGAATATAGAATTTAACTGAATCTTTATTTCAACAAAATCATCTTCTTCGTCTCGCTGAAGCCATCAGTCGTTAATCTATAAAAATAAACTCCGCTTGGATAATTGCTTGCATCAAATGTAGCTTCATAGATTCCGGCGGATTGTTTTTCATTTACAAGCGTTTCAATCTCACGACCAAGTGCATCGAAAACTATAAGTTTTACAAAACTATTTTTGGGAATTTCATATTTTATATTTGTTGTTGGATTGAATGGATTGGGATAGTTTTGCTCTAACGAATATGTTACCGGAACGACTTCTGAGATTTGTTTTGTTTCCATGAAATCTGATAAAGGACATTTCCAGACGAAAAAATTATAAACTGCTCCGAATATATAATTGTTTGATATCAATAAAGAATTAATACTGGGATTAACATTGTTGAAGCCCTGATTTTTCTGAACCCAGCTCGTTCCATAATTAGTGGAGAAATACACTCCACTATCTATCGACCCTGCAAAAATATTATTTCCGGAAATTGCAAATGAACTAATTGATTGATTATTCAATGTGGTTTGAGTCCAGTTCGTGCCGTTATTAGTTGAAAGATAGACTCCACTTCCTGATGTCCCTGCAAAAATATTATTACCACTTACAGCAAGGGAGGAAACAGTTAAATTATTCAAACCAGTTTGAATCCAGTTCAAACCATTATTTGTGGAAATAAAGATGCCATAAGAAGCTGTACCGGCAAAAATATTATTTCCGTTTATTGCAAGGGATAATATATATTGATTATTCAGCGCAGTCTGTATCCAGTTCGTACCATTATTCGTTGACAGATAAACACCTAGCGGACTTGAAAAACCACCTGCCCCGGCAAAAATATTATTTCCATTAACAGCAAGTGCCAATACACTTTGAATATTCAACGCAGTCTGTGTCCAGTACATACCATTATTTGTTGAAATATAAAGACCGGTAAAATTCGGATAACCACCCGTTCCTGCAAAAATATAATTCCCGCTTGTAGTAATACAATTAACCAATTTATTGGTTAAAGAAGTTTGAGTCCAATTTGTTCCGTTATTAGTAGTAAGATAAATGCTACCATTCAACCCGGCAAAAATATTATTTCCATTTGCAGCAAGGGATGTAACATGAAAACCACTACAAAAAGTTGTTTGAGTCCAATCATTTCCGTTATTCGTTGAAAGATAAATGCCATAATAATCAGTTCCTGCAAAAACATTAGTTCCGTTTACAACGAGGGACCGAACATTTTTATTATTCAAACCAATTTGAGTCCAATTCGTACCGTTATTCGTAGAAAGAAAGACGCCACCAGAGAGTAATACACTATCTGTCCCTGCAAAAATATTATTTCCGCTGACAAAAAGTGAATGAACAAATCGATTATTCAAAGAAGTTTGTGTCCAATTCGTACCATTATTCGTAGAAACATAAACACCATTCTGTGTTCCGACAAAAATATTATTCCCATTAATGGCGAGAGAAAAAGAACCTTGAACAATCGAAGAAGTATGTGTCCAATTCGTTCCATTATTAGAGGAATAATATATACCACTATCATTTGTCCCGGCAAAGATATTATTTCCGTTAGCGGCGAGACAACTTATGAACCGGTTATTCAAAGAGGTGTGAGTCCAGTTTGTACCGTTATTAGTTGAGCAATATACTCCACTATCATATATTGAGCCAAGATATGCACCAGCAAAAATATAATTCCCTGACGTTGCAAGCGAACTGATACTTTTATTATTTAAAGATGTCTGAGCCCAGTTAGTACCGTTATTCGTAGAAAGAAAGACGCCGTTTGGTGACGTTCCCGCAAAAATATTATTTCCGCTTACTGCAAGTGACTGAACGTAATTATTCAAAGCCGTCAAAATCCAGGTAGTACCATTATTTGTTGATATAAAAACACCATATGGTGTTCCTGCAAATATATTACTACCGTTATATGCGAGGGAGTTAACTGTCCCCCCGCCTGGTCCATTTGTCTGCATCCACTGTGCAGAGCAATTTTCAATGTTTGATGTTAAATGAATAATTAAAACAAAAAATAATGAGTAAATTAATTTTTTCATATAAATTTTTTTAGTTTACAAAGTAGTTTATGAATAGGTTTTTATATATTATTTAGCAAACAGAATAATCAAAAAGGCTACCCCAGATCATAAATTGTTTTACTGAAACGGTATTTGTAGCGGGATTGATATCAGTAAAATTATCTGCTATTCCTAAATAAACCTGAACCACTTTGCACTTGCAGAACTTATAAAAGTTAAAAATCGCTAATGTATAAACTAATTTATTTATAGTTTTATTTATTAAGTTTTAAAATGATGTTTTGATATAGTAATAATCAGTATAACCAAAGATTGATTAATGAAAAAATTATTACGAAAACAAATATAAATTAAAATGTTTTCGTGATTAAATATTTTAATTTTGAAATTTCCTTTTTGTAACTTATCTGTTCGGTGGTAAATATATATACCTTATTATAAGGCCACTTCAAGTTTCAGACTGAAGTAATGAAATGAATTAGAATTGTGGTCTCCCAAATACGCACAATTGTATATATTTGTATTTAATTAATTTTAATATAAATTATTTCAATATTCAAGAGTAATTTAAAGTAGAAAAGGAGTAACAATTGTTCGGTATGAATGTTTCTTAATAATACCCCTCCGCCAAATTTTATCAAACGTTTCCATCAGTTAAATGCGAATGGTGCATAACCCGGTTGGCTATTTCTGATGTGCGAAAAATAAAGCCAGTACCGGCAGATCGGAATATAAAATTTAAAATTTATGCGACTTTATGGACGAACACTAAATAAATGGAGATGCTATCATGTCAGAACCTTATACTAAGAAATAGCAAATAATCCCAACAAACCAATTAAATAAACGAGCATTACTAAGAATGAATCAACGCCCATCCATAGTAATTGCTTTCGAGGACGAAATATTAATCCACATATGTAGATGATAGTAAGAAGCATTGCTAACCCTGTAAGATAAATATCTGTTTTGTGCGCTTGCGGAAGAACAGATTTGCCTGAAAGAACAGTTGCCACCATAAATAATACCGGTAAAAATGCATTGCCTCCAAAAATATCACTCATAGCCATTTGATAATCTTTCAGTTTCATAGAAGCTAAACCTGTTGATACTTCCGGTAGAGCAGTAGCGGCAGCTAAAAAAGTAGCGCCAAATAATACGCCCGTCATTCCAATTTGTTTAGCAATGGCATCCCCACTCACTTCTAACCCAACACCTGCAACTAACGTAATCAATGAGCAAAAAGCGAAAATCAGGATAACCATTTGAATGCTCGTCCCTTTCTTCATGGCCAGGTCATAATTCTTTTTCTTGCTGTGGCCTCTCTTTTCTTTTTGACTATTCGGAAGTACACCTAATTTATGCCAGGGTAAATCGGTTCTTGCTTTCCCTATCATATAGATACCTGCAAGCCAAATCAGCACAATTATCGCATCAATCGGTGATACGCCCAGATAAATAACTGAAGGTGTTAACTGATTGCCAACAACCACAAGTGTTAAAACAGTAATAACCATTAATCCTTCCAGTACTAATACCAGCGATGCCGCACGATAAGTAAGCGGATCTTGTTTCCCCAACCCAAATACATCCAAAACAACGAGTACAACAGTTTGTATAGCAATACCACCGAGAATATTTCCGATGGCAAGATCCATGTTGTGCTGTAAAGCCGCGCTCACAGTAATGGCAATTTCCGGAAGGTTTGTAACTATCGCGAGCAAAATCAAACCGCCTAATGCTTCACCCAAACCAAAGTGTGTGGCAAGAATGTCGGAAGTCTTGGATAATTTAATTCCTGCAAACCAGATTGCCACCGCACTCACGCTAAATATGAGCACAAGAACAGGTAGTGAAAGTGATTCAATCATAAAAAAATATTGAATGAATAATTAGTTTGTTAAGAAATAATAAAATGAAGAAGACATTTCTTCCTCCGCTCTGCTGAATCTTTTTCAGAGTATAAAAGGACAACCCAGATTGATACTATGAAAATATTAATTAAAAAATGAGTCAAAATGTTTCTCTCAAAAAGTAAGAATCTTTTTGAACTTAATACTTCCTCGGGCGTTTCCTAACAATACTCCCCTTCTAAATTTAATCAATTTCTTTCATTGACTAAATGCATGTTTATCGAATAAATGAAAATTCATACTATGAACTTATCTATATATGCAATCTCCTTCCGATAATTTTTGTGTGTGCCTTTTTATTTTATCTTTATTCATTTTGTATACTAAATTTTAAACAATTTAATATAATTAAGTATTTGCCAGTAAATCAAAATATTCATCATCTTCGTTTTTACCGCCTTGACCTTTGCCCAATTTTTTATATGTTTCCAGAAATTCAATATAGCTTATCCATTTAACCATTTTATAGCCCAATTGATTTTCTACACGAAGCCTTAGAGGTGCGCCATGTTCAATAGGCAGAGATTCATAATTCATTTCCCATGCCAGTATGGACTGAGGTTTCAGGCAATTGTCAATGGTGTTGGTATCATAATAAATACCACCGTAAAGCCCCTCTCCAAAAGAATAAAAAGCTACGGTTGTTACTGTAGCATGCGGTTTAACTAATTCAATAATTTTCCTGATAGGTACACCTCCCCATTCTGCAATACCTGACCAACCCTGTATACAATGTTGCATGGTAATGTTTTGTTGCAAGCCCATATTTTTAAGTTCTTCTAAGGATAATTCTACAGGGTTATCCACCAACCCTCCTATTTTTAATTTGTAATCTTTAAAATTGTTTTCAGCAAGTTGCTTCCATTTTTCTGAGGAAGGAATTTTTCCGTTAGGCCAGAAGTATGGAGAAATATCCTTTTTTTGATAATACTCTTTAGGCTTAAAGCGATTCAATGTAATTCGCCATAAATTCCCATTAATAGCTGCATCAAGATGTTGGAGCAAACGAGGTTTATGCCATGATAGCCAATATGCCAGAAAACAAAAGGCAGTAGTTGTAAGGATAATTCCTATACCAATGTATAGACCAGTTAAATTACTTGGATTATCAGTTCCCAAAACTATATGGTTCATATTTCTAACCAAACCTGTGATGGACACCATTGTAATATGTATTATAATATATATCACAACTGACGTCATTATTATAAAGTGTATGGAGCGGGCACTTTGACGACTGCCCAATATTTTTGGATACCAATGAAACCGGCTTTCAATGGCGGGTGACATTGCCAGACCCGTAAGTATAGCCAATGGTACTAAAATAAATATTACACCGAAATAAGAAAGTTGTTGCAAAGCATTATAATGATAAAACCCATTAGGCTCAACAGGCATGCTAAATGTTACATAATGAACAAAAATACTCCAGGAATCCGGGATGATATTCCATGATGTGGGAATGAGTCGTTGCCATTGATTCGTACAAAATAGCAGAATAATAAAAACAGCTCCATTTAGCACAAAAAAAGGAACATTTAGGAAATGCCATGCTCTTGCTATACCTATTGTATGCCGGTAACCGGGTAAACCTAATATCGGACTAATATAACGGGCATCATCTTTGGCTGTCCATGATTTATCTTTCGGTTTATTAAGCGGTGTAAAACGTATCCAATCCGTCCCGGGAGTACAGCCATTATTCCAGTAAAGTCGGGGATGATCCACTAAAATGGAAAGGCCGCTTCTGATAATTAAAACAAGAAAAAAGAAGCTGACCCAATGGTTAAGTCTTAACCACATTGGAAACCCTGTAGATTCTACAGATGCAAGAGAAGGTAACGATAATGTCGGATCAGCCGGCAAGCCAACCAATGTATATTGTAACCATGCAGCAACAATCGGTACTAAAATGATTATAATTAAAACAATCAGCATATAAGGTTTTACGGCAATAAACATTTGCCTGTCCGCAGGATAGTGTATTTTCTTTTCCTCTATGGTAAAATGAGCAAACATTAGATAAGTTAGTTTTAAATTAAAGATCAAACATATTGCTTTATCTTTCTCGTTTTATATCAATATTAATATATTTCTAAGTATAACTTCATTTCCGAATCACTAATCAAAACAAATACCTGCTTTAAGGATTAACAGCCGTTACGTCCTGTGCTGATTCTGCACCATCAGGTGTGTTTCCCAGGTCCCTGTCTAACGAATACAAAGCTTCACTGCTTGCTTTTTCGCCGCCTGCTATTTTAATCTTATCTAATAAATTTATAGCAAGTGTTTCCTCTTCTATTTGCTCGGTCACAAACCATTGCATAAAGTTCCAGGTTGCCCAATCTTCTTCATCAAAACTCATTTTTACAAGTTTATAAACAGCTTTCGTATTTTCTACTTCATGCTCAAATACTTTTTCAAAACAATTGTTTATACTTACCGGATTTCCGGGGGGCGCAGGAATAGATGTTACATGTACTTCCGCACCTCTTTTCAAAATATACTCTAATATTTTCATCATATGGTTGCGCTCCTCCTCTGCATGTCTGAATAGAAAATTAGCTATGCCATCGAACCCCTGGTTTTCAGCCCAGGATGCATAAGATAAATAAATTTGTGAAGCTTGTGCTTCTTTCGTCATTTGCGCATTTAGCGCGGTTGAGAGAGTTTTCGAAAGTCTGTTCGTTTTCATTTGAATTTTTTTATTTTAATAAAATTGATGTTTTAAAGTGCTTCTTTGACGATTGAGTTTTCATTCACGTGTAAATCCATTAACTGCTTTTCAATTGAATCCATCATTGGCGGTGGTCCGCATACATAAAATATTTTGTATAATCCAACACTGTTTGCCGTTAGAAAATCCTCTGTGACTCTTCCATAAGTATATCCATTCACATTTTCATCAGATAATATGTTGACGGAATTATTTCCCAATAATTCATTAAATTCCTGTTCGAGTATTATATCTGATTTTGTTTTATTGGCAAAGATGAGTTTGTTATTTCCTATCTCATTTTTTGACTGAAGATATCTGAAAATGGAGATAAACGGAGTAACACCCGCACCCCCGGCAATAAACATGCCTTCGCCTTTGTAAGCGATTGTACCAAACACATTGTGCAAAATCAATTCATCATTTGTTTTCAGATGGAGCAACTCATTTGTAACACTTTTATGAGAAGGATAAGTTTTAATCGTAAATTCGAGGTAATCATTTTCCGGTAAACAGGTGAAAGTGAAAGGTCTTATTTCGTTTTGCCAGCCTTCTTTATTTATAGAAATATCTGCAGCCTGACCAGGTGTGAAATTAATATGCTGAGGTTTTTCAGTTTGAAATCTCAGTACATCATAAGTGACATACTCAATTGAAATGATTTTTAAATTGTGTTGTTCCACATTGATTAAATTATGCTTAATTATTTTATTTATTTTAAATAAGTATCTTTCTAATTATTACAAAAAATATTCTCATACAAATTATTTATGAATTCCTTTTACCTGCTGCACAAAATCAGTGACTTGTGAATCGCCGGAAGTACTATATCCATCCACTAAGGTTCCTTTTTCGCCATCATTAGTTTCGATTGCTTAAACAATTGAACTGTCGGATGGGTCAGATTCTCCTTCAAAGCGATAAAAGTGCACTATCTGAATCTGATAGGGCTGAAATGTTTTTGGGGTTGTTAATGAAAGTAAGCCATGTACGGTCGCTTTAAATTTCATTTCAAAACCCAAAGAATTTAGGGAATCAAAAATGTATACCATGGATACCTTGTTCACTTTCTTCATAAACATTATTCGTAAATTATTTATCTCTTAGAATGTATTTTAACAATCGATTGTACTTTTATTCCAATATAATTATACCGTTCGAATTAAATTAACTTCTATGTATTCTCCGTCAATATTGTACAAGGTGATAATTTATATATGTGTGTACTCAACATATAAAAACGGAATTCATTAAATAATAGTTCAGAAAAATGAAAAAGTAACTAATCCCTAAACTTGCTATCTTTTCTTTAATCTTCATTTTAGTCATTTAAAGTGTATAATATCTATGCTGTTAATATAAACCCCAGAAAGGAGCTCAAAGCACTTATTCCCTAAAAATATTTCGCTCAAGTTACCTGGGCTGTTACAAACCTCGCTTTTGCTCTGTTTCTCGAGCTTTTCCCGACTGCTTAACTCTTGCCTCTCTACCCGAAATTTCTTCAATTCTGAATTGAAAATAAACTTTATTTGCCGTAATTTTACCCCGCATCCGTAGCTCAGTTGGTAGAGCAGCTGACTCTTAATCAATTAAAAAACCCCGAAGATAGCGAATATAAACTGTTTTCGGGGTTTTCACTTTCCTATGTTACCTACGTTACCCCGGATTAGCCCAAAATCGCAGACGAATTTACGGTGATTGACATTAACAAATCGAAAAGAGTTTCAGAAAAAAATGATAATAAAAAACTTCGCTTAATTATTATCAATCAATATTAAATTAAAATATATTAAAACTTTAAATTATAAGGAAGGAATATTTATGTACAAAACAAATAATTCCAATAACTTTGAAGAACTTCGATTACTTTCTATCAACGAAGCAAGAAAAATTTTAGGAATCAGACATGAATCTTTAAAAGATTTTATATATAAAGGTATGATTGGAACGATTAATATTGGTAACAAAAAGCGAATTCCAACTGAAAGCCTAAAAAAGTTTGTTATGGAAAATACTGAGAAATTTGAACCAGGTGACAAAAATAGATTAGAAAGAGATATTATGGAGATTATTAGAAAAAAATAAGAATTAAAAAGATTAATATTCATTTATCATTCCATTAGTTCTTAAATATTCAAAACCCCGGAAACACTTTTCATAAAGTATCCGGGGTTTTATTAAATTATGGTATTTATTAAAATATATTTTCCTAAAAATCGATAAATATGGATATTTTTTATCGAACTCCAATTTTATTAGTTTTATTTTATAACATCAATTTTGAAAAAATAGACCATAAAAA
>Ga0224523_1000161_pt1 | contig 42855 bp, 37 predicted proteins | sample CFST50metaG_FD_182732 | JGI IMG/M metagenome (GOLD analysis project Ga0224523, IMG submission 182732) | Peat soil microbial communities from Stordalen Mire, Sweden - C.F.S.T50 | ecosystem: Environmental > Terrestrial > Soil > Wetlands > Peat | place: Sweden: Norrbotten County, Stordalen Mire... | reverse complement strand
TAAACTGACATCAACAGATAAGCACAAACACTTGTTGCCTTGAGCACGCGGAAGAAAATTTAACTTCTTATCTGTTTTCAATATGCTGATTTTTTTTGAATTATTAATTATTTACGGAAGAAAAAGTTGATGAAACTCGCCTTGCGGAATAAACTCTGTGACTAAATCCCTCATAGTGGGAATAAAAGTACATATCAGGTTAGTTCTCGCTCCGCACCCCGCACTACTTTCTCCTTTCTAATAGCTGGCTGCCAATTTATACTATTCAAAATGTATCTTTTTATTCGCAAATGCAGTGTTAAGTTGAAGCAATGCCTCACTTTTCGCATGATCGGCGCTATTTATAGTACTCCAAAAGCGGACGGTCAGGGTACAGTTTTCCATTGTTACTTTAGTATACAATATGACGGGGTTTTTTTGAAGAATAACACCCTGGATATTTTTAATAGTATCGTTAATAACTTCATTTATCATATTTGCATCCAGCTCTTTTCCGGTTAAAACAAACCCTATCATAACCCTTTTCAGATCGTTGGTGAATGTCCAGTTGACTATGTTTTGTGACAGAATATTACCATTCGGTATAATTACATCGGCACCATCAGCAGTAGTTAATGTACTGGCCCGTAAGCCTATTTCTTTCACTTTACCTGCACTTCCGCTTACTTCAATCTCATCTCCTATTTTCAACGAACCGTCAAATATCAGTATTATGCCGGAAACGAAGTTATTGACAACATTCTGAAGGCCCATACCAATACCTATGCCTAAGGCTCCAAGAAGTATTGTTATTTTATCTATGGGCAACCCCGATGCTGCGATAGCCAACATATAACCGCCAACAAGCACAAACAACCTTGTTATTAATAAGCGTGAATGTCGTTTTTTTGTAACCGGTGATATATCTTCATTTTCAGCTCCTGTTTCTCCAAACAAAAAGCTTATCAGTTGCTGGAAGATATGAGCAAACCAGATAATAACGAAAAAATACAACACACTCATGAGTTTAAAGGATATGCTGCCTACCGAAACAGGATTAGTAAGCAAATCGACGAGGCTGTTTGTAATACTGTGGTAAATATTTAAATTGGATGTAAGCATTATAAACCATAATAAGAGAGCAACTATTGCCAGTGGGATTTTTATTCTTTTAACCACAATGTTACTGTCAAAGGGGTTTGCAAATCCCTTTGACAGCCTGCTGCTTTGTAGTTGCAGTAAAATAATTTCGATAGCAGTTTCTATTGCAACAGGTAGTACAACTGCCTGTGTAAGGGCAAATATTGCAGATATACCAAATATGCCGGAAAGCGAGAATCTGCCAAAAAGATTTGTGAGGATTCCGAGGGCTGCCAATATCATTGCTATTACCGCAGCACTTTTTATCCATTTATAACCTGGCATATTCTTGTCAAGCCATTTATAGAAAAGAAATGAGAATCCAACAATACATGAATGAACAGCCAAAAGCCAGAGTCTTGCTATGAATGCAGGTTCCATAAATAAATAGGTAAGCGTATCTACAATAAACAGAATTACCAATATTATCCAACCAGTCCGGAAGTTCAGGTTCTCTTTTTTGAAAAAAATCACTGACGAGAATATGAGCAATAATATATATTCAATTGCGATATACGATGTAGGTGCATATGCTTCAAAAAATGGCATCATGGACATCAGAAGAACCAGTATTGATAAAACAGGATATTTATTGAGATAACTTAAATGCAGAAAGTCCAATGAGCCGGCTGGCTCCTTTGCGGTTTTAAATAGCTTTCGTTTTACAAATAACCATGCAAAAAGCATGATGCCTAAAATAACGACAAACGCTCTCTGCCGCGATGTTTGATTAAAATAATAAACAATCGCATTTTTTTCGCTTCCAACCTTTGTGAGCACCACTTTAGAGGTAGCATTGACAATTGTTACCTGTTGAGTTTTTTGCCAGAGACAATTTACTTCCTGTCCAAAAAGTTGTTTATCTGCCATGTCAAGCCTTGTATCCATCATGTTCATCATATTCGACAGGTTCACGGCATTGTCTGCTATTTTAACTTTCAGCGCATTCAGGGTATCAACATTTGCCTTTGTTATACTATCCGATCTATCCCACTTTCGTTCCAGTCGAACCAGCTTTTTTTCAAAGGTTTTACGAAGGTTGCTATCGGCATATATGACCCTGAAAACAGAATCGGACAATACTTTTTTCAGACTTGACTTTGCCTTATTTACCCTATGGAACATTTTAGCAGTACGTGCTTCAATCCTATCGTTTACATCATTTAAATCAGTTGCAAAGCTTTGATACAGGTAAAGGTTTTTAATATTGAAAGCGGAACTTCTGCCTCTTAAGTTTTTTCGGATTATACTTATATCATCAGTGATACCATCAATTTTTCGCCCCATACGTACGACCTCAAAACCCAGGCTTGAACTATCACTGATAGAGTTTAAGTTGTCGTTAACCCGATCAATGCTCATCATATAATCACTAAAAATAAGAGTATCCTTTGCCAGAATCAATTTCTTATGTAATGATAGTTTCTCTTTTGCAGTTACCGAATCTGGTTTGCTTCTTAAAGCATCGGTTATAATTTGCTCCAATGGTTTCCTGGTATCCGCTGCTGAAGTTTGCTTTTGTTTTGATTGCGGGATTGCAACCAATCCTACAGAAAGAAAAACGCAATAGAATAATAGTCGTTTCATGTAATACTTATATTGTGATGGGTATTGTTGATCAATTTATCAAAGTATTGGGTGGCCTGGTTAGAGGTATTATTAAAAAGTACTAAATTACTAATTTCAATTGAGTAGTTGATTCAGAGTTGATAAAAGGATTGGCTCGCCCTCAGCTCGCCGTTCCCCGAAGAAGTTGCTGTCAAATAAAAAGCCACTTTGTGGCTATTTTTGTAATTTATACAATCCTCCTTCAGATAAACCTGAGTCGGCCTGTATAAATTATAAAAAGGCCGTGAAAACGGCCTTTTATTTGAGCGGGAAAAGGGATTCGAACCCTCGACCCTCAGCTTGGGAAGATTATTTTTGTAATTTCACCCCAATCCATTATATTTCATATTATTCAATACATTATCTGTTAATCAATGCTTTACAAATCAGTGAATTTAATGTTATATTTGTTTGTTTCATTATATTTCATAATTTTATATTGCAAATTTCATTGCAAATATTCTTTATCATCATCCAAATATGGCTATTTCAATACCAACTGCAAACATCTACCTCGACAAACGTAATGCACTCAAAGATAACAAATATCCCGTTAAACTTAATGTGTATTACCTTGGGAAAAACAGATTGTTCGGTTTACCAATAAAATTAACCGAAGACGAATGGAAAAAAATCAGCAGTCCAAAACTCAGAGACACGAAACTAAAGGATATTAAAACCAAGCTGGATTACTACGAAGGAGAGAAATTTGAAGCCACATTAAAGGAAATCGAAGAACCTTTTACGTTCCAGAAATTCAAAGCTGCTTTCGAAAAGCAGGACAGTTCAACCTTAGTAAGCCATGATGTTTATGCACTTTTCGACAAATTCATAGCGGAACTGGAACGACAGGAGAAGGTAGGCAATGCAGGGATATATCTTAATGCACGGAATTCATTTCAACGTTTCAGGAAACGATTGTTTTTAAATCAGGTAACCGTTGATTTCCTGAGAGACTATGAAAACCACATGAAAAAGTCTGACAGGAAGATTAATTACATCGGGTTGAACTTGCGTTGTATGCGTGCCATATACAACATGGCAATAGCGGAAAAACTGACAAAGCAAGAAGACTATCCGTTCTCACAGAAAAGACGTGACAAGAAATTCGTTATAAAAACCGAGGTCACGAAAAAGAAAGCATTAACCAAAGAACAGTTAGCAAAACTAAAACAATACGAACCAAAAACTCCTGCTCAACGAAAAGCATTCAGATTTTGGTGGTTTGCATTACATGCTTACGGCATTAACATGACAGATATATGTCATCTGAAATATAAAAATATTGTCGGCAATAAAATCATTATTGAACGCACCAAGACAGAAGACACGACCATAAGTAGCAAGCCTGTAAGAATTCTTATCACACCTGAAATTCAATCGTGTATTGACGATTACGGCAATCAGGATAAATCGCCTGATGCTTATATGTTCAACATCTTTAAGCATGGATGGAGTGCAAAGAAAGAGCGTGATATGGTGCAATCATTTACACACAATGTCAATAAGCATATGAAGAAAATCTCAGAGGACTTAGGATTCGACCCACCTATATCAACCAACTGGGCACGACATAGCTTTTCAACATTTTTAAAGAGTGGTTTAATCCCCATCGAGGTCATTTCAGAGGCACTTGGTCATTCTTCCATTCAGACAACACAGATATACTTAGATACCTTTGAAGATGACATCCTTGAATTAATTGCCAAAAGGCTTTCCGAAATCTAACTAATAATACAATGGATAAAACAACCCCAATTTATGATGAGTCAATCGAAAAGCAGCTTAATGCCTTAATCATTCGGTTGGATGAAAAGCCACATATAAAAACAAATCCCGTTGAGGCATCTTCATATATGGGATTTACATTGGCTGATACCGAGAAAGGATTTCTGAAATATATTAAAGAAAACTTATATGATAAATTTCATGCGTATATAGATTCCTATAAGAACGACTGTATCAATGCGTATGCAATCAAAACTAATTTTATTCCTGTTATAAAGCGGTTGCTTTCGCAATATGAAGAAGCTGAACACAGTCTTTATCAGTCTCAAACACGTAATGAATGGGGTCAATATTTTAACGAACCCCTTGTTTCAGATGCGGAGCACAACCTGAAGAAAAAGGCTTACCAGTTCTTCTATAAAGCATCAGCAGTCCAAATTTTCTTTTTGGATAAGCTGGAGGAAGATATGAACGAGTATTTGGCTGAATTAGAGTCTGCCATTCCCAAGCCTGAACCAGAATACTTCTTTACAGTTTTGCCAGAATATAGCAAGCAAAGACACAACATATTATACGACATCTATAAAAACCTAAAAGCAGAGGGTTATATTGATTGCACTGAAGAGGCGTTAAAAAAAGTGTTTACGACCAAAGAACCAAAACCCATACAGTGGCTTCAATCTCAACGGTCGTTAACCTATTTGATTAAGCAATTGACAGGGCGATTTCTGGTTGAGAAAAACAAACCTTCAAATTATTACATCGCTGATAGATATTTTCATATTTACACCAAAGGTAAATTTATCCATCCTGCGAAAATACGGCACGACAAAGACCCAAGTCCCGAAGTTAAAGAGTTTTTGGATAAGGTTATTGACGATGCCATAAGTGCATATATGTAAAATATCCCTTTTCAACAAGATTACCTGACCGACAGATACTATTTTTTCTTTTAGCACTGACACAAAGAATTATCAGGCTTGACTTTATTTCCAGTCCATTAGAAGCCATCACATAGCCGACAGGTCGAAGTGTCGGTCAATCCCACATTGCATATTTTTCGAATATTTACATCGTAAAACATTGACAATTATGAATGAAATAGATGTAATAACATTTGATAACATGCCCAAAGCAGTCTCCCGACTTTTACAGGATGTGGAAGTCATTAAAAACTTGCTTCTTAATAATCCAACCTATACTAAGACTGAACCTGTACAGACAACCGAGAAAGACATACTGACGGTTTCGGACGTAAGCAGAAAACTTGGAATAACAAAAGGTGGTGTTTACAATTTAACACACATGCGCCAAATCCCTTATTATAAAAAAGGTGGGCGAATATATTTCGATGCAAAAGAATTGGATGCATGGATTCGCTCTGACAGGCGGAAAACAATAAAAGAATTGCAGGATGAGGCTGACCTCACTAATATGAAAGACACAGTAAAAAAAAGAAAAACATCCCTGTGACAATGACGAATTTGAAAAGGTATTGGATAATATTAAAAATAATAATTTAAATTTTCCCATATGGAAAAAAAAGATGATGAAATTAAAGTAGTTAAGGATGGTAAAGGTGGAGCATATATAACTATTTCTCTTCCCGATGGTAGAGTAACACAAGTACATGCTAATGTCTATCAGAATATGGATGAAAATCCTTCTATTGAAGGTTTTTTTAAAAGATTAACAAATGTCTTTAAGGAAGAAAGATTAGAAAAAATGAATTAAAAAATAATTATTAACTAAAATTTAATCATGGAAGAAGAAATAAAATTTGAAGCTGATGAAGCATACGGAAGTAAAAACCAAATTGAAAGATTTTCAGAATTCGATTATGAACTGGCAGTAGCCGAAACATTTGAAGAAATAAAGTCAATTGAAAGCAAAGCGGCTGTTCTTGCTGAATTGGCTAAAAGGAATAAATATGGGTTTGATGAACAAAATGAATGGGGGTTGTTTCGTGTTGAAATTGAAGCTAAAAAAGGTAAGTGGTTGGATGAACATTTCCCAAATGGCGCAAAAAAAGGATTTAACAATAGAGAAATTGTGGAGTCTAATAAGACGACTCTACAAACTGAAGGGATTACAAAAGATGAGTCTTCGAATGCCAGAGTTATAAATAATGAACCCGAATTACGAAAACAGGTAATCGAAGCAATAATTAAATCTGGTAAAGTTGTAACACCTAAAATTGTTGGTAATGAGATCAAAAAAATTGTAAAAGGTCAAACTCTTACAGATAAAAAAGCAGAATATATTTTACAATCATCGGCTAATATTCTTATTAAGCCTGATGTCTTTTTAATGGATTGTAAAGACTTTTTACGAACTTTTGAGGATGATTCCGCTGATCTTTTGCTCTCAGACCCACCTTACATGACTGACGTGCCTGATATTGCTAAATTCACCAAAAGTTGGTTGCCTATTGCAATTAAGAAAACCAAGAAAACAGGCAGAATGCTGATATTCTCTGGTGCATATCCAAAAGAAATGCAAGCATTTTTGTCCGTACTATCGAAACAATCAAAATTTATTCTCGCACCTCTGTTGATCTGGTCATATAAAAATACTTTAGGTGTTACACCCAAAATGCACCACATTCTTAATTATCAATACATATGGCATTTATACAGTAAAGATTCTCCCGAATTGGACGGTTCAATTACAAATGACATGTTCAGCGTCATGGAGATGAATGCTCCAGACGGTCGGCTTGGCAATAGATTTCATACATGGCAAAAACCTGATGAATTAGCACTACGACTCATTAGGCAAACTTCGAAGGAAGGTGATCTCGTTGTCGATCCTTTTGTGTGTACTGGCACGTTTCTTATTGCAGCCAGTAAATTAGGGAGAATTGGTAAAGGTTGTGATAATAATAAAGAAAATCTCGATATCGCAATTAAAATGGGATGTCAGCTTAAAACAAAGATTAACAATAATGAAAACAATTAGTGAAATTCAAATTGAAATTGGCGAAATCATCAACACCAATAAAACTTGGGATGAAAGATTACCAGAATTAATAAAAGCAGGATATACTGGTGTCACATATACTTGGACAAGGGCAGGAGGAATTGGTAGGGTATTCTATCTTAAGAGAAAACATATATACCGTATACAGGTAGCACAAACGGAACTACAAGCAAAGTTTCCGATTGCATGGTGCGTTGAAATACCAGCACACCTTGTAATACATGATACAAGATTAACGGACGGTAGTGATGTATTTTAAAATGTAATCACCTGAATGAAAAATAGTGAAAATAAAAGCTATGGGACACGAAAGAAAAGATGAAATAAGAGTATTTATATAAAAGCAAGAATTAAAAATGGTTGCTTACCCCTCTGGCGGGTTGCCCTGACCGTTTCCCGCCAGATAAAGGGGTTAATGTTTAGAATGGTCAGTCAAGCACGAGCTTGAAAATTAAATGTAAAAATAAAAATAATAAGTATATTAAAATGGTCAGGTATGAAGAATTCATTTAGCGGGAACACCGCAACAAACACAACATTATTAAATTTCACAATCTCAGACGGTCGTACCGAAAAAGATTTAATCATTTTGCAAAATGATAACAATAACAGTAAAACATCTTCTGAAACATCAACTATTTCTGAAGCATCAACTATTTCTGAAGTACCTAATCTAAAGGTGGAATTTTTTGCAAGAGTAAACCATCGTGAAGAACACCGTCCCGCAGAATTGGATAAAATTCTCATTTGGGCAACAAGTGATGAGAAAGTATTAAAGAAAAACACAACTCAGTACAAGAAGTTTCTTAAAGACAATCCAAATGCAACCCCAAAGCAGAAAAGTTACCAAAAGTTACTGCATTTTCCTGCAATTACATTTAGTGGCACATTCACTGGTACTGGCAAAGCAGAGGATATATCAGAGTTGTCAGGGTTGATTGTTTTGGACTTCGACCACATTGATAAATTAGAAGAAGTACGTGAGAATTTGGAAAACGATTTACATACACATATATTATTCATAAGTCCGAGTGGTGATGGTTTAAAGGTAATTGTCAGACACAATATGCGTGATGCTTCTAAATGGCAATATTTATATCAGGAATTTGAAGAATATTATTTTCAGAAATACAATTTATCAACTGATAAGTCAGGTAAGGATATTTCACGAATGTGTTATATCCCTTTTATTGAAAAACTTTATCGAAGAGACGATAGTCTGATCTGGACATATACTGGAAAATTTGAGAAACAGCAGGAATTACTGAAGCAAATTGATGTGAATTCAGGTTCTGCACAATATAAGCAAACTGAAATAACAGATGACCTTTATAAAGAGTGTTTTTACATGTCGGTTTTTCTTGTACAAAATAAAATAAATTTAACTGAAAGTTACGAAGATTGGTTGTCTTATGGTTTTAGTCTCTGCACTTTTGGTGAAAATGGTCGTCAAATTTATCATAATATATGTTCAGTATCAGATAAATATAATTATAGTGAAAGTGATGATAAATATAGTATTCTTCTAAGAGATTTTAAAGGTGATAAATCTGGGATTAATAAATATCTTATACGAGCCAAAGAAGAAATTGCTAACCTCGTTACTGAAAAGATAAAAAATGAAATTGTATTGCCACCTGTTGAAATGTATGGCAAACTTCCAGTGCTGTTAAGAATCCCCTTAATGAAGTATCAAGATGTCCCAAAATTTATGGCATTACTTGCTGGCATTACTAATGTCAGTGCTATACTTCCAAACTTAAAATTTATTCATTATGGTACGTATAGATATGAAGCAAATTTATTCACTTGGATTATTGCCAAGCAATCGTCAGGGAAAAATGTTGTAAATGAAATGCAAAAAATCTGCGGCACGATTGAAGATCGCATTGAGAAAGATTTTGCCACAAACTACAGAGAATATAAAGAAAGAGAATTACAGGCGAAGGCTGATGAACTTCCTTTTAATGAAAGCAAACCAGTACAAAAAACATTATTTCTTGGTGCTGATATAACCAAAGCAGGTTTTGTAAAGAAATTGCAGGAAAATGATGGCAGAGGCATTATCAGCACAACAGAAGCACAAACACTTATTGGTGCAAATTATACAACTTACGGAGCATTCCTTGATCTAATTCTGGCTTGCTACGGTCATGAGAGATATCAAAAAACACTGAAAGATTTTACATTTACAATAAAAGAAACTTACCTGTCATTAATATTAGCGAGTACCCCTGAAACGTGTTACAAGTTCTTCGCAAATTCTAACATTGATAATGGTTTGCTATCAAGATTTCTGGCTTTTGAAATCAACAGTGAAAATGAACTAAAAAACATCGATGATAATATGTTGGATGAAAGCATGACAGATATGCTTGATACCAATAAAATTAATTTCTATCAAATGTGGGAAAATTGTACGGAATTAGAAAAACCTGTTTTTCTGGATATTTCGAAAGAAATAAGAGATAATGTGTTTAACCAATACAAAAACTTTGAATCGGACATTAAATATGTTTATAAATTTAATACCGAAGTCGTTAAAAGGATGTTGATCATGCACAAGAGGCTATTGTTGATCTTCTCGGCACTTTATCATTATGAAAAATATTACACTTTCGACTTAAATGTTTTGAATGATAGATTACCTGATGGCTGGACTATTAATAATAAATTACCTGTTGACCTTCGAGCAATAGAAATTTCAGATGTAATAATGAAGAGTTACAGGGAAGCATTTGTGCGTTTGATGTTTGGAATCGAACAACAGAAATACAGAAAATTGAGTATTTCAGCACGAAATGATAAAATTGTTCAAATGAAACTCCAAGGACATACACCAGAATATCTATCCATGCTATTTGATCTACCAAGATTAATGATTGATGTACAGGTAATCGATAGAAGATTTAAAGTTAATGATGAACAAAAAAAATCATGTCTTGACTATTGCAGAAAAAATCCAAAGGATAAAGAAACTGCGGCTAATCTAACTGGGGTAAATATTAGAACCGTGCAAAGGTGGTGCAAAGAAGCAAATATTGGAGATGTTTAAAAAACGACAACGACATAACGACACAATATTATTCGCTAAATAAATGATATGAAAAACGACAACGACATAACGACAGATTATCAATTGCTAAATAAATTGGATAACCCGTATGGTACAAGGATAATGATTATCTATATTTCTATATTTATATATATCATACAGGATGAGGGTTTGAACACGATTTATATAGCTATATAAAATATGTCGTTATGTCGTTTCCGTTTTCCCCTTTCACTATACTATAGATTTTATGTCCCCAAAATACTACTGCATCCCTTCAAAAAAATCGCTGAGGGTGTATCCTTCATAGCAATCGAGTATGGTGAATAATTTTTGTAAAGAAATATTGCACCCAGATTCGCCACGTTGAATTTGTCTACGGCTTACTCCATTATCTGCAAAACCATCTTGATTTAGTCCTTCCGAAAAACGCATTTCTTTTAACATCTGAGCAATATTTTCCAAGCGTTTCTGGTGCTGCTGTGATATTTTATTTTTTCGGGTATGGTTCATTTTCTTGTTTTAAAATAAATACAGACGAGAGTGATTTTTGCACCTAAATTGGTGCATTAATAGGTACGTTAACTATGATTTCTTCTTCTTTAATGGCACACTAATGGTAGTTTAATACTCCCCAGATGAGTATAAGAAATGGCTCAGTATGCCATTTTTAACGGTAAAACAGTCAAAATGTAAACGATTTAATGTATAAAAAGGTGTAACGTGTACCGACAGAGAGAAACCGATACTCTTTAAATTGCAAAAATTATGGAGAAATATTAAATTTTCAGATCAGTATTATCGGATGTCTTTAAAAAAGTCCTGCACTGATACATCCAGTTTCTTTAAGATTTCAAGAAGCATTTTCATGGTAACGTTTTCACCCCTCTCGATTCTGTTCAGACTAACTTTATTTATGCCGTTAAGGTAAGACCATGCCTCGTAGTTTTGATTCTTCTGTCTACGTAATTCTCTGACCCTTTCTCCAATCGTTTTCATTTGTTGGTCAACTGATGCTTCAGAACTGACTTTCTTTGCCATAACGCTTTATTTTAGATCAAAGATATGAAAAACATAATTGATTATGTAATTTTTTAAATACAATTACTATTATGTACAATATTAGTTGTATATTTGTACTATGAAATCAAAAAAACATGGTTACTTTAATAACAGGATTAAAATTTGTCAACACAGATTGAACCTAGAGAACGAGTACAATAATACCTATTTCTTGATTACTGAAATAGAAGACGGGAAACCACAAAGAACTTATTATTATAAAATTCCAGATTGTTTTAAAGATAACAGCTTATTAGGCGAACTGCATGAGAGGTACAGTAAATATTGCCCGAACTAAAAAAAAATAACCATCAATAATGATTTATAACCGATATGAATAATACTGTTCAAAAAACCTCTTCAAAATCTGCGTCAGCAAACACTGAATTACTGCGGGTTTCAAAAACCAATTTTCAATGTTCAAAAATCACCCGTTTTTTATACACTAAAATTTAAAACATGAAAATAGCAATCTACTCAAGGGTCTCGAAAGATTCATCAGACAACACCAACCAATTGATAATACTGCGAGAGTACTGCCAGAAAATGGGATATTCAATTTATCAGGAGTATGTAGATATCGTCAGTGGAGCAAAAGAGAATAGACCTCAATTTGAATTAATGATGAAGGATGCAGCGAAACGAAAATTTGATATGGTTCTTTTCTTTGCACTTGACCGACTAACAAGAGAAGGCACTCGCAAGACAATTCATTATCTACAAATGCTGGATGATTTTGGGGTCACATATAAGAGTTATTCAGAGCAATATATCGATAGTTCAGGCATTTTCAAAGATGTGATAATTGCATTGCTCAGCACTCTGGCAAAGCAGGAGAGACTTAGAATATCAGAACGGGTTAAGGCTGGTCTTGAAAAATCTCGTCAGCAGGGTCGTGTTGGCGGTCGTCCAACAATCGATGAAGAAAAGATCAATGAAATCAAAACCCTTAAATCACAAGGTAAAAGCATCGTATCAATTTCAAAGCAATTAAAGATAAGCAGAGGAAGTGTTTATCAGTATTTGTAAATTTCTGTAGCATATTTAATTCAACTGCCTTTGAGCCGTAAAAAATTAAGCATTATCTCCATAATATTGAAAGAGCCTATAAAAAAACTCTGGATAGAGCAAACATATCGAACACCTGAAATCAAGTTTTCTTATGGTAATCTGTCACTAAGGGGGACATTTGTTCCAATTGACCCTGTTGCGTTTTATTTACCGCTATTGAAATGGGTCAGTAAATATTCAATTGCTCCAGCACCAGTAACAGTTGTTGACATAGGTCTAAAATATACTCGTGGGTTTGCCATGAATTATATACAGAAATTACTTCAAGAACTGATTTTGTTGAATAATGAAAATCATCAGGTTATTATAAACTGGTATTTCTCTGCAAACAGCATTGATAAGAAGGCTGGCGAGCATTTATCGAGAAAGTTAGACTATCCTTTCAATTTTGTTGAGGTTGAAGAAATTTGGTAGTGTCCAAAACATTTAAGTCAATTGAAGGCTATTTTGATTGAAAATACTCCCCCAAATAACTACTGGTTTTTTTTATATACAAATACACCATTATACTCCCGTGTAAAAATGTTCAAAATAGACTGGCGTTTATTTTGGTCAATACGGAATACACGTTTAATGTGTAATCCTTTGAAAAACGCTACTTCGCCTGTATGAAATTTATAACAAATTCGCACTTATTTTCAAGATTGAAATCCAATGTTTTAAATTGTATTCACCATATGCATAACTTGGATTTAGTTCAACGACCTTGTTAAAGTCTTCAATAGCACCATTATAATCTGATAATGCAGTTTTTACTTTGCCACGATTATAATAATATACTATAACATCCTCAACATTTAGTTCAATTGCAATGTTTAAGTCTTCTATTGCACCATTGAAGTCACTTAATTCACTTTTTGCAATTCCACGAGTACCGTATGCTAAAGCAATCTTTGAATCCAATTCAATTGCTCTGTTAAGGTCTTCTATAGCACCATTGTAGTCTTGAAGCCTAAATTTTGTGTCACCTCGAATGTAATATATTGCAGCATTTTTTGGATTAAGTTTAATTGAAATATTAAAGTCTTCAATAGCACCATTGTAGTCATGAAGTCCGCTTTTCGCAACTCCACGAATGTCATATGCTAAAACATTCTCAGGATTTAATTCAATACCAATGTTTATGTCTTTTAAAGCACCAATGTAGTCTCTTAATTCACTTCTTGCACTACCACGAATACAGTAAGTTAAAGAATCTTCTGGATTTAATTCAATGGCTTTGTTAAAGTCTTCAATAGCACCATTATAGTCTTGAAGTTCAATTTTTGCATTACCACGTTTACTGTATGCTAAAGCATTCATTGGGTATAATTCAATTGCTTTGGTAAATTCTTTAAGAGCACTATTAAAGTCTTGAAGTCTAAATTTTGCATCACCACGATTAATGCTTGCTAAAGCATCCTCACAATTTAACTCACTTGCTTTGGTATAGTCTTCAATAGCACCATTGTAGTCTTTTAATTGACTTTTTGCAATACCAAGATTGAAGTTTATAAATTCATTTATTGGATTTAATTCTATTGATTTTTTAAAGTCTGTAATAGCACCATTGTGGTCTCCTAATACACTTTCTGCAATAGCACGAGTAAAATATGTTGAAGCAATCGCTGGATTCAATTCAATTGCTTTGCTAAAGTCTTCGATAACACTATTAAAGTCTTGAAGTCTAAATTTTACCTCACCACGACCAAAATATGCTGAAGCATCCTCTGGGTTTAATTCAATTGCTTTAGTAAAGTCTTCAATAGCACCATGATAGTCTTTAAGTTCACGTTTTGCAAGTCCACGATATTCATATGCTAAAACATCCTCTGGATTTAATTCAATTGCTTTGGTAAAGTCTTCAATAGCACTATCATAGTCTTTAAGTTCAATTCTTGCCTTACCACGACTACCATATGCTAATTCATTCATTGGGTTTAATTCAATGGCTTTATCATAGTCTTTTACACCAGCATCGTAGTCTTCAAGTTTACATTTTACATTTCCACGATTATAATATACTCCAGCATCCATTGGATTTAAATCAATGGCTTTATCATAGTCTTCTATAGCTCCATTGTAGTCTTGAAGTTTCCATTTTGCATTACCACGATTATTATATATTGAAGCATTCCTTGGGTCAAATTCAATGGCTTTATCATAGTCTTTTAAAGCACCATTGTAGTCTTGAAGTTCACATTTTGCAATTCCACGATTAATGAATGCTAAAGTATTTCTTGAATTTAATTCAATGGCTTTATTAAAGTCTTTTATGGCATCGTTGTAATCAGTTAATGCAATTCTTGCAATACCACGAACATCGTAGGTTGAAGCATCCTCTGGATTTAATTCAATTGCTTTGTCAAAGTCTTCAATAGCACCAATGAAATCTTGAATCTCCCTTTTTGCATTACCACGATTGTGATATGCTAAAGCATCCTTTGGAGTTAATTCAATTGCTTTGTCAAAGTCTTCCATAGCACCAATGTAGTCTTGCATGATTTTCTTTAGAATCCCACGATTACCATACGCAACAGCATTCGATGGATTTAAATCAATCGCAAGATTGAGGTCTTCCATAGCACCTTTAAAGTCTTGCAGTATTATTCTTTCACTGCCACGTTCAAAATAATATTCAGCCGTTTCCATTATTATCAAAATAGTATATTTAATTCGAATCTAAGATTCAGATTTATACAGAACAACAGATGTAATCTTTGTTTTTAATTTCTTTCATAATAAAGAAAAAAAAACACTTCTAAGAACATCAAATTTAGGGGAATAAATTTCAGATACAAACTTTACATCAAATGTTGCCTCTTTTAAGCCATTTGCGGTCAGGCTACATTACCACTAAGAAAGTACTTTATAATACAAAAGGATGGTAGAAATACAGTCTGAAAAAGCACTCTTACCAAAAATTAATGCATCTTCACTGAAAAAAATTTAACTTTAATTAAATCCCGATTTGACAAAGAGTTTATTAAAATATAATGCTCTTCGAATCTAAACTTAATGGTTATATTCAATTTTGATAATTAAAAACTCACAAAACTTTACTTATCATTAAAATATATTCCAAATGACAACTAAAAAGTATGAATTTGACGTAGCTTTTTCATTCTTACAACAAGACGAAAATTTGGCAATTCAACTTAACTCTCTTCTTAAAGATAGAGTTAAAACTTTCCTTTATACTGAACATCAAAAGAAACTTGCTGGAAGAGACGGTGAAGAACTGTTTAATAAGGTATTTTTTCAAGAAAGTAGAATTGTGGTTGTTCTTTTTCGCAATGACTGGGGAAAATCACCTTGGACTAAAATTGAAGAAACTGCAATCAGAAATAAAGGATTTGAATTAGGCTACGATTTTGTAACTTTTATTCCACTCGACAAGCCTATTAATATTCCTGCTTGGCTACCTAAAAACAGATTGTGGGTAGGTTTAGAAAGATGGGGTATTGAGAGTGCTGCTTCAGTTATTGAAGCAAAAATTCAAGAATTTGGTGGGGATATAAAAATCGAAACTGTAGCTGACAAAGTTCATAAAGCGCAAGAAGAGATCAAGGAAAACCAAAATCGTGTACGAATTCTTACCAGCAATGAAGGGCTTATACTTACACATGAAGAATACAATAAATTAATTCTAACATTTAAGCAACAGCTTGACGAAATAAAATTATCACAATCAGATTGGCATTTAAATATACGTGAAAACCAAAATCAAGGCATTGATATAATAAGTTATGGCTACTTCCTAACAATCCAATTTTATCCTTCTGCTTCAAACACTCCTGAAGGGACTTACGTATTTTTATCCCTTTGGGATGGAGTATTTGATGAAAGAGGTTATAAGAACGACCCGTTCAACGAATACACACAGTTAGAGGAAACACGTTTAAGATTTGACATCAACAAACAAAATGAATATGGTTGGTCAGACAAAGAAAATAGTAAAAATTTTAAACTAACAAATGAAGTAGTCGAGCATTGGTTAACAATTTTTTTTGATGCTGTTAAAAAACACCGACTTAAAAATCGCTACTGAAAGAATTTTGATAATGATATGCATACCGACCAATGGCAGTAAAGCAAAAACAAGAAAGATAGCATCAAAGGATTCGCTAAAAGTGTAAAGCATATGAGTGATCAATATGGAGAAGAAATCAGAATGCTGAAAAATGAATAAAATTATCAGCATATTTCGCAAAAAACCAGAACCAACAAAATTGTACTGAGAAAGTTAATGAAGATGTTTATGTAGAGTATGCATAAAAATGAGAATAACAATCTTGATAATATCCTTTGAGTTAAATCAGGACAAGATGATACTGATATAGCAATCTGTTTAGACCATTTAAAAGATTAAAATAGGATGATAGTAAAAATAGGATATAATTACAAACCAGATCATACATATGGTTAGTCTGTATTAATGGTTTCAGTCATGTAATAATTATGATTTTTTTAAATGGTTACATATAAGACCAACAACGGAAATTGAAGCAAAATCCTAACAACCTGTACAAATCTATAAACAGAGTTACGCCCCTTAAATTGGAAATGTTTCCGATAATGGTTATGTACTATAGTCGGTAGTTTTATTAAATTCTTTAGCTTTTATCTTATTTTGATTTATTCAGTTTCTCTTTCCATTTTTGTTGTTTATCTCTATCTGGTTCTATAATTTGCATCAGAGAATCTAATTTATTACTAAAAATCTCAGGATACTTAATTCCCCCATCAACCGTTATTGTGTATCTGTGTGTTGATATGTAAGAGATTTCAGCATTTAGTTTAGTCAATATTTCAATACGATTACCTAAACTATCTATACTGTGCAAAGCAACATGCGCTGAAATATTAGCCTCTTGTGCTAACACCTTTTCCTTTCTTGCATTATTGGATTGAGTATAGGAAAATACCAACACTACTATGGAAACAATATTGATTAATCCTGTAACTTTAACAAACCTACAAATGTCTCGTTGATCTGAACCACAATGATTGCATAATTTCGCTTTATTATCAATTTCGCATTTGCACATTTTGCATTTTTTCATCGCAATAATTTGTTAGTTATTTAGGAGTTCATTAAAAATTACCGCCAAAGGCGAGGGTATGCAGTGGGCGGGAGTTCGGAACCACTTTCTGATCACCCGTTAAGAATTTGTTGTCGAAACCGAAAATTGCAAATTGCCCTGAAACCCACATGACGTATGAGCCTTTGTTACTAGCTTGCATTTTTTATAATTTAAATTACAGGACTATTTTGTTTATCTATTATTGCAGTAGGTGAAAGAACATATTTTCCTCTTTCATACAATATCAATATATCTTGTATAAATAAATATCCTTCTTCAGTTGTATAATCCAAATGTAATGCAGCATATTCAAAAGGTTCTCCTTTAAAACTTAATGCTAACCAAAACTGTTGAGTTCCATTAATATCATTTATCGATGAGATTGAAGCAGTAAACTCTTTAAAATTAGTCAAATCATTTGATATCCTAAAATTTACAATGGTAGTATTCATATTGGTATTAACAAAATCAAGCCTTACGTATTTCCTTTCGATATTCGCATCACAAACAATACTAATATGCGGTTTCTTAGAAGATTTATATCTTTTTTCAGCCTCAATTTGCATCTCAGTCAATTGAATTGCAATAGTTGATAAACTTTTAATCTTTGATTCTCGTTCCTTGTCCTTTTTTACTAATTTATAAACAGTTATTAAAGTTAAGGGTATCGCAATTACAGCTCCTAATGCTTGTAGAATATCAGTCCAGCTTGGACTCTCAGCACTCAGAAATATCATAATAATTTTAATTTTAGTGAATACTTATTTTCCATTTCATCAATTACAATCTATAGTGGTATGGGTCTATATGCTTGCTGCTAACTACTATGTAAACGCCATAGTGGCGTTTATTTCTGACTTGGACGAAACCCGTATATGATAACATCTTAATAAACAGGCAATAATCAATTTATTCGTGCTTTTCATCCAATTGTGATTATGTATGTTGATTTATATTTATTCTTATATTAACGAAGGTAATATTTTTTGCTGCATAAAATTTTAAGATTATAACCGAAATGTTATAATCTGACCTGATCAACAAACATTTAGCTAACCTTAATACAAATAATTAAATCTCCCATCCAAGAAATAAGTTTATAATTTCATATATTTGATTAAAGCAATAACAATTAATATTGATAATCTCGTCAGTTGTATATGAACCAGAAAGAAATAGCATTTAAGAAGATATCAGAACTTGTTCACCGCTTTAATGAACAATATTATAGTTATAAAAAAACGGACTATAACGAAACCCAAACTCGTAGGGACTTCATAGACCCGTTTTTCAAAGTACTGGGTTGGGATATTGACAACGAGGAAGGTTATGCAGAAGCATACAGAGAAGTAATTCACGAAGATAAAGTAAAAGTTGGTGGAGCAACCAAAGCACCCGACTATTCATTCCGTTTAGTTGGTGGTAAACGACTGTTTTTTGTTGAAGCAAAGAAACCAAGTGTTGCAATTAAAGAAGAAATACAACCTGCATTTCAAGTTCGAAGATACGGGTGGAGTGCAAAACTTCCCATTTCTATAGTAACCAACTTTGAAGAATTTTCTATTTATGATTGTACAAAAAAACCAAACCTTACCGACAAGGCATCAATAGCACGAATAAAATATTTAACATTTCATGAATACATTAATGAGTTTGATTTTATCTGGGAAATTTTCAGCAAAGAGCAAGTTCTGAAAGGCAGTTTTGACAAGTTTGTACAAAGCGATACACAGAAAAAAGGTACAACAACAGTTGATAAAGATTTTTTGCAATCTCTTAATGGTTGGAGAACCTACTTTGCAACTTCGATCAGTTGGAACAACAAAGACCTTAACGAAGATGAAATAAATTTTGTAGTTCAGCAAACCATTGACAGAATCATTTTTCTTCGAATTGCAGAGGATAGATGCGTTGAACCTTATGGAAACCTGAAACATGCGTTGTTAGAAGGCGACTATTACCAAAATCTGTTTCAGCAGTTTCGTAAAGCAGACGAAAAATTTAATTCAGGGATTTTTGATTTTAAAAAAGACCGCATTAGCGAACATCTGAAAATCGAAAACAAAATCATAAAGACGATACTAAACGAATTATATTACCCAAGTCCTTATGCGTTTGATGCAATGCCTGTTGAAATTTTGGGAACGGCTTATGAGCAGTTTCTCGGAAAAGTAATCCGTATTACTCCAGCACATCATGCAAAAATTGAAGAAAAACCTGAAGTAAGAAAATCAGGTGGTGTATACTACACACCTCAATATATTGTTGAATACATCGTAAAAAATACAGTCGGAAAACTTATTGATAAAAAAACACCGAAAGAAGTAAGCAAAATAAAGATAGTTGATCCTGCCTGTGGTAGCGGCAGCTTTTTAATCGGTGCTTATCAATATCTGATGGACTTTCATAAAAATTATTATTCCAACAATGGCAAACCATTAAAATCGAGAGGTGGGAAAGAAGATGTACTGACACCTGATGGGCACTTAACAACATCAGAGAAGAAAAGAATTTTATTAAATAACATATATGGAGTTGACATTGATGTAAATGCAGTTGAAGTAACCAAATTAAGTTTGCTTTTGAAATGTATGGAAGGAGAAACAGAAGCAAGCATAGCAACGCAACTTCGCTTGTTTAACGAAAGAGTTTTACCAACACTTGACAACAACATCAAGGACGGAAATAGTTTGGTTGATACAGATTTTTATACAGATGCTTTAGATTTTGGTGAAGAGAAAAAAGTAAAGCCATTTAATTGGCAGAACGGTTTTCCAGAAGTTTTCAAGCAAGGTGGATTTGATGTTGTAATTGGAAATCCGCCTTATGTTTTGGGCAGAGAAACTTTTGATGATTCAGTTAAAAATTACCTCGCTTCAAAGTACCAGTCATACGGAGGCAAATATGACCTATATGTTTTCTTTTGCGAAAAGGCATTAAAACTTTTAAGTGATAAAGGTAGATTCAGTTTCATTATACCTAATGCCATTCTTGTAAATGAAAACGCAACCAGAATCAGAGAATTGATTTTAAAAAAATTTTCATTGGAAACTATTCATGTTTTTAATCATAAAGTATTTGAAAAAGCACAGGTTGAAACAGTGATAATAATTATTGAGAACAAGAAAAGCAGGAAGAATAGTAGCATCAAAATTGAAAGCGGAAAAGTAATTCAAATACCAATAAAGAAATTTTTGACAAGCAAAAACTTCAAATTTAATGTAGCGATTGATGATATTTCAGAAGAACTTATTGAGAAGATTACATCTTGCTCTATTTCACTTGGAGAATTAACAGACATTTGTATCGGCATTCAATTAGGAGGAAGTCACGGTAACGATACTAAAGCGGATTTCCTTTCTGAAAAACCCATTGATAAAACTTGGAAGAAAGTCTTAGACGGTAAAGACATTAACACTTATAAACTAAATTGGAGAAAAAAATTTGTCCATTATGGTAATTGGTTACACAGAAAACGAGATGAAAAATATTTCTTGAATCCTAAAATTTTAATACGGCAAATCGGTAAAACTCCAGTTGCAACACTTGACGAAAATAATTTTTACACTTTGAATACTCTTTATAATATAATTTCAGTAAGCAATTATTCACCGAAATATCTTTTGGCGATTATCAATAGCAGTTTAGGAAAATGGTTTTGGTTAAAAAATAATTCTGATTTTAAAACACTTTTCCCAAAGATCAAGAAATCGGAAATTGAAGCAATTCCAATTTGCAAAATAGACTTCAAAAACGAAAACGAAAAATCTTTGTATGATGAAATTGTAAGGAATGTTGATTTGATTCTATCCCTTCACGATGAAATCATCACGACAAAACTTGACACAAAAATAAATCATCTGAAAAATAGAATTGACTATTGCGAAAGCAGAATAAACGAAATTGTTTATCAACTTTATGGTTTGATAGAAGAAGAAATAGGAATTATTGAAGGGAAATGAGCAAGAGAATAACATATTTATTTGGTGCTGGAGCAAGTTATCATGCATGCCCAATATGGAAAGAGCAAGGCGGGAAAATGATTGATTTAGCAAAATATGTGTTGCCTGATGCCACTTTTTCAGAGGCAGAAGAAAATAATTATATAAATGATAAAGACAAAATATTTTGGAATATGGGTTATCATGGGAAAAAAGCAATTGAATTTAATACAATAGATACTTTTGCCAAAAAACTATATTTGAATGACTCTTGGCATAAACTTACTGATTTGAAAACATCTGTAAGTATGTTTTTTACAATATGGCAATTAACTGGTGATAAAAATTTAAAAAACTTTGACAAAGCAACTGAAAGGTTCAAAACAATTGACCAAAGATATATTAGTTTACTTGCCACTTGTCTTGAAAAAGACTCAGACAAGCATATTCCCAAATTGAACCAAAATATTCGGTTTGTTACTTGGAATTATGATTTACAAATAGAAGGAGCATATGAATTGTTTTGTGATAATATAAAGTGGGGTGATATTGATCAAAGATTAAGTTACGTTCCAGATGAAAAAGACCACAACAAAAATCTATGCGTTTGTCATTTAAACGGGTTTCATGGGTTTTACGATACGGAGACAAATTACTTCAACTATATGTTTAAAACAGAACATTTATCATTAGATGAAATAATTAAAGAAATAGATTTTATTTTCAAAAATCTCAACCATGACCTAATTAGCTTTGCCCGATATATAAATTATGCTTGGGAAAAAGATTCTCCATTATCTAATATAGCACGGGAACAAGCAAGCAAAATTTTTTCTGAAACGGATATTTTGGTTATTATCGGTTATTCGTTTCCTTCCTTTAACAGAGAAATCGACAAAGATTTATTTGACGGTAGTAAAAACCATATTCAGAAAATCATTTATCAAGACCCTAATGGTAGTGCAGAATATTTATCTGAAGCATTTGATATTGACAAGAAGAAAATTGAAACTGTAACAAATAATAATGAACAATTTATATTGCCGAGTTTATTTTAGCATCAGAAATAAAAATTGCTCTCGCATTTCCAAACACAAATAAACGCCCTTTTAAAGTTTTTTATAGATGAGGACTATTTGACCACCGAGACGGTACATTCCAAAGCCTACTAATAGGGTGAAATGTAGCGATTTCAAAATGTACCACTTTTTTATTTTCATTTTCAGATTTATGGGTAAAAGATTCATTAACTATTAATTGTTTTGATGGTTTTTAATTCAAGATTAAAAAAGGGTCTTAAAAAAAAATGTATATTTGATAATATCAGTGAATTATATATTTTAATCATGAATAAAATAATTAAGTATTATCTGGCAATTATTACTATAGTTATAGTAACCATTTTAACTGGATGTAAAAAAGAAAAAGTACCTGTAATTGCGACTACCACTGTTTCTAATATTACAGCAACTACAGCAACATGTGGTGGAAATATAACCGATGAAGGCAGTTCGACAGTAATAATTCGTGGTGTGTGCTGGAGTACAGGTACTACCCCTACAATTGCCGACAATAAAACTTCAGATGGCGCAGGTTCAGGTAGTTTTTCAAGCAACATGACAGATTTGAATGGTGCTACAAATTATTATGTCCGTGCATATGCTACGAATACTGCTGGAACAGGATATGGGATGGCAATGTCTTTTACAACTTTAGGACAATCACCTTCTCCAATGGTTGCAAATGCAACAAATATAACTGCAACAAGCGCAACTTTAAATGGCTCAGTAAATGCAAACTATTTATCTACTGTAGTAACTTTTGAATATGGAACAACCACAAGTTATGGAAGTACGGTAACCGCCTCTCAAAGTCCAATAACTGGAAATACGAGTATCAACGCAAGTGCAGATATTACAGGATTAACGGCAGCAATAATCTATCATTATAGAATAACAGCAGTAAATTCACTTGGAACAACCAATAGCAATGACATTACATTTACTACATTAGGTCAAGTTCCAACAGTTACAACACTCTCAGCAACAAATTTAACTGTAACAAGTGTAACATTGAATGGTTCAGTAAATGCCAATTATTTATCTACTGTTGTAACCTTTGAATACGGGACAACTACAAGTTATGGAAGTACAATTTCAGCCACTCAGAGTCCTGTAACAGGAAATACAAATGCCAGTGTAAGTGCAGATATTTCAGGATTGACAACAGGTACAATTTATCATTACAGAATAAAAGCAGTAAATTCTCTTGGGACAACATATGGAAGTGATTTAACTATTGCAACATTAGGTCAAGTTCCAACAGCCACAACATTGGCGGCAACTAATATAGGTGGGACAAGTGCAACATTGAATGGTTCTTCAAATGCCAATAATTTATCTACTGATATAACCTTTGAATATGGGATAACTGCAAATTATGGTAGTACTGTAACAGCCACCCAAAGTCCTATAGCAGGAAATACTAACACTAATATAAGTGTAATTATTATAGGTTTACCAGCAGGTACAACTTATCATTACAGAATAAAAGCAGTAAATTCTCTTGGAACAACATATGGAAGTGATTTAACATTTACTACTGTACCTTTAGGCACTGTCACAGATGTAGACGGGAATATTTATAACACCATAACTATTGGCAATCAGGTATGGATGAAAGAAAACCTAAAAACAACTAAGTACAGTAATGGTGATTTAATTGGCACAACTACTCCAGCAACTTTGAATATAACAAGTGAAAATGCACCCAAATACCAGTGGTCATACGATGGTAATGAGAATAATGTGGCGACTTATGGCAGACTATATACTTGGTATGCAGTGACAGACAGTCGTAATGTATGTCCTACTGGCTGGCATGTTCCTACTGATGCCGAGTGGACAACTTTTACCAGTTACCTTACAAACAATGGATATGGTTATGCGGGTAACGGAATGGATATTGCCAAATCAATAGCAGCCAAATCGGGTTGGACTACATGGGCAGTAGCAGGCACTACTGGCAACGACCAAACGAGTAACAATAGCAGTGGTTTTACTGCTCTCCCGGGTGGCTACCGTCTCAACAATGGGGTATTCATTTTTATTGGAGAAATCGCCTATTGGTGGTCAACTTTCGAAAGCAATACAGTAGGCACTTATACCCGCAGCATGAACTTTAATTTCAGTGAGGTATACAGGGACTTATACTATAAACAAAGTGGCTGTTCTGTTCGTTGCCTGAAGGATTATTAGGTCATTAACCTATTTAATTCTTTTAAACTTCTTCTTGACGATAAAGAAACATATGATTTGTTGCATGAAATATCATATTGGAAAAAATTCTTGCAATTGATTAGTCATCAGTGTTAGTTGCCTCTATTAAACCTCTATGGTCAGGATGGTTGAAGTAGATAGAGAAGAAATTCAATAATACCTAATTCCAACGTTTCACAGCAGGGAAACAGAATCTTTAAATAAAATTTTTTACACAAAAATATTATTTTAACTTAGATACTACTTAACTTTATTCCAATTTGATACGATGATTTTAATGAATCCATATCAATTTATCCAGTATATCTAAATTAAACTGACATGAAAATTCCAGAAATAATAAAAACTCAATTTGGCGATATTTATAAAATAGAGAGTTTCCAAGAAGATAAATTTATTTTGGAGCAAAATTCGTTTTTTTATTCATATCTAATAAATTCTGATGATTTTACACAAATAAGAAATGGAATAATATTTCCATCAGGTGTTAAAGCAGAAAATCCCCAAGAATATATTGAATGGTTGAAAAGATATAAAGAGAATAAGTCCTGCAACTAACAGGCAGTAAAAGCGGTAATAATAATAAAAATAGACAACAGTATATAATTTTAACCAGCATAAAAAACAAATAATATGTCATTTAATCCAAAAAGAGAATATCTCATCAATCAGGTCACCATTCCCATAAAAGACTTCTTTGAATACAGAGAGGACTACATAACAAGACCTGCGTACCAAAGAAAAAGTGTTTGGGCAGAAAAAAAACAACAAAGTTGGTTTGACAGTTTATTGAGACGTTATTATGTGCCAAGACTTGTTGTGCGTGAAGTTAGATTATCGCATGATAGAATTGTTAAAGAAATAATTGACGGGCAGCAACGAATTACTGCTATCCAAGAATTCTTTGAAAACAAATTTAAATTACCCATATCATTAAAAGATATTCATCCAGACCTTGCAAACAAATATTTCATGGATTTATCTACTGAGTTACGAAAGTTCGTTGACAAAGAACTTATGATTAATGCTGACATCGTCATGAATATTGACGACCCAAAAAATCCCGAACACCAAAAAGTAGCAACAGAAATTTTTAGGCGATTACAACAAGGTGAACAATTAAACTTTATGGAAATTGCTCATGCAAAATTATCAAGTTTGTCAAGGAATTTTGTTGTGAAATATAGTGATGATGAGACATTTGATTATGATAATTATGTTCCGATTGATTCAAATCCTGATAAGCATAAATTTTTTCAAATAATTGAACGGGATAATAACCGTATGCAGCATTTAACATTGATGACAAGGTTTTTAATAATTGAAGAAGCAAATGGTTATGCAGAATTAAAAGATGTAGCAGTAACTGAATTCATTGAGAAGTATGTTGCAGATGATGGAATTGGTAATTACACTTTTGAGAATAGCGAAATTGCAAAGAATTGCATCAAAAATTTAAACTTATTTTACGATATCTTCAAGAATGACCCAATGTTTGATGAAAAGTCGGGCATTAAAGAACTATCAGTCGAATATATAATACTCACTTTCTACTTAGTCATCAGACACTTAAAAAAGCATTATGCAATAGGGGATAACGAAAAAACTCTCATCAACAAATTCTTTTTTGAATTTTATGAAAGATGGGCAAAAAAAGACCAAGAGGATATGGATATTGTTGTTTTTAGCGATAATAGACAACAGAGCCAAAACAATTTACAAGAACGAGACATCATAATCAGACAAATGTTCTTTGAGTTTCTGGCAAAACAAAACATTTCTTTAAAAGCACTTGACGAAAAACGATTGTTTAATGAAGCAGAGAAAATAAAAATTTACAGACGAGACAAAGGACTTTGTCAGCAATGTTTAGCAAACGGAAAACCAGAGAAAGAAGCACAAGTAAGTTGGACACAATATCAAGCAGACCATATTTTCCCTCATGTTAAAGGTGGTGAGACAATCATTGACAACGCACAAGTATTGTGTGGTTATCACAATGTTCGGAAAAGTGCATCATTTCCAACTTCATAGGAACTATTGCACCTTTTATTTATATTTAGACCATCATGTTCTTTATGGCTCGGTAGAACTGTTTAAAATATGTTTATTAAGCCATTAGTGTGACAACAAACAGATATTAATTCAGAAAGAAGTGAGTGCCAAAGATTTCAGTTGATTTTCCAGTATCGCCATGTAAATTTTTATCAAGTATCATAACACACATCTTATCGAGGTTTTCTCCAAGTGCTTTCTGGTCTGTTTCTTGTGCACATAAAAGACCGTCTGGCATAACAATTCTGCTGAAAACAAAAGGATTGCCTTCAATATCTTTCAATCTTTTTATTATGCCTGTGAAGCATCTGTCTTTGCCAGCCATCGCCATAAAAAGCTCGGTAATTTCGAATCGGTCTTTGCTTTTCTTATCCATAAGTTAAAAATTTGGTGTAAATGTACAATATTATTGAATATTAAGCCTTTGAGAAGATAATATAGGTGCGTGAAATTGAAATTAGTATTCGAATTCCAATAGACCCGAATCATCAACAACTTTTTTATTATCTGTTAATACAATGCTCTTTATATCCTCAAAACAGATAAATAAAACGCTGAGTCTTTCATCGTTGATAACTATTCGGACATTCCCGACCTGTTCAGTTACACAGTCAAGAAATTCTACAATAACAATTCCGTTTTTATACGTCAAATCTTTAACCACAACTAAGCCAAATACTGAAGGAGTTACCATTAAGAATTTGCTGCCAATCTGGCATTTAAAATTACGATGTAGAAACACTTGCAGATGAGAAAATTTTCCATCAGTATTAAGACCCTCACATAACTCTTCAAGGGTGGTCTGACAGCCTTTAGAATCACTATTTGACACCATATTTATCCCCTTTCAACCTTTGTATAAAGAAATCCATATCAATCAGCACCGACAAACCTATGATTTCACCATCATCTATGTAGAGGTTAATATTAAATACCCTGTGTAAAAACAGGTCTCGTACAATCAAATAAATGACATAATCTTCACAATAAACATCCATTAACACCACTGAATACATCCTGCTATTTTTACCATAGGAACAGTCAACAAGTAAGTATGTTCTTCCAGTGAATATGGTTTTGTAAGTTGCCATTATGCATGGTGAGTTAATGAAGAAATTGCCTTCATAATCAACCATATAAAGATTTTCTAATCCTAAGATGGTGCTGTCATATTTATATTTGTCTTGTAGTTTCATATTTACTTTTTCTATACATAAATACTAATAAACAAGAAACAGGCGTGGGGGTGTAAAATATACCTTCTAACCCCCTACGGCAGGGGCAGAGGGTGTTTTTAGGGCGGGGTGATACATGAGAAAAGTCTCGTTGATTTTACATCAACTCAATTTTTTCTTTCTTAACAAAAAGATTTTCAGGTCGCCATGTATTTTCATTCATTTCATTAAACCCAAATTTTTTCTGAGGAAATTTTAATTAAAAACAGAAAACCTAATGGTCAGAAGATAACAGGTGTTTTGCAATGCCATATTTTTTCTGGAAAAAGTTTTCGAAGGATTAGATGTGAGGTTTAAATTTTTCGTACAAACTAAAGGTTCTTATACGTTAGTTTATATTGCAAATTTCATTGCAAATAAAAAAGGACTCACAGCAGTCAATGTCGTGAGTCCTTGTAAAGCTCTGATTGTGAAGTGTTTATTTGAGCGGGAAAAGGGATTCGAACCCTCGACCCTCAGCTTGGGAAGCTGATGCTCTACCCCTGAGCTACTCCCGCAATTTTTAAAACCTGACAAAAATAATGAATAGATTCTTTTCAGCAAATAAATTATTTGTCCCGTTTATCCTTTATAATTTTACTGAAAACTTTTAATTTTTTTTCCAGAGAGTTTAAAAAGGCCTTTGTTCAAAAGAAGAATAGCATTGAATCTGTAGGTCGATAATATGATTTCAAGCCCGGATAATAACTCAGAGAGCTTTAAGACGATTTGTCAAATCCTCCAGGTTAACTTCCTTTTCATAAATCTTCTTCAGATCGCCATCCTTATTGAATAATACAACAAAAGGGAATGATTGTATATTATAGTAGGCTCTTAGAAAAAATGAGTTTCCCTCTGTCCCAACAAATATATTAGGGTAAATATTTAATTTATATTTTGAAACAAACTCGTTAACCTTAGCGACTGGCAGGTAGGTAACCATAGCAATAGATGCGTTCCAATAGTCATCAATCCTATTTAGCAACGCTTCTGTAAACTTCTGACATTCTTCACAATCGGGTGAAAAATAAATGATAATAATTGGCTTCCCTATTGGAAGATCGTGTGCCCTAAATAGTTTGCCATCGGCCCGAATCATTTTAAATGGAGGAACTTTGCCTGTCTGAGAATATATATCCTGCGAAACTATAAGCATCAGGACGGTCAGTAACATGAACAAAAAACTTTCCTTTTTCATATTTGTAATAATGTTGAGCCTCCAATGGGACTCGAACCCACGACCTGCTCATTACGAATGAGCTGCTCTACCAGCTGAGCTAAGGAGGCAAAAATTTTCGCAAATATAATAAAAAGCTCTAAAGGCTGTAGATGCTTTAGATGCAATAAAAGAAAAAATTAACTAAACTTAAATCCCAGCACGCTTTCTTATGTTTTTATAGCTTTTAAAGCCATTAAAGCCTTCTTCAAGGTTCCAGTTTCTCAAGTCTCTGAAGTAAAGGGGGATGAGAATAATGAAAAAAGACATAAGCTGGGTGGGGCATCATGTTTGAAAGGTTTTTTACTGAAAGTTTTATCAAAGCTGTTGCCAAAAGTTCAGGTTTGAATTTTTCTCGTACATAATTGTCAGCTGCAAATTCGTTTTTCCGTGATACCCAGTTTGTAAGCAAACCAATAATCAATGATAACGGACTATATAGAATTCCAAATACAATCAATCCCATGTGGAAACTGGCATTTTCTGATCCTAAAGCTTTTGAGAGGGACGGGTTGTTTACAACAACTGATAAGAGAAAAAGCATTAATCCTGTAGTAAAAACGGAAAATATGAGATTCAATAAAACATGTTTCTTTTTGTAATGTCCGATCTCATGAGCAAGCACAGCAACAATCTCTTCCTCTGAAAGCTCCTTCTGCAAAGTATCATACAGTACAATTCTTTTCTTTGGACCGAATCCGGAAAAGTATGCATTCGCCTTTGTGCTTCTCTTCGAACCATCAATAACATAGATATTTCTTAGTTTGAATCCTGTTTTTTGAGAGAAGGTTTCGATTTGATTTCTTAGTGATCCGTCAGGCAAAGGAACCTGTTTGTTGAACAAAGGAACAATCAACTCAGAATAAAAAAGATTGATGAAAACAGAAAATACCGTTATTAATCCCCATGCATATAGCCAGAAATTTCTTCCTGTCTTATAGTAAAACCAGGTAATAAGACCCAGAACGGGAACACCTACCATAAGAGCAATAAACCAAGATTTGAGGTGGTCAGTTATAAACGTCCCGAGTGTCGTTGTATTGAATCCATATTTCTTTTCAATAACAAATGTATCATAGTATCCAAATGGAATATTGATAATATCTGATACAAATCCGATTACTCCAAAAAAAGCAAGAGCTATTATTACAAGATTAGCACTTAATGACCTGGCGAGATTATCGACCAGCGCAAAGCCACCTGCAATAATCATTATCAGAATGACTGCCAGATTTAAAACTGATGACCACGTTGACAATCTGTTATTGTCTTTTTGATATAGCTGGGTTTTCCTGTAAGCCTCTTCATCGCAAATCCCTTTCAGTCTCTCAGGGAGTATATCTGACCACATGAGAGAGTTAAGATAATCGAGGTATCTTTCAATAATAAAACCTGTAACGGGGAGAATAAGAATCAGGAAGAAAACAGTGTTATGCATCGATCAGCGTTATATAAAAAAAAGAAGCAGGGCGCCCTTTTAAAATAAGTGTGGAATAAATATGTCTCGCTGCATTTCCTCGTGCTAGAAAGGATGGGCACCCTGCGGTTTCGTAAAGATAATAAATATTTTTAAGTTAACATACCTCCACATACATGAATTGTTTGTCCTGTTACATAAGATGACAAATCTGAGGCCAGGTACAAAGCCGTATTTGCCACATCCTCAGGCGTTCCGCCACGTTTGAGAGGAATTTTATCGGCCCATTCTTTTTTTACATCTTCAGGTAATTTTTCTGTCATTTCGGTAAGAATAAATCCTGGGGCAATAGCGTTGCATCTTATATTTCTTGATCCGACTTCTTTTGCAATACTTTTTGTAAACCCAATAATTCCTGCCTTTGAAGCGGAATAATTGCTTTGTCCGGCATTGCCTGAAACACCAACCACTGAGCTCATATTTATAATCGAGCCTGATTTTTGCTTTATCATGGTCATCAAAACGGCTTTTGTCAGATTAAAAACCGATTTAAGGTTCACGGCTATAACCGAATCCCACTGATCTTCAGTCATTCGCATAAGCAAGGTGTCTTTTGTTATTCCTGCATTATTAACAAGAATATCAATTCTGTTGAAATCTTTTAATACGTCATTTATAACGCGTTGAGAATCTTCATAGCTGGCTGCGTTTGAAACGTATCCTTTTGCCTTTACACCTAAAGCTGAAATCTCTTTAATTGTTGTTTTGAACTCTTCATCATCTACGATATTAGTTATGGCAATATCAGAACCTTCTTTTGCAAACCTGATTGCGATTGCTTTGCCAATTCCCCTGGATGCACCGGTTATCAAAGCTGTTTTTCCTTCAAGTAATTTCATATCGGTATTGTTAAAATTCCTGCAAATATAGAAGAAATAATTTACCCCTCAATATCACATCGTGGGACACTTCTACTAAGTTTAATTCATAATTGGATTTAAAGATTGCTTCGCTGTGCTCGCAATGACCCTGCAAATGAACTAGTCTTCTTTTGGGAGATAAACTAAGTAAGTAAAAGACCCAGTCATTGCGAGGATCCGCCAATTGGCGGAGACGAAGCAATCTCACCAGTCAAGTCTGATTATAGGGAGATGTTTGGCCTATTGCTTTTGATACTGTGATCCCTATATCGGCCGGTGACTGAACAACATGGATCCCGCACTTTTTCATAATCTCCATCTTTGCAGCGGCTGTGTCATTCTTTCCTCCTATTATTGCACCGGCATGGCCCATTTTGCGCCCCCTGGGAGCAGTCTGACCGGCAATAAAACCGATAACCGATTTGGTACCGTGGTCCCTTATCCATTCTGCAGCTTCTGTTTCCATATTTCCGCCTATCTCTCCTATTATTACGATTGCTTCAGTATCAGTGTCGTCCATCATTAATCTGACTGCATCAAGTGTAGTAGTTCCCACAACTGGATCTCCACCAATACCGATACATGTCGATTGACCAAGTCCCATCCTTGTAACCTGATCGACTGCTTCATATGTCAAAGTACCGGAACGAGATATTATCCCTACTGTACCCTTTTTATGTATGAATCCTGGCATTATGCCGACTTTTGATTCACCTGGAGTAATAATACCAGGACAATTTGGTCCGATTAATCTGCTTTGGCAGGATTTAAGATATTCTTTTACAAGGACCATATCAGATACTGGAATTCCTTCTGTTATTGCCACGATGAGTTTAACTCCGGCATTTGCAGCTTCCATAATTGCATCGGCTCCGACTGCAGGTGGAACAAATATTATTGAAACATCAGGAGCAGTGCCGGCAACTGCTTCTCTTACCGTATTGTAGACAGGTAAATTCAGATGAACCTGACCTCCTTTGCCAGGTGTAACGCCACCTACCACTTTTGTACCATATTCTATCATTTGTGTGGCATGGAAAGTTCCTTCATTGCCAGTAAAACCCTGAACAATAACTTTTGAATCTTTATTTAACAGAACACTCATAAACACCTGGTATTAAATGTTGTTTTAATCACACTTTCAAAAATACCGAATAATTCCCGGTAAATCGTTAAACAGAAATGATAATTATCACAATTTATGGTTTCTGGATAAAGGTCGCTTGCTGCAGGGTTTATTATAGCCCTGATCTCCAAACCTCACTCCTCATACCTCATGCCTCACACCTCACTGCTCTTTTCAATTAAGTTTCATACATTTGCCAAAAATCGGCGTCATTTGCATGGTTATAACGGAAGAAACTATATGCGCTCCAGCAACAGCTCTTGGAGGGGCAATTGCTGTAATAAGAATTAGCGGAACAATGAGCTTTGCTATTTGCGGAAAGATATTTCATCCGTCAGACAGGAATATTAAACTCGCAGATATTAAGGGATTTACCGTTGTTCTTGGGGATATTAGAGAAGGCAATGAAATTATCGATGAAGTACTTCTGACTGTTTTCAGAGCGCCTTACTCATACACTGGTGAGAATTCCATTGAAATTTCCTGTCATGCTTCTCCTTACATACTCAGAAAAATTCTTGAATTGCTAATAAATAATGGAGCCGTCGCTGCAAAACCTGGTGAATTTACCCAGAGAGCCTTCCTGAATGGAAAATTGGACCTTTCGCAAGCTGAAGCTGTCGCAGATCTGATATCATCCCGGAACCGTTCTTCTCACAAAATTGCCTTAAATCAGATGCGTGGAGGTTTTTCAATTGAAATAAGCGGACTAAGGAAAGAATTGCTGAATTTTGCCTCTCTTATTGAGTTTGAACTCGACTTTGGAGAAGAAGATGTTGAATTTGCCGACAGGAATGAGCTAAAGGCAATAATCAGGAAAATAAAGGAACTTGCTGATAAGCTTGTAAATTCTTTCAACATTGGTAATGCGTTGAAGAACGGAATTCCTGTTGTTATTGTCGGGAAACCAAATTCCGGCAAATCTACTCTCCTGAATGCCCTTCTGAAAGAGGAAAGAGCCATCGTATCAGAAATTCCGGGGACTACTCGAGATGCAATTGAAGATACTATTGTGATTGATAGTGTTGAATACAGGTTCATAGATACTGCAGGGCTACGGGAAACTTCTGACGTCGTCGAAGTGATTGGAATAAAAAAGACTCATGAAAAAATAGGTCAGGCTTCTGTAGTACTTTTAATAGATGAAATTTCAGATTCAGCTGAATCTATCAATAAAAGGACTCAGCTGATCAGGGAGATGACAATAGGATCTGAAAAGTGTTTAATTATTCTCATTAACAAAACCGATGCGGCTCCTGAGAACCTGCGGTCAGAACTTGCTGCACAAATCATTCTGGAAGAGAAGGAAACACTGCTTTTTATTTCAGCCAAAGATGGATCAGGACTTGAAGAACTCCGCGTGAAACTTGGCGAAGTTATCTTAAAGGAAAAGTTTAGCTCAGAAGAGATAATAATCACTAATTTAAGACATTATGAAGCTTTGCTTAAGGTGTCACAAAGCCTTGAAAGAGTAACATCAGGACTTGAGAATCAGATCCCCGAAGATCTTATAGCAATTGATATCCGGCAGGCGATCCATTACCTGGGTGAGATTACAGGTGAAATAACATCAGACGAGATACTGGGCAATATTTTCAGAAATTTCTGTATCGGGAAATAAAGCTATAATAACACCATATCTTTAAATAACACTTGGTGAAATCACACGGGAAGGATTTACTATATATCGACTTTTTTATTTGGATTAATGGCTATTGATGTAGCTATATCAATTATATTTACCTAGGTTCATTTAAAATGAATATTCATGGAAGGAAATCTAATTATCGACTTTACTCCGACAGGAATGATCCCTGTTAAGAGTATGACTCCTCATGTACCTGTAAGTATCTATGAAATAATTGAGGATATCCATTTTGCCTGGGAACTGGGAATAACAAAAGTACATCTTCATGCCAGAGATCCTCAAACAGAAAAGTCGACTTATAAAAAGGAAATTTATGCTGCAATAATTGAAGGGATAAGAAAATTCGCTCCTACTTTGGTTGTTTGTGTTTCTCTAAGCGGAAGGACATTCAATAGATTTGAGGAACGGTCAGAGGCCTTGGAATTAGAAGGATTCTTAAAACCAGATATGGGAAGCCTGACTCTTAGTTCATTGAATTTCAATAAAATTGAAAGCATTAATTCTCCTGATATGATCCATAATTTAGCTTTAAAAATGAAAAAACTGGGAATTGTTCCTGAATTGGAGGCTTTTGATGCAGGAATGATTAATTATGCAAAATATCTTATTAAAAAAGGATTACTTACTCCTCCATACTATTTCAATCTTTTATTGGGAAATATTGCTTGTGCTCAGGCAGACATTTTACATGCCGGAATTATGATAAGAGATTTACCAGAAGGTTCAATCTGGAGCTTTGCAGGTATTGGTGACCAACAATTAAAGATGAACTCAATTGCAATTGCAATTGGAGGAGGTGTAAGAGTTGGACTTGAGGATAATATTTGGTACGATTCCTCCAGAACAATATTGGCTAGTAATAACGATCTTCTTAAAAGGATCCATGTTCTTGCCAGTGCAAATGACAGAAAAATAATGACATCTGAAGAATTTAGACAAAAAATGAATCTTCTACCGGGTAATGGGGAATATGGTCGCAACATAAACACGAACTAAAAAAATAAAAAGTATGTCTCAAGAAAAACCAATTGAATCATTATTGAAAAAAATACAAACCAAGATTCGTTACGGTTTAACTTTGGATTCCATAAGTTCTATTATTCAAAAGATTGGGGTAGAGTTTACACCATACTATTTATTTCTGGAGGGAATTAATGTCCATGAAATAACAGAACTTAAAAGAATAATATCCGATTATTCATTTGAATTACTTGGACCAGAAGATATAAAAATAATAGGAACATTGAATGCCGGATATTCAGAAGAAAAATTTCTGCTTTATTAAATAAAGGAGAAAAATGTACAGGATTAAAACACAATGGTGAGATTGCTGCCCTTATGTGGATAAATTTTAATGAACTAAGCTATAAATCAACCATTATTCATTTAAAAAGTAACGAAGCATATTTATGGTATATGTACACAGTTAAACCTTACAGAGGGAAGAATCTGGCTCCTTATTTAAGATATTAAAGCTATGAGATTCTTAAAGAAATGGACCGGGATGTACTATATAGTGCAAGTAATTATTTTAATTCTCCTGCAATCAAATTTAAACAGAAATTAAATGAAAAAAAATTGAAAATTATGTTATTCATTAAATTATTCAATATATTTTCATGTACCTTCACAGTAAGATCTTACTAATGTCTTATCAATAGTTATAAAAAGTATAATGTTTTTTTTCATTGAGGGTTAAATATTGTAAAATTGTCCCATATTTATCCCTCATTCATGACCTCTCCTGAAGACCTTACTAATGCCCTTGCTCTCAATTCTTCGATGGTGAATTTTGCCAGAATAGTCGGGCCTGCCCTATCGGGCATTGTTCTGCAAAGGTTTGGCGCAGGTATATGTTTTTTAATAAATGCCCTCAGTTTTATTGCTGTTATTGGTTCACTTTTATTAATGAGGCTACCGGTACATGACACTACTTCTCGTGAAAAAAAGAAAATCACGTATGAACTGGCAGAAGGCTTCACTTATCTGAAACATACATCTGAAATAAGCATGGTGCTGCTTATGGTTAGTTTGGTGAGCCTTCTGGTATTGCCATATGAAACGCTTTTGCCGGTTTTTGCCAAAGTAATTTTTAAAGGCGATTCTTTGACATTTGGCTATATTCGCAGTTTTATAGGTTTAGGTGCAATTGGCGGTGCTTTCTTTCTGGCTTCCTTAAAACCAGGAGTTGATCTTAAGAGGGTTTTGCTGCTGAATCCAATCATATTAGGCATTGGCCTGATGGTGTTTTCGCAAGTAAGCTATTTTCCAGTGGCCATGGTATTTGCAGCTATATTCGGGTTTGGAGCGATGTCTCAAACTACTATTTGCCTGACCATCGTACAGATTCATAGTGATCCTAATATGCGGGGCAGGGTTATGAGCTATCTGCTAATGGCAATGACTGGCATGTTACCACTGGGCAGCCTTCTCACAGGTGCAATATCCCAGAAGATAGGTGCTCCTGATACTCTGCTTTGCCAGGTCATATTGGCAGTTATTATTGCTGCTGTTTTTGCAAATTATCTACGAACTGACAAATTGAATAAACTGTATTAAAGAAATCTGATTAGTAAGCTAATTCATGTTCAAACCTTTTACCTTTGGCTCCAATATACAAAGAATCGGATGAAACTGAATTTTTATAGTCTTAGCAGCGGGAGCAGCGGAAATTGTTATTACATTGGTAATGAGTTCCATGGTATATTGATTGATGCCGGAATTTCAGCAGCTTTGATCCGTAGGTTTCTGAAAGATGTGGATATATCTCTGCAAACTGTTATGGGTGTGATGATAACACACAATCATATAGATCATATAAGAGGATTGGAAGTACTTTTAAGGAAAAACCACCTCCCTGCATTTACAACAGCTAAAGTTTGGGAAAGTATTCTTACTCAGCGAGTGAATATATCACGTAACTGTATCCGGGAAATAAATTTAAAGGAGAAATTTCACCTGGCAGGTTTTGATATTGAAGCATTTCCGGTTTGCCATGATGCTCCCGAAACCATTGGGTTCCATATTTGCTACGGGGAGAAGAAGATAACGATTGCTACCGACCTTGGACATATTTGCCAAACTACGGCTCCATATTTAAAAGAGGCTAACTTGCTTGTAATTGAATCAAATTACGATGAAGAGATGCTGGAAAATGGAAGTTATCCTTATTATTTAAAAACAAGGATACGCTCTGACCATGGACATTTAGGAAATCTTCAAACATCGGTTTTTCTGGCAGATATTATTAATGATGACCTGCACCATATATGCCTGGCCCATCTTAGCAAGAACAATAATACTCCTGAAAAAGCACTTAAAACACTACAGCGGACTTTTTCAGAAAGAGGTATTAACTTCAGCGGAACACAGAAAATTTCAATTCTGAAGCGTAATATTCCGACTGAAATGATAAATCTTGACGATTGGTAAATTTCTTCAATCCCTGCCTGATTTTAACATGTTTTCATTAAATGCAGCGAATCATCGGCAGATTCTTTTGTTATCAGAGAAAAATCATAAACTCTCTTATAAAAGATAATAATAGAAGTGTTATTGATCCTCATTGTAAGTTGTTAATTAAAGGTTAAATTTTTACATTAGATATTACTTAAAATTGCAGATATTTGATATTTATTAAAACTTTTTAATCTATTTACTTTTAATATACAAGTTATATGAAAACCGGAAAAACCATCCTGACACAACTTCAATACTTCCTTGTAACTCTCTCTGTTATCCTGCTCAGATGTTCTTCACTGACAGGTCAGATACCTGTATATTCTCCCGATAAAAATCAGGAGCTGCTGACTGAACCATATGATATCAGTGGTGATTTCAGAAATTTTACCAATACCTATTATCTGGCTGATAGTCTTTCTTTTTTTGAACCAAATACAGGTAAAGGCGAAATAACATACCGCCGTTATGAAAATGTAACACGCGAAGCGTTTAATAATATGATGGGTGTTCTGCGGCCGGTAGAACCAAATGAATTTCCGGCTAACGAATATGCCGGCTCGCCATCACTCCCATTTTCCATTGAGTTTGTTTCAGACAGGACAATACGATTAAGAGCAAGTTCACGGTTCCAAACAAAGCCTGACCAGGAATCACTTATGCTTGTCAATGGCAGGGCGCCTCATGATAAGAGTTCATGGAAGTATAGCTTGGTTGATGGTGGCTATAAATATACTAGTACTTATGGTTCAGTAACAATTCTTAAATCTCCATGGCGTGTTGAAATTTGTGACGCAGAAGGGAAATCACTGACTCATACGGTTCATATTAAAGATGGTTCAGAAACTTTTATGCCTGTGTTGCCATTTTCATTTGTCCGCAGGGCATCTGATTATTCAACAAGCATGTCTGCTGTCTTTTCCCTGTCGCCTGATGAAAAAATATTTGGCTGTGGCGAATCATTCACTGAATTTAATAAAAGAGGACAGAAAGTTGTCTTGTGGGCTGACGATGCAAACGGCGTTCAGAATGAGTCTATGTATAAACCAATTCCGTTTTTTATGAGCAGCCGGGGATATGGTGTTTTTATGCATACCTCCTCACCTATTACATGCGATTTTGGCAAGTATTACGGCGGTGTTTATTCACTTCTTATTGGTGATGACGAGGCCGATATTTTTATTTTTCTTGGTGAACCTAAAGAGATTCTTAATGAATACACTAATCTGACAGGAAAAGCTGCAATGCCACCACTCTGGTCCTTTGGCTTCTGGATGAGCCGCATAACCTATTTTTCTGAAGCAGAAGGACGTGAAGTGACTAAAAAACTGAGAGATAACCGCATCCCGAGCGACGTTTTACATTTTGATACCGGATGGTTTGAGAAAGACTGGAGATGCGATTATCAATTCTCGAAAACGCGTTTCACGGATGCTGCAAAGATGATGGCTGATTTTAAAAAGATTGGATTCCAGACCAGCTTGTGGCAACTTCCCTATTTTGTGCCTAAGAACACTCTGTTCCCTGAAATAATAGAAAAAGGTCTTTATGTGAAAGATGCTAAAGGTAATCTTCCATATGAAGATGCGGTTCTTGATTTTTCAAATCCTGCAACAGTAAGTTGGTACCAGGATAAGATTGCCGGATTATTAAAACAGGGTGTTGGCGTTATAAAAGTAGATTTTGGTGAAGCCGCTCCTAAAAACGGGATATACTTTTCAGGACGAACCGGGTTTTATGAGCACAATCTCTACCCTCTCAGATATAACAAAGCTGTTGCTGAAATTACCAAACAGGTAACAGGTGAGACAATTATCTGGGCACGAAGCGCATGGGCAGGAAGTCAGCGTTATCCTCTCCACTGGGGTGGTGATGCTGAAAACACCAACACGGCAATGGCAGCCACTCTGAGGGGCGGATTATCGCTGGGTTTATGCGGGTTTTCATTCTGGTCACATGATATTGGTGGATTTGTCAATAAAAAGCCGGAAGATCTTTATCGCCGCTGGACTCCGTTCGGAATGTTATCTTCTCATACCCGTAGTCATGGTGCACCTCCAACAGAGCCATGGGAATATGGAGAAGATTTTATGAATGCTTTCAGACTTGCCGATAATATGAGGTATGAGCTGATGCCATATATATATTCCCAGGCGAAAGACTGCACTGAAAGAGGCCTCCCGATGCTACGTGCACTTTTCATTGAGTATCCTGAAGATCCTGGATCGTGGCAGATTGATGATGAATATCTGTTCGGTTCTGATATGCTCGTTGCACCTTTGTTTGAAAAGGTTACAAAACGTGATGTCTATCTTCCTCCGGGACAATGGATCGATTATCAGACGGGGAAAGTATTTTCAGGTGGCTGGCATAATATTGAGGCAGGAAAAATTCCGATTGTTGTACTGGTTAAAGAAGGATCTGTAATACCGCATATTGCACTGGCACAGTCTACTGCCCAGATGGATTGGACAACACTTGAGCTGGTTGTTTATGCGTCAGATTCACAAAAAGCCAATGGTATTATTTGCCTTCCGTCAGACCAGGTGCTTCATAAAATAACCCTCGGGAAAAAAGGAGGTTCTTTCACACTGGATTCGGATCCGTACAATGGAAAAGTTAATTGGAAAATAAGAAACTATTCCAAATAAAATATTTATAAAGAAAAAGATTCCTCGCTGAACGTTCATGATTGACATTGCATTCCGAACGCAAAGAGGAATCGAGTCCCGAACTATCGGGACGAACTCACCGAAGGTAATCTCATGGAGTATTAATGATACCTTATTACATTAATTTGCAATGCAATTATTATACTTTAACCATCATTTTTCCCTGATTGCTGCCGTTGAAAAGCCCTAAAAATGCCTCAGGAAGTTTATCGAAGCCTTCAGTTATGGTTTCGGTATATTTGAGTTTTCCCTCAGTCACCCATTGAGTGAGCTGTGAAATAGCTTCACCGAAGCGATCGCTGTAGTTGCTTACAATAAATCCCTGCAACATAACACTCCTGGTCAGAAGATGCGGTAAAATTGAATACCCTATATAAGGTTTGGTGTTGTTATACTGTGAGATTTGTCCGCATAAGGCAATTCTTGCATGAAAATCAAGATTGGAAGCAACTGCTTCAGTTATTTCCCCTCCTACATTATCAAAGTATACATCCACACCGTCGGGGCAAAGCGCTGCTAACTCTTTCCTGATAGATTTGGCTGTTTTATAATTTATTGCTTCATCATATCCGAATTGTCCTTTCAGTAATCTGCATTTATCATCACTGCCCGCTATTCCAATAACTTTTGCTCCCTCCAATTTTGCAATCTGCCCGGCTACAATTCCAACGGCCCCTGCAGCACCGGAAACAACAACCGTATCCCCTCTCTTGGGTTTCCCTATTTCCATCATTCCAATATAAGCGGTAATGCCAGGCATTCCCAGGACACCGAGATAATAGCCGGGTGGGACTTTTTGTATGTCAACCTTACGAAGGGTTTCTGCCTTTTCTATAAAGTACGTTGCCCAGGGCAGCATGCCAAAAACAGTATCTCCTGCATTTATCATTTTGCTTTTACTTTCAATGACTTTTGCCACTATGCCTCCTATTATCGGTTTATTCACTTCAAAGGATGCTGCGTACGACTTTACATCATTCATACGGCCCCTCATATATGGATCAACAGATATGTACCATGATTTTAACAATACTTCATTATCCTGCAGTTTGTTAAGTATCGTTTTTTCAATCCTGAAATTGTTGGCTGATGGCAGGCCTGTAGGCCGCGACGCTAATACAAATTGTGAACTTTCCATAGACAGGTGTATAATCGGTTTGTATTCTAACAACTGTTTCCAGGGTTATGTTCATTAAAGCAACAGTACATTGTTTTATATGAAAAGATTTATACTCAACAGAACTTTTTATCTAAGCCGTTGTTAACCTGATCAAAGTAATTATAAACTAAAACTTGCAAGAGATGAAAAAGTATCTTTTTTCAAATAGTATCTTAATCTGTATAATCATGTTAAGTATATCTTCAATTGGGAAATCGGGGGCTTTATCGCCGAACATTAAAGAGGCAAATGTATCTTACACATCAGGTGGTGTAACATATAATGGATTTATTGCTTATGATGACAATATCAAAGGTAAACGGCCTGCTGTTCTGGTTGTTCCTGAATGGTGGGGGCTGAATGACTATCCGAGAATGAGGGCACGGAAATTAGCAGAGCTCGGTTACGTAGCAATGGCTGCAGACGTATTCGGTAATGGGAGAATTGCTGTAAATCCTACTGAAGCCCAGGAATTTACGACTCCTTTCTATAAGGATCCTGCTCTTGCAAAAAAGCTTTTGGATGCTGCTCTGCAGAAATTGAAAGAATTACCCCAGACTGATCCCAATAATGTTGCGGCAATTGGTTATTGTTTTGGCGGATACATGGTCCTAAACTATGCCAAACTTGGTGCTGACCTGAAGGCAGTTGTAAGTTTTCATGGTGGTATGGGTGGAGTTCCCGTAGATAAAAGACTTTTTAAGGCCAAAGTTTTGGTTTGCCAGGGAGGAAGCGATAAATTCGTATCTCAGAACGACGTCGATAAATTTAAACATCAGCTGGATTCCATCGGAGCATTTTGCAGTGTAAAAGTCTATGCGAATGCAACTCATGCATTTACAAATCCCGATGCTACTGCGACAGGTAAAAAATTCAATATGCCTATTGAGTATAATGCCGAAGCCGATAAAGCTTCTTGGGATGATATGAAAATGTTCTTCGTAAAAATCTTCAATAAATAAACTCTGTGGTACTCGTATGTTTGTTCTTTGAAATATTTTATAAAGTTATTGATTTATTGTTTTACTTAACTGGCAATAATGTTCTGTGGTGTAGGTC
>Ga0224523_1000160_pt1 | contig 43759 bp, 33 predicted proteins | sample CFST50metaG_FD_182732 | JGI IMG/M metagenome (GOLD analysis project Ga0224523, IMG submission 182732) | Peat soil microbial communities from Stordalen Mire, Sweden - C.F.S.T50 | ecosystem: Environmental > Terrestrial > Soil > Wetlands > Peat | place: Sweden: Norrbotten County, Stordalen Mire... | reverse complement strand
AGTGGTTAATGTACTGTCTCTGCCAATGAAATAGCTTATCTGGGAAGAGTCACCGTAAACATTATCGCTTACAATTGTCTGCATCTCGGAGAGTGTCTTGGACAACGAATAGGTCAGTATCCCTGTTAATACGGGCCTGTTTAACCTGTCATACTTAGTAAAGAGCCATTTATTGGCCGGCCTGTTATTACCGTCCTGAGTCAAAACAAGCCTGTCTCTTTTGTCATATACCATGTAAACAGGATCTGCCCCGGGGAGTTGTTTTTCAATCATCCTGTTCCTGCTATCGTACTTATAATAATAACATAATCCTTTAATGATATCTGCTGAACAGGATATGGTATCCATGGCACTTGTTATGTTTTCAACAGCCTTTGGAGGCAGGACATACCTTAGCAAGTTGAAATCATCATAAACATAATATGTCTCCAGTTTATTTACATTGGCGCCATTTTTTACATATGTCCTTTTGAATACAACGTTTCCCAGGATGTCTTTGTACTCTTCAGTTGTATGAAGGCCATCGGTGGTTTTTATGTTCTCATCCTTTATAATCGTTTTAAAGAGGGTATTAGCGGGATAATAATTGAAGGAGTTGTACGAAACACCGCTGGTATTAACCAGATTATCTCCACTAACTTTCCAAAGCAGTACATCATAACTTCCGTTAGTGGCATATTCATATTTTACCGTATGGCCACTTGTTGTATCTGTAGCGCTGTATGGCTGCCATGTTCTTCCCGGGGCTCCCTGCTCCATTGTACGGTTAAGAGGAGAACTCTCGAATACTGTTTTGGCATTCGCTGTATCAGATGGAAAGTATAAAGAGTTATTATAAAAACTTCTTTGTCCTGATATAGCTCCATTAATGTAAGCTCCTCCATTGACTGATTTGGAATATGGAAGATACTTAGTGGATTCTCTTCCATATTCATCATAATAGACAGGAGTTACTAAGTCAGAGTAAGTTGGAGAGGCCATAACCTGTATATTCTGAAGCGGCCGTCCAAGACCATCAAAATACTGAATTGAAGATTTGAGGCTGTCGATATTTTTCAGGTCACTTAAATTCTGTACAGCAACGATTGGCTCCGTGGTACAAATATAATTCATCGTTGTATCGGGCAAAGCCATTGCACTTATAGTTACTGTTACACCATTTGAATAAACAGCTCCGCAATCAACATTATCCGTTGCTCTTCTTTGATATTTAGTTGTTGTAGTCAGTGACGGAGGATCATATACTGCGGAGGTAGCACCTGTAATATCATTCCATGACGAACCTCCGTTTGTAGATTGCTGCCAAAGATAACTGAAAGAATTGCTCCCTCCTGAAGCTGGTAATGAACTCGTAAAAGCAGCAGCATCGGCGCTGTAACATATTATCTGATCGCTTGCAATGGTTCCTCCAACAAATTGGGGTTTTACAGTCTTGGTAATAACATTTGAATAGAGTATCCCGCAGAGATCTTCATCCCTCCTTCTATATTGTGTTGTTGTAAAAAGGTTAGGTGGATCAAACGATAAACCACCACCCAGCCAAGCGGACCAGGTAGTACCTCCATCTTCAGATTTTTGCCAGGTATAACTGTATGATCCTGATCCTCCCGTTGGTGCTATTCCGGTTATATTACCAGCATCGGCTCCATAGCATAGTGTTTCGGCCCCTGATATTGATCCTACATTAAACTGGGGACTCACAGTAACAGTTACTTTATTTGAAATCCCCACGCATCCATAGTTATTATCTGTCGCTTGCCTCTGGTATTGAGTAGTTACAGTAAGGTTAGAGGGATCAAAAGTTAGGGAGCTTCCTCCGGCGTCAGTCCATGTGGTACCATTATCAATTGATTTTTCCCAACTATAAGAATAAGCTCCTGATCCATTACTTGCTGGTAAAATTGAAGTAAAAGCGGCTGGATCAGCATTATAACAAATTGCCTGATCCGTGGCTATATGTCCTCCATCCAGCGCGTTTCTGACTGTCTTTGTTGCTGTATTTGAATAAGCGACCCCACATGAAGGATCCGTTGCTTTTCGCCGGTATAGAGTTGTTGTGGTAAGAATAGATGGATCAAAGGTGGTCAGGCTACCTCCTGCATCTGACCATGAACTGCCACTATTGATGGAATATTCCCAACTGTAGGTATATGAGCCGGAACCGCCACTGGCAATAGAGGTACTTGTTATATTAGCTGCATCTGTAAAATAACATATTGTCTGATCTCCGGCTATGCCCCCTCCCGATAATGGATCACGGATCGTAACTATGGTGGACGCAATTCTTGCACAATTTCCATTTGATACAGTTACTGAGTAAAGCCCTGCATTGACAGATGTTGCATTTGTTATGGAAGGGTTTTGCTGAGTACTGCTGAAGGAGTTGGGTCCTGTCCATGAATAAGTTGTTCCTCCTGAACTTGTCAGGTTAATTGTAGCTCCTGAACAAACAGGACTATTGCTGCCGGCACCTGCAGCAGGTAAAGAATTTACAACCACATCTGTTGATGCCTGGCTCGTACAACCATATCCATCTGTTATTGTTACATTATATGTTCCGGCATTTGCGGTTGTTGCATTTGAAATATATACAGTCTCTGCACTGCCGTTGTATGAGTAACTTGGTCCTGTCCATGCATAATTCACTCCAAAATGAGATGATAAACTAATAGTATTACCTACACATACAGGGCTGTTGCTTGATGCTACATGTGAAGGACGTGAGCGAACAGTTACCGCAGTGGAGGTCTGTGCAGAACATCCATTGCTATTAGTTACAGTTACATAATATGTACCTGTGGCACCAGTCGTTGCTGCAGAGATAGTCGGATTTTGCTGGCTGCTGGTAAAACTATTTGGACCGGTCCAGGAGTATGAAACTCCTCCTGAACTGTTAAGGTTAAGATCGCTTCCTTCGCAGATCGGACTGTTGCTGCCAGAGGAGGGTGTTGGCAACCCATTTACTGTTACCGTAACACTTGCGCATGTTGAATTACCACAACTGCTGGATTCCCAGCGGGCATAATATGTGGTAGTTGTTGTAGGAGCGGCTATTGACAGAGGATTACCCGTGCCGATGGAGGTGCCTGAGCAACCGCCTGTAAGCCATCGAAGCGTTGTGCCTGATCCTCCGGTAACTGATAAACTTATATTCCCTCCTGAATTAGTACATAGATTATTCCGGTCACTTGATGCTGATGTGGGTGGTGACGCTAAGGGGTAGACAGTTACTGTCACACTTGTACAAGCAGAACTTCCACAGCTATTTTCCCAATGAGCATAGTATGTAGTTGTTGATGATGGCGCTGTGATCGTTAATGGGTTAGTGGTACCCAGGACAGCCCCACTGCATCCTCCTGCAACCCATTTAAGTGTCGTTCCCGATCCTCCGGTGGATGTAAGGGTTATTGAAGAATATGTCCCGGGACAGAAATAATTATAGTTAGTTGTTACTGAGGTTGGTGCTGATGCCGCGGGTAAGATAGTTACCGTCACACTTGCACACGTGGAATTAGAGCAACTATTTTCCCAACGCGCATAATATGTCGTTGTTGTGGTAGGTGATGTAATGACTAGCGAGTTACCCGTACCTATGGAGGTGCCATTGCAACTGCCTGTGAGCCACCGGAGTGTTGTCCCGGAGCCGCCGGAGGCTGTAAGGGTAATATTTGAATACGCCCCTGAACAGAAGTTATTATAGTTACTCGATGCTGATGTGGGAGCAACCGGGGATCCACATGCCTGGTTGACTGTAAGAATCTTAGTACCAATCATCATAGTCCCGTTTCTTGAAGATCCTGAATTAGATGGTATTGTTACTGTTACCATATATCCATTCTGTGAATAGGTGGCAAAACTGGTATAGTTTGAAACACTGTAGTTAGTACAACCATTTGTCGTGACTGCAATGGTATACTGACCACCAGTGCCTGGAGCATTAATTGTTGTCGGTGAGATGGCCGTGGCGACACATTGTCCGGATGCTATACTAATATGGATTATCGAAAACAATACCACGCTTAACAGGCTTAGTAAAAATCTCTGGCTAGTCTTCATATTGAGGATTATTGAAAATGGTGAATAATATTTCATTTTGGTAAAATATATTGGTTGGTAGATATGAACATTGGCAGCTATGCTTAATATTGATTAATAAATATTTAAAATCTCGGATCAGGTTACAGTAAAAACTGCACCTGCCATCATTAAAAATGTAGAGGGTGATCCCAACCTACATTTAGTATTAATGTTTATATATTGGAATTATAGAGGCCAGAATAAAAATATTTTAACCTCAGTAGGAAAATCGAAAGCTCCTTAGTGAGATTGAGTGACACCAGTACATCGTGATTTTATAAGAAGATCCGTTAAAAAATGAAAGCAAAAATATAGGATCATCTGAAGATGTCCTAAATAGATCTATCAAGCTTGTACGAAGTCAGTAGGAACTCAAGAGTAAAATCTTGTTTGTCTGATATAATAGAACAGAATCAGAATAACTCTTTTCAAGTCAAGTAATTTGTATTCGTTTCTGAAAGCGTAAATGAAGATGCAAAAAAAATCAGCAGAATAATTGTCTCTACTTAATATTAACTCCCATTTGAAAAATAGGCATATACATTGAAACTAAGATAAATGCTACAAGACCACCAACAAAGATAATGAGGATCGGTTCCAATAGGTTGTTCATTGTTTTTATCTTAGTATCAAGTTCATCAGAGTACTGTTGAAAGAGTTGTTCGTAAATAACGTCCAGTTTATTTACTTCCTCTGCGACTTTAGTCATGGCAATCATCTTTTTATCAAAAATTGAATACCCTTGCATTGTTTCAGAAAGAGTACTTCCCTCAGTCAGTTTTTCTCTGATATCACATAAGGCAATTTCCAGGGGATAAAATCCGATCATTTGCCTGATCATGTCTAATGCTTCCAGGAGGTGTACACGAGAGGTTAAAAGAAGTTTTAATGTTTGGCAAAACCTTGTTATGTACGTTAACTTAATTATGGAACCTGCAATTGGGGTCCTAATTAAAACTGAAGATGATAATTTTCTAAACCAACTTTTCTTCCTGTTTAAGAAAAAAAACATTGAAAGACTAAAAATGACAACAAGAATCCACAATGCTAGGGAAGAAAATGAGTTGGAAAGTGCTATTACCGATTTGGTTATGCCCGGGAGATTCCCATTGAACCGTTTGAATACATCTTCAAACATAGGGACAATATAATTTAGCATAAAAGTAAGGCTTAATAGAGTCGTACAAAGAACCAGGATAGGATATGTTAACGCCCCTGTAATTTGTCTGTTTTGTGATAATTTCTTAGAATAAAAAATTGCAAGTTCTTTAAGAACAATTGATAATGATCCACTTTCTTCACCAATTTTGACAGAGAAGTAATCATATTTATTAAATATTTTTGATTTCTCCAGGGCAAGTGATAGCGAACTTCCATTTACAACTATTTTAAAAATATTCTCAACCGTTTGCCATTCAGTCTGCTTACTTAATCCGGTAATTATTATTTCCAGTGATTTTTTAATATCCATGCCTGAGCTTAATAAAACTGCTAACTCAGAAAAGAATCGACTTTTAAATTGGTTATTATTTTTGAAAAATGGGATAGAAATATTTTTATTAAGTATGTTTTCATGCTTTTTATGAGATACTTGACGTGCTTTATGAGACTGTGCTAAAATTTGAGTTGTATTAATTTGCATTTCTATCTATATTATAAAGAATCTGATTAACATAATCTTTTCTGAAAAAAACAGGATAAGTACTATTATTGGACTGAATGACAAAAGATAACCGTTTGACGAGAGTACTGGTTGAATCTAATCTTGTTATTTGAAGACTATCGTAGGAGACATCTATGGTATCAGATGATAATTGACTTTTTATAACAATGCCAGCTGAAGAGAATGAAATTAGAGTAGGGGATCCATCAGGATATATGAATGTAAGTTGATCAGGATATTCTGCTACGATCCTGTATGAATTTGTAAAATTCTCTTTAAATGCAGTTTGAATAATAAAAATCTTGTTGTTATTTGAAGAAGCTTCATTTTGATTACTACCGATGTTTGCAAAAACTTGTATTACTTTAACAGCCAAAGCCAGTAGAATGCCGCTTATAACCATAGCAATTAAAATCTCTGCAAGGGTAAATGCTTTCACCCGTTTCCTAATCAAATATTCAATTATGTGCACTTTTAATGTTTTTATCAATTGTTGGAATTTTTAGAATCTTTCTTGTCTCGTACAAAACCAGACTATCTGAAGTAATGGCTTTAAGAGCTAAAACATAGAATTTAGAGTTAATATCATAGAGAGTTTTAGTAATCCTGATAGAAAAAGAAGGATAATCTAATCTTTTCGAACCAATAAAAATACTATCGGATTCTTCTATTTGAATCTGCTTATTAACAATCATATAGGCCGCAGTTCTAAGGTCATTATTATAAGACTTTTTAATTTTTATTATCGATGAAAAGGATAAAGTCATTGCTGTAAATATTAAGGTCATTGCAACAAGTGTCTCAATAAGAGTTGATCCGGATAATTTTAAATTTAATTTAACCATTTTATGACTGATTTTATTGGATTCTCTTTTATGAGGTCTATGCCGACAAAATGCCATGATAAACTATTAAAATCAATGTTTGAGTTTAAAAGGTGATCAAAGTATTTAGATCTGGGTGTTTCAAGATAGAAACTTTTGCAGTATAATGATCCGATTACATCTCCCTGAAGCTCTACCGCTCCAGGACAATAAATCTGTCCGTAAATTTTTGCTCCGCTTGAAATTTTAATAAATGAAGTAAGCCCATTGCTCTTTATTATAGCAGCTCCTGATAACTTCGAACGTTTACCTATTGAGATAATTAATGAATCAGCCGGATTGTATTTACCTTCACAGTGGATGACACAAAGTTGGCTTGGGAAACCGAGATCGCAGTTTTCATCTATATCTATTGTTTGGACAGCATATGCCTGGAAAGTTCCCTTAAATCCATTTTTTACATAAATCTTTGGTGCCAGCAATATGACATCTTCTAATTTGGTGGATTTTTCAATTATAAGTGGTGAAGTTGATAGAATGATAATATTCCCAGAAAATGAGTAACCAGCCAAGTTCTTTAACTCGCCCGAGTTAACTATGAACGTTTTGTTACTAAAGGGATTGCGTAAGTAGTTTGAATCAATTGCATCAATGTTTATTATACTATCATTATAGATTCTTCCATTAGAAATAAGCTCATTAGCAAAACTAAAGAGATTCTTGTTCAGCTCGGGAAGCGAATGTGGACTAGCTTTAATTTCACCAAAAGCAAGCTCTTTATGAATATACTGCTCACCTTCAATAGCTGCAATTCGAGCTGTTTTGCCAGGCAAATAACATGTACCTGTAAGTGTTGTTTTCCCACTAAGAGACAAAAATCTACCTTCGTCGGACATAAAGAGGGCAACATGCTCATCAGTAAAAAGATTGCTCCCAACAAGTGCTACTTTCGAATAGGATTTATTCTTCCATTTTGCACCAGCCTTAATAATAGAGTAATTTCCCCAATATGTTCTATTTAAATATACGCTATCTGAGCTGGAACCATATAAATTTATTGTAGAACTTCCCTTCCCTTTAAATACATCCATTCCTCCCAAAAAAAGATTGAATGCTGAAAAAACATTTCTCTCAATTTCAGCCTGCTTTGCGGAAATGGTTATAACCTTATCTCCATAATATGAACAAAGAAGAATAAGTCCTATGACAGATGAAGAAAGAATCATAACTATCAGAGAGTAATATAGTATTCCGCCCTTAAGCTTTATGAAATATCTATTCATGTTGGTCCCTCCTTTTTTCATGTTGGATAGGTTATTTCTTTTCAGATATCTGTGTTAGATTTTCTTTTTTGACATTTTTCTCACTCTTAACTTTCTCTTTTACCGGAGATTTGGCTATTGTGTCTGATTCTAATTTCAAAAGATCAGGATGAAGCTTGTCATTTTTATAATACCCTCGTGCTGCAAGTGAACCATCTTCATTGTAATAAGTGTACTTCCCATCTAATTTCCCATTTTTCCAGGAATATATTCTTTTATATTTCCCGTTTGAATACCAGCTTTCCCAAATCCCTGTTTTGCATCCATTGCTAAAATGACCAGATTCGATAAGCTTGTTGTTTAAGAATGCTTTGAACTCTCCATTTAAAAGTTTTCCTCCGTAGTCTCCTATATTTGAATTTATCACTCCTTTTGAGTAGTAGAAATATATTTTACCTCCGGAGGGTTTCCCAACAAGATCACCTGTTAATATTGTTGCCCGAAATATAGTGTCCCCTTTCTGTACTATTACTTCACGACTGCGAAACTTATTTTCTTTGTTCTGAGCATTAACTGAACTAAAAAGACTCATAGAGAATAATATAAAAAGTATCCGCTTCATAGGCTAATTCTTTGAAATTGTTTTAGTTTCTTTTTTATATTGAATTTTTAACGAATCCGGATAGTTTGCAATAATCTTAATTCCTTCAATATCACTGTTCATTTCAACAATAATACACCGGTCAGATATTGTTAAGAGGATACGTTCCTTCCCATCCTTAATGCTTTTTATCAGTCCTCTATATGAAATTTTAGGCCAGGGAAGAATTGCGTTCACTTTATTTTGAACTGGCTTTATTAAAGATTCGTTAGATTTTGTTATTGAACTCATTTTTATGCTTGAGGGCAGGAAGGGATCTCTATAATTCGCATATATTTTAAGAGTGTCAATATGTAATACGGTATCTTGAGGATCCAGGTGAATGGGTGAACTATATGTTTCAATTTCTGGTTTTTTTGAAAATGAAAATATCTTGAGAAGTATTAATGCCCAAATTATTAATGCTCCGGGAATAAGCAGAATATTTAATGCTTTTTTATTCATCTCCTCGCTTCGTTCTTAATGTGGAATCAGAAAAATTAATTGATTTTTAATATTATATCGTATCAGAAATGTTTAGCACATTTTCAGTATAGCCAGTTGTACTTGATCCATTAAGGGCTCTTACTCTCCAATGGTAGACCCCAGGCTGTAGAGTTAATTGGAAGTTATTTTTTTCGATGAGAGTATCCATGTTTAAACTGGACACTGCCGAAAATGAGGGACTCACAACCTGGAGTTCATACCAAAGAGCACCATTTAGGTAGTTCCACCAAAATACCTGATAGTTCGATTTTGTCGTCAGACTATCTACAGGAGCCAGGAGTTCAACGCTTGATCCAGAAATATCCGTCTCAAATATGTCAGTGCATGAAAGGCATGACAGTATAATTAAACTATATATAAGCCTTATTGTGTATTTCTTTTTCATTTTGTTTTATCTTGAATTATTGTTTGAAAAAAAACTTTCATTTTAAGTGAAGTTGTTCCTGAGCTGGATTCTCTCTGGCTGAAAAAATCGATTGAACAAATATTCCCAAGGGATCTATCTCGCTCTATACATTTTAAAAAAGTCAACAGTTCTTTAAAAGATCCCTTTATTATTATTGTCTGAGTCTTAACACTTAAACCATTTTTATTATATATATCATTATGAGGAAGTTCAGTAATGGTGAGATTTAATCCTTTGCTTAAAGAATTGGCCTTCTCTAGCAATAGGACTTCTCCATTAACGGTAAATCTGTCTTCATAAAATAAACCACCATTTAGGTTCTTTAGCTTTAAATCAAGTTGTCGTAGTTGAGTTGGTGCATCTTGCAAATTGGCAAATTGATGAGTGTTTTCCTTTATTGCCTTTATCTCATGTATAGTTTTCTTAAAAGCAAGATTATAGCAAAGCACCAAAAACATAAGGCACCCTGTTAGAAGAAGGTAATATTTTGTCTTATACCCAAGAGTATTTTTCATAATTCTGAATCCTTTAAATCGATATCCAATTCAAAACTTGCCGGTCCTGATCCATTATCGCTATAGTTTTTAATTGAAATTTCATTGATCCAGGAATATTTCTTCAAATCAGTAATCCACAGATTCAAACAACTACTATTATAAGTTGATCCTATAATTAAAATTCTACCATTTTGAAAAGAAATAGGGATTTCTTTGGATGCAAGTTGTTTTTGGAGTGGAAAAATATTCAGCCTCCCAAGTGTAATACCAACAGGTACTTCTTTAGCAAACCTATCTGAAAAATAAGCAAAGTAAGATCTATTGCGGATCTTATTTGCTTTTAAAAATTCTTCCCTTGAAGAGATAAGACTCTTTTCTCTTTCTATCTTATTAAATATTTCCCGATTGGTTCCTATCTGAGAAACAAGAAGATTATTCTTCTGCTGGCAATGTTCAAATAATAAGAAATTTATAAATAAACTCACAAAAAGAAAGAGAGCCAAAAGTAAAATTGTAATCTTAAACAATCTTTTAAATTGGTAGTTTTCCTTCTGCTCAAAAATCTTTGGATAATCAATTAAAATAGTTGAATTTTCGATAAAATGTTGAAGAGAATTCGAGAATGGCACTATGAAAGCAGAACTAAGACTTTCTGGGTCCATAGCAATGCTAAAATCCGGAGTGGAATCATTGTTTCTTTCAAATCCATCTATGGAATTATTTTTTATGAGAACTCTATAGTACGGGACTAATAGCATAGATTCTACTTCAGAAAACTGTAAAATCCCAACTAGAGAAAATGGACCAAGATATATTTTTAAGATATTAAAACCGTATTCATTTATTTTAAGCAATATTTCTTCCATTTTCTCATTTCTTATTATTGAAATGAGTTCTCTTTTCTCCTCCAGGACGGTATGTTGAATAATAAAATCGTTTTTATTTGCATTTGGAAGAAGAGCATCCAAAAGTGGACCGTTATTTTGAGAATCTATAATTTTATGTAAGATACCTTTACCATCAATGGAGAGATAAATTGGTAGATTGGCAGAAAGTGCAGATGGTAATTCTTCTATAGTTGATATCGATTTTTTAAATAATATCTTTATTTTGTCCCTGTGTGAACTGATAACTATTGCATTAATTTCCAATGTGTCATCAGGGGTGATCCAGATGTCAAGTCCGGCTGATTTAGAACCTTTAATAATATTTATTTTATTAATTAGTGAAGACATATAATTAACTTATAATCGTAGGTTTTATAAATATGTTCAGTTTAGCTTTGGTTTTTTCATCAGTCCGATTAGAGAAAATCCATTTCAGGATTGGTATTCTAGAGAGGAACGGCGTTCCACTGCTTGTTTTATTGCTCCTGTTTTCTTCTAATCCACCCAGTAGAATCATTTCTTCATTTTTAACCCTGATTTGTGATTTAAATGTTCGTGTAACTTTTCCTGGAGGCGCTGTTGTCGCAATCCTATCAGTAAAATCAGACTGGGTCACTTCAATTTCAAGGGTAATCTGGTCGTCTCCGGAAACTATAGGTGTTATGATCACTGCTAATTCAGCTTCGACTGGTTTATAGGTATCAATTTTTGTTGACTGTGGATTCTGAGTGCCAATAATGTTTAACTGTTCTTCAAGATAGTATTCAGTGGTTCCTATACTTAGCTTTGCCTCATGGCCATTTAATGTGGATAAAATTGGGGTAGATCTGATATTTAAAATCCCTTGACTCTCAAGTGCCCTGATCTGAGCATAGAAATTCGGAGTTACTTTTCCGATCTTAGCAAAGCCCAATCCATTAAATCTATTTATTAAACTATTAATTGAATTTGCATTAAGATTCAAGTCTAAAGAAGGAAATACTTGTCCTGAAGTTGGTGGCGCTGGATTTTGTCCTATTCCGGCTGTTATCCCTGAAGATACTGTATAAGTTGTGTTATAATCAATTATCATAACTTCAATTGAAATAACCGGAACCAGCCTATCGATTTGTTGAAGGAATTTCTCAGTTTCAGTTACCTTATCAACTGGTCCGCTTAACATTATACTATTTTGTTCCTTAAAAATTCTTGTTTCAATGTCTCCGATCAGGTCTTTGGGTATTAAATAGAGTATACTATCCACAGCCCTATATTGCATTTGTATAAGGACCTGTTTCATTAAATCAGGAGAGTTTTTGTTACCAATAACATAGATATTGCCTTGTTTTTTAAATACGTGATCTGTTCCACTTAGTATAGATCTTATAATATCCTCGTATTTTGCACCAATTAGTTGTAGTGACAATTCACCTTTTGGAATCGATGCCATGACGAAGTTATTTCCTGACTTAATGGAAATTTCTTTCAATATTTCACATATTGGAGCTTTTTCTGCAAAAAGAGTAAGACTGTCCTTCCCCAAAAGATTAACGGATAGTTTATAATTACCTTCCTTTTCATTTTTAAAATTCAAAGCTGTAAGGTCTGATTTTTGTGATTGAGCATCAGTTTTTTCAGGAAGCTTCTTTTCAAACAAGTAGAATCCATCCTGAGTGGTTTTTAATATAAGATTATTGGAATATGCAATTTTATCCAATGTACTGGTTATAGGCATATTTTGAACATATGCATTGATTCTCTGATTGGAAAGACCATTTGCTGGAATGACATTTTTTCCTGTTATATCTGTTATTTTTTGAGAAAGGATACCAAGTTCAATATCCTCCACATTAAGAGAAAGATTACTGGACTTTGGATCGTACTGTACATCGAATGCAGGTGGTTTTACAGGCTTCTCAATTTGTTTTATGACCACTATATTACCGATAAAAGAGATATCAAATTTATACTCATTGCAAAGGAATAATAAGACATCTGATACTGTAACATTATTAAAATTATTGATTATCTGGAAGTTCATGCCAGGATCTATGCTTATATTGACTCCTGAACTTATAGCTAATGCCCTTAAAAACTCATCCAGCTTAACCCCTGTCACAGAATTTGTCACTTCTTCACTTAATCCTGGTATAGATTTTTCAAGTGACCTCACTTTCTTGGTTATTGAATCATACCTGATTGTCCATGAAGTATCAATTTGTCCAAAACCTGTTGAACTTAGGGACAAGCTAATTAAGATTGATATTATTATTATTTTAATTTTTAGCATATACTTAGGTTTCAAGGAAACTTCATAATTAATTTAAGATTCACATGAGATTATCGGTAGAATTTCTTCAAGAGAAGTTGTACCATAACTAAATAATTCAAAAGCACTTAATGAGAGAGTTTTTATCTCTTTGTTTTTTAAAAGATGCTGAACAATATTTTGTGGTTGATGTATATTCTCCTTAAGCTCATCATCGATATTAATTATCTCAAAAACAGCAACCCTGCCTGAATAGCCTGAATTGTGACAATGTTCACAACCGCCCGGTGTAAAATGTGTATTAACAATTCCTTTTTCTCTTAGGTATGCTGGGAGAAGAGTCATATCAAATTCATTTGAGATTTTGCAATGACTACAAAGCTTTCTTATAAGACGTTGTGCAACTACTGTATTTATTGTAGACGAAAGAAGAAATGGCTGTATCCCCATGTCTATCAGTCTGGTAATTATACCCCAGGCTGAGTTAGTGTGAATTGTTGATAAAACCAGATGTCCCGTTAGTGCAGCTCGTATCGCCATCTGGGCTGTTTCAGGATCTCTAACTTCTCCAAGCATTATTATGTCAGGATCCTGTCTGAGAAAGGTCTTCAGTGCCAGGGGGAAGGTTAAGCCTATGTCTTCTCTGAGCTGGACCTGATTTAATCCTTCAATCGTATACTCAATAGGATCTTCAATGGTCATAATATTAACATCATTCTTATTAAGAATATTAAGAGTAGCATAAAGGGTAGTGGTCTTTCCTGACCCTGTCGGGCCACTGATTAAGATAATTCCATTGGGTTTCTTAATACCTTCAAGGTATCTATCTAGTTGGAGATTATTAAGACCAAGTTCAGTGATGTTAATATCTATCGATGTTTTTCTTAAAAGTCTCAATACGATCTTTTCTCCATAGAGAGAGGGAACTATGGATACACGAATATCGAAACTCTGATTTTCCGATTTGAATAAAATTCGCCCATCTTGTGGGAGCCGTTTTTCAGCAATATCCAGATTAGCTAAAATCTTAATTTTATTGATTAAACCTGGATAGTCATCCTTTTTAATAATATATCTTTCAAATAACTTTCCATCAATCCTCAATCGGATCCTTGATGCTCCTTCGTAAGTCTCAATGTGAATATCACTGCATAATAGGTTATTTGCTTCATTAATAAGTTCTAAGAGAAAATCATCCTGTTTTAGTTCATTTTTATCTTCTATTGTAACTGATCCATTATTCCCTTTTAAACTATTTCTATTCCTCAGATAATATTTTGAAAGATATTTTTTAATAATCTCAGATGGTAGTTCATGAAATGTAATCTTTTTCCCAAATAATACTTCCAACTCATCAATAGCTAAATTAGAATCCTTCTCTTTAGCATGATAAAATTCTATCGTATTCAATCTATCCGATTTAGGCAATATTAAATAGTGCCATGCTTGATCCGGAGTAATAGACTGGATCATTTCAGTTGTAAGTTCTATCACCTTTTCATCCATAAATCAACTGGATTAAAAAATTGTCATTCAATCTTTCGAAACTTGTTATAAAAAAATTACTTAAAATGATAAGAATCAGATATAAAGAGAGAAATCCGGCCAGTGGCACATGATTTTTATATTGAGATGAATAATTTTTAATAAGATGCCAGAGGAGTAATGAGAATATCAACCCTGTAAGATAAAACACAATAAAATTTATTTTTGAGAATGCACAAGCGACAGTAATTAGAAGGATAATATCTCCGAATCCTATATATGATTTAAGTATTGAACCAATTGATTCTCCTTTAACGTGATAGTATCCCGCAAGCAGGGACATCTGGATAAAAAGATAAAGCAAATTGGCAGTACACATTCTAAGATAAATTATTGATGTTAAGTTTTTAATCCCAGCTAATACAAACACCACAAATAGTATAAGAAATAAAATGCAGTTTATAGCCCTATATTTAAAATCCTGGTAAACAATTAAACCCAGGATAAAAATTGTTATGATATTGATTGCCAGCATGCTTTAGTCCTTAGTAACTTCTATAAGCTTTTTGTTTTCATCAATTTCCCAGACATTAAATACGCCGTCACCATCAAAGTCGACAACAGCAGTCGCTCTGGCTTTGAAAGTTGAACTGGATGCTTCCACTACTTCAATGAGATAGTTAGCATTACCGCCATCTTTGGTAAGTTTTTCCTGTTCGAATCCCAGTTCCACTAAGTTTGTCGTATAGGTGGAATGAAGATAGAAATAGGTCTTTTCTAACATATGGACATGGCTGAGTTGCAGTTGTGCCTCAGTACTTTTGGCTCTTGAGATAAGAGGCATAAGGTTTGGCAGCGCAAGCAGGACCAGGATCCCAATAATAATTAGGACCACAAGTAGCTCTGTGAGAGTAAATCCAGGAAATTTCCTGCTTTTCAGGTTTTTTTTCATAACAGATAATAAGTTAAACTTCCAATTAATATTCCATAGAAAGGAATATTGCTACCTGTTAATGTAAAAACCTTAGATTTATAGAAGGAGAATTAAGATTTTTTTGACAAAATATTATTTTGGGCTTACCTGTAAGTTGCCAGAGTATTAGTTATATGAATGTTACAGGGATTTTGTTTGAATGCCCTTATAAGTATGGTTTGCTCAGACTGAAAACCTAATGTTTCAGATATTTCAATATTTTTTTTGACTGACTTTGATAATAAGGTTCAAATGATTCTACCTTCTTAAACGCAACTTGGGCATCCCTATTATCATTAATTTTTAAGTAGCAGAGTCCTTTGTACCAGAGAGACGTAGTATACAAAAGGCTATTGGGCCCAATATTCCCAAAAGTCTGAATTGCAGAATTATAGCTTTTATTTTCAATAAAACATACTCCTATAACAATGCAGAGTTCGCTATTATAAACCAAACTATCCGGTACATCCTTAAAGTTTGATAAAGCTTTAGTATAATCACCTTTATCATAAAACATAAGTCCGTCTTTTACTGACTTACTATATGTTAAGTTCAAGGATCTTGTGTTTATAGAATGACTGTACGGGGAATAGAATTTAATAAATAAATCTTCATCATTTTTGTACCTGGGACAGAATAAAAGAGCAGATATAGTAAATCCTATTATTAGAATAGTAATCGCTGCTGATTTGAAAACTAAAAATCTTTTTTTGTTTTTGTTTATCTCATTGTCTTCACTTTGAAGTATTTCAGAGATCCTCTTTTCACCCTCATTTAGCGACTGCTTATTGCCATATTTTTTTATATCAAATAAGTGTCTTGTATTAAATTCAAAATCCTTAAGTTTCTTTATGTCCTTGATGATTCTTGTCTCTTGTGTTTTGGCAAAATCAAGAGCTCTCTCATAAATTTCAAATTCATTTTTGAGATCTTCATTGGATTTTAATTCAAGAATAAAATCTTCAAGTTCTTTTCCTTTCAGCTCATCCAGGAAGAAATTTTCAATAGTTGACAAGTACTTCACTCTGTAATTCTTTATATTCTTTAGATCTAAGTAGATTTTGAATTAACCTTTTCCTACAGTTCTTCTTTTTATCAGCGACGGCTTGAGGGTTCTTAAATCCCATTATTTGCATTATTTCAAAAAGTGGTTTTTTCTTGCAATATAAAAGTAAGAGTGTTCTACATTTAGACTCTAGCCTATTCAATTGATAGAGATAAATATTTAATTTTTTTTCTTCCAAATCATCATCAGGAATCTCATCAGACAAATTTACAAAATTTTGAAGATCATTTGTCTGTACTTTAGATCTATTTCTTAGTTCTTCAAACCATAAATGTTTACAAATTGAAAACAGGTAAGTGTAAAAGCTACACTCTAAAGTAATTCCCTCATCTTTTATCTTACAAATTAAGATCAAGAACGCTTCCTGAAGTATATCTTTTGTATCATCACTTGAACCATTATTCTTTTTTATCCAGCTTGAAATCATAGGATGTAACTTCCTATAAATATTTTTTACAATGGCTTCATCATCCCGAATTAAACCATCCAAGATTTCTTTATTTGTATACATTCATAATATAGTTATTACAGTCGCCTGAATTAAAGATCAAGATTTTATTTTAATCATTTTATTACATGGCAAATAGTAGGTTAAATATTAAGATCATAATAATATAGTATATTATATAATTAAAGATCAATAGTATACAATTCAACAATCAGAGGTAGATTACCTAGTCTTTAAAGCCTATTTATTTCCCTGCATTAACTTTTACTAACTTTTTTACGCTCGAAGATTTTTAATGTTTCGAATAAATCATAAATTTTGACGAAAAATATCTCCATTTGACTCTGGGAAGGAAGAATTGACTGGGGAGTAAGGTTTTTGTTGTTATGCAAGTATCTTATTATCATGTTATTATTAAACAATATCCTCACTATCTTCATATTTAGATAGTATCTGGGATAAAGAATATTCCTTATTCACTATTAAAACTGTTGCTTATTTTAGGCTCAGCCTTGTCGTATTTTACATTATATGCATTGTGATGTGGTTAAACCCAGCTTCGTAACAAGCTATTAGAAAGTAGCTGCCTATATTATCAACAAGCGATTTATTGGCCGAAATAGTCAAACGTATAAAGACAAAAGTTGAAGTCCGTCTTCTCATAAGCTATGGGTGATGAAAGATTATAAGTTGAATGTGAGATTTTGAATAGAAAAAAACCTAATCAGTGATTCTCCTGATCGGATACTATTTTATATAAAATAGTTATTTTCTATAAAATAATCAAGCAATCTTAATAGCATTGGGGGTATTATATATAAATATGTGGGTATATTCTATAAAATACCTGAATTGAAAAACTACATTCTAACTCCTGAAGACTTTACATCCAAGTACTTGTTTTTGATATAATTCAGCACAGAATAAAGCCTATAATTAATCTTATGTAAAATAGATTAGCTTTAATTGCATATTGAAATATAATCCTTACATCTGTTATAGTATCATTATCCCACTTCTGATATTGAAGCAATCCCCAGCATATATTTGACACGGTCATTAGCATCAGTTTAAATTCTTCAATGTGTTCTATGGAATCCATATCCCAATTGTCTCTCTAAAGCGTTTTTCAATTTTAGATTATATCTTTTACATCTTCCATAATACGGTTAAAATTGTCGTTCAGATCCTTTTCTGTGATATGGTGCTTCACCTTTAACTCCAATCGTTTAAAAGGAAATAGGTCAAAATTGTAGAGCTTGTCCTTCCCATCAGCAAAAACAAAGAATTGTCCTTGCTTTAGCCTGGTGAAATCCTGGTTCTTATACTTAGATGTTTCCCTAGTTCCCTCAGATGTTCTTGTGTCTCCACCCATAACGGAATTAGTAAAGGATCTGGAAACGGTCCTCTTTTCAATTTCCTCACTTATGTTCTTATAGTATCTGACACTATCAGGGTCATTTGCCTTTCCTATCATTTGATATGAAAGGTTTGCTAGCAGTGAGCTTGTAATAACGTCTCCATAATTTTCTTTAGCCAGGGCCCTGTCCTGAGTGGAAAATACTGTGGCAATATTATAACTTCTCATCGTTGCAGGTATCTTGGAAATTCCATCAATGTAAAAAGTTGTCCCTTCATCAAAAAGAAGAAAGCTTGCTGGACGGTTCCTCACCTGCATACTGTTTATTGCTGTGCTTATTATCACCGAGATAAAGGGGGCGTTTATTCTCTCAAGCCGTGGATCATTAACAATGCTCAATAGTGTTGGGTTCTCCGGGTTGTTGATGTCGAGGTCAACGTCATTTGCACTCATCACCCAAAATATTGTTGGTAGTGCAAGATCTGTTAAAGGAAGCGAAAGCGAAGCTTTAACGCCCGCCACCTGGTTTTCTGATATTAGAGAATCAACCAGTGGAGATCCTATCGCTCTTGAATATGGATTTTTCGAGATAAAATCAACTATCTCTTTTGGTGTTTTCACCAGGCATAGTGCAACTGCGTGAGGTAGTGTACACATCTCAGGGTAATCTACCTTAAGCCTCCAGATAACAGCTGCTAGTGTAGGCTCAGGGATCTTGTCAAAGAAACTGCTTCCTGATTCCCTGACATTATCTACTTTCTTCAGGTTTGCAAAAATCAGCTTTGTTTGTTGCCGAAGGTGCTGCTCGGTGGGTATGTACTTCGGTAAAAAAGGATTTACCCTATCCGAGTAATTAGGTGAATGCGGTATGATAGTTGCCTGTTTTACTTTTGAATCCTGAAAGAAGTAGTGTGCTATTTCTGTTATCTCACCGTTTTTATAATCGTAACAGAGGCAGGGAATATTTCTTTCTCCCGCATGCTTAAGAATTGGTACAAAACCACTTTCTGTTTTTCCGCTCCCTGCACTTCCAAAAATAGCTATTCCCCTTTTTATGTTTTGCATAATAAGAGGGGAAGAATTTCTTATTGGGAATTTAACGCTCCAAATAGGGTCTATCTTCCCAGTATCGCTCAGGAGTGTTGTGCCAGTCAGCAAAAGGAAGATAACTGAAAGAATGCTTGCCAAAATAAAGATGGCGATATGTAAAGGAAGGCTGTAACTATAAACCAGAGAAAAAAACAAGTAAACCAGGCCCTGTATTAAAAGAATAAATAAAATTCTGGTGTAATACTTAATCTTAAAAGAAAGGGCTGCAAATTGTAACAATGAAACAACTAGTATAACTACACCTAAAATTAGCTTTGCAATGAGTGTAAGCTGCTGAAAATAATTAATTATGTATTCCATGTTTAATGTTTATAGGCCTGTGTTCAGAGTCGTTGTTAAAACCTTTTTAGTGACGTCCAGGACAATTTTTGACGGGTTATAGACGTAATTAATTGCCTTTATACACTCTTTAGCTCCCGGTACCTGTTTAAAAACTGCTGAAAGAGCATCCAGAGGATCTTTCGCATTAGCCAGGTTCACAGCAGTATTTACAACCTGTGAAGCTTTATTAAACTCTTTTACTCCGGGTACGTCTCTTGCCAGGCTCATTGCAACATTTTTCGCTGTATTTCTCATTTGGTTCTTCATCGTGTGATAATGAGAGAACTTATGTTGCTGAGATCTCTTGTAATCAAAATTTGTATCAAAGCCTTTTTCACAGCTCTGTACAAATTTCATCCTGTCAAAACCGATCTGGACCTCTTTGCCATTTAAAATATCTTTGGAGTTTTTTGCGTTTGCCATTGGGCTTAAGCGGATCTTCTTCGACTGATCCATTCTTGAAACTACAATATGCACGTGCGTTTGTAGTCCCTCTTTCTTTTCTCCCGCTTTATATAAACCCTCCTTCACTTCTACTGAGTCTCTTCCATAAGGGGTCGCCTCACGAAACAGGACCGAAGGGGTATCACTCAGGTTTATTTCCATGCCCTATTTATAATTATCGTTTATGATGGTACTTGGGAACCGTTCATTTGAGATTGAGCTTAAAAAGGCACCAGAATTTATTTTTTTTAGGACTAAGTAGCCAGCAATTAAAAAAGCTGCATAAAAAGTAAGTTTGAAAATAGTTATCCCCTCCGAAAGCATGAAAATAACTATGATTAATAGTAGAATAAAAAGGTAAAATAGTGGCAACCTAAGTCCCAGAATATACGGTTGCTTGTTTACGTTTTTGAATACCCTATATGATTTCATCAACCTGCCATTATAAAGGCTACGATACCTACCAGGCAAAAGTATACTGCGACATAAAGAACAATCCCTGTGATAAAACCTTTATAATCCCGTGATTCTCCAAGCACCTTGCCCATGTTGGCCAGTGCACCAATAATTAAAACAAGGCCACCAATAATAGGGATCGCTGGTTTAACCCAAACAGTATAAAAATTATTAAGAACATTGGTAACTTGTGCCTGGATCTCAATAGAGAATAGCATTAGCAATGCTAACAAAGAAACTGTCTTTTTCATAAGTGTGCTTTTTGGTTTAGGAAATTTGTATTGCGCTATAAATATATATAGGATTGTTAAACAGTTTAAGGAATGTTTAAAAAAACTAAATATTATTTATTAACAAATTGCTAATTCTCATTAATGTTCAGACTTCCAGGACCTTACATGGAAATACCAGCTTCTCTAACTATAGGTTGCCAAATAAAATTGACCACCAAAAGACAGAGTCAATTACTTGTTGTTTAGCAATGTAGGTTTAGGGTATTTTGTCCGGCTAAAGGGGATCAATGTGTCCAGTTTTTACAATTCCCAAAATGCTGAAAATTGCCTGGAAGTTCTAATTGTCCGGTTTTGTCCGAAAATGTCCGATTCCATTTTGCTGGGATGTTCTTTTAATCGTCGATATTTGATTCACTATTGTTTGATATTGTGATTATAAAGAGAGAATGAAAAATTATGAATAAGCACGCTATACCGGAATTAAGTGTCATTTTTTCTGTGAAGATAGATTCGTCTGACCGATTGAGAAATCTAAAGCTTAATCTGGAATATTTTGAAACTATTTTTTCAGATTATGAGATTATTCTTGTTGAGCAGGATAAGGAAAGTAAATTAAGTGACGTTTTAAAAGGTATGAAAAACGTAAAACATTTTTTCTTACCTTCAAAAAACTGTCATTACAAAACAAGGAATTTAAACTTGGCAACAAGCTTAGCCACTAGGGAAATAGTAATGATGCTTGATGTTGATGTTATTTGTCATCCGGATAGTATAAGAGTAGCTATCGATAAAATAAAGGAGGGACTTTCCTTTGTAGCTCCCTACAATGGACTTGCAACAGAAATAAGGAAAGAGTATCTGACAAAATGCAAAGATATTAATGATGTTATTAACAACCTTGTGTATTTTCCTAAGAATTTCAACCTAAAATTGCATGAATTTGATTACTCGAATATGCATCCTCTGTATGGCGAAAGTTTCTATGATAATACAGGTGGTTGTTTGATATATACAAAACAAGCATTTTATGCAATTGGAGGATGGAATACCAACTTTGTTTCTTATGGCTTTGAAGATATGGAATTTGTCTATCGGTTAAAAAAACTAGGATACCAATTGAAACGGTTTGATGATTATAACATATACCACTTTGAACATAAAAGATATACTGATAGCTATTATAATAATTTTTATCACTATAATGAACAAGAATGGAATAATGTTATTACTATGTCTTCCCTCGAATTGTTAGAATATGCTTTAAATGGGTTTAGAAAAATTATTTTTGATAATCAAAAAGAAACAATATTTACAAATTCAGATTCAAAATTTTCAATTGAAGTAGTAAATTCAAAAAAAATAGACCTTTCTGATTTGACAGTTCTAATACCTCTTTGTGTACCAGAAAGAAAACATTTGTATGCCTTAGAGGCGCTAATGATATATTTTGAAATGTATTTTTTAAATTATGAGATACTTATGATAGAAGGTCAGTTTAGAAATTGTAGACATTTGGGATTTAATAAAAATGTAAAATATTTCTGGCTAGGCACTGATAAATTTAATTTGAATGAAATTATTGAAAGAGGTTTGGATGAATCTTCTAAAAACATTGTTGCAATTTGGGATTTTTTCTGCTTGATTAATCCGAAAATATTACATAATAAATTAAAATTATTATCGGATGTAAATAGTAAATGCAAAATAAAAGATACAAATTGGTATTTGAAAGGAGCAACGAAAATAAAAAAAGGAGTAGGCGTAACTTTAATGAAGATAAACAGGGATATTCAGGAGTAAAAAACATTTTTAAAAATGAGTACGATTCAAAGAGGATCGAGTTTTGCTCATTTTTCATTTAGGCAGAGACAAAATTGGTTTTTGGGCTGTATTTTTCACAAAAGGATAATTCTTGGGCAAAATAATCCCAATGATGTTTTTATTTCCCTATCATTTACTGTGATTAAGATGCCATGCGTTCGACCCTAGAGACAGCTAAACGTTTTGCTGTCCGAACAGCATTTGCAGCATGAGCCTTACGAGGTTTTCTTCAACAATTGAACCAGTCTAGTGTGCTATGTATCATCGAATATAACCATTAGAGAGCCTTAGGGCAACATAAATGCGTGTATGTTATTCAAATCGTAATGTTTCGACTGGATTTCTAGTTGCCGCACGCCAGCTTAGCCAGCTTACTGTTAACAGCGCAATTACAAATGATATTATTGCAGCTAAAAGAAAGATCCACCAACTGAGTTCTGTTTTGTACACAAAATTCTGCAACCATTTATGCAAAGCATACCATGCGAAAGGAGTGGCAAATATAAAAGCAACTAATACCCATTTTATGAATTCCTTATTAAGTAAAACAAGTATTTCTGAATTTTTTGCTCCTGCAACTCTGCGAATACCGATTTCTTTTGTACGTCGATCGATGGAAAAGTTTGCCATACCTAGAATACCGAGTATAGAAATTACTATTGCCAGAAGTGCAAAAGCAACAGTGATATTCCGTAATCGTGTCTCAGCTTGGTATTTTTCGTCAAGCAGATCATCAAAGAAGCTATAAGAAAATTCTCTATCGTCCCTGTGTTTCTTGTAAGTATCCCGGATGTAATTAAGTGTTTCAGAAATATTTCCGGGTGCAATACGTACATTCATTGTCCCAATATCCTCTGGATCATTAGTCATTATCAATGGCCCAATAGGAAAATTCAACGGTCTGAAATGAAAATCTTTCACTACTCCAACTATTATATTAACACCGATTCGCTGTCCGATTGGGTTGTCGAAACCCAACAATTTTTCAGCTGTTTCGTTTATAACTATCGGGATAGACACAGTATATTCTTTTCCCATTTTCCGGCTTTTAATGTCTTTATCCCATTCTCTCCAATAACTACTGTTATCCATTTGCAGAAACTGACCTTTTGCAATTTGCAATCTATAGGTTTTTGCAAAGTCTTCATCTACCGAATACAGGTAGACCTGTAGGGTATCGATACGTCCCTTATGGCTTAAAGGTAAACCGTAACTGAAAAAAAAATCAACCGGTGCATAAACGCTTGCTGAAACGCTTAAAATCTTGGGATTCTTCAATAATTCTTCTTTAAATGCTTTATTGCCATACCACAAACCTGTTGGAATAACTACAACATTTTTGTCATCAATACCCAAATCTTTATTATGAATATAATTTAATTGTTTGATAAACAGAGATGTTGCAATAATAAAGAATATCGCTATTGTGAACTGAACAGTCACTAGCAACCTGATAAAATTACTTTTTGAGCCAGAGATAGAACCTCCTCTGAATATTCCAATAGGATTAAAAGAAGAGAGGTAGAAGGAAGGATATATACCGACAATAATACCGACTATAAAGGTCAACAGGAAAAGAGTAATAATTAATCCTGGGGAAAAATGGAATAAAAGTTTCACCCGAGAAATGTTATTAAACCATGGGAGAACGAGCAATACGACTAAGAGACCAACAGAAGTTGCCGAGAAAGTCTGAAAAACAGATTCTGTCAAAAACTGCCGAAAAATGCTCATCCTGCTTGCCCCGTTCACTTTCCTGATGCCAATTTCAACTGAACGCTCAGACGCACGGGCAACTGATAATACTGAATAATTGAGTGAGGCCATGAAGATGATAAGGAAAGCAAGTCCTGAAAAAAACCAAACATATTTGTAACTGCCACGGTTCTTATCGTCAATATAGTTCTGGTAATCAGAATAGAGGTGGATATCTGCCAGAGACTGAAGAATAAGTTTATCGGTATATTTTGAATATCGGTAGATATGATTCGATATTGCTTTAAGAAATTGGTCATCAATTTGAGCATCTTTTCTCAGTTTTATATATACCCTTACGTGACTCTTGTCACTCCACATATTCGAATAACTTAATACCCTACTATTTTTATCTGAAAGGATAAATCCAAAGTCAATATGGCTTTGCTCTGGAATTCTGATAACCCCGCCAACAGTATAAGTTTCCTTGAAATATTTATCGCAGATAAGTATTTTCCCCAGCGCTGGTTGGTCTCCAAATATTTTTCTAGCTGTTTTTTCGGACAGAACGATATTATCGGGATTTTCAAAAGCTCCTTTGGGAGAACCCTCTATAAATTTAAATCCTCCGAAAATTTTAAAAAAATCTTCATTTGTCCAACACATCATTGCTTCAATTTTTTCACTACCTGATTCCAGGTGAAGAGGTAAATCTTCGCCGTAATAACTTATGTAAGTAGCATATTCAATCTGCGGATAATCCATCTTCAATGTTTTGGGTACCGGACGGTAGCAACCAGCTGATTTTACAATTTCATTCCCCTGTTTTGAAAGGGTAAGTACACGATAAATTCGCTGATAGTCAGGATGAAATTTTTCGTAACTAAGTTCATTATGTACCCAAATATAAATTAGTAAACAGGCCATAACGGCGAATGTAAAACCGGTGAAAGTTATAATTGAATAAATCGGTTTCCTTATTAGTTTCCGAAGAATAATTTTTATTTGGTTATTCATTTCCTAAAAGAAATTACTTTATTATCATGAGGATTTCTTCGTAGTCAGAGACAGAGGTGGCTAATTGCCTCAATTCGCTTTTCTTTGGTTCTGGTGCCTTAGATAGTTTAAACTGCTCCGATCTGACACGTTCTTTCAGTTGCCTTCCTTTTATGGACATCAGAATTTCTCCATGGTTACCGATCTCAAATGATGAGGGCCAGACGGGTAATCCTCCATCGATGTTGTTTTCAAGTATCTCAGGAGAATAGTTAAACGGATCGCCTATAATTACTGATAACTGTTGACTCAATTTTGAGTATAATGCACGATAGATTTTTACTGTCTTATTCTTTCTACTAATTGAGCAATCATAATCGTCTTTAGTGAAAGTCATATAAATGTAATTCTTCGTTTCAGCCCAGCTTTGAGGGATAATCTTTCCGGTTAGGTTGAAATTGGGATCTACAGCTTGTTGTCGGGTCACTTTATAATTGCCATAATTCAGGACATAGACTGGCTGTAATCTGTTTGGAGGAATGACCTGAAAAATTGTATCGTTAAAAGCATTGCGAAAAAAGATCTTGTCATTGAATTCATATTGTAATCCCCAATCGGTACCTCGCTGAATTGAATTAGCATAGCTTACCAACTTTTCGTGCTGGGTAAATGTGGAAAGAGTGTCCCCCTGTTTATTAAAGATTCCCAGCATATTATCTCCCTTAAGCTTTTTTGAATAAGTATTATCATCAATCCAGTATGTTCCATTACCCTTATAAAAATAGTCTAAGCTTGCACTCCAAATGCCTCCCTGATTCATTTGAGTAGGTCCAGGATTAACCTTCCCGTGATTATAATCAACAATAATTTGCCCTTGACCGATAATCTTTGAAGGATTTTCTGGATCATTTTTTATTGTCTGACCAAACTGTATTTCCGAACAATCATATTTCATTAAATATTCCTGTCTAGTTAAATTGTTTAAGTAGGAATAATACAATTTATTGCCAACACTCCTTACTGTCTCATTGTACGCACCTTTAAACGTGTAATCTCCATAACTCATTACTCCATCAGGGGAAACTTCCATTCTTGTAAAATCATTTTTAACTATAATATTGATAAATTTGCCATTATAGGTATAATGAAGAATTCCAAAAGGATTAATTGCAATTATGAAATCGTCAGAAAGGTGATACTTGAATCCAATATCTTTTCTGAAAGCTGAATCTGGAGGTGCTTCCATCCGAATATAAGTAATATAGGTATTGACATCTGACAATTTAATTTCCTTGACATTATTAAGATTCCCGGCAATGTCAATTTTTATTGGCAGATGTGAAGGATCAACTGAACGATCTTCTTTATAGCGAAAACTAGTAGAAAAACGATTCAGGGTATCGGGTAACTGCTTTTGGCTGCCAATACTTACTGCTTCCTCTTTTTCTTTTTCTTGGAGAAGAATTTGTTTTGCTAACTCTTTTTCATTGGTCCTAATACGATTATATCGACATGAAAAAAACAAAGAAAAAGATATTAGCGACAAAATGATTAAACGTTTCATAGTTTCTTTTTTGGTCATAATATTTAAGCTTTAATTGTTTATTTTCATTCTTACATTAATTTTCCATAGAATTTCAAGTTGTGACTTTTTTTACTCACTTTGTTTTCCATATGCTATTTTTATTTCCACTTTAATTAAATCTTGTTTCCCAGGGGCTACGGTAAAACCTACTTGTTCATCAATGCCTTTAAGGGTTTTATGAACCTGTAAATCAATCTGCTATCTCCTATAATGATATCAGCTGTTCCATCCATTTCGTGAATGAACCTGATCTTTTCGCTGTAGGTTGAGGTCATTCCTCCTGTTAATTCAATGTCCGCACTAAAGCCCCCTTCTCCTGGCACCTGAGATAAAGAATAAATTCTTCCCTTCAGCACACCATAATGCATGTAAGGAAATCCTGAGAGCTTGATATTTACTGTCTGCCCAATCTCAATTCTTCCGAATCCCGAAATTGGGATAACGGCATGTGCAACAATATTAGTGACACTGTCGGGGATAACTGTAGCGAGTGTCTCACCTACCTTAATTACCTGGTTCTCGTTTCTGAACCGGGTGAGTGTAACATGGCCTGTTATCGGACTCATTATTAAATATCTCTCTTCCCAGTTGAATATTGATGACCGCAACAATTGAACCGATTCCTCAATGGTGAAAATATATTGTTTTAACTCTTTTTCGTACTGAACCTGCAGATCAAGTCGGGCCTCTTTCATCTTTAGAAAATCGGAAGTATTGTTCTTAAGTGAAGCGATGAAAACACTGAAAGAATAAAGCCTTTGAATATAATCTTGGCGTGACTTCTCAAATTCGTTCACCGAGATTGAATAACTTTCTTTATGATATAGTGTTGAATCACGCTTAAAACTACTTTTAGCAAGAGCAAGATCTTCTGTAAGAAACTCCTTTTGCCTGGCAAGCTCAATATTATATTCGATCTTAGTTTCAATCTGTTTTTCCAACAGATTCAGTTTGGTAGGTATATATGCCTCTTCAAAATAATCCTTCATTTGTTTCCACTCTTTCTGAAAAGCCGAATAATAACTCTGAATTTCACCCAAAGATAGATCTGGCAACAACGATTTCGTTTTAATGATTTCTATCCAGTTAGTTTTATCATTGAAGCCAGAGAGAATTAATTTTAATTTTCGCAAATCATCATAATCACAGGTGTTCCTTATAAGGGCGATGATCTCATCTTTTCCTATTAGTTTTCCCTCCGTGACAAACAGCTTTTCTATTTCGCCTCCCGATTTTGCCACAAGTGAAACAGGTGGGTTTTGTGTGGTTATAACAACGGGGACTTTAACAATTTCAGGGTTTTTAATGAAATAACTCCCAACTATTAGAATAAGAATAATAGCAAAAAAGAGAAAGAGACCCCATTTGAGAAAGCTACCTGGTATTTCAGACATTACCTCCTGCATCTCGGGACTCCGGATCTCCTGTTTGTTTAACTCTAGCATAATTTGAACTTCCTTACTCTGAGTTTTATCTATATATAAAACCTAAATCCGTCTAACAGTGCACTTTAAACTTCAATACTAGTTTCCCATTTTTTCGGAAATAGTGATTAACTCCCTAATTCCAACTGATCCTTAATCAAATTAAAATATGCACCTTTCATTTTAACCAATTCTTTATGTGTTCCTTTTTCAACGATTTCTCCTTTTTCGAGGACAACTATCTGGTCCGCATCCTTTACTGTACTTAAACGATGCGCAACAACAACAACTGTTTTTCCTTTGAAGAAACTGCCCAGGTTTTTCATTATCGTCTTTTCGTTTCGTGCATCGAGTGCATTGGTTGCCTCATCGAAAAAAATAAAATCTGGATCTTTGTAAACTGAGCGTGCTATAAGAATCCTTTGTTTTTGACCTGTACTAAGTCCATGACCATCATTACCTATTTTAGTATTGTAACCAAGCGGCAGGCTTTCAATAAATTCCTTAATATTTGCTGTCTTTGTTGCACTGTCTATCTTTTCTTTTTCGGGTCTCTCATCAATGAGCCCAATGTTACCGGCTATTGTATCGGAGAAGATATATCCTTCCTGCATAACCACACCACACCTTTTACGCCATTCCGTTTGGCTAAAGCGGCTTAATTGTGTACCGCCAATAAGTATATCACCTTTAACAGGATTATAAAAACCGAGCAGTAGTTTTATCAGAGTTGTCTTTCCACTACCACTTACCCCTACAATAGCAGTTATCTTTCTTGCCGGGATAACCAGCGAGATATTATTCAGAATCTTTTCGGAATTAGGTCCCTCATATTGGAAGAATAGATTTCTTAATTCAATATTCTTATTAGGTGGTATATCTTTTATTTTATCATCTTCAGGTTTCTCCTCATCTTCCCTCTTGTGTATCTCGCCTAGACGCTCAAGGCTTATGCGTGCATCCTGTGCAGCCTGGGAGAATCCTATAAATTGCTGGATAGGAGCATTAAGCTGACCTATTATATATTGTACGGCCATCATCATACCAAGGGTCATCTCTCCGGTAATAACTGCACGGGCTGAGAGGAAGGAGATAAAAATATCTTTTGTCTGATTTATCAATGCAGCGCCAAGTTGCTGGTTCTGATTGAGCATCATGCTTTTAAGGCTGACTTTAAATAGTTTTATCTGTATTCTTTCCCATTCCCATCGTTTTTGTTTTTCGCAGCTATTAAGCTTAATCTCCTGCATGCCTGTAACAAGCTGAACTAGATTGCTCTGGTTAGCAGCACTCTGCTGGAACCGCTTATAATCAAGCTCCCGGCGTCGTTTTAAAAAGAGGGTAACCCAACCGATGTATAAAAGACTACCAAGGAGAAAGATACCAAGGATGCTAAGGTTATATGTAGCCATTATAATCGTATACATAACAAGAGTAATGACTGCAAAAATGATGCTTATAACTGAATCGGTAAGGAACGACCTAATACGGTTATGATCGCCTATACGTTGCATAATATCTCCAATGAGTTTCACATCAAAGAATGATATGGGGAGTTTCATCAGTTTTATGAGGAAGTCTGAGATAAGTGATATGCTGATCCTACTTGTAATATGCAAACTAATCCAGTTACGCAACAGACCGTTAGCAGTCTGACTGAGGCTAAGGATTAGTTGGGCAACAAGAACCATAACAACGAAAGACATATTACTGTTACCGATACCGGTATCTACAAGTGATTGAGTAAGGAACGGGAAAATGAGACTTATAATGCTAGCAGTAACCATACCGAGGATTAGCTGGAGGATATATTTGCTGTAAGGTCTGACATAAGTGAGTAGGTAGCGGAATGTAAGCTTACCTGTTTCTTCTCCCTCTTGGCGGTAGAAATCGGGAGTAGGTTCCAGGAGAAGGGCTGTACCTTCCTGAACGCCATCGTTTTTAGTGCTGTACCAGCATCTAAGGAATTCAGATTTAGTGTATTTCAGGAGTCCCATTGCTGGATCCGCAACATGAATTATAAATCCATCTTCAACACTTCTCCCATTTTTAATCCCTCCCTTAAACCGTCTCCAAAAGGGAATGGAAACTTGTAGTTGCTTAGAAATATTAAATACTACAATAAAGTGTCGTTGGTTCCAGTGGATAATGCATGGAAGAGGAACCTCATCGCGGAGTTGTTCCCATGTGAGGTGGTAACCTCGAGTACGAAAACCGATATTCTCTGCTGCATCACTGATACTTAGCATAGAGACCCCCGATCGAGAAATGAACGATCTTGATCGGAGAGTCTGTAACGAATAACTTTTCCCATAGAATTTTGCCACCATCCTTAAACAGGTCGGACCACAGTCCATGGAATCGAGTTGTATATAATATGGAAACTTCATTAAATTAAGCCTATTCTTTTATTTCAACAAGCATTAAAACAGAATTGTCTCTCTCTTTGGACTCCTTAGTTATTATTTAAAAACCTGTGTTTTACCCGAAAAAGTAAAGTCATAATTCTGAAAACTCCCACTTTGAGTTGGGTCTCTATGTCACCAGTAAAACAAATATGAAAGTATCATGATCATCAAAATTCCTTCCGGCCAAAATTTCATACCTCCATCTCCGTCTTTATTTATTACAAGAACTGGAAGTAGCTCTATTTTAAACTATAATTGTTTTTAATGATTTTATTCAATTTGGAACGGTCTATTTCAATGAGTTCAATATAACCTTTCAATACTTCTTTAAAAGGTAAATAATTTAAGAAACTATTACATTCAATCTCCCGATTATCTAAATCAAGTTGAAACATACATTGAGGACAATTATTTTGTCGGGAACAATTGTAACATTTGCTTCTGATTCTGTCAAATACATCATTATAAAAATTAATAAGGTTTTCATAGTCTATTATTACCTGATTATTCTCAACTTTCCCAAATGAATATTTGTAATCAATTTTTTCACATGGTAATAGATGATCATCAATAGTTAGAAAAACTCGTTTGCTAAATGGAAGACATGTATTTGATGGAGTTTTCTTTATTTTACCTCTGAAAATTAAATCAATATAATCTGAATAAATATATGAATTATAATTCACAACACTAGCAAAAATTATTTTTGAATCCGGCAGTTCTTTTGATATTTTTTCTTCTAAGTAAGAAATATCGTCAGATTGCAAGACGCTGTATTCATAACTGACAAACATCTCTTCAAACTCATGCCTTTTCTCTATTTTAATACAGTTTGTTTTCAGACTTGAAATCTCAGGTGTTTTATCAATTGATTCATTAAAAAACTTTATTATGTCAGTAACACTATTTTTATTGTGCAATACTGATTTTATTATAATATTTGATTTAAAGAAATCAGGATACTTTTGTTGGAGCTTCTTTATATTTAAATAAACGGACTGAAATGAAGATTGCCCATTTTTGAATACACGATAATCATTATTTTTTATATTACCATCTAAGCTTATAAAAATGGTAAAGTTTTTTCCTACTAAATAATCCATATATTTATCCAGTAACACTCCATTTGTTACAATGTCATACTTAATCTGCATATCTGTCAGCTTGGAATCAACATATTTTATTATTTCTTCTATAAAATGAAAATTCAAAAGGGGTTCTCCACCATAAAAAGATATAGCTATTTGTTTTTTTGAAGAATATAATGATTTTAATTTAAACAAATATTCTAAAAGAAGAATTGCAGAATTAATATTTAGATCGCTCTTACTCTTTTGATTACTATTGCAATATAATTGCCCACAACTACAATATTTGCAGTTTAGGTTACACCTTCTAGTGGTTTCAAAAATAACTGTTGACGTTTCAATAATTCCTTGATTAATATCATCAATCAATAATCTCTTGTCTAATAAGTCTGACTTGTGTTTATAGAAAATTAGTTTGAAATTAGTAAAATAGAGAAATTTCCTATAATAATACATAAAAAGTTCTTTTGGGAAATAGCCATAGTCTGGAATTGAAGCTCCTTTATTTAAGCTTTTTATCCATTTATGTAAATCCTCTCCCTGCAAGAATAAATCCAGAAAAAAGCTCAATATAGGATGACATAAAATAAAATGCCGCTTGAACTCATTAATTAAATACTTATTCATCGCTTTTGTCTGAATACAAAAGGAATCATTCACTATGTTAATTGAATTAGTCATTTACATTTACTTTACAATAAATCATAAGAGCCATCTCAATCGAGTATTTTATTATTTTGCAATAGTTTTCTAATGGAATTCTAATATCCTGATTATTTTCATAATTTAATGCGTAACAACCCCCTCCACATAAATATTTTGCCCAACATATTGAGCATTTTTCCCTATCGTCTACATCCATTTCGTTGTGAATTATATCGAACCATTTAGTATCATAACTGTCATCCATTACATTTCCCATTATAAAAGTTCTGTTCCCTACTAATCTGTGACATAAGTAAATATCCCCATCAACATCTATGGCCAGATAACCCCTGCCAATAAAACAAGAATAATTCATTTTTAAGCCACTTATAATATTACCAATTGATTTAGTAATTGGAGTAAAGCTAAATTTTCTACCTGATTTATAATTTGAAATTATCTTTTTAGCTATTAAATAGTACTGTTTCTTAATCACCTCAATATCAATATCAGAATTTATCTGAAAATTTCCATTTTTCCCAAGTGCATGTTCAAAGTGGATATTATTAAATCCTAAAGAAAGAAGATGTTTATAGTTTGAATTGATATTGTTAATGTCCTTTAAAGTCACTGTAGCACGAGCAGAATAATCAAACTTATTTTTTCTTAATTTTTTTAAATTTTTAATGATTTGAGAATAACTACCAGTACCATTTGAAAAGGGTCTATTAGCATTATGAGTCTGCAAATCACCATCTAAGCTAATTAGTATCCTAATTTTATGTTTAATTAAAAAACTAATCACTTCATCCCTTAGCAGAGTGGCATTTGTTGTTAAAGAAAAAAAGAATTTTTTATTTAATATATCACCCAACCTTTCCGCGTAGAGGACAGTATGTTTTAATATCTTGAAATTTAATAAAGGTTCTCCACCAAAGAAACACACATGTAGATTATTGTTATCATTTGAGATATTAATAAGAAAATCAATCGATCTCTCTGCCGTTTTACTATCCATAAATTTAATATTATTTCCAGAGAGACTTTCATTATTTCTTTCAAAGCAATAAATGCAGGATAGATTACAGATTTGTGAAAGAAACAAATCAATAGTGTTTACGCTATAATTACTGTCTCTTTTGACAGGTTTAAGGTCCTGTTTTTCATTATGGTTGGTAATCAAATTTGATTCTTCCAAAAATTTTATTATCTTCTGACTCTTGGTCTTGCTAAAAACTTTATAAAGTAAGCTAATATCCTCAACAGGTTTATGCTTAAGATAATTGAGCAATTTCAGAGAGAATTCATCTAATAAGAAAACCTCTAAATTATTGACGTTTAAGATTATTCTTGCACCTCCAAATTTAAACTCATGATATTCAACTGCATGTACCATATATGTTAATGTTCATAGATTCATAGATCCACAATTTACTTTACAACTATTAAAGAATAGTGCAAAGATTGTTTTTTTTCAAAGCTTTTTCGATATTAGAAATTGGAGGGCACAATAAGTTGTAAGTACAACTTTTACAAGGGATGTAATCTCTTCTGAGAGTTCTCCAATTTGTATTTTCTTTTAACTCCTTAAGAATCACTGACTTTATATCATCCTTTATTGATCCAATTTTCTTATTATAAAAAGAAGTGAAAATATCCCCTGTGTTTGTGATAATTAGACGACCAAAATAATTAATATTTATTTTTTCATTTATTAGAATATCTTTAAACGAAACTTTGTGATTTTGAATGTCTTTTTTACTATTAAAAACGTTGGACATAAAAAAATCATAATTACTACCATTATAAAATGGTTGAAAAACGTAATCGCTAATATTAAGTTTATGTATTAAATCATTCGCTTGATTAAGCGAGTCATCACTCTGAATAATAAAATAGAATTTCAATTTAAAATCGTTTTTCAGAATAAACTTTAACTTATCAACACATTTTTCATCACTGGGATTGCTGATGATTACAGACACATTCAGATTATTAAATCTTTTTATTAACTCAAAATTGTCAGGTATATTTAATACGTGGGTATACCAGGAAAAACTCATAAATGAGAAATCATTTGGATTATAACGATCTAATATATCATTAATTGACTTGATATTCCCTATTATATTAATATTAACTGGTTGATTTTTCAATTGATAGAAAGTATGCCACAATTCGTTTAAATCTATATCTGAGTTATTAAATCTTTTATTACAACAAATGAATTGCTTATATCCATCATTGCATATGTCACATTCAGTGTCACATGTATTTGCCAGATATATGGTAATCTCATAAAGGTTTTCTAATATATGATTCCCGATCAATTCATTTTCATTTTTCAATAAAAACTTTACATCATTATGAATTTTTAGGTATGGTAATAATTGAATAGGTTTCATTTTTGTCAATGAAGAATCATATAAATCTCCCATGTAATGTTGTTTTAATATAGAAATGAACTTTTTAATCTTTGGTTGTTTTATTTCGCTTTCTATAAGGTTGATTATCTGATGATTAGAACTTTTTTTTAACCTGGTAATAATTTTAAGAGTTTCTTTATCATTGAATTCCAATAATTTACCATCAAGTGTGTTATATAATAATACTTTATCTTTTTTTTGGGATATATATACATAAGACTCAATATAGAACCAATATTTCTTCATGATAATTTATTTGTTTCTAATTATTAAATATTTCTTTCTTAATCCTAACGTAGGTCTTTTTGTCTTTTTCTATTTCATTTACCATTTCATCTAAGTAATTTTTATAAGCCTGAATATTTTTATATGATCTGCAAATTGGGTTCTTTATATTAATATTTGGGATATAAAATAAGCATTGTTTACACGAAGAATGAATATAACAACTGATACACTGAGATCTTAGTTTTTTATAGTACGCATTATACTTTTTAGCAACCAAATTAAAGTCGAGATGCACGCGCCCTTTTTCAACTCGCCCTAATGAAAAAATATGGTCTATCCTTTCGCATGGTAAAATTTCCCCATTTGCTCTTAAATAAATCTTTTTACCAAATGGCAAGCAAGTACCGGTTGGAATCTCCCTCAAGAAAGATTGATCTTTTAAGAGATTAATATAATTTGTATAATTATACCCTATTTCAGAATGAACAAATAAGGATAGATCAAGGATTTTTGGAGATGAAGTAAAGAAATCTATATCAATCGTTGAATCTCCTGATTCAGAAACACTTTGATTGTAATTTCTGTACATTTCCCAAAATTCATCTTTCTTACTTTCCAGAATCCCAGAATTATTTAGCGGCAGAACAGCCGGGAGTTTTTGAAAGTTTGTAGAAAAAAAAGTATGGATTTCTTTTGCCGAGTTTTTATTATGAAGAACTGAATTAAAATGCACATTGGTATTGAAGAAATCGGAGAATTTTTTTTGTATATACTTTATGTTTTGAAAAACCTTATCAAAAGAGTTTTCTCCATTTTTAGTAATTCTATATCCATTATTTATAAAATCTCCGTCTAAACTAATTTTGATTGTAAAGTTGTTATTAACTAGGAATTCAATATGTTTATCTAATAAGATACCATTCGTTGTAATATTAAATTTAAAGTAGTCATCATTTAACGATATGTGAGAGCAAAGGTCAACAACTTGCTTAATAAAGTTCATATTTATTAATGGCTCACCACCATAAAATCCAATTTCTATTCCCCTATTATATGAATGATAGTAATTTGAGTTCCATAAACCACTTAAATAGTCAATTAATGCCTTTGCGTTTTCAAAACTTAAATTTCTATTACTACGATTTATTCCTTTCTGATATAATTCTCCATAGCCACAGTATTTGCATGATAAATTACAATTTTCTGTTACTTCAAATACAACCTGAGGAGTGTTAGCCAGATTATAATTTATGTCATTAGCCGTTAATTCGAGTTTAAATAAATTACTCTTATCAAGATTGTCGAAGTAGTTATGGGAAGATAAAAAATTATACTTATTGTTATAATATTTCATTAACTGACTGATGCGTTTTTGATGCTTTTCATTTGTCGGGAAAATTTGGTTTTCAATTTTGGTTTTAATAAAATAAAGAAAAGTGGGATTAAGCAGTAGCCATTGCTTTTGAATATGATCGAAGTAATAATTGTGCCCTGTTTGTGTCTCGATAATTGTCATATTTTTCTTTTATTCGTATTACCACTGTTATAAAAGTATTTGAAAAAAGACAAAGGATGGATCCAATTCAAAGATCCATCCTTAACTAACGTCAGTAGATTATCTAGCTCCGTACATACCGTTCCCGCAAGAACATGAATAGCCATAAGAGACATTAGCGCTATAGTTTGCATCACTTCCAGAAGGGCCACAGCAACCGCAGCAGCAAGTACCCCCCCCCTTTAGCTTAGCCATAGCAGCCTTTTCTATGAAAGGCTTTTTACTCAAGTTAATTAATTTCAAATTTTTCATGATCTTAAAATTTTAAATGATTACTAAAAAACATATGAAGATGTATACACCTATCTGTTTATTGTTATCACAAATCTTTGATATAATTTCAAGCGAAAACTTTACGCTTTTTTGCTAAAATCAATGCTATTATTGGATTTCCTAACAGCGCAATTAATTTTCGGACAAATTATATTCATCTATATCAATAGACAAAATATTCTGTTTTTTCATTTATAAGTTCTGGCTATTTATTATAGACAAGATTGTATAATTATGTATTCCTTTACAAAAAAAAGATAGAAGGAAGGATCTATATGAATTACATCCCTCACTAAATTTTGGTCAATTGAATATTTTAATGTACTCCGTAAGTCGTGTTCCCACAAGAACAGGTATAACCATTATTGGCATTAGCTGTATAGTTTTCGGAAGTATACAGACTACCTGCACAGCAACCGCAACAGCAAGCGTTGCCCCCTCTAAGTTTCGCCATAGCGTCATTTGCTATGGAAGGTTTTTTGCTTAAATTAATTAATTTCAGTTTCTTCATGATCTTAAGGTTTAAATTAATACTAAAAAAAAATCGAAGATGTCTATACTTTTCAGTTTATTGTCAATACTAATCTTTGATATATACTCAAGACTTCATTGCCCATGTTTTCAAGCGAAAACTTTCGAAAACACTCTATTTGGGCTCTTTTAGCCAACCTTGATGCTAATATTGGATTTTCAAGAAGCATATTTATTTTTTCCGCCAGGTCAAATTCATCTATGTCTAAAGAAAGAATTCCATCGTTTTTAGATTTTACCTTACATAGAAACCCAGTCTGTTGGTGATTTATTAGTTCATTTAATCCTGGAGTGTCGCTAATTATTAATGGAAGACCATATTGCATCATTTCAATTGCGACATAACTACATTGTTCAAATTGTGATGGGATTATTCCAATATCAGCTATTTGATAAAACAATTCTAATGTATTCTTATCTAATTTCCCAGTAAAACTGATACGTCCAGGGCATTTTTGAGAAATCGGTAAATAATAATCAAAATCACCAGGCCCTACTAAAATTAACCGGACATAAGGTGTGTGTTTTTGAACTAAAATAAATGATTTAAGTAATTTATCTATTCCTTTTCTTGGTTCAAGTAAGCCTGCATAGAGTAGAATTTTTTCATCAGCATTATATCCTAAATTTTGCTTTAATCTCTTTCTCCTTTCATTTGAAATGAATTTTTTTGGATTTGCTTTACCATTATAAATTGTGGTAATTTTGCTATTACTTACTTTGTAAAACTTAATCAAAATTCGCTTTCCAAATTCAGTCACACAGATAATATGATCTGCTATTTTTATTAATTTCCCAAGTGATTCATTTCCTGTAATTTTAATGTCTTGTTTAGTTAATTGGTTTATGTCTAGATAGTAGTAGAAATTCTCAAGGTAATGTAGAGTAAAAACAAGTTGACACGAGAATAATTTTTTAAAAGCAATAGCAAAAAGGTAATGATCACAGGTATTTATATGGCAAATAGGATTGGTAAACTTCTGAAAGTGGATATATATGAGTTGAGCCGCCCTTTGAAAATACATATAGTCATCTGATTTTTCAATAGTCATTGGAATTAGAACCTCCGTATATCCCATTTTTTTTTCAATAGTGAATTCATATATTGTAGATATTTGAAGGTAAACCATGATAATATTTAATTTTCTATTATGTGAAAGATTTGCTATTAGTTCATTAGCATAGGTTTTACAGCCGGAATGATTATGAACAATAAAAAAAATATTTATCATGCTTTCTGGTTTAAGATAGTAAAACACCCACTTTTTCTGAGCGACATATTCTAAGAAGTTCTCTTCGGTTTAGTTTTTCAGATTCTTCATTCGCGAACCAACTGTTTTTGTTCATCGGGTGCCAAAGATGGAAAAGAACACCTGGTGAATAAAAAATTGGCAAACCAAGAATTTCAAGTCGTTTTACTCTTTCTGCATCCTCAGGACCCCATCCATAGAAATTTTCATTTTCTCCACCAGCATTTATATACTGCTCTTTATTCACAATAAATGCTCCTCCGACCGAATGGTATCCATGCATCAATTGCATTACCGGGACACGTTTCATCAATATTTCAATATCCAGAATTTTCTTAAATAAATCGCAACTGACTTTGTCACAAGAATAAAACCTCCCAACATAAGGAAAACTCATTACAGTATGCTTTTTACGTAACTTCTCAACAGCCATAATAACATGTTCAGGAGGTGCAATAGCATCAGCATCCCAAATAGCCATAAAAGGTGTATTAGACATTGAAATTAGTCGATTTATCCACCTAGTTCTGTGAAATACCTCATTATTGTCTGCAATAAATTCATAATGAAATCCTTCAGGTTCAAATACTGGAAAATACTTCCGTGTTATATCCGTTTCGAGAACTTTAAAAACTGTCTTAAAATGATTAAATGTATACTTTATTAATGCATCGATATTCTCTATACGCTCATTAGAATCGATTCTCAGAGGTAGAATGAATGTAACATCGGTTAAATCGGTCTTGCCTGGCATATATGTTTTATAATCTTTCATATTGTGTATTCATTTACTCTGTACTGACTTCTACTTTCGTTGTTCTTAATTCTTTATTCATTCTTCCAGATAAAAGTCCCAGCCCAAGACCTGCAAACCCGGTTAATCCTAAATTGTCCTTATTAAGATTATCGAGCCTTCGGTTCCAGTTCTCTTCATCCTCAATGATTAAGAAGATTTTTCCTATTGTATCTTGTAACTGTTTAACCTCTGTCAAATAAGGCTCATAAACCATTTGTTGCCATATGTTTTTTATGAAGTTGTCAATCATAACATTATCAGAGCATTCGATATTTGATACCATGCCATTTTTCTTAATTAGAATTGTCTTTAATATCTTTTGTAAACCTTTATCTGCAATGGTGGGAATGATATATTCTGTTAACCGAAGCAATAGAGATAGTCCGTGTATGTCATCTGAACTTTGTGAAGCTGATTCGATATACTCAGGTAAACTGTGGAACAATTTTTCTACTTTCACCGGAAATATTCCAAGTTTATGCATATTAAGAAGAAACCAGACAAATGAATTGACTGTTTCTAAACTTAATGATTGGATATTAAAATCAAGATATTGTTTCTGAATCAATATCCGTTCACAATCGTCGGTCAGATAAATAAGATGCTGTTTTTTAAAAAGAGTGGTCAGGTTATTATCATCATTTCTCTGTCCTTGTAAACGAGTTATAAAATAAAATCCATAGCCAAATAAGTCATTGCTGTTGTCAAGCAAAAAGGGTCGATATAAGCTATTCTGGTAGACAGAATTATCTATCTCTGCCAGCGCTTTGTCGGCATCGGCTTCAACAAATCCGTTCTTTATCAGGTATTCAATCCCCCATCCGATACCAGTCAATCCATTAGCAAAATCGACTGGTGTATTTGTGCTTATCTCTTCATAGATTTCATCAATAAGGTCACCAGCAAAATCTTCGTATGTTTTGTTGTCTGTATATCTGGCATATTTATAAAAGAAGATGGCTATTCCTATTTTGCCGTTAAGCAGCCCAAGGTTATCAATAAAACTTGCATTTAGCAACAAGACATTAGCGATTCGTTGCAGACGGCTCCTATGTTTTAATCCATGCATAATTCTCTGATAAACACAATTTCAAACAATAGTGAATCAAATTTCGACAATTAAAGGGACATCCCAGTAAGATGGAATCGGCCATTTTCGGACAAAACCGGACAATTAGGACGCTCATTCAATTTCCAGATTTTGGGGAATACCGAATTCATTGTAAATGATTTGTAAATGGCAAGGTTTAATCAGTCCCCTCGGGAGTATGATATGAGCATTATTTAACCATCGATATAAAGTGCGGACATTAATATCATATTCATTGGCAACTTCATTTCGGGTTTTTGCTTTTATCGTAAGAGTTCCCATTTGTCGAATTAGAGTATTACTTTTCTGAAGAATTTGTATATTGTTTTTTACAATTGATTCTTCCATTTTTGTAGTTTTCGCTTTATCCAACAGGTATTAAACATGCTGCCACTCATCAATTCCCGTAAAATAGGTATATCAAAGCACACATATTCTAAATATTAATACAGATTTATTACTTTCAAATCTAAAACAACTGTTTAATCAGGATTGCGATATAATTGTTACCTGTTGATTTGATTTTTTCTTTAAAAAAGAATGAATAATATTATGAATATCCATATTAAGTGGAAAAGCCAGTGGCCTTGACCACATCTGGCCGGATCATATTTACCACCATAAGCCGGAGTTAAGTGCTTGTTATTTAGTTATGTATGTTAATTGCAATCTGACCAACCAAATGTGGACAATACGCCTGGCTTTTGCAGTAAAAGAGGTAATTATTCCGAAAAACAAACATTTCAAAGCATTTTACTAAGCTATTGTCAAGGCTACTGGCATTTGCACTTTAGAAGTGCTTACGGGAAACAAGGTAATTTATCAAGTAAAAAAAAATCTTAAACCCCGGATTAAATGGGTTCTTCAATTTTAGATTATATCTTTTACATCTTCCATAATACGGTTAAAATTGTCGTTCAGATCCTTTTCTGTGATATGGTGCTTCACCTTTAACTCCAATCGTTTAAAAGGAAATAGGTCAAAATTGTAGAGCTTGTCCTTCCCATCAGCAAAAACAAAGAATTGTCCTTGCTTTAGCCTGGTGAAATCCTGGTTCTTATACTTAGATGTTTCCCTAGTTCCCTCAGATGTTCTTGTGTCTCCACCCATAACGGAATTAGTAAAGGATCTGGAAACGGTCCTCTTTTCAATTTCCTCACTTATGTTCTTATAGTATCTGACACTATCAGGGTCATTTGCCTTTCCTATCATTTGATATGAAAGGTTTGCTAGCAGTGAGCTTGTAATAACGTCTCCATAATTTTCTTTAGCCAGGGCCCTGTCCTGAGTGGAAAATACTGTGGCAATATTATAACTTCTCATCGTTGCAGGTATCTTGGAAATTCCATCAATGTAAAAAGTTGTCCCTTCATCAAAAAGAAGAAAGCTTGCTGGACGGTTCCTCACCTGCATACTGTTTATTGCTGTGCTTATTATCACCGAGATAAAGGGGGCGTTTATTCTCTCAAGCCGTGGATCATTAACAATGCTCAATAGTGTTGGGTTCTCCGGGTTGTTGATGTCGAGGTCAACGTCATTTGCACTCATCACCCAAAATATTGTTGGTAGTGCAAGATCTGTTAAAGGAAGCGAAAGCGAAGCTTTAACGCCCGCCACCTGGTTTTCTGATATTAGAGAATCAACCAGTGGAGATCCTATCGCTCTTGAATATGGATTTTTCGAGATAAAATCAACTATCTCTTTTGGTGTTTTCACCAGGCATAGTGCAACTGCGTGAGGTAGTGTACACATCTCAGGGTAATCTACCTTAAGCCTCCAGATAACAGCTGCTAGTGTAGGCTCAGGGATCTTGTCAAAGAAACTGCTTCCTGATTCCCTGACATTATCTACTTTCTTCAGGTTTGCAAAAATCAGCTTTGTTTGTTGCCGAAGGTGCTGCTCGGTGGGTATGTACTTCGGTAAAAAAGGATTTACCCTATCCGAGTAATTAGGTGAATGCGGTATGATAGTTGCCTGTTTTACTTTTGAATCCTGAAAGAAGTAGTGTGCTATTTCTGTTATCTCACCGTTTTTATAATCGTAACAGAGGCAGGGAATATTTCTTTCTCCCGCATGCTTAAGAATTGGTACAAAACCACTTTCTGTTTTTCCGCTCCCTGCACTTCCAAAAATAGCTATTCCCCTTTTTATGTTTTGCATAATAAGAGGGGAAGAATTTCTTATTGGGAATTTAACGCTCCAAATAGGGTCTATCTTCCCAGTATCGCTCAGGAGTGTTGTGCCAGTCAGCAAAAGGAAGATAACTGAAAGAATGCTTGCCAAAATAAAGATGGCGATATGTAAAGGAAGGCTGTAACTATAAACCAGAGAAAAAAACAAGTAAACCAGGCCCTGTATTAAAAGAATAAATAAAATTCTGGTGTAATACTTAATCTTAAAAGAAAGGGCTGCAAATTGTAACAATGAAACAACTAGTATAACTACACCTAAAATTAGCTTTGCAATGAGTGTAAGCTGCTGAAAATAATTAATTATGTATTCCATGTTTAATGTTTATAGGCCTGTGTTCAGAGTCGTTGTTAAAACCTTTTTAGTGACGTCCAGGACAATTTTTGACGGGTTATAGACGTAATTAATTGCCTTTATACACTCTTTAGCTCCCGGTACCTGTTTAAAAACTGCTGAAAGAGCATCCAGAGGATCTTTCGCATTAGCCAGGTTCACAGCAGTATTTACAACCTGTGAAGCTTTATTAAACTCTTTTACTCCGGGTACGTCTCTTGCCAGGCTCATTGCAACATTTTTCGCTGTATTTCTCATTTGGTTCTTCATCGTGTGATAATGAGAGAACTTATGTTGCTGAGATCTCTTGTAATCAAAATTTGTATCAAAGCCTTTTTCACAGCTCTGTACAAATTTCATCCTGTCAAAACCGATCTGGACCTCTTTGCCGTTTATTATATTCTTGGAGTTTTTGGCATTTGCCATCGGGCTTAAGCGGATCTTCTTTGACTCGTCCATTCTTGAAACTACAACATGCACGTGTGTTTGTAATCCTTCCTTCTTATCTCCGGCTTTAT